>ENA-OPWO01000006-OPWO01000006.1-human-gut-metagenome-genome-assembly--contig:-NODE-6-length-95633-cov-15.144615_pt1 | contig 95633 bp, 89 predicted proteins | sample MGYA00241510_ERZ502012 | MGnify/ENA primary metagenome ERZ502012 (study PRJEB25962, sample SAMEA2041923) | human gut metagenome | biome: human gut; feature: human-associated habitat; material: faeces...
TCTTAGTAACCAAGATTATGTAAATAACTATAATGCTTTACAAAGTATGGTTCAAGCAGAAGTTCTTAATTTAGTTAGAGGAAAAATCGAAGCTAGTGCTGATGGCAAGCATTTACTTGAAGAACAACTTAAACTTGTTAAGTTACTTAAAAGTAAAATTGTTGAAGTTACTAACAAAGAAATGGAATTGTTTAAAGCTTTTAAAGAAGCTAGTAAAACTAATCCTAATTTAACTTATGAAGAATTTTTAAAGAAGTAATATTATGGTTGAAATTGGTAATGTTAAAGAGGTTATTAAAGATTATATTATTAAACAATTAGTATCTATGGGTGAAAGTTCTCCAGCTATAAGACTTTTAATTCCTTTAGCTAAAAGAGCGATTACTAATAACATTAATAGTTTTGATAAGTTCTTAAAACCTATTGCAGATAAAGATGGTATGATTGATATTGAAGGTATATTTGATGAAGAAATGGAAATTATTAATAATATTGATAATTTTAATTTTGATATACCTTTTATTGGTGGCGGTAATATTTCTAAAGGTATTATATCTCTTGAAGTTCCTTATGTGAATAAAATTGTTGCTCTTAATCAAACTGATTTAGAAGTTTTAAAAGAATCATTAATCAGTTTAAAAACAAAGTAATATTATGAGAGAAATGCCTTACATTCAACCTTACCATGTTGGTAATCGTCGTGGCGGTAATCAAAATATTCTTGATGAATTTCGTGAATTTCTTGATGCACGTGAAGGACGAGGCGGTCGTGGTGGTAGAGGTGGTATGAGAAATCGTATTGGTTATGATACTTACGATACTTATGGTCGTCCTACTAATAAAAATGACCGAGAAGAAAAGATTTTAACTATGCTTATGAGCGGTGGATATAATGACGATGGCTATCATTTTAATGAGTATGAAGCTAAAGAAGTTGTAGAACAAATGTATCATGTTAAAGACAATAAGAAATATATTGGTGAAAAATATGATATGAATAAAGCTCATGAGATTTGTGAACGCTATAAAGAAGTATTACCTAATGATGTTGAACCTTGTGATGTTTATGTTGCAATTAATGCTCAATATCATGATTATGCTAAATTGTTTGAAGAATGGTTTGGTGGTAATATAGATAATAAAGTGTTTGAAAGTGCTATTACATTTTGGTTTAAAGATGTAGATTTTGATGGTGATAAAGTGTGGGAATATTTTCACATGAATAACTAATCATTATTATAAAACTATAAAAGGGAATTATCTTCGGATAGTTCCCTTTTTTATTTATCTAAATTTTAGTATGGACAAATTTATTGATGTAATTGTAAATGGAATCCTTAGTAATTTTGATTTTGGATTTATGTTTATTGTTAATGTTCTAACTTATATTATTATTAAAACTATTGATTATTTTAATGGTGATAATAAAGTTCCTACTTGGCAAAAAAGATGTGTATTAGTTATAAGTATTGCTGCTATGATTGGCATTTATATTGCAGCTGGTTATGATAATACTATTATGCTTGTTAATAGTGCTATTCTTGCTCCTGTGTTTTGGAGTTGGGTTGTTAGTCCTATTCTAAAGAAACTTGGAGTTGGCTATAAAGATATTGATAATACTATTGGTTAAGATTGTATAAGATTGATTAGCTAGGCTTGACTGACTAATTCAAGCCTGCTCCATCCTCTACGGGGAGTATAGCTTGCCAAATTTGGCTAGTTTTAAGCCTAGCTGATTAACTATACACGATTGAATAAAAGTCTTACTATAAGCCTAAAAAGTGGCTCTATTGATGTACATAAATATTTACAATATTAAATTTCAAAATAGTAAAGTTATGAGAGTTATTAAGACTAAACATTTTCCTTTTGGTGGTTATAAAGCTATTAATCTTTTTGGTATTATATTTACTAAAGGTGAATTAAGTAATAAAGAACTTAATCATGAAGCTATTCATACAGAACAAATGAAAGAGATGTTATATATCTTTTTCTATATATGGTACGGTATTGAATATCTTATTATAAGACTATTTCATATTAAACAACATGATGCGTATAAAGATATAAGTTTTGAAGAAGAAGCTCATATTAATGATGATAATCTTAATTATATTAGTGAACGTAAACATTATACTTGGACTAAATATCTAGGTATTAATAGTTCTAAAACTGCTTAATTAAAAAATGTTAATAATATTGTTAAACTACTTGTTATTAATAATATAATTTATATTTGTAACAAACTAAATTCTAAAGATATGGAAGATGATAAAAGAGTTAATTATAAGTTAGATGCTATTAATAAACTTATTAATAATCTTAAACTTAGTATTTCTGGTAATAAAGAACATGATGAGCTTGGAGAAAATAATGTTATAGTTAATCTTGATGAAATTAGTCAAAAGATTACTGAATTACATGAAATGGTTAAAGCTGAATTTGATGAGTTTGAAAATCAACATAAAAGTGAATCAGATGAAACTCAAACTCTTCTTAATAATCGTTTTGATAAAATTGATGCTAAATTAGATAGTATTAAAGCTGCTGTTGATAGTATGAAAACTACTATTGGTAATAAACTTGATACTGTTAATTCTACTATTAATAAAGCAAATACAGATATAGTTGCTGCGATTAATGCTATGAAAGCTAGTAATGATACTAAGAACGATGCTATAATTACTGCTCTTCAAGGACTTGTAACTAAAGTTAATCAAAATACTAATAATATTAATTCTCTTAACGGTCGAGTTGATGCTCTAGAACAAGCTTAACATGAATTTTAATTTAGTAGAGATGTATAATGGCTTGTTAAGATTTAACAAGCATATACTAAATGAACTTGCAGAAGGACTTAAACATCTACCTAATTTAGATGGAGTATCTAAAGGAGATAGTTTAATTATTAATGAACAAGGTAATCCTGCTTGGGGTTCTACTGCATTTATTCCTACTTTTGAAAATGCTGCTTATGGTATTGAATGGACTAAAGATGACAATGATATAATCAGAATTGGTAATGCTAAATTTCATAGAGAACTTCCTATTCAAAATAGACTTAAAGGTTGTGTCTATAATGAAAAGAAAATCAGTTATTTCCTTAATCCTACGGGTTGGGCTAAACCTCTTGAAAATGGTCTTGTTCCTCCTCTTGATGGAAGTGATGGCGATGTTGGGGTAAGAGTTCCAGAATTTTATATGTGTGTTAAAGATACTGGTACTAAATATCAACTTTGGATAAGCGATTTTAATATTGATGGAACATTTACTAGAGTTCATCCTTTTATTATAAGTCATACTAAAACTATGACTAGAACTAGAGAAGATGGTAAAGAAGAAGTGTTTAGTGCTTGTATTAAACATGATGATACTAGATATTTAGGAGGAAATAAAAGTTCTTCTATTGTTGCTACTAAATTGCAAGGTAGACCTAGAACTGATATTACTTATGATAAAGCCAATGAATTTTGTACTAATCGTGGAGATTGGATTACAATGATTGATTATCTTGAATATTGTGCTTTACAAGCTCTTTGTTATATTGAGTATGCTAATTTTGATAATCAAGCTGCATTAAATACTAATTTAACTAGTGATGGATTTAAACAAGGTGGTCTTGGTGCTGGTGTTACAAATTTAGCTTGGGATAGATGGACAGCTTTTAATGGTAATAATCCTATTGTACAAACTTATTGGACTGCTGAACATAATATTGGTAATGGTAGTACTAATGGTGACCATTATGAACTAGGAAATTATAATGTAGATGGAAGTAATTTAAATACTTATCCTGCTGTTTATCGTGGTATTCTAAATTTCTTTGGTGATATATGGACGTTTATTAGAGATGTAGCTATTATAAATCGTAATGTAAATTATAATAGTGTTTATCTTCTTAAAAAAAGTGTTAATCATTCTGATATTACAATAGATAATATTCAAGATAAATGTTATTTTATAGGTGACCAAGCTAATACTAATAATTTTATTACTGAATTTGATTTTAGATTTGGTCCTTATTTTGTTCCTAATAAAGTTGGAACTAATAAAAAAGCTGACTATAATTGGAAAAGAGGTAATGATGGACAAGATACAGATAAAACTGTTCGTGTGCTTCTGCTTGGTAGTGGCGCTACTTACGGTTTTTGGGCTGGCTCTGGTTACTTTCATTCTGATTGGGTTCGGTCAGTTTCGTCTGCTAATGTCGGCTTCTTTACCACAGTTAAACTTGATTAAATAAGTCCACGTGGAACTGTTGTTAGGAGTAGTTGGTTAATTAATTTGTTTTCTGTTTTTGCATTTCTCAATACTACTCCTGCAACAGTTTATTATAATATTAAATATAATAAACTTAAAACATAATATATTATGACTAAAGATAAACTTAAAGATGATATTATTAGAACAATATACTGTTTAAATAATGATATATCTATTGAAGGTAGAGAACTTTTAATTAAACTATTAAATTCTATTGTTGATTATACTAATAATACTAAGCTTGAACAAGATGTTAAAGTTATAACACAAAAACATAATGAATTAGTTGAAACAGTTAATGAACTTAAAACTAAAGTTGAAACATATTCTAATAAGATTAATGAACTTGAACAAAGAGTTCATCAATTAGAAAACGCAAGTCAATCTTAACATGGCTAGTCTTAATCAATTAGTTAGTGAATTTGCTCATGCTGTTGGCAATCCTAATAGTATTCCTCTTAGACGTAATCTTCGATATGCTATTCTTCATGGTCGTAATGAACTAATTCGTAAAAGTTATGAAAATCATAAATATGTTGATAAAGGTTTGCAACAACGTATTCGTGTTTCTATTATTAATGTTCCTGATGGTGACTTATATAATAGTCAAACTCTTGGGCTTCCTGCAATTAAACGTACTAAACAAGAAGTTCCAAAGCCAGTTAGACTTATTAATAACTTACCTTTCCAATCAATTAGAACTACCGGACATTCTGGGATAGAAATACCTTTTGCTAAAGAAGCTAGTGCTAAGTTTTATCATTATCTTGCAGGTATGTGTAATCTTCCTGTTTATGATTATATTAATGGTTATATTTATTTCTTTAGTAATAATAAAGATTGGTTTCAAAATATAGGTTCTATTATTATTGAATCTCCATTTGAAATTCCTTATCTTGTTCCTACCGAAACTGTTGAAAAAGCTAAAGATGTAAATTATGACCCTATTGATGATGAAGCTAAATACGATGATGATGAATTTCTTATTCCTGAAGATATGATTGGAGCTCTTAAAGAGATTGTATTTAAACGTAATCTTGTTGAAGTTCCTCGTCAAACAAATGAAACTCCTATTGATAATTTTGTAACTAGATAAATTATGATTAAAGATATAGATATTAGTCATTATTATAAAAAGTTTATTGAAACTTCTAATGACGATATGGCAAAATATAATAAAGAACTTGAACTTATAAATAAGATGAAAGCTGATTGTCGTGCTTATATTAAAAGTAAAAATCAAGTTATTAAAGATGATTTAAAAATTAATCTTAATGAATATGGGTTTCAATTTCTTAATGATAATGTTGAATTAATTAATAAGTTAGAACAATTAATTAATAATCAACTTAGTTATACAGTTGGAGAAAAACGTATTGTTCTTCTCCAACTTTTGCGTTATTGTAATTTAGCTAAAAAAGCAAACGATTATATTGTTGCTCTTAAACTTGCTACAAGACGTTCTGAATTAAGTCTTTCTGATTATAAGAAGTATATTCATAGATATTATAGTTATGGTGTTCATAAATGTGTTCTTGAAGGTTATGCTTATCATTTTAAATATGAGATTGGTGATTTAGTTATTAATTTCTGGAGATATAGAGATAAACCTAGAGATACTTATGTTGATTGGAACGCTACGAGACTTAAAAAACAAGAAATTATTAATGCAGGTCTTAAACCTTATGATAAAGAAGAAGCAGAAATATATAAAATTCGTGGACTTAAGTATGATGGTATTCCTTATGTAGTTTATAAAACTAATAAAGAGTTTTATGAAATACAACTTATTAATAATGGAACCCATAGTTATAGTGCTATTAAATTTAAGTATGCTAATTATATTAATAGAGAACTTAGAGGTAAAGATGCAAAACAACTTAATTCTGAATGTAAAACTGTTGATGATATTTTTAATCTTAAATTAGGATTAAGAAGTAAACTTCTTGTTTATCTTGAACGAGAACCTAATGCTCCATTTAAATATATTAGAAATGTTAATCAACAAAAGTATGAACGTGGAGCACATAATAATGGTAATAAAACTAGATATAAAAACTAATATTATGGCAAATAATAAAACGATTACGATAGAACATATTATTGCTAAACTCGATAATGATTTCAATCCTGATGGAAGTGATTGGATTCCTAGAGTTCCTACTTGGTGTGTTGATGCTATGAATGAACTTAAAGTTCTTCGTAAAGTTGATAAGAAAATGAAACTAACCGTCATTAATAAGATAGCTAAAAGTAAATGTTGTCTTATTGATGACGGTCTTAAAGTTTATGATAGTAATGGTTGTGAAGTACCTAGAGCTGATACTAGTAAATATAGATGTGGTGATACTGAATCTGCTCCATCCTCTACGGGGGGTCAAGCGGAGGACGAAAGTCCGGAGCGTGCTACTAATAAAGACTATCTTGGTATGCCCGATGATTGTTGTCCTAATGGTTCTAGAACTAGAGAAGTTATTGATACTGGTAAAGTAGGATGTAATCCTGTTGTTTATACAGTTCATAATAATACTGAATGTCCAAGATGTCAGCATGAAGTTCATTCTCATTGTCAGACCCCCCGTGGAGGATATGATAAGTCAAATCATAATTATATTCTTATTGGAGGTAATACTATTGAACTTAATTTTAATGATACTTGTATAACAGTTGTTTATAAAGATATTGAAACTCAATATAGTGATAATTATCATTGTGAGATTCCTGTTATACCTGCTAATGGTAAATTAATTCAAGGTCTTACTTATTATTGTATGGCTCGTATGCTTATGAGAGGATATAAACATCCTGTGTTTAATCTTTCTGCTAGTCAATATGGAACTAATCCTTTCTATCTATGGGAGAGTATGAAGAAAGATATTAAGACTAGTATTCTATTAGATGAACAAAGTGATGATGATAGTGGTTGGAATGAGTTCTTTTATAACTTTACTTTTCCTAAATAATTATGAATATACAAAAGAAACTTAGTCTTAATAAACATCCCGGCGATTGTGTGCCTTATTCATTAGTTGCTGCTAAGAATGTTAAAGTAAGTAATGATGATAGGATGATTGTTAATGAAGAAGGACTTGAAGATTGTAAAGTAATTGCCAATTCTATTCATGAAGATGGTATTAATAATTTTAAAATAGTTGGTGTTATTCCAACTAGTACTGAACTTATTTTATTTATTGTTAATACTGATTCTAATGAATCTTATATTTATAGATATAATGAACAAGCTGATAATTGTTATAGAGTAAATAGTAATTGGAAATATAATGGTGGTAAGATTAAAGGAACATATACTTATAATGTTAAAAATCATCTTATAGTATCTATTGCTGAAAGTGATGCTTCTATTGATGTTCCTCTTAAAACTATTAATATTGATTTAGATTCTGACCGTCCTGATTCTGAAATGTCTGTTATTCCACAAATAACTTTACCTACTATTAGTGGTTTAAATTATGTTAGTGGTGGTGCTTATAAAGGATTTTATTTTATATTTATTAGATATAAGATAGATAAAACTAATTATACTAAATGGTATAGTATTGGATTTCCTATTTTTAATGATGTTATAATTCCACAAGTTATTAATAAAGTTTGTTTTAGAAAAACTAATGTTTATGAACCGAAAGATGAACCAAATGGTTATTGTTATGGTAATACTGATTCATTTAGTGATTCTAAAGATATATGTAATCAAACTTTTGAAATAAATATTAGTGGAGGTCGTTCTGGTCTTTATCAACTTGGTTTTATTGTATGTAAAAAAGATAGTACTCAAGCGTTTAGAACAGATGATTTAAATAATAATATTTTTAAATTTAGTAGAGATGTTCTTGTTGAATATAATGTTACTGATTTAACTACTGACTATTATAATTATTATAATGTTGGTAATATCATTAATTATAAGAATAGAATATATATTGCTAATTATAATGAAAAAACTGATAACGATGACAGAACTTTAAGTAATGGTAAAACATTAGAAGAGGCTGTTAAAGATATTACTATTAAACTTCGTAATAAAGCTGTTAATGCTTATTATAATGATTATACCACTGTTAATGCAGTTAGTGAAAAAGGTCCTTATTTTAAAATGGCTAGTCTTCAAATTACTGGTACTGCTGATTGGCAAATTAAAGATATTAATAAAGTATTCAATAATAATCAATATCCTTTTCGTACTTTTAGAACTTTATTTAATGATACAGTTATACAAGGTATTGCAGCACATGAATATTTAAAGATTAATTATAATGCTAAAATAAAAGTTGGTAGTAGAGGTAGTCATAATCTTAAAGAATATCTTGCTTGTCATTGTTTTATTATTCCTACAAGTTATAAATATGAAAATAATCAATCTGTTTATACTTTACCTAGTACAGTTAAAATAGCTTGTTATGTTTATAATGGAACTGGATTTACAGAAGATGCTGTATTTACTAGTGGACAAGTATTATTTGGTGATACTATATTTGATATTGATAATTGTAAAATGAGAATTACTCATTCCATTATTGAACCTAGTTATGATTTTAATGAACGTAAAAAGAATGATACTCTTATTCCTGGAGAAGTATATAACTTTTTTATTCATTTTGTTGATAAATATGGTGATGCTAGTAGAGGATATAAACTATCTAATAAAGATAAATATATAAATAATATTGTTAATGATGGTTCTCATTGTACTATAATTACTTTTAATTGGAACAATCAAGGTAATGATAATATTCCATATTGGGCAGTTATTAGTGGAGATATTCCAATATCTACTATTAGTTCTAATATTAAAAGATATATTGCTAATCATAAAATTGTAGTTTATACTGCTGAACCAATAAATAATCCTACTACTAATATATTACTTAATAGTTCTGGTGAACTTGAAGCTACTAATAAAGATGAACTATATACTCTTATATCTAATTACTTTATTGATTATCAAGATAAAGATAAATATAATGATTTATATGTTTATCAAGTTATAAATAGTGGTAGTTATACTCCTTGTAGTAATCAAGTAATAGGTGCTATTGGTGTTGATAATGAAGCTAAATTTGGTTATTACGAAAATATTAATGGTGATGAACTATTTAGAATACCTGATTTAATATTTGATGCTGAAGCTATTGGTGGTGAACATACTAGAGGTTTTATATATAATATGAATAATACTTTTAATAAGTTTTATATTCGTGCTAATATTGATACTACTTTATGGAATCAAATTAAAGAATTAGGTTATGTTGGATGGTTTATTAGTTATGAAAAAGTTGAACCTATTACTAGATATACTGGATTATTAACTAGAAAAGATTATTGTAATATAGCTAGTAATGTTACTTGGCAAGATGGTAGTTGGGGTACTAAACCGGGTTTTGTAGCGAATAATTTTACTAGTGATAAATGTTATCTATATAGTGGTCGATTTGATATTGATGATAGTATTAAATATGATTTTAATATTATTCGTATTGATGGTAAATGTAAATTTGAACCTTATAAAGAGAAACATGATGTAGTTGATATGGTAGTTAATACTACTTATCCTTATAGTTATAATATGCCAGTTATAGGTGTTATTAGTAGAAATGAATATAAACCTATTAATAATTATAAACTAGTAGTTGCTGATAGTGTTACTGATAGTAGAGCTGGAAAAGGAACTGCTCTTGAAATGGATGATTATAAGGAATTACTACTTGATGCTGAAACTATGTTTCTTGCAACAGTTCTTAATTGTACTAAAAATATTTATACTAGTAAAGAAAAAGAACTTGTAAGACTTAATGACGTTTGTTATAATGGTGGAACTTATTCTATTGAACATGGATATAATGGTAGAATGACTTATGATGGTGTTCTTATTTATAATGATAATGGAGTTATAATGAATGAAGGTAATTATAAATTATATACTCCTACTAATAATCAATATTATTATAGTGGTGATGAACCATGTTGGTTTGATATTCCATTTAATGTTTATATTCAATTTCCTTTATATAGTGATAAGTTCTTTGAAAGTAAACGTTTTAATAATGAACCTAGTAAGATAGCTTTTAGTATTAAAGAAGATACTGACAAGAAAAGTGTTGCTTTTGGTACATTTGTAGAACCTAAAAATAGTGTTGATTTATTTAAAGACCCTATTGAAAATGTTGACCAATATGTTCCTAAATTGTTAACTCAATATCGTAATGATATTATTAATATTACTCGTTTTGATAAAACTATAAGACGTAGTAATGTTATTCAAGATGAAAGTGAAGTTAATGCTTGGAGAATATTTCCTATTGAAGGTTATAAAAATATTACTGAAAATAAAGGAAGTATAACTAATTTAGTTGGAATTGGATATTATCTTTTAGTTCATACTCAACATAGTATGTTTATGTTTGATATAAGTGCAGCTCTTAAAACTAGAGATGAAAATGTTCAATTATATCAACCTGATGCTTTTGAAGTTGATTATAAAGAAGTATTTACTAGTGATAAAGGTTATGGTGGACTGCAAGATGATTTAGCATATATAGTTGGAGAATTTGGTTATATTTTTTATAACGATGATTTTCATAAACTTTATCAATTTGATGATGGTCAACTTAAAATAATGGATGAAGATATTAAATTATGGCTAGATAAATATCATCCTAATAAAGTTAGATTTGCTCATGATAAATTTAATAATCGTATTCTAATTAAATTTGATTATACTTATGATAATATTAATCCTAATACTAAAGAATCTATTATAGAATCACATAATGAAGTCATTAGTTTTAATTATAAAGTAGGTAGTTTTATTAGTTTACATGATTATTATTTTAATAATGCTTGGTCTACTAAAACTAAATGTTATTTTCAAACTGAACATAACGATGATAGACTTAACTGTCCTCTTCATATATTTACTCATGAATATAATTATGGTAGATTTAATACTCACATGGGTGATGATAGTAGAAGTCTATATTTAGTATCTAAACAAGAAGTTGGTGATGAGCCTATATTAGTTCATAATAGTTATATTGATATTATAGTTAATGAATCTTATGAACTTATTAAGTTTCTTGAATTTATTAAATATAAAGTACGTAAGATATATATTCCTATTTATAGTGATAATATTAATAATCCTGTTGATTTAAGAGAACATCCTTATGCTGGAGATATACTTCGTATATTTAATGAAGATAATGATACTGATGATATAGATATTAATATTGATAAACTTAATGAATTTAATAAGTATAAAAAACCTTGGTATGAACTTACTCAATATAACTTTAATTATTTCCGTAATGCAATTAAAGAACATCCTAATACAGTAAGTGATAAACTTCGTAGAGTATATGGTAATTATTTTGTAGTTCGTTTCATATTTAATAATTCAGATAATAAGCGCATTGAATTTGAAAGTCTTGAATGTGCTCAAACTCAATTTAGAAAATTATGATACAGTATAGAGATAGACAAAGACAAAAAGCTTTTATTGGTGCTATTATTGGTGCGGCTGCTAGTATTGCTGGTGGTATAATTAAAGGTAATAAACAAAAGAAAGCTCAAGAAAAAGCCCAAGCTGAAGCTCAAGCTGCACAAGACCATAAAGATGCTTTACAAAATGCTCAAGCTTTAACTAGTGCTTATGCTAATCAAGATTATGTTGGTCAATATAATGATAAGCTTACTCTTAAATGTGGCGGTAGAGTTCGACGTAAAGCTGGTTTCGGTACTGAATTTGCTGATGCTCTTCCCGGTTTAGGTAATCTTGCTAGTTCTATTACAGGAGTTCAAGGACTTGGTGAATTAGGTACTGCAATAGGTCAAGGTATTTCTGCTAATCAACAAATTAATGAAAATAAACGTATTGCTCAAGAAGCTGAACAACGTAAACAACTTCAATCTGGTCAACAGCAACTTAATATTACTTCTGATAAAATGACTAATCCAATGACTATGTATCAACGTTCTAGTTTTATTAATAAATATAAATGTGGTGGACGTAGAAAAGCGTGGATTGGTGCTGCTATTGGTGCTGCTGGAAGTTTAATTGGTGGTATGTTTGGAAATAAAGGACAACAACCAATTCAAGTTAAACAAGCTGACCAAGCTAGTTATAGTGCTCCTAAAACTGGTCTTGAACGTCCTGAATGGATTACTAATGGTACTGTTCAACAACCTGTTATGCCTCAATCAGTATATCGAGATAGGCTAAATGTATATCGCTGTGGCGGTCATAGACGCTAGTCTTTTGCTCTCTGTTGAATTATTATATATAGGTATGAACTATTAATCGACTGATAGACTATCGTTCAGCAGAGAGCCTTAAAATCAATCAAATTACAATTTCTCATTATATTATATAAAATGCCTAGAAAAGATAAAGTTATTCATATAAGTAATTTACCTAGTACATTTAGAGGTAATGTTACTCGTAATGGAAGATTTATTCAAAATGGTATTCCTCCACTTGGTGGGGTTTATGATAAAGTTGCTAAATCTACTGGTTTAATAAGACTTGGTAATGAATTTCTCTATAATGATATAAACAATTTAGTATCTAAAGATAATAGAGAAAAATTAATGAATAATACTGCTGGTAGACTTATTAATTATGTTAAAGATTTTAATAAAGAATCTTTTCCTAGTGATGATGAACTTGGACCAACATTTCCATTTAATATTATTCAAACTCCTAGAAGTAATGGAAAAAATCTTCCTCAAAAACAATATGCTGTTGATGGTAAAATACCAAATGTAGTTGCTGGTGGTATTGCTCAACCTCTTGGTAATAATTTCTTTTATATGAATGGAAGAAAACATAGTCAAGGTGGTATTGATATTGGTCCTAGTGATAAAACTGGTATTGAAGTAGAAGATGGTGAAGTAGTTGAAACTAATGGAAATGAACTTAAAGTTTATTCTGCACAGCCTATACTTAATGGTGCTAGTCCTGCTCAATTAGTTATGGGTGGAGCTAATCCTAATAAAGTATTTAAAGCTCAAGAAGATTTTAAAGATAGAAATAGAATTAATGATGATGGAACTAAATATAAAGAAGGTGGCAAAATTTATCAAGCACCTGATGAATATAAAAGACAAATCGCTGAAAGTGGTTCGATAATTATTGGTGGTTATCCTACAATAGCTGGTAATAGAAATTATAAATTTATTAAAGGTTTAACTAAAGCTTCTAGAATAGGTAGAACTGCTACTAATTTTATTAATTTAGGTAGACAAAAGATTTATGATTTAGCTAATAAAATTGATAATACTTGGATTAATCAAGGTATTAAAGAAGTTTATAGAACAACTATTGGTAAACATGGTAGTAATTTTCCTAGAACTGTTGATTATATTACTAATAAATTAAATATAAATAAAGATAATAAAAAAGCTATGGGTGGATTAAATAGAAATAAAGATTATGGTTCTAAAAAGAAACCTTATCCTAGTGTAGCTAAAAAAGATTTTGCTGGAGGACATAGAAGTTATCCTATTCCTACAAAAGCAGATGCTATTGACGCTTTAAGACTTGCGGGATTACATGGGCGTAGCGATGTTAAAGCTAAAGTTTATAATAAATATCCAGAACTTAGAAAGAAAGGTAATGTTGGATTAGTTGTTAGTATTAGTGGTAATGTTAAGAATGGATTAATTCATTCTCCATCCTCTACGGGGGGTCGGCACGACAAACTTAGAGATGGTGGAAAACGTATTAATCGTCATGGTAGAACTTGGGAATATGATGAAGATAATGGATATTATATTCCAATAACTGATAGAACTATTACTAGAACAAGTCCATATCCTATTGATAGATCTGCTAGAGGTGAAACTGTTTCTGGTTCTGAATATACATTTAGAAATGGAAGATGGCATAAAAATAAATCTAATACTTTTAATGATAATCCTACTAAAAATTCTAAAGTAGATAATGGAAATCGTCGTCCTCAATATTATGCAGAACGTAGACTTCCTTTATTTGAAGATGGTGCTGGTATTACTAGCGATTTAGTTAGAGCTGGTTGGAGTCATGGAAATAATAGAGGTATTAGTACAAATAATACTAATATTCCAAGTTTATCTGAAACTAAATCTAGCGGGAAGACCCCCCGTGGAGGACGAAGTAAGTCAAATCAATCAACTCAATCTATTCCTACTAAAACACCTCCTACTGCTGTTTATAATCGCAATCTACCTAAAGTAGAAGCTAGTATTCCTACTACTTTACCTGTTTCTACTAATGCTCCTGCTAAACAATCTAGTCAATCTAATGGTAAAGGTCAAGGTAAATTTAAAAATACTACTATTGCTGATTGGATAGGTCTTGGTAGTAATATTGCTGGAGGATTAGGTAGTTATTTTGCAAGTAAACGAGCTATTAATAAAATGAGAGGTCCTGGAAGACCTACTCTTATTAGTGCTAATAAACTTAAAACTAAATATAATATTAATCCTCAACTTGATAGAATTAGAGAAGATAAATTCGAAGCTTATCGTGATATTGATTCTAATACTGCTAGTAGTCGTGTTAGTTTAGCTCGTAAACAACGAGTTCGTAATGCTGCTGGTCAAGCTGCTAATGAACTTTATGGTAATAAAGAAAATATAGAAACTAATCTTATTAATCAAGATAGACGCAATCAGCAAAGTGTTCGTCAATTTAATGCTCAACAATACAATCAATATATAGATAGAAAAACAGCATTTGATAATGGTATTAGAGAAGCTAAACTTACTAATGTAAATAATTTATTTACTGGAATTAATGCTGGTATTCAAGATATGATTAGTAGATATGAAAATCGTAAAGCTTTAAATAATACTATTGGTGCGATGAGAGCATCTGCTCCTAATGTAGATGATAGAATTATGAGAGATGCTGGAGTTGATTATGATGAATTTATTATTCGTAAACGTAGAAAACTTGGAGGAAAACAATCATGCCGATAAACTTTTATACTCCTACTTTTAGACAACAAGTTAATCCTATTGACTTAAATGTCTTAGCTAAAACTTATAATACTCTTGAACAAGGTCATCAACAAGCTATTCAAACTAAATCTCAGATTGATGCTCAACTTGCTCAATTAGATTTAAATGAAGCTGAAGATGCTTGGCGTCAAGAACAACTTAATAAAGTTCGTAATGCTCTTACTGAAAATATGCAGTATGGTAATGCGTATTCTAGTCTTGATGATATAGTTGGAACTTATGGAGATATAACTTCAAGTCCGGGAATGATTGGTCGTTTACGTGCTCAACAAGATTATAAAGCTTATATGGATAATCTTGATAAACGTACTGATTTATCTGAAGATTATAAGAATTATTATCGTGTTGTTAATAAATATAATTATCAAGATATAACTGATAAGAATGGTAATGTTATTGGTGGAAGTAAATGGGCTCCTATTGATAAAGAAGTTTCTGAAATTCCTATGAACCAAATACTTAATCAAGCACTTCAATGGGCTGCTAAAGAACAAGGCGGAGGTAGTCAAACAAGATGGCTTGATGCTAACGGTAAAGTTACTGATGATATTACTAAATCTGTTACAGGAGAGATTTATTCTCATACTAAAGGTGATTGGCAAAGATTAAGTAAAGCTAAACTTGCTGAAGCCGTTAAAGCTGTTATTGAAAACACTCCTGGTGCTAAAGCTAGTCTTGAGCAAGATTATAAAATTGCTAAATGGAAATATGACCAAAATGGAAGTAATCCTGATATAACAGATAAAAATGGTATTCTACTTACTCCTGAACAATATCTTGCTAAACGTATTGACCCTTTCTATAATGCTGCAACTTTTTATAATCAAGATAGTAATACTACTTATGGTGAAGCATGGAAAGCTCAATTAGCTTTATCTAAACAAGCTGGTTCTGGAAGTAGTGCTCAAAGAAAACAAGCTATTGATAATTTAACTTATAAAGGTACTCCTGTTCGTATTGATAATTTTATGCCTGCTCAAGCTCAAGCTGAAATTACTAGCAATAGACAATCAATAGCTGGATTACTTAGTAAATATAATTCTGATATTAATATTAATTTAAGTACTGCTAATCCAGATGATATTAGAACTAGTATTATGACTAATATTACTAATCCATCTGATAGAGCATATGCTCTTAGTTATCTTAATGATATTATTGATAATCAAGAATATATTAATAGTCTTAAAGTTGGTAAATCTCAAGATAGTATTGATGGATTTGATACATATAATTCTATTATTAGTTTAAGTGATTTACCTAGTAATAAATATTCAGATAGATATAGTAAATATGTTAATCAAATATTTGGAGATAGTTCTGCTATTAGACAATACTTTAATAATGATGATGTTTATAATTCATTCATTAATGCTATTGGAGGAGAGAAAAAAGCTGCTAGTCTTGGAGTAAGATTTGGTTCTGATGGTAATGGTTATAGATATGCTGAATTACCAAAAGATTATCATAAATCTATTTATAGTTTTGGTAAAGCTGTTAAAGAAGCTGAAGATACTAGAAATCCTTTAAATGCTTTTCTTAATTCTGCTAAGACTAGATTCTTTGGATACGGTGATAAATTTGTTAGAGTTGATTCTAATGGTGAAGAACATCATGCTGGATTACCAACAGGTAATAAAGAACCTTATATTGGTTTAATTGATTATGTTGATTCTCTTAAATCTAAAAATGATGCTGTTCTTGATGGCGGTCAAATAACTTCTTCTACTATTGGTATTAGTGCTTTAACTCCAGAATTAGCTGAAATTAATTTTATGATGAACGCTAATCCTGAAGAAGCTAGTAAACTTTCAGCTTATAAAAAGAATAAAGAAGAACAAGCTATGATGGCTATTCGTAGTGGCATTGATTTAACTCAAGGTGAAGCTTATATTACTAGTGAAAATGGAATATTTGAACCTATGACTTCTGAAGATAGAAAAGCTTATACAGCTTATCTTAGAAGTGCTAAAGAAAATGAAATTACTCCTACTATTGTTCGTGACCCAAAAACTGGGGATGTTGGAGTTCAAATTAATATTGCAGGTTACTATGATACAGAAGGTAAACTTAAAAGAGAACCTATTACTTTACTTGTAGGTAGCGGTGCTATTGATAGTTCTATTATTCAATCTTGGAATCAAGATACTAGTTGGAGAGCTGCCGGTAAAGTAGAAAATTATTATAATGCTAATAGACCTATTTCTCTTACTAATAATGCTGCATTTACTGGAATTGATAAATTTAAATTAGTACCTAATGGTGGAGGTTTTAATTTAATTAATTCTACTAATAATCAAACTATTGGTTTAGTAAGTAAAGAAAATGCTGTTGATATTGTAGATAATTTATCTCAATGGGAACAAACTGTAACTGCTGTTAAAGCTGGTATGGCAGTAGATGAAAATGCTGTTAAAGCTATTCAACAAAATGTTGCTACTAAACTTGCTCAACTTAGTGGTAGTTTAGACCCTTATGTTATTCAATATTACTATGATGAATTAACTAATAATCTATATTAATATGGATGTATTAAAGTTTCTACAAGGTGGTAATCAAACACCTAATCCTGAATATAATCCTAAAACTAAAAAGGGGGCTATACAGCCTCCTACTTTAGTTGATTACAACCCCGGCACTTCTATTAGTGACCGGGGTCGTGGTCATTTATTTAGTCGTATTGCTGGGCAATCATATAATCTTAATCAATATGATATAGATAAATATGCTCCTTATGATGTTTATGTTAATCCTGTTGATGACCCTGAAAAACTTGATAAAGAACGTGCTGTTAATCAAAGTAATTGGGAACAAGGATTAAGAATGATTGGACAGATTGGCAATGAAATTACTGTTGGTACTGCAATAGGTTTTGCTGATTTAGCTGATGCTTTCTATAATATGATTAGTGATAGTCCTAATGATTATCAATCTGAAATAAGTTCTGGACTTGAATCTTTAAAAGAGTCTATTAATGAACGTTTAGCTATATACAGAGAAAATCCTAATGCTGCTTTTGATATTGGAGATTTTGCTTGGTGGGCTAGCAATGCTCCTAGTATAGCTAGTTCTTTAACTCTTATGGTTCCTAGTACTGGTCTTGCTAAAGGTGTTTCTTTATTAGGCAAAGGTATAAAGTTTAATAAATTAGCCAATAAAATGGCTAATGCTATTAATATGACACAAAAGAGTAGAGCAATTACTAGTAGAATAGCAGAAGCTACTGCTATTGGAGTTCCTTCTCGTTATCTTGAAAATTATCAAGAAGCTAGACAAACTTATAATGATATTGAAGATTATTCTAAAACTCAACTTGCTAATATGAATGATAAACAAAGAGAAGAGTTTTATAATAATAATCCTAAATATAAAGATATGTCTGATGAAGAAGTAGCTAAAGATATTGCTAAAAATAGTGCTGATATTACTTTTGCTGAAGATTGGGCTAATGTTCTTTTTGACGTATGGCAAGTTTATAGTTTAAAGAACTTATGGAAAAATGCTTTAAGTGGTAATACAACTAGTTCTAGACTTAGAAATTTAAATATTGCATTTAATAGTAATATTGATGATGCTGCTGCAATTACTAATGCTTTAAGTAATAAAACGACTAAACAAGCAATTACTAGTACATTAAAAAATGTAGGTAATGATATTCTTCATGGTGTTAGAGCTGAATGGACAGAAGGAGTTGAAGAAGCTATTAATTATATAGCTAGTCAAGATGGTTTATATAATGGTAAAAAAGTATTTGATAAAGATATTCCTCAACAAACTATTAAAGATTATCTTCAAGACCCAATGTTATGGGAACAAGCGTTTTGGGGTGCTCTTGGTGGTGTTACTTTTAGTAGTGTTATGAATAAAGCTGGAGAGTTTATTAATAAACGTCTTGATAAAGATTGGACTTCTGCTGAAAAACAAAGAGAAAACGAAATTCTTGGTCGTACTGCTACTTTTCAAGCATATCAAGAAAGACTTAATAGTATTGCTAATGGTAAAAATCCATTTATAACTATTACTGATGAAAATGGTCAACAGGTTAATCCAGATATTATTACTGGTACTGAAGAAGAACTTCGTAGTATAGCTGAAAAAGAATATATGGATAATATTATTATTAATTCTATGAACGCTGGTAATTTAGGACTTCTTGAAAGTTCTATTAATAGTAAAGAATTTAATGATAGTATTACTAATAAACTTGGATTACAACAACAAGATAGTATTGAACTTATTAATAGGTTTAAAACTGAAATTAATAATCTTAAAAATGAATATAATACTACTTTAAATAAAGTTAATAGACTTGGTGGCGGATTTGAAGTTGGTCGTATTATAGCTACCCAAATGGTTCATGCTCGTAATCGTCAAGAAAATTATAATAATCTTCTTAATTGGGCTAATGATGTTTTAAATCAAGATATTACAAATAATCATATTGAAGATATTGATATTAATTCTGCTAAGAATGGTATTTATCAGCATATTATTAATAGTATTCAAAGAGATATTAAAACTATTCAAGATAACGCTGCAATTAATAATTCTGTTAAACAAGAACGTATTGCTCAATTAAATGAACGATTAGATGCTATTAATAAACTTTATACACCTATTGATATTGAAAATAAAAATGATGTTCAATCAGCTATTCAACTTCAAAAACAATATAATGAAGTATTTAAAGATTTAGCAGAAGTTGTTAATGCTGAAATTAATGTTGAAGTTAATAAAAATCAACTTAATCTATCTGATGATAATATTAAATCTCGTATAACTTATCTTAATAACTTCTTTGATAATAGTCGTAAAAGGATTGTTAATAAAGCTATGGACGATTTACGTAATGCTTATAAACAATATGGCAAAGAATATGTTAATTCTGTTATTAAAGATGCTAATAATGGTAATAAACCTAATATAGATAAAATTATTCGAGATGCTTATGCTGCACTTGATTTAAGCTCTAAAGGTAATGAACATCTTAAAACTACAATAGAACAATTAGCTGAGATTGCTGAGATTGAAAACGATGTTAATAATACTCCTAAAGAGGAAGAAGTTGCTCCTGTTAATCCTGATGTTAATGAAGTTAATGAAACTGATGTAGATGATACTAACTCATCTCCATCCTCCACGGGGAGTATAGCGGAGCGAAGCGAAGCGGTTCCTAGTGAATCTACTAATATTGAACAACCTCAATCTCAAACTGAACAACCAGTTTCTCAAGAACCTATTAGTACGCCTAAATCTGAAGTTAATAATACTCTTCCAGATGATGATTTCGAACGTGGTCAAATAGGTACTGATTTGGTTTATGAAAGTATAGCTGATTTAGAAGATTCTTTAGGACATGAATCTACTAGTAGTGATTTACTTAATGCTAGACAGTCTTTTATTGATAAACTTAGTCAAGCTGGATTTGAACAAACAGAAGCTGCTGATATAGTTAATAATATTATTGACGGTCTTACAGGCGGTAGTTTATATAGTTCTGTTCAAGATGATAGTACTAGACGTTTATTACTTAATGCTACTTATGCTACTATTACAGGTAATGAACGCAATATAGAAGCTGTTATGGATGATTTTGCTAATAGTGTTGATAGTGAAGGTAATACTAGAGGTAAAATTGTTAATGGTAAAGTCTATCTTAGTATTGGTCAATTAGTTGAATATATAGATAGTATTACAGGTAATAAAATTATTAAAAATTATTTGTTTAATCAAATAAAAAACTATCTTTACGCCAGCACTAATAATCAAGGTAAATATCGTGCTACTGATGAATCAACTATTAAGAAACTTAATGCTAGACAATTTGTTCAATATGTAGATGGTATTGCTAAAGAACGTCTTGAAAGACTTCAAGTTGAACATACTAATAATGTTAATCTTAAGTATATAGTAGAGAATGAAAATGTTAAAGCATTTACTAGTATTAAGCAAGGTGATTATCTAGAAACTGAATATGATAGTAAGCTTAGACGTATTAATATACTTGCTAAAGATACAATTATTGGTTATATAGGAGTTCCAAATATTGATAAGTTTGGTAATTATGATATGGTTAATCAAGGTTGGAAATATAATATTCATGCTAAAAATGGTCAAGTTATTTCTCCACTTAAAGATGCTTTAATTAGTATTCTTGATGGTGATAGATTTGACGAAGAATTTATTGGTCATTTATATGAACTTGCTGTTAAAGAAGAAGTTACACAAGAAGAACTTGTTAATCTATTTAAAGAATTTGAAACTAAATATCCTGATATAGTTAGAGATTTTACTACTCCTGTTGCAAGTTTTGATTTAGCTGGGCATCTTGTTAATCTTACTAAATACATATTTAATCAACCTTATGAAAATAGTCATGAAGCTAGTATTAATCGTTGGTTTAATAATCTTCTTAATAGTTATGACCAAGCTATTACAATAGTAAAAGGTGATTTTAAAGGTAAGATTAGAGCTGTTAATGTTAAATATGGAGTTCTTAATACTATTGATGATGCTAATGGCGAATGGAATGATGTACAAGAAACAGTAGTTAATTATAATGAAGATGTTAATAAACTTGGTGTAGTTGTACAAGGTCAAGTATATCTTAATGGAGAAAGTAAACCAACTATTATTGAAAATCTTACTACTAATGGTATGCCTGTTATTAGTATTCCAAGTAGTGACGGTACTTCTTTATATGCTTTTTGTAAACAAGTTCCATTAAATAGTAATCTACTTAAAGGTGATGCTCGACGTATTATTAATTCTATTAAGAATGAAGTTAATAATCTTTGTAGAGATTATATTAGTGGAAAAATAAGTTTTGGTGAACTTAAACAAAGTTTTGGAGATATATTTGGAAATAATAAACTTATTAACGGAGATAGAAATACTGGACTTCAAATTAGTATTAATCCTACTAATATAGGCTTTTATGTTAAAGGTGCACATTTTAATGGTAAAGATTATGCTTTTACTATTAATTCTGATGCTGGTAATTATAAACGTAATATTATTATTAATTCTCCTTATGTTGTTAATAGTGCTTTTAAAATAGGTAAAAGTTATGGTATTAATGCTAGTACTATTGATGAATTAGATAATGCTCTTCGTCCTGTTATTGATGAAATGTTTAACTATGCTCAATTTGCTATTAGTAAAGATTTTATTAATGATAGTACAAAAACTAATGATAAAACTAATAAATATATTTATCGTGAAAATGGTAAAACTATTATAAATATTGATGGTAAAACTTATAGTTATAATAGTTATCAAGATTTTATTATTAGTAATGGTTTAGTTAGAACTAAATTAGCTAATACTAATACTAATGAAACTGCTGGTAATTGGCAAATAGATATTCATTCTAAACTCGATATTACTTATGAACTTGAGGGTAGACCCCCCGTGGAGGATGGAGCAATACCTGAACAGCTATCAGAGTTCATGTTAGATGATACTCTTAATGCTATTAATTTTAATGCTTTTGAATCTGCTATAACTGCTAAGAATTTAACTCGTGGACTTAAAAAGTATTTTGCTAATGACCAAACTGCTATTGATTATATTGATTCTCTTCAAAAGATTGGTATTTTACCTAAGAATATTCAAGTTGTAAATAGTATTACTGATAATAATGGTAATCAAGTTAATGCTGTTTATCATCGTGATACAGATACTATTGAGCTTAATCTTTCTGCTATTGCTGGTCAAAGAGTTTATCGAGTTGTTAATATTATACTTCATGAAAGTTTACATAGACAACTTTATACTAAATATAATACTGAACAAGCTCTTGCTTTAGTTAAACCTATTTATGATAAATTTAAAGCTTGGCTTGATACTCAAGATGATTCTACTAAAGAAAGACTTAAACCTTATCTATTTGAGAACTTTAATACAAGTGAAGCTCTTGAAGAATTTCTAGTTGAAAGTATTACTAGTAATGCTCTTATGACTGCACTTAATGAAATTAAATATGATAATAGAAAAGTTAATAAACGTAAGACTTTATTTAGTAGACTTCTTGAAGTTATTGCTGATATGTTAGGTATTAAGATTAATGAAGATAGTTTATTAGCTGCTGCTAGAGATGCTTATAAAGCTATTAAGAAAATGCCTAAACAAACTGAACAAAATGTTATTCAAGGAACTTTTCAATTTGACGAAGAAACTATTAGTACAGAACAAATTGAAAATCCTAATGAAGATAATAGTCAAGATTATAATTATAATAATGATAATCTTAATGATGGACTTAATATGTTTAGTAGTGTTGATGATAATATAGTGCTGAATATGGCTGAATTGACTAGCCGTTTACCAATAGACCAACAGTCCGAATTTGCCACTTTGCTTGACACAGGACGCATCAGTTTTAGCTGTATGTAGAATTAATCGAGTAAAGATAAAAGTCGCTTAAAACGAAAGAAAACAGCCTCTATGACGATGTAATAAAATTTTACTTTACATTAGTCATAGAGGTATTACTATTAATGAATTTAAACTTAAATATAAACTTATGAGTTGTGGAAATATTAAACTTGTAGGATATAATAATCTTAATAATATTATTATTAAAGAACATGGTTCTAATAATGCTGATTATTATAGTCTTATAGCTATGGTTGAAGACCCAATCTTTAAGAAGATTGTAGCTGATAAAGATATTAATGTTAAAACTTCTGGAAGACAAGCTTATAATGCTCTTCTTGAAGCTAGAGCTATTAAACTTCGTAATATGGATGATGTAGCTTCTGTTGCTGAAAAAGAAGAACGTGGATTGTTTAGTACAATTAAAGCTAGAGATACAGCTATTACTTATATGGCTGATATTATGAATAAACTTAGTTTTAATTTTTTATATAATGGTGCTCCATTAAATTTTAATGAAATTAAAAAACGTACTAATGAAACTGTTATTAATGCTGGACTTAAACGTGCTAAGAAATTAGCCGGAAGTGATGAAGCTAAAAATAATGAACTTAATAGCTTTATTAATAATCCAGATCCTGCTATTAAAATTAATGGTCTTGGAGCATTTCTTCGTAAATATGGTAATGCTCAAGATTTTAATTATGGTGCATTACTTCGTTCTTTAACTAATACTGAATTTAATGAAGCTCTTTTTAATAATAAAAATGTAGCTAAACTTATTAAACGAGATGAGTTATATCAAACTACTGATTATGAAGAATTAGGCGGTTATCTTGATGAAACTTCTACTGAAGGTGATGAAAATAGTATAGATGATGGTATTGATTTAATGACTCAACTTTGGAATTTAAGTATTGGTGAAGTTAAAGATTTTAATAAACACGTAGAAGAAATTATTAAATATCATCTTGCAAGTTTACCTAAACTTACTGCTGCTTCTCAACTTGATAATGGAAGTTATCCTTTTGATACTAATAATGAATTAGGAGTTGTTACTTTTTCTGATGCTAATTACTTATCTAAAATATTATATGCTAGTGCTGATACTAGTAATGTAGATAATTTTATAGCTAGTCTTAAACGTATATCTGAAACTATTCCAAATTGTGAATGTTTAATTCAATTACATGATTTACTTAGCAAAAATAAAGTATTTGCTAATAAGTATATGATGGTGTTTAATAAACCTATTATATCTAAAATTGAAACTTATATTCAAACTGATTCTAATGGTAATAGTTATGTTCGTGCTCGTGTAACTAATCCTAATACTGATTCTCGTACTATTTTACAGAATACTTTTTATAATAATGTTAAGAATAATATTATTACTAATCGTGTTCCTACTGCTCGTGAAAAGTTTCGTATATATGATAGATATAAAAATACTCCTCATGCTAATCTTTATTTATATGATGCTTTTAAAGAAATATTTCCAGATATTAATCAAGCTAGTTTTAATTTAGCTATTGCTAAGATTGGTCGTGTAGCTATGGCTAATAATCTTATTAATTTTGCTAATGTTATTAATCGTACAGTTGAAAATTATAATAAATATATAGAAGCACTTAAAAAGGATAAAGGAACTAAAATGCCTGATAGTTTTATTAATAGAGGTGATACTTCTATTATATATCAAATGGCTGATGTCTTTAAAGATATTATTTATATTCCTGTTGAACTTAATTCTCGTAATCCTGAAGGTAATTTAAGTTCTGATGTTATTAATAGAAGTTTTATTACTAATATTGCTAAAATAATTAATGATGACAAATCTACTGTTGAAGAACAAAACGCTATGGCTGAAGCTTATGCTAAACAAAAGTTTGCTAGTCATCAATATGATTATAGTAATTTACTTCTTGAACATAGGGATAGTAATGGTAATATAATTAATTATGGATTATTTAGAAGAGTTGGAAATGGAACTCCTAAACTTACCGAATATGCTCGTAGTATGTTTAAAACTTCTCTTCTTAATGGTATTAGTGAATTAGATAATAACAATAATGACTTATATCGTAGTATGAGTGATGGTGATTATTTAATTACTGCTATGGGATTATTTATGACTGATATTAATAATTCTGAAACTCCTACTGCTAATTATTTACTTCCCATACCTAGTGATGCTCCTAAAAACTTTACTATTACTGCTCCTAGATATAGTCTTAATGGATTACGAAGTCAATTAGAAGATGGAACTAAAATTATAAATAGAGAACATCCATTATTTAAACAATATTATAATATAGCTATTCAAGAACTTACTAATATGGCTCAAGCTGTTAATGTAATGTTTAAGACTAATGCTAATGGTAATCCTATTTTAACTAATGGAGATTTTGAATTTAGTGATATTTATAATAATAAACCTGAACATTTTTATAATCAATACCATAAAGATGGAAAAGGTAATGTATTTACTACTAAAGATGGACATAAAGTTTTAGCTGGTAGAGTATTTAGTTTTAAACGTTTAGTTAGTAAAATTACTCCTAATAGTAATGGAGCATTTAATGAACTAATTGGGTATGGTAAGACTATTGACATCCTCTACGGGGGGTCTACACGTGGACTTAGCTATGTTAATAATCAAGTAGTTCTTAATGCAGAACAACATATTGCTCTTGAAGATGCTGTTGCTGATTGGTTAAATGAATATATAACTAATGGTTATAAAGAACTTAAAAATAAATATGGTACATTTATTGATGATAGGATTAATAATGAATCTTTAGCTGAGTTTCTAGTTAATGATTATCTTGTTAGAGATAGTATGTACGATATGTATGGTGGTGACCAAAGTTTTTATAAGAATGGTCAAGCTATTCTAAAACGTATTAAAGAAGTACAAGCTAGTGGTAATCCTTTTGGTAATACTGATTTTACTAAAAATGATTTAGATATAGCTACTGATTTATATGATATAACTATTAAAGGTAATGCTGTTACTGTTCCTTATACTGTTAATGGAGTTACTAAACGCAAAAAAGTAGTTCTTCAAGATAAATTTAGAGGTGTTACTATTTATAATACTTTTAAAGCTTCTGACAAAGTTGTTATTGATAGACTTGATAATCAACTTAAAAAAGCTGGACTTGATAAAAAAGATAGAGAACGAATATTAGAACCATTTAAAGGCGGTGTTAATGCTAATGATGCTCAATCTTATATTACTCTTGAGGAATGGATTCGTCGTATTACTGCTGCTGGTGAATTAGATAAATATACTGGACTTATTCAAAGTCTTACAGATGATACTCCAATAGATAAAATTGATTGGACTAAATTTGCTAATAAAGTTCAAATTCAAAAGAATTTCTATTATGATTTATATTATGATACTACTGTTGGTATTGAAGTTCCTAGACAAGTAAAGAATGCTGAGTTTGTTCTTATTCCTAAACTTATTAAAGGAACAGAACTTGAAAAAGTTTATAATATAATGACTAATAGAGGTGTTCATCAAATTAATACTGTTGAAACTGTTAAAGTTGCGCAACATAATAGAATGACACTTTGGAATAATGATGGTGTTTTAACTGATGAAGCTCTTAAAGAATTTGATAATAATATATTTGATAATTCTGAATTGTTTAGTTATAATTATCTTTATCGCCAGCAAGAAGTTCCTCAACATATGGTTGATGCTAGTAATAAAGCTGCTATTCAGATTATGAAGAAAATGCTTGATAATCTTCCTAATCGAACTGAACTTAATGAACTTAAAGATAAAGTATTTAATAACTATGTAGCTAATATTAGAAATAGTTTTGAAAAAACTTGTGCTGAGCTTGGTATTGGATTAGATGATAATGGTCATATTGATTTAAATTCTAATGGTACTATTAAAAATCTTAATCGTTTTGTATTTTTTGATAGATTTAAAGAAAATGCTCAACAACAAGGAGTTGAGAAAGCTCTTCTTGAATTTTTTGATTTAGATAGTGCTGGATTTAATAATCTTCCTTTATTTTTGTCTAATATTAATAGTAAACTTGAAAGTATTGCTAATAGTTATTTTAATACTAATATTACTAGGCAACTTATTAGTGGTTGGCATGCTGCTCAGTTATCTGATTTTGGTTTTAAAGTTGATAAACAAACTCAAACTGATAGTAAACTTCAATATAAAAAGATTGGAGAAGTTGATGGCACTCCTGTTTATTATACTGAAATTAAACTTCCTAGATGGAGTAGTAAACTTAAAGGATTAAATATTGAACAAGTTCCTGATAGCTTACGTACTATGATTGGTTATCGTATTCCTACTGAAGGTAAACAATCTATATGTATTATGTATGTTAAAGAGTTTCTTCCTGATGCTTATGGTAGTACTGTTGTTGTTCCTGATGAATGGGTTACTCAAACTGGTTCTGACTTTGACGTTGATAGTGTTTATGGTATGTCTAAAACATTTAATCTTGTTAAAGGTATTCCAACTGAAATTACTCATGCTAGATATACTAAAGATGAAGTAGGATATATTAATTATGTTAAAGATAATGTAGATAAAGCTAGTCGTAAAATTCTTGGTAAGACTTATAATAAACAAGGTAATATTAGAGCCTCTTTAAAAAATAGCGAAGATGCTATTAATGCTACTCTTGAAGGTTATAATGGCAATCTTAAAGTTGTTGAAAAAATTGCTAATGATGGTGGACTTAAGTCTTACGAATCATACTTAAAACTCCCCGTGGAGGATACAAGTAGTCAAGCTGCTAGAACTAATGCTATTATTCAATCATTTATTGATATACTTAATAATCCTGCTGCATTTGAAGAAAATACTACTACTTCTAATTTTGAAAATGTCAAAGAAGCTAATGAAACTTATGCAGAAATAGTTGGTGCTAATAAAACAACTGTTGCTCCTAGTGATTTCTTTACTCAACTTGATTGGTTTGATGCTGCTACTTCTGGTATTAAACTTAAAGGTATCAGTGTTAATCGAGATACTTTTATGAGTATTGGAAATGTTACTAAAGCTAATCATAGCGAAGGTATTAAAGTTATATACACTACTGATGTGATTAGTGAGCAAGAAGCTGTTAATAGATATGGTAAAGAAAATGTTGAAACTATTGGTAATAAACATATTCGTATTACTCATAAGAATTTTGGTTGGTCTGAAGATGATAAGAATGTTGATGGCTATTTGATTAATCCTTATAGTTCTCAGACTACTGCTCATATTCTTGATGTTATGAAAGAGGGAGCTATACATAATGAAAATACTTATACGTTTAATGCTTTTAAAACTATTGTTGACTTTGGAAGTAATTACGATACTGCTATTGGATTTATGTGGCAACCTGCTATTGACATACTAGTTCGTAAATGGAAAGAAACTAATAGTGTTCTTGCGGAAGGTACTAAAAATCCGCTTACTGAAGCTATTAGAGAAGTTGCTCATAATCTTGGTTTTGGTGAAAAAGTTAATTTTGCTGGACGTAAAAAGCTAATTGAAACTATTGATAAAAGTTATGGTGAAACTTTCAAGAAATTATTCAATTTAAGCGTTTCTGACGCATTTTCATCACCTGACCTTATATTTTCATCAGACGCATATAAATCTCGTCTTAGAGGGGAAATGAATGGCGTTCAGCAAGCTTTATTTGACCTTTATGTTCTAGCACAATTCAATCGGCTAAACTCAATCGGACAGGATATAAGTAATAATCTTAATATTCTTAGTGCTGATAAATATGGTGCTAAACAAAGTTTTTATGCTAGTGATAAAGTATTTAGAGATGCTAGAACTGTTATTGAGAATAGTAATATTTATGCTCCATCCTCTACGGGGGGTCAAACCTTGCTATTAGAGAGTGTATTTCCTGATATTAGTGGTGGTATAGATGCGTTTATTAAATCAGATATATCTAAAAGTAGTTATCCTAGTTTAGCTGCATTTTTACAAATGAGTACTGCTCTTAGTGTTAAAGCTACTCAACAAGTATTTGAAACTGCTAATCCTGTATTTATTGATTATGTATATAGAATAGCAGAATGGACTAAAGGTGGAATAATGACTGAAAAGTTATATAATGACTATAAAGATTATCTTATTAATAAACTAGAAGTAGGTAATAATGGTAGTTCTTATCTTAATTTACCTGTTACTATTGTTAATGGTGATTTTGTTCATCCTAAATATATTAAAGAATATGGTACTGGACAATCTAGAGCTTTAGAAATTGGACGAGTAAGTGGTACATTAGTTAATATTAAAACAAATGATGTTATAGTTAAAAATATATTTGAGCCTACACAAACTGAAATTGATGTATTTGCTAGACTTACTCCTGCTCAGAAAGTTGATTGGATTAAACGTAATTTTAGTCAAGATGGTAGTGTATTTGAACATATTGAAATAGTTGCTAATGATGAAAGAAATAATCGTCGTAATGTAAATATTCAATATATTAATTATATACAAGGTGATATTACTAATGATGAAGCCCATAGATTGTTTGATAGAGCTTGGAATCATCCTAATCCTCTTATTAAACTTGCAGCTCTTGATTTAGTTAAATATGCTTTTATTGTTGAAGGTCATAAATTTAGAACTAGAAATATTAGTAGACTTATAAGTAATACTCCCCTTAGAGGATTGAGCGATAATGGAATAGCTATTGGAGATATAGCTATGAAAGGCATTAATAACTATGGTTTTATTGATAAAGATAATGTTGAAGATATAATTGGTTTTATTCGTAAAAATTATAATAGTTTTAATTGTCCTAGTTATACATTTAAAAGACTTACTAATAATAAAATTAATTATAGTCTAAAAAGAAGTGGTATTATTACTTTTAATGGTCAAGAAAATCTTGATAATGTAGGAATAATAAAAAATGGAGATGCTGTTAATGTTATTAGAATTAATAGAAATTTATATATTAAAGGAACTTATGATGGAACTTTAGCTTATTATCCTATTGATAGACTTGAATCATTTGAAACTTATAATAGTATTGAGCCTAGTATTATAGCTAATAATAATATTCATAAACCATTAGCTGTTCTCCTTTATGATGGTCTTACTCAACAAGAAAAAAGAGATAAGTTTATTGATGGTATTAAAGATAATATTAATGAAGCTGTAAATAAAGGTTATAAAGAAGTTCCTGAACTATATAGTAAATATATATCTGATAAGTATTTCCAGCCTTTTATGAATACTCCTTTTGAGAATAATACTATATATACTATTAATGATAAATTTTATCTTAACATTAATGGAACTACTGCTATTAATTTAAGCGATGATTTAAAACAATATAAAGCTAAATATCCTAATATTGAAGATAATAAACTTGGACTATTTATTGAAATTAATGAAAATGAAATAGATAGAGTTACTAGTAATACTGATAGATATAGTAGTGTTGATGACCAAACTCCTATTGGTAGATTTGCTAAAAATGCAAGTTTAATTATTTCAAGAGCTGTTCGTCATGGTCAACCTGCTGCTCAAAATGTTCTTAATGCTCTTAATAATGCTGAAATTAATTATCTTGATAGTAGTAGTCTTTCTGATAATTCTGAATTTTCATTATCAGTTATTGCTAATTATATAGATGTTGAAGCTAATAATATTCTTAATGATATTAATCGTTTTATTAAAATTGATGGTATTGATAAACCTATTAACGATAAAGATGTTATTGGTAAAGTTCTTAAAGATGAACAACTTCAAAATCGTTTCTTAGATGTTATTCTTAGTGCTAATACATTTAAGAATAAATACAAACTTATTAGCGAAATTGATATTGATAGTACAAATCTTGATGATAAAACTAAAGAGAATATTAGAAAGATTCAAAAATTAGTTAATCAAGTTGATTCTAATACTACTGTACATTCTGCTAGAAAAGATTGGTTTGAAAGATGGATTCAATTACGTACTACTAATCCTAATTATATAAGTGGTCTTATGAAAGAATTTGATGCTTATGGTGATACTGGATTTATGGATTATTGGATACAAGATATTCGTGCTAATCGTAACTTTGTATTGCAGAATATACTTAAAGATGTAATGGGTACTGTTGAAGAAGGTCGTCTTAATGGTATTAAAGAATCTAATGACTTTAGAAATTATCTTAAAGAACTTAAATCTAGAGCTGCTAAAGATGGTAAATCTGTTAGTCTTGATAGTATAATCGATGATGATGGTAGATTAATTCAACCTAATAATCCTGTTTGGGAAGAAAAGATGAAGAAATATAGAGATGCTGCTATTGAAGCTGAACAAAAATTTGGTATAAATAGTGTTGAACATCTTATTGCTTTATCTAATAAAGCTAAATTTATTGATATGACTACTATTCATCAGCTTAAACCAATTACAGTTCAAGATGAAGATGGTAATAATGTTACTATTGAATATTCTACTTATATTATAAATCTTGAAAGAAGTTTATTAGGACTTAAAAAAGGAGATGATGGTATTCCTAAAGAATTTGCTGAATATAAAAGACTTAATGGTAGAATACGAGATATTTTAAGTCAAGCGACTGATAATGTTACTACACAAAGTCAAGATGAAGAACTTGGACGTATCTATGCTCAAATGGATAGTCTTACTAGTCTTTACGATGAAGATGGTAATAAAAAGATTGGTCATGATTTGAATGTAGCTGAAAGACTTCGCACTTATCAAACTAATATTCGTAAAGTTAAAGAAATGTTTTATGATAAGCAAGCTAAAGAAGGATTTGATTCTAAACTTAAAGAACAACTTTCTATTATTAGTAAATATGAAAGTCAACGTGATGCTAATGGTAATCTTCTTATTAGTATGGAAGAACTTATGAAAGTTCCTGAATATCGTGAAGCTAAAGAATGGATTCGTAAGAATACTAGATATATTCTTGATATTAAAGATATAGAAGATTTAAATTGGGCATTTGAAGAACTTAAAGACGCTAATAAAGGTAATAGTGTTCTTAATCTTGCTATTAGAGAATTTCAAGCTAAAGATGAATTTAATGTAGTTGATGGACGTAAGATACCTGAAGAACGTGCAGCTCTTATTAAAGCTGAAACAGTTAGAAAATATAAATATACTAAAGGTAATGGTATGCCTTATGTTGGTATTATTCGTTCTGCTGAAGATGAATTAAGAATTTATCGTGCTGATTTCTATAATTATCTTACAGGTAATAAATCTAAGAGCGAAGAAGAAATTAATGTAGGAGAAGCTATTAATAAAATACTTGAAAAATATTTTGATAATGCTACTAGAACTCTTAATACTGCTGATATTAGTCAAGAAGATTTAGAACAACTCAAGACTGGTTTTGAAGTATTTAATGAAATTACTAGAGGTGAAAAGAGTACTGATAAAGCTAAAGCAAAACGTGTTGCTGAATTTATTGAAAGTGAATGTGATGTTACTTATAATTGGAAGCAATATGAACTTGATAAAAATAGAGCTTTTGCTAAAGGTAAAAAATATTATGATAAGTGGTTAGAAGTATTTAGTGAACAAATTGAAGAAAATGGAACTATTACAGAAAGACCTAATCGAACTATTTATGGTATTATTAAACCTAAAGATTTAGATAAATGGACTGATATTGATAAAACTGCTGCAATTAATATTCTTCAAAAAAGAACTAGAGAAACTACTACTCAATATTATTATATGAAAGAAAAAGAAGTTCTTGATAAATATGGTATTGATAGTGTTGAATATAAACAATGGTATATAGATAATCATTATTTTGACCCATATACTCGTACTATTAAACCTATTCGTATTTGGACTACTATGCAAATGATTAAAGATGATGGTTCAGCTGTTGTTGGTAATTATGAACCACGTATTAATCAAATGCATATTACTCCTAAAGAAGAACTTGTTAATCCAGAATATAGTAGTTTTGTTAATAAGTACAAAGTAGGAACAGGATATGATAATCCTAATTATACTAGTCTTAATGAGTATCAACTTGAACTTATGAATAAAGTAAATGAACTTATGAAGAAGTATTGTTTTACTAATAGTAATAAGCGATATGTTGATATGGGTTATCTTCCAGCTTTGCCTAAATCTAAAGATATGACTGTTAAAGATTACTTTGAACAAGCTCTTAGTTTTCTTGGTTGGACAGCCAATGTTCCTAATAATACTAGTTGGAGAAATAATGAAGATTTAACTTTTGATAAAGATTATGATATTCCTAATCCTAGATTAGTTCAGTTAGTTAATAAAGATACTCAACAACTTCCTACTATACCTAGATTTAAAGAACCTAATGAAAGTGATGAAGAATTTAGTAAACGTAAAGCTGCTACAATTAAAGCTAGAGATGAAATTATTGAAAAGAATAATAAAATTCATAAGGATATTCTTAATCGTAATTGGGAAGAAGTATTTAATAGTTTCTTAATTGAAAGTAATAGATATAATGCTATTAAAACAGTTAAAAATCTTCTTTATACTGCTGACCAAATTATTACTAGTAATACTGCTTACGATATAAATTATAAAGGTAGTATAAGTGAAAATAGAGAAGCTAGTGCCGGTGGAGAAATTGAATATAAACAAGAAAAACAAACTAGAACTAGTGAACATCTTAGAAGTTTTATACGTCGTCTTGTATTTGAACAATATAAAGATAATAAAACTCCTAATCTAGTTAAACTAGGTTCTCTTGCTCAAAACATTGCTGGTAGTAAATATATGATGATGAATATTACTGGTGGTATTGCTAACGTTCTTACTGGTTCTAGTAATATATTTATGGAACGAGCTGCTGGTGAATATATTAATCTTAAGGATTGGGAAGCTGGTAAATCTGAATGGATTAAAGGAACTGTTAGTTATATGGCTAATATGTATAGTGAAAATAGTAGTACACTTCAAGATGCTATTATTAAACTTAGTCATGTAGTTGACTTTGATAGAGTTACTGAAGTTAGTACTGCTGAAGGTCTTAGAGAAAATATTCGTAGAGTTCGTGGATTATTATTTAGTCCTCAATCTGTTGGTGAACATTATATGCAGAATGTTATGTTATTTGCTATGCTTAAATCTCATAGACTTGTTGATAATGGTAGAGGCGGTTATGATATAATGAGTAAAGAAATGTATCATCGTAAAGCTGAACAAGATGCTCTTATGTCTGTAATAAATACTTCCCGTGGAGATGAGAACCAAGCTCTTCTTGAACAATTCAATAAGTTCATGGATGATGCTAAAGCTGATAATAAAAAACGAGCTAAATATAATCTATTTAAAGCTAATCCTATATTCGATTTTGTTAAAACTTATCTTAATGAAGAACAACAAAGAGAATATATAGCTAAACGTAAAGAACTTATTAAGAATATTGATAAAGAGTTTGCTAAACTTCCAGATATTTATAATCAATTTGAACTTAAAGATGGAATTGCTCAAATAAAATCTGATAGTAAACTTACTCTTAAAGAATATGCTAAATTTATTGATAAAGTTCGTGAAGTAAATAAGAAAGTTCATGGTGTTTATGATAAACTTGGTTCTGCTAATATAGAACAACATTGGTGGGGTGGTATGGTTATGCAATATCATAAACATCTTTATCCCGGTTTTAAGAAACGTTATCGTTGGAATGGTTATTATAATGAAACTCTAGGTACTATTGAAAAAGGTAGTTATACTAGTCTTTATGATTATTTGACTATTCCATTTAAAGAAACTAACGTAGGAGAAATTAATAATGTAAGTGATGTTCTTAAAGCATTCCAAACTTATGGTAAGAATTTACTTTCATTTGCTGTTAATTTCAAACTTAATTATGAACTTCTTCCTGAACATGAAAAAGCAAATATTAGACGTAATTTAGGTGATTTACTTTATGTAGGAGCCGCCATTATTGGAGCAATTGCTATAACTGGTATGGGAGGAGATGATGATGAAAGTATTATATATAATCTTATGCTTTATCACGCTGACCGTCTTGCTTCTGAAGCTGCTTCATTTACTCCATTTGGTGCTTATGCTGAAGGTAAAAAGTTATGGTCTAGTCCTGTTGCTATTGGACAAACTATTAATGACTTACTTGGTACTACTGCTATGGCCGCTAGATTCCTTATTGAAGAAGACTTTACTGAGGAATATACTACTGGTAGATATAAAGGTATGAATAAGTTTGAAGTTATGGCTGTTCGTAATATACCTGTTGTTCGTAGTATTAATCGAGTTCTTGATTTACCTAATAATAATAGTTATTATAAACTTGATGAAAATATACTTAGTATTATACCTTATAAAGATATAGCTAAAGATATATTTGAATAAGCTGGACTTGAATCTAGTAAAAAATAAGGGCTTGCCTATGGTATCACTACCTAGACAAGCCCTTTTACTTTTATCTTAATTAAAACCATCATCATTATTACCAATAACACACATAAGAATAACAAAAACTATAATACCAACAACAAATAGTTTTCCACTATACTTATCCATAGCTTCACTATCACTAATATTATTAGCAACTGCTAATAGTTTAACACCACCAAATATAATTCCAAGAAGAACAATAAATGCAACCATAATTATAATATATTTAAGTTTAACAATAAGATAAAAATAAACCCCAGTAGTAAGACTAGCTTAGCTACCGAGGTTTCAGTCATGCCAACGACTATAAGTTTAAGGATTAGTAGAACGCTCCGCTTCGCTACGCTCAACTCCCCGTGGAGGATGGAATAGACTAGTATTCATTCAATCAATATAATCATTATCATTAATAACTATACTAATATTACTAGCGCAACTACCATTCCATCCTCTACGGGGAGTATAGCGAAGAGTGCGTAGCACTCGTAGCGGTTCCAAGCTAATCATTAAATTAAATAAAGCCAGCTCTATTAGAGCCAGCTTTACGTATAACATATAAACCATTAGCATTAATACTATTTACTTCTTTAGTCCATATTTAGCCCATTGAAGAACAAATCCAAGACCTTCCCAAATTTTATCTTCAGCTTTAATTCGAGCATAATTAGAACCAACATTTAAATCAAAGTTTTCAGGTTTTACACAAGCTGCTTGACCATGAACTTCAAATCCAGTAAGACAAGTAAGAGTAGTATTAGTTGTTTTAGTACCAACTTTTACATTTTCAATATCTTTAATAAATCTCTTAATATCATTTTCTTTAAGAACATCTCCAGCAGGGTCTTCAAGTTTATAATAAGCCTTCTCAAACTCTTTAGCAGGACTCCAAGATTTATATCCATTTGGATAAGTTACTTCATAACCATCTTCTTCAAAAGAATGATTACCAATTCTATAACCTTTGTCATTTGCTTCACGAGCTGTCATAGGAACAGCTTCAATCATTTTAACTCCAATAAATTTAGCCATAATTTTAAAATTTAATTATTTATTTAATAGTAGTAGTAATTATTATAAATCTATCATCTACAGGTTCAACATCAATAGCCTGAAATTCTTTATATTCAGTATCTTCAACTAAAACAAGTTTATCTTCATCAAATTGTTGAAGTTTATCAATAAGTTCTTTAACTGTCATAACTTTAAGATTTAATTAATTACTAACTATTATAACTTTTCCACAATTATTACTATAATCATATATTTCATCAATAGAATTAATATCACCATTATAATCAATATATACTATTGATTCTTCATCGCAAGTTTTAAGCATTTCTATAAGTTCTTTAACTGTCATAGCTTATTCTTTTTCAAGTTTATTAATAATATCTTTAATATAATCACTAGGAAAACTACCTTCAAGTCGAGCTAATTCTTTTCTTTTATAATCATTATCGACTTTAGTAATAACAGTAGTAGGAAATTTAGTAATTTCTTTTCTTAGAATATCATCTAGATTTGTATTACGAATATTAAGAGTAATATCACAATTAGCTTCATTAATAGCATCAGTTATATTTTTAATTGCTATTTTACAAGCGTCACAACCATCTCTAGTAAAACAATCAATACGTATCATAACACAATAGCATTATTTTTAACAGCTTCTTTAATAGTATTAGGAACTCTAAGAAGAGTATTCTTAATCATTTCAGTAGTAAGACTATCAGAATATACATAAGTAGCATAAGTTCTCCAACTATCTTTAATTACAACAGCAAATTTGTTAGGATTATCAACATTAGTTTGAATATATTCTACTTTAGTATTTTGATATTTCCACATCCAAGCAATAGCATCAGCACATTTAGCTCGAGTTATACAATCATGTTCATCAATAAACGCTTCAACAAATATATTATTTGTTTGTCTTGTAGGTTCATCTCCAGTAAGATAATTAATATCATTACGAAGTTCTTCCCAAGTAACAGAATTACTATATCGTTTATATTCTGTATCATCTCGATATATAATACAAGTAGGATATTCAGTAATATTCTTACCAGCAACAGCCTTTTCAAGTATCATATCTTCAAGAATAAGATGGTCAGGAAGATTTTTAAAATTACATTGAACATTAGTACCAAATAAAGCTATATCAATAGCTTCTCGCATAGCTGCTGTTTTATCTTTATCAGCACTTTTATAATAAAATTCAATTTTAACCATAGTATTCGTATAATATAATGAGAATTTATAAAATTAGCTATTTTAAAGCCCTACATTGAATGATATTCATATCGTGATAGATTAATCACAATGATAATTAAAATTCAATGTAGGGCAAAAGAACTGTATCTATGACTATCCTAACAGCTTGCGAAGATATTTTCTAATAGTGTAATCGCTTTGCACACCACGTAGAATATCACCATTACAATAAGCAGTAGGAGCATCACTAATACCAGCACTACGCGCTTCTTGTCTACCAGTATCAGTATATAGATTATACCTAATAAGATTAAACCTACCGGCAAACTCAGGTAGAGCAAGAGCTTTGTGAAGCCTTTCTTCAAAAAGTTTACTAACATTACAATCAGGTAAATAAAACAAGATTAACTTTTTCATAGATAAACTTCATTACCTTCAACTTTAGCATCACTAAAATGACTTTTAAAACTTTCAACACTTCTACACCATAAAGGTTCAAGTCCATCAACTTTATAAATAACAGCAGGAATCCATTCACCTGTATCTGGATGTTTCATTTTAGTAATACTAATAATTATATATTCATTAGACGTTTTATTATGAATATAACGAGCACCAACTTTAAGCTTTAGCTGCTCCGCCTGTTCCTTCTCCAAATCCTTTGTTTCCACGTTCACTTTCTCCTAATTCTTCAATAGATTCAACTTCTTTCCAACTAATTCTTTCAGCACTATTAATAATTAATTGACAACATCTATCTTTACCATCACAATTATATGGTGGAGTAGAAACTTTAGCAAGTATGTTAGTCATTGTAGTTCTAACATTATTAAGTTTAAGTCTAGAATTGCCAACCATACTATCAGGTAAATGCATATGTTCTCTAAGTTTATCAACTACTTCAACAAGAGTAGATACAGCATGAACTAAATCTCTAGAAGTACGATTCTTAAAAATAATAAGAAGTTCTCCACGATAACCGCTATCCAAGGTCCCAGGACTATTACTAATATAAAAGTCAGATTTAGTAAGATTACTTCTAGGACGTAAAGACATTTCATTAGGTTCACCATTAGCATCATCTCCAATATTAAATGCTAAACCTGTATGATAGATAAATCTATCTTTATCTTTATCATATTCACAATGAATAGGATAAACATCCATACAAGCATCACCTTCTTTACCATAAGCAGGCAGAATAGGTTGAACATTACAATACTGTTCTACATCTACAACATCTCCACTAAGAAGTTTAATCTCTTTCAGTTTAAATACTTTTACTTCCATATATAATTAAATTATTAAATTAAAGAGCTTCTGCAAGAGCAAAAGCATTTTCTATTTTTCTTGATTTATCACCATAACAAATACTATCAAATCGCTTAGTACCTTCAATATTATCTATATTAGAATAATATCCACTAATAGCATTAACTGCACCCCAAGCTGTACCAAGAATATCTCTTTGACCGGGACCATCAAAATAATAACTATAAGTATCAGAAATAACATTCATTTTTCTACTACTTATTTTACTATCAGTTAAAGCTAAACCACTACGATAAGCAATATCTTTAATAGTATGACCTGTATCTTTTAGACGTTGAATTTCATCACTAGTAAGAAGATTTTCTCCAATAAATTGAATTACATCTTCATCAGTAACTTTAATATTAGCAAGTAAATTACAATATTGACCAAATTCTTCAGATTTAATTTTACTAATTCCAAGTATTTCTTGTGCAACAGAAATCTTATTATGAACACTAGTTGTATGTCGAAAACTAACATAATTACTACTAGTACGAATAGCAGCATTAAGAGTATTTTGACAAATAACTCTAATAGGAGTAAATAAAATCTTAACTCCACCACTACCATCATGAGTATTAGTAAATACTAGATAATTTTCAACAGGGTCACCTTTAACAAGAATATTATTAGGAAGTTTAGCACTTACAAATATTCTCTCACCATTTCCCCAAAATCCAGCAGTTTGCCAAATAGCAGAATTTTTACCAATAGCGTCATCAAAGAAATTAAAAGCATCATTGTTTTGTACAATAGTATATTTACTTTTAACAACACCTAAAGGAATATTGTAATCAGTACGATAGGTAGCAAAGGCGTTATCACACTTACGATAAATGTCAGTACCAAAAACATGAGCGCCTTCTTTTTGTTCTTTAATAATTCGGTCAAGTTCTTCATCAGTTCCAGTAAGTTTAATAGGCATTTTACCAACTAGTTCACATTTAGCTACATTAAAATTAAGTCCAGCTTTAAGCATAACTTCTTTAGCAGTAGCACAATCTGATACATCAATAGCACCAGAATAAGCCCAAGGTTTACCTTTTACTTTATACATATTATTTATGACTTATACGTAATATAACACTTTCAATATCTCTAACAGCTTGGTCTTTATTAACACCATAAGTATCCATATACCATTTTATTAATTCTTTTACTTTTTCTTCCAGTTCCATAATTAGCAAGATTAGTAGTGTTGACTCCCCGTGGAGGATGAACTTAATTCTGTCCTCTACGGGGAGTATAACCAAATTATTTAATAATAAGACTAGTATTTTCAACAAATTTAGCTATACTAATATCTCTACCATCATTAAGAATATTCTTCATAATAGTTTTATTAACACTGCTGCTTCTAGTCATTTCATGTTGATGATTAAAGAAAGTATTAAGTAAATCAAAATTAATTTTATTAGCTAAATCACCAACAGGTTTTTCAATCTCAAATTTAACTTTAATACAATCTAAATCATTAAGTGTAAAATAACCTCCAGTTTCTTCTCTAAGTCTAGCAGATTGTTCAGGATATCTTTCAGTAAATTTATCATTAATTTGTTCAAGAAGAACATCTCTACTAAATGAGAAATTACTATCAATCATATCATTATCCCAAAGAGATTGTAAATGTTCAAGAACTAAATCAATAAATATTTGATTAAGATTTTCATCAATCTCAACACATTTACTGTTCTTAGTATAGAGTTTACTATCAACTAAATTAATAACTTTATTACCAGACTTACCTAAATCTCCATAAGCAATAACAGCATCAAGCATAACTTCTTTAAGTCTTTCAGCATTGTTTTCTTTAGTTTTACGAAGAACAGCTAATCGTTGCTCTTCCTTTTTACAAGATTCAGCTTCAAGATTAAGTACAGTATATGCTTTACGATAACTATCAAGTTTGGATTTAAGACTTTCTTGTGTAATAGCAAGGCGTTCTTCAAGTTCAGGAGTTAATTCACCTCCATTTTCTTCTAACTCAAGAAATATATCCTCAAGTTCAGCAGTAATATTATAAATATTTGCCATTATTTTCTACGTTTAGGTATATTATAAGCAGAACGATAATAAGGATTTAAATAACCAAATAAATGAGTATAATCACTAGCAGTCATTTTACCTGTATTAGTTCTATATTTATAAATAGCTTCAGTATATTTCTTCCATAGTTTTTTTTACTAAACCAAGATTACCAACAAATCCACCATTTTCAAATACAATAGCTTCTGTATTTTTAGTAGTTCTAAAACGATTATTAAAACCATAAAATTTTCTTCCCATAACTTTAATATTTAAATAGTTAATAATTTATTTATTATTTCTCATTTCTTCATCTTTAATTACTTTAAGAACAACAATATTACATAAAAGACCGTAACAAAGATAATTGTTAAATATACAATTAGGACAAACTTCAATATGTTTATTTTTAACATATTTACATAGAAATGTTACTTCTTTATCATCTTTAATTCTAATTGTAGTATAAAGAAATTCTTCACCATCATTTAAATCATCAGTAAAATTAGTATCATGATAATTTTCAGCATAAAAGTGTTTAAGTTTATCAATCTCTAAAGTCATAACCAAGTTGCATTAAATTATTTCTAATCATACCAGCTATAATTTTAGCATTAGGATGAGGAGTACCGGTAGTACCATAATAACGTAAATCAATAATATGGCGCCATTCTCTTATAGAATATGTATAGATACATCTAGTAGCAGTATCAAGAGGAAGTTTACCACGAGCATCTTGACGATGGATTTTATATTTATCTACAAGAATTTTATATTCTTCAAAATCTCTTTTACATCCATTAAGATAAACATTTATAGCTTCATTTAAATCAGCATTTATAGCTTCATTTAAAATAATATTATTATCATTATTAAATAATTCAGCTTCTTCTTTGCTTATCCAATGAGGTCTACAAATACTTCCATCTTCATAAACATATCGAGTTGACTTTTCAGCAATACTATTAGGACTAACACGATTTAATTCACGAGAAGTACTAATTTGAGTATCAACACAAAAAGTATATCTCATCATATGAAATCCTATTTCAGTATTACGAAAATCTTCAATAGGAACAATATATTTAGATATATAACCAAATTGTGTTTTATGGTCTAAAACCCAATTACCATTAACAGTTATATAATAAACATGTTTTTCATAATGATAACTAAAACCAATAGTATTAGCATAATTAATAACAATAATTTCTAAAGTTTTATCACTATCATCAGCAATCATACAATAAGTTTCATGACGAAACATACTCCAATGTTCACTATCTATAAGTCTTTTAATAGTAGCTTGATCATTACCTATTTCTCTACCATAACAAACTCTTGCGCATCTAGCAACATGAGCTTTAGCATCATCTCCTTGTTGCCAAAGTTCAACTTTAGGTTCAATTATTTTCATTTTCTTGATTATTATAAAAATCTTTAACTACATTTCCAAACACAGTATAAAAATGTTCTTTAGGTATAATATTAATAGGTTGTATAGAATCAAGTTCTTTAAAAAACTCTTTAAGACCTTTATTTCTAATCCATAAAGTATCATAAGTAGCAGTTATATAATTATCTTTATCCATGTCACAAGCTATAAAGCAAGTTTCACTATCAAGCTTGTCTATACATTCTTTACATACAATAGCTTCAGCTATTTGTTTACTTTTACTAGCATCTTCTTCAATAGAATTTCCAAGTGGAGTATAACCAATAACTTTACCACAACATATACAAACTCTAGCAAGAGCGTTTATACCAAAAATAGGATGTAATTTCATACCATATAATCAGTTACAAATTTAAGAACTTTATAGAAAAGACCAACAAGAGTACCAGTATTATCAATAACATAATCATCTTGAGAAATTTTAATTTGTTCACTTTCATGATTATCATTATTAACTCTTCTATCTACTCTAATTATTTTTCCACCATAATATTTAATAGCCATACATTCATCTTCAAATCTAGCATCAGCTATAATACATTGTCCTTTACTGTTTTTTATATCAAATGCTTTATTCATAGTATAACGAATAAAAGCTTCTTTCCAAAAATGATTTCTAATAATATTAGTACCATAATATTGAAGAAGAACTCTAATTTTAATACTAACATTATTACTATATAAAACAAGATATGAAGCTAAATCATCATATTTTAATATAGCATCATTCCAATTGTCAATAACATAAAAAACTTCTTTAGTGCTAGTAGAAACAATACCAGTTTTAAAATTATAATAATAATTTTCTTTAATTTCTTGCTTATCAAGAAGTTTACGGTCAATATTACAAAATCCAGCAATATCTTCTTTAAGTTTATCAGCAAAATGAATAATTATTTCATCATTTTCAATAAAATCATTTTTATGATAAAGAAGCCAAGTATCATAACTAGCTTTCATGATACCATCATGAAGAATATAACTAATCATAGAAGCAACTGTATCTTTACCACTTCCTTTAAATCCTTTAATACCAACAATAGTAACTTTATTAATACTCATAATAATTTGTTTTTGTTTATCAAGACAAATATAAAAATATAATAGGAATTTACTAGTAATAATGATGCTGAATTTAATGTTAAATATCATAGTGAGAATGACGCATTTTAAGGCTCATTATGACACGCAAATCTTATCGTGATAGATTAATCATTTAGATATATAAAATCGAATACAGGCAAAAAGAATCATATCTACGAGCGTGTTCTGTATAGTTTTAGACCTCTAACAAATAGAAAAGCCTAGCACACCATATTATGTACTAGGCTTCACCTTATTCAATATCTATATGATAAATAATACAAAAATCATTACGTTCTTCTACAAATTTAACATTAATATTAAAATCATCTTTAGACACAACAAAAGCATTACGCAATCTTGTATCAAGAAGTCTAATAACTATATTAGGAATATATAACTTAAATCCAGTATTAGCATCTCGAATAATAGGAACACTATTATTAATTCTATTATCATTATACAAAATCACATAAAGTTTATTACTTTTAGTTATATCATTATATCTAATAGCAAAATTATAACTTTTAGCATCATAATCAGTAAATAGAATAATAGATTTATAATAACAACTAAAATAAGATTTAGTTCTATCAAAATTATTATTCTTAATTACATTATAATCTAGTATCTCCATTTATAACAACATTTTTAATATGAGATGGAACTCTAGTAACACCACTTCGTTCACCATAATCTATATGAACAGTTCTACCAATATAAGATTGAGAATCGAATAAAACTTCCTGTTGAACAATATGACTAGTACTTAAACGAGTTTCAAACTTTTCATCATTAATATCATTTTTACAAAGAAGAATAGGTAAATCACGTTTCTTTTCTTTATAAATATCAATAATTATAAAATCTCCTTCAGTAGCATCTTTAAACTTCTCCATATAATTAGCTCTACGTCTACCGTATTGATAATCAGTTTCAGTATTACGAAGTATAAGACCTTCAAAACCTATATTAATAAAATTATTTCTAGCTTTAATAGCTTTATCATTATTATTAATATATATACTAGGAAGAATAATCAATCGTTCTTTATTATTATAATGTTCATTAATATTATTAAAAGAAGTAGGGTTTTTAATATGACAACGATACATATTTCTATGAGTTTGATTACCTTCCATCATAATATCATAACACCAAAACTGAAGAAGTTTATTTTCAACACAATTAGCATCTTTAACAAAATGATTAATTTGATTAACAGTATAACCGGGAAGATAAACTTCACCATCAAGTGCTGCAAATCCATTAATCATATCGTCGATAATATTTGTATTAATAGTAGCAAGCAAATAATCTTCAAGATAGCCAAGAGTATGCCAAATAAGACCTTCACGACTTTGGAAACGAAGCCTAACAGGTTTAAACATATCATTTTGAGTATAAGCAGTAACAATACAACGCAGACCATTAATCTTATACTGACCATACATACAACTGACTTTTTTCCAAACATTACCACTATACGTTTTAGCAAGCATTGGAAGTAGAAGATTAGTATTTCCATTACTAAGGTCTTTAGGTAGATAAGTATTTAGAAAATTAAATAGAGTATTATTATCTCCATCCCCCACGGGGGGTAAACCCTGCATATCACAAAGTTCATCAAGATATATATATCCTTTTTTAATCTTATCGTTATATCTACTCTCAAGTTCTTTTTGACCATCTTTTTGAGTAACAGCATAAACTTCTTTACGAATATTACCTCGAACAAGACCATAAAAAACAGTGATACTATTAGTACCACTGTCAAGTTCAGCCCACCAAACAGTAGGCACACCATTATTATTTCTACGATAAAGTTTATTCATTATGTTCACTTATTTTTAAACCATTAAATGCAAAACTAACAGCTTTACCACCTAGAAGTTTAGCTTTACGCTGAGCAATCGTTTCCTTTTTAGGCTTAATAGCCTTTGCAATACCGGTGCTAACATCAATGGGTTTACCTGTAAAGATATCTTTTGATTGATTAACTCTGTTAGAACTTCTAGTGCGTTTCCTTGGTTCTTTACTATAATATCGTACTGGGTTTCTTCTCTCGAAATCAAGATTTTTTTCATGTATATCAATAATTCTTTTAATAATACTATTACGATAATCAATATAACTTTGAGCTTTTTCTGGATGATGTTCTAGAACAAGATAAAGTTTATCAAGAATATATTCAATACTAGAAAGAGTAATACGATAACCATAATTAATAGTTTGTCTAGGACGAGAACCATCAGGATAAATAATAGTACAATCTAAATCTTTAATATAAGATTCAATTGCATCAGCCATTGTAGATTTATCAATAACATAATTAATATATCTAATATCTCTATCATCTAGCTTTTCTTCATATCCTTTTATTATCATAGATTTTCTTTTTTACATTTATAAATAATAATACGAGTTGGTTTACCTATAAGACAATGATTATATTTAAACCATTCAATAATATCAAATGTAGGATAAGTTTTAGCTATTCCTTCAATAAGAGCATAACCTTCTTGATAATTAAAATTACTATGAACAGTTCCACCATTATCAGTATCAAGTAAGCTAAACTTTTTGATATATTCAACGTCATCATTAGAAGATAGATTAATTTCTCCATAACAATAAATATCTTTTTTATCAATACGTTTACCATCTACATTAATACATTCCCATTTATCAAGATTTTGTTCATCCTCTTCAGTAATTGGACGCATAACAGTATATGTAACACCAGCTAAACTTTTAGTATGGCAAAGTATTACTTTCTTCCGTATCCCAAGTAAATTCACTTTCTTCTCCATAATTATCTTCTATATATTTAACAACTTGTTGAGTTAGTTCATTAATAACATTTGTAGAATAACTACTTCTCAATTCAGCAAAATCTTTAACACCAAGTTCTTTAGGAATAATAATAGGTATAATATCATAATCATTCTTAAGAATCACAGCTTCCATAAGACCAGTTCTATCATTATCCATAAGACTAATAAGAAAACCATTTCGATTAAGTTTACTACGAAGCCAATCATATTCAATTTGACGAAGTTTATAAGTTTCATGTGGAATATTAACAATACCAATAGTCTTAGATTCAAGGGTAGACCCCCCGTAGAGGATGGAATGATTAATACTCTTTAGATAACATTCAAGACTTAATCTATCTTTAGTAGATTTAGTTATAATAATAACGTCATAATTATCTAATTCAAGATTAATAACTCCTTCAATAGTATTACTATTAGTTATAAACTTAACTTCAGTTTTCTTATTTCTATTAGGAAAATACAATTTAACATTAACTATTCCTCTTTTATCTTGTCCAAGAACGTAACCATAACATAAATCTGTTTTATCTTTATCGTAAAAATATTTAGGAATAGGATTAGTTGAACGATTAATATAAAATTGGTCAACAGGATAAACAAAATGAGTATTAAGAAAATTAAGATTAATACCAAATTGTCCCCAATACTTAGCATCTAAATTATTCCACGGACGAGTAACAAGTTCAATAATAGGTTTATGATTACGTACATTACTAATAGCCCTAGTAATATTATAATCGTTGTTTTCATCTTTATCTTGTCCATAAATAATATTTCTAAAAGTATAAGCAATATGTTTAAGAACAAATAGAAATTGACTTTTAATAGAAATATCAATTTGCTTATGAACAATTTCAGAGAGTACAGTTGCAGCAGCATCTATACAATCTCCCCACCAATATCCAGCAAAATCTCTTCCTTTAAGTTTATTTCTATTATCATATCTAAAACCAAAACTAGGATGAGTATCTTCACGAAAAGGACTAGATATAAATTCTCCTGTATCTATACAATGTTGTATATCTTCAACACTAATTCCAGTATAAGTACTAAAAATAGTCACTTGACTAACTTTAGAGAAAATATAATCTTTAGTTAAAATAGTATTACTAATATTTCTTTTCATAATATTTCTAATTTGACCTTTATCGTGAACATATAAAAAAAGAGGACTAGGCACTAAAATAGCACCCAATCCTCTTACATACAACTATTTAACTAACTTTAATTTTTTAAAATGGCAAATCTTCTGTTGGATTAACAAAAGCACCAGCAGCATCATTACCACCACCAAATGGACTAAAATCTCCACCGCCATTAAATCCACTAACAGGATTTATAGGAGCAGCAGTTTGAACACCGGGCATTACACCTACACCGGGCATAGCAACATTTGGCTGTTTAGCTTGTTCGGCAGATTTTTGATAAACAATACTTTCTTTATAAGGGTCAATATGCAAACTAGGAGCAGATTGTTCTTTATAAAGTTCAATAACTCCATCATTGATAAATGTAGGAAATCCTAAATCACCAAATGAAGATTTACTTCCAACAACAGCACGCCATTTACCATCATTCTTAACGAAACGAAGAAGCTTCATCCAAATAGTAATAGGTTTACCTTTAGCATCATTATAAACAGGTTTACCATTATTGTTAAGTAACTTAACGTAATTTTCAAATACAGTCTTATAACCAGCTATAACTTCTTCAGCTTCAACAGGTACATACTGCATATTTTCATCAAAATCTTCAAAAGGCAAAGTAAGAGCATCAATTTCTTCTTCTGTTAAATCACGACCTTTAAGAACAAATACATTATATATATGTTTCATAAAGCGGAAAATGTTATCAACTTTCCAAGCACCTTTACCACCGGGAATAGTTTCAACATTACTTTCAGCAGGAAGAAGACGTTGAGTTACATAACGACGTTCATTGATATTTTCATGATTACTAGCAAAAGTAAATGTAAGATAAGGAATACTCATACCAGCAAATGAAGGCATACCTTGAACATCATCTTTCAATGTAGCCCAATCAACTTTAACATCTTCAAGATGACCAATAAACAAGCCATTAGCTTTATTACAATCAGTACGTTCATCAAACTTTTTACGAGTTACATCACGTAAATCGTTATTAATACCTCTACCTCTACGTTTTTTAGAAGTTTGTACTTCTGCATTAGCAGTTTGTTCAGCACTTGCTACAACAGTAGCTTCATTCTTAATTTCTTTTTCTGTCGACATAATTAAAGTAATTAAAAGAATTATTAGATAAAATAAGAGCTGCACTATTAGCAATACTAACAATGCAGCTCTATGTTCAAGATACTATATTTCTAGGACGAAGATTTGATTATTCAGCAGTTTCTTCTTTTTCAGCTTTCTTACCGATACGAACAGGTTCTTCATCTTTATATTCGGTAAGCATTGCAATCTTAACAACAATATCTTTATGACCGTTATTAACAACAGCTTCTTGCAAGTTGTCAATATCTACTGTATAAACACGATTCTTAGAAGTAGCTTCTTCATCAGTCATATCAGCTTTCAACTGTTTCCAAACATTAGAATCAGTAAAGTTAAGAGTTACACCAATACCAGACAAAGCAGCAGTATTAGCACATTTAGAACCTTTAACTTTAACAACTTCATCACCTTGAATACAGCTAACCAAAAGTTCTTTCTGTTCATCTTCGGTAATACCTTCACGACCAAGAGCAGCTTTAAGTTCTTCATTAGAAGAAGATAAAGCACCTTCAAGAGTTTCTTGGAAATAAGTATTAACATACTTAATTTTATCATTCTTAGTCATACGAACACGAGTAGTGCAAGGATTACCATTCTTATCTAATTCAGCAATACCTTTAGCCAAAGCCCAAATATCAAATTCAGCATGAACAGCCATAGCAGCTTCGGGAGATTCAATATCCAAACCTTGTTCTTCACAGAAAGCAACAACTTCGGGTACTTTATTGATAATAGCATTATCAATATTTGCACAGTTATTAATGAACATTACATATTCACCATGAGCAATGCCGAGAGCTTTAGAAACTTGGGCAGTCATACGGAAACTACCGGGAGTAGAAACAACTACCAATTCAGGTTCTTCACTAACTGCTCTTTGACCAGCATTAACAATACCCATACCAAAACTCAAACCTTTCTTAAAGTCTTTCATAATTTTTGTAATTTAAAAGTGAATAATATCAGTCATACGACTGTTTTGTTTAATAATAATTTCTCTAGTTTGTTTATGTTATTGAATTTCAGTAATATCAATAATATCTTCATTACTCAAATCAATACCTTGCATAGTCTTTAATTCTTCTGTGCTTAAACAGCCCATAATTAAATCATTAGCAATTTCACGAGCACCATAAACAAATGCTCTATGACTTATCATTATTTTAGGATATTTCTTATAAGTATCTTTTTCAAAACATCCAGCAACAATAGCATCTTTATAAGTAAACTCACCAGTAGCAACCATATCACGTTCTCCAATTTTACGATAAAAACGATAACTAGTAATATAATCAATAGGAACAGCAGGTATTCTATAAACAGGAACTTTACCAGTAGAAGCAATTTGTTTAGCTTCAGCAGTATTAGTAGCTATTTCAAACTTACCGTTAAGTTGATATTCCTTATATACATTACCATTATAATCTTTATAGTATTTAACAGGATAAACATATATATGTTCATGGTCTTTATCTTCTGCATTTTTAGTTTGTGCCTCTTTGGGAGTAAGACACTTAATACAGTCAGATGGAAGTTTATCTTCATCATAAGCATTAAAGCCATCTGTATATTCGTACAGAGCGCGATAATTATCTACTTTTTCCCAACTCACGCTGCCTTTGACAAGTAATGCCTTAATAATGTGAACATCAACACCTGTTTTACCTTGAACTACATGAATATGTTCAATGCAAGTAGAAAATGGAAGTCTAAGGTCTTTAGCTCTCATTGCAATAGCAAGACCATCTTCAACAGACTTAATACCACATTTATCACTACGCATAACACGTTTGATAAATACTTCAAGACTTGCAATTTCAGCTTCACTCATATAATTAAGCTGATATGGAGCAACAGAATGTTGAACACCATGTTGTTTTTCAATACCACTATTACTAACAGCAACAGCAGTATCATTAACTTTAACTTCTTTATCTTCGTCCATTCTATCAAAGAGCGATTTTGATTACACAACAAATGTAACTATTATATTTATACTAGCAAACAATATCATCAAAATTTTGAGCACTAATATCAGAATTAACATTCTGTATAACTTCATGGTTAGCCGATAACTTTTCCTTTTTAAGACTTGCTTCTTCGATAGTACCAGCTATATAAAGTTTATGTACTTTAAGTTTTGATTGACTACAATTAACATTATTATAACGATAAATAAGTTCATCTATGGTATCACATAAAGGTGAGGTTAAAATCCATTCGTCTACGCTTGTTTCTAGGCTGTCAGTTGAATTATTTTTTATAGATAATACTCTTAATAAGCCATCATTAAAAGACTTCAAATTCAGCGTGGAAATAGCCTTAGATTTGATTATACGAGCAGTCCCTTTCTTGCTTCCAGACTTGTACAAAACAGGAATACCATTACTATCAACTAGAACTTTATCCTCAATTTTATCGTGATAATCACCACAAATTTCACCTAATTTATCATTAATATATTTAGTTACAGTAGCAGCATATTCACCTCTCTTACTAATAATAAGAAATCGTTTATCAGGATTATCTTTAATAATTTCAACTATCCTTTCTAGCTTACAAACATTATCAGAACATATAAGCATACGTTCACGAACAATATTATAAAAAGTCTTAACTCGTTCAGCAAGAACAAGAGGATTATAACATTCATCAATTTGTTTACTAAAAGGATTAGTCATATCCATATCAACACTCCATCCATTATATTCAGCTATTTCTGTAATATATTGAATAGCACTACGTCCATCTTGAGTACCATTTCGAGCACATTTAATATTATCAAGATTACCAAATACTTGAATAGTCTGAGTAATAAATTCAGTATATTTATCGTAATTAGTAATATCTTCTTGACTAGTAAATAAAATCTGCTCTCTGTGTTCCTCTACGGGGAGTATGGCTCGCATACCACTAGAATTTAGAATATTATTAATAGGTGGAATATTATTATAAATCTTAGTTAATGTAGAAGTATCAATAGTTTTTTCAGTTAAAATCATAAGTTTAAATCTAGCATGATTAAAAACTGTATTACAAGATAAATTCCATTCATTAACTCCAACAACAATAGAAATATCATAACTATAATTATATCTACTATTAACATAAGTATGAGTAAGAATATTAATAGTATCTATATTTATATTATGATTTTTAAGACCATCAACAATTTCAGTTCTTCTTTTCCAATTATCTGTAACAATAAGTATTTTAATATTATCATTCTTATTTCTCATAAGACTAATAATTCTACTTATAATTTCACAATAATCAACAGGCGGAACACAATTAATAGTTCCAATACCTTTATATTCTTTAGAACCCCATTTATTAATTAGTCTATCATAAGTTTCTTCAACTATATTTCTCATCCAAAATCATCTTCATTAAAAATAGGATTATACATACCACTATATTTTTTAATTTTACTTTTACCTTTACCTTTAGGAGAAATTTTAAGTTTGATAGGATTAATAATCTTCATAGCTTCTTGATAATAAAATTTGAAATTAATATCTCTAAGAGAAATATCTTTATCATCAAGACTATTAATAACTGTTACAACAGAACCAGCTGCCATTCTACTACGAGAACCATTATCGTTATGAACTTTCTCAATAATATAACCTCTATTAGAAACATAAAATCGAACATATCTTTGGCAAACAACATGAGTAACTTGTCCATTTTCAATCTTGGTTTCTTCTACATGAAATTGTCTACCTACATTTTGAGTAAGACAAAAGTCAAGAATATTAGTAGCTTCTTGAAGAGTATCCATTACAGGTTTATTCTTAAGAAAATAGTTTTCAATAGCTTGAGCAACAATAGGCATAGAATAACCTTTAGTTAAATCTAAAGAATACATCATAGGATTAAGAGCACCTTTAGATTCAAGCTTAAGTTTATGAACACCATTTTTAATAACTCTAAATTGGCTAAGATAATTATTTATATCTCTACTAACAAGACAATGATAATAATCAGTATCAAACTTAAGTTTAGTAGTTTGTTCCCAATCATCTTTAATACGATTATAAATATCAATATCTCGTTTATAAAGTTTAATAACAATACCATCTGTATTAGCACTTAACACATGAATATTGTGTAACTCTAATTCCTCAACCAACATTAGCATCATTAACTGCCCATTAATAGTAGTTTTAAGTACAGCTAATCTATCATAAAGATTACCATTTTCAAATCCAAGTTTACCATAAACAGAATTAATAACAATCTTTAAAACTAAAGCTAAAGTATCTCTATCAATTCCGTCAACAGTATCTTCATCGCTGTGTTTCACTTCAACTCTCTTATTTTTAAGCCAACCAATAAGATTACAAAAAGCATTAGTATCAAGATGAGCTGGAGCTACTTTATGAGCAGCAATAATACTAGGATACATACTATTAATATCAGCATGAATATAAACATAATCATCGTCATTAAGAACATCGTATTGACCCCCCGTAGAGGATGGAAATAATTCTCTTCCACTACTCCAAAGTTCAACAGGATTATCTTGACTATGTAAACCTCCAGTTGCAACAGTATAAGTTACATTTCCAATTTTAACTTCTTTACTAAACGCATCTTTATTAACTCTATAAATAGTAATTTTAAGACATTCATCAAGAAAGTCTTGCATAGGTTTAGTTTTGAATTTAATAAAAGGAAAAATAACTTTTTTAAAACTCATAGCAGTTCTTTCAGTTTTCTTACCTTTCCATTGTTCGGGAGCAAGACCACTAAACTTACTATAAAATTTCTCAAAAAGAATATCAGCAGTTTTACTACGACTAGAATTAAGAACATCTACATCATAAGCTTTACTAATAGCATAACGAGATTTAATTTCTTCTGGATAAAGACGAACTATTTCAGCTACAATGAAAACATCATTAAGATTATAATACATCATAGGTTCAATATATTCATCAAGAATAAATCTATCCCATTTATCTACTAATTTATTAAGCTGTTTAATATTCATTCCTTTAAGACTAGGAATTTCATCATATAGTTCAGCTTCTTTTTCATTAATATCAGGAAGTTCATATTCTAGAAGTTCATACCATTGAAGATTAATTGAAGTTTGTTTTAAACCTTTAGGAACAGGTTTACGTTCACCTGTTTTACTATCTACAACTACACTTGCTTTATTAAGAGCAAATATACGCATTACATCAATACCTGTAAATGGTAGTTTATATTTTCTAAGACTATTAAGATAAAAATCAGTTCTAAATTTATCTTTATCATCTTGACTAGAAATAATAGTTTTACTAGTTTCATATAACTTATTAATAAGTTCTTTCGTACTATTCGTACGCATATAAAAACTAAGTAAAGCAGCAATCATAAGATTATCATAATTGAAATTATTAAATCCATACAAGTCAGTACGAATAATAGTTCCATTAGAATCTTTATAACATCTAGTCTTATTAATATAACCTATCATAGAAAGTAATTGACTATCATCTATATCTGTTATATAAAAACTATGTTTTTCAACAGTTTTAAGACGAGCTTTAATTTCTTCAACAGATAGTTTTTGAACTAAAGGAATAGCTTTATTATCAGCATTAACACAATCTTTAAAAACTTTAAGATAACTATTAATACTAACAAAAGTAACAGAAAAGAAATTTCTTAAAACTTCAACATCATAAGCTATACAATTAATCATTTATACTATACCATAATTATTTCTATTTTTAGTAACCCAATTAACATCATCAGCAAAACGCTGTTTAAACATATGATAAAGATTATCATCTTTAAATTTAACAAGAGGCGAATAATTATTAAATATATACTTACCGCCAGTAGCCATAAATCTAGGAATATGATTATTACTAATACTAAGATAAGCATCACCAAATATAAATAGATACTTATAATTAATTCTAGCTAATTCTTTCCATAGAATATTACGACATTTATCAATAGCAGTAAGATATGTATTATAATTATTAGAACAAGCACATTTAATACTATAAGTCATATATACATCTTCAGTGTTATTACGTCCAGAATATTCATCATAAAGATTACCAATATCAGTAAATAATTGATAACCTTCACAATAATTTCTATCACCTCTAGGAAATAGGAAAACAATATCTCCATGAATACTTCCTCTACCACCTTGTATATATTTACCTGTATTAAATATACGATTTGGGCATCTTTCACAATCAGGATATTCGTCAACAGTTTTACTTGCCATAAGATAATACTAATTGATTACTAGCGCGAGAACAAGCAACATACAATCTACGAAGCATTTCATCTCTATTAGTATAAGGATGACCATATTTATCATAAATCATATCGTTAATATCTACAAATACATTTTTATAAGTAGAACCTTGTGCTCTATGAGAAGTAATTGCAAAGCCATAATCTAAATCTCTACTAAATAAAATCTTACCATTACTATTCGTAATATTAGAAGCGATAAGATATTTACGTTTAAAATCAAAATATTGTTTCCATTTACTTCCACGTTCAGAACTACTAGCTTTTTTAGCATCATCAATAAGACTAGTCAACTTCTTATAATACATCTGAAATGTATAGTTATCATAATGGTCAATAACAAATAAAGGTTGAGTTATAGCACCACCATGAATAGCTTGAAACTTAATAAGAAATCCTTTAAACTCATAATAATTATCAATTGTATCAACAATATCTTTAACAATATATTCTTCACTATTGTTTATAATAATATCATTAAAAATATTAACAACAGTAGTATAACTCATTATTAAATCATTACGAGTAATAAGACTCTTATCAGCATTTTGAATAATCATATGTCTTACATGGTTATTCCATTGTGCAACACGACTATTAGTATAAGCTATAATACGATACAAATCAATATTTTTAGTATATTCTTCATCATTAAAACAAGTATCAATTAAATCAGAAAATTCAGTTTGACCACAAACATAAAATCCTTTAGTTTCTTCATTATAATCTTGTCTATTTTTAGATATATAATCGAGAAATCTCCATCCATTCTTATTATCTATATCTTCTCGAAGAAGTTTAAGAAGTTTACTAATAGGATTATTATCTCCTTGTCGTACAACTTCTTTAAGATAATAAGTATTACTAGCAATAAGAAAAGCTTGACTAGTTTTCTCATTAACAGGTGGAAGCTGACTAGAATCACCAAGCATTATAACTTTAATCTGAAGCTTCTTACATTTATTACTAATATACTTAACAAGTTTAGCATTAAGCATAGAAGCTTCATCAATAATTAAAACTTTAAGACCATCTAGTTTATCTTTTCCAACAGGATTAAAGGCAGGATTTTCAGGGTCAAAATTTTCAATATTAACATCAAGTCTAAAACCAAACAATGATTGAATTGTATTAACTTCTTTTCCACCAATAGAATTACTAAGAACTCTACAAGCTTTATGTGTAGGAGCAGCACAACCTATAACACCACCAGACCATTTGCAATTATTAATAACATATTTAATAACAAATGTCTTACCTGTACCTCCAGCACCACAAAGAGCATTAATATATTTCTTATCATCCCAAGGCTGTGCAAGAAACTCAATAAGTTCATGCACAGCTATTTCTTGGTCTTTAGTAAACTTAATGTTAGTATCTTTTCTATTACTATTAGCAATATTAAGATTACCAATCATTACAATTCGTTGTTTACATCAATAAGATTATTTTTAACTTTATCTTCATATTCTTTCCATTCTTGAAAAGCTAAAATAGTAGATTCACTATCACCACGATTATAACATGTAGTAATATGAAACAATTCCTTAGCAAAAGGCATTTTAACAATTTTACCTTTAGCTATAAGTCCAGCAGCAAAAGGAATATAAAATCTAGTGTCAACAGTTTTTCTATTTTCACTATCTCTTATAATTTTAATTCTATGATTATATTCATCTAATCGACGAGCATAAACAACTTTCTTTCCTTTAGTTCTGTAACTTTCACCAGTAATGCTATATAGTTTGCCATTGTATTCTACTTTATAAGTACTATCAATATATCTAATAATACCTTCACATTTAGCAACTATAATAACATATTTATTGACTATTTCTTTCTCTTTGGACTTACCTACAACTCCAAATGAGAATTTAAAGCTAACCATAACATACTACTTTCTTTTAATAGTACGCATACGTTTATCAACAGCACGAGTAATACCTTTAAAAGTATTATCCTCTGCAAATTTAGCTTTACGAGCAGCCTTTTTAGCAGCTTTCTTAGCAGCAATTTCTTCATCACGTTCTTTTTGTTGTTGAATAACATCAACAATCTCAACATGATAACCACAATAATGAGAAAGAAAATCAATCTTACCACTAGTTCCATTACCAATAGAACCATTCTTAGCTACTTTAATAACTTTACTAGCAGGATTGATTCCAATAACAGCGTCAACATTATTAAGTTGACGAACAACAGAAACTTCATCATACTTTTTCATAAGTACTTTACATTTTTAAAGATTAATAAAACAATTATATTTAATAGTTAAAACTATAATAAGTTCAATAATAGTAAGATTAGTAGAGCCACTGCGCTACGCTCCGTGGCGACCCCCCGTAGAGGATGGAAGCAAGCTAGTCATTAAACTTTCTTTCTAATAATATCATTAAAATCACTAGCAAGTTTACCAATCCTATCTTCAATTCTATCTAGTCTATTTCTATCTCTATCTCTTTTAACTTCCCATTGTTTATTAATATCGCAAATATCAATTTGAATTCTTCTAATCCAATTTTGAGTATCGTCGATATCTCTAATAAGTCTATCTAGTTTTTTACTAACAATGGTAATTCTTATAAAAAGATATACAGATAAACCAAATATCATACCAAGTATAAAATGAGAAACATTTTCAATCATAAAAATAATGATAAAGTTTACGAATAAGTTCAAATCTAGTATCAGTAATATTATAGATTTTAAATGCTTTAGCAACAAAATCAAAATCACCATATTTAAGTAAAGCATCTATATAATCTTTAATATCACTAAGCCACATAATAGCACTAACAGAATATCTATCACTATCAGTATTAGTAATATATTGACCAATACCTTTAGCAATAGTATCAGCAGTTATATCGTTAATAATAAACTTATCAGTAAACCAATTATCTTTTATATACTGTTTATCAGTATATTTATCACGAAAGGTTTTAGATAGTTTATTACATAAATCAATATAAGAACGAGCAGCAGTTCTATTATTATGATTAACAAATTGAACATCTTTAACTTTAAGAGTTAAGTTCATACCACATTCAATAATACGAACTTTAATTTGTTTTTTATCCTCATTAATATATAGAACAATGGCAAGTTTATCTTTCCAATAACCAACATTCAAAGTAACTATATCATAAAGTTTAACTTTAAATCCAGATGTAATAGTACCATCAATATTCTTATAAGCAATATAATTCATAATAAAACTGTATTAAATTTTTAGTTTAACATTTATTAGCTAGTTCTTTTGCCCTGTATTGAATCCAATATTAATCGTGATAGATTAATCAGATTATATATGAAAATTCAACAGAGAGCAAAAGAATCATATCTACGAATGTATTATGAACATAAATAGTTAGTCATTACTAGCAGGCTCTGCATTTTGTTCATTATTCTTACCATCACGTTTAAGACGTTCTTTAAGAATATGTTCAGACACAGAACCAAGTTTACATTCACTAACACAACGACTAACACCTTTAGCATGAGTTACAGTATATACAATAGGATAATTAATATATTTATTATTACCTACTGTACGTTCGATTTTAGTAATTCCAACTTCAGTTACAATACCAACACAAATACCAAGCTTAGTTTGATTATGATATTGATAAGTATATTCCATATATACTACTTGTCCTTTTTTAAACTTAGCTTGTTCTTCAATGTATCTATCTAATAGACCATCAAAAATAAAAGAATCATAATTATCCATTTTAATTATATATTTAAAGTTAATAATATACATACTAAAAAGCCTAGCACTATCTTCACAGACAATACTAGGCAAATCTACAAATACGAAATTATATAAAAACGAAATGTTTGACATAGACATTATTATTACTAATTTCACAATCAATAATAATAATAGAATAATTAACACCAAATAAAATATGACATATAACACTTGGACTATGATAAATATTAATAGCACTATCTTCACAGACCGTACTATTACAAAACCTACAATTTTAGAAATTAAAACGGATAATAACAATATCATAGTTTCGGAGTTCAATTCCTCCATCATCAGCAAGTGAAATAATACTACTATCTTCACAGACAGTAGTATTAGAAATATAATCAAAAATTTATGTGGGATTATTTAGCAGATTTATTTGCTTTTCTACGTTTAAATTCAGCATAAATTTCATCATCACTAACATTCTTAAACTTATTCTCTTGTTTATTATTATCAACAGATTGATTAACCATTTTAATAATTTCATTACGTTCTTTATAAGAACTATCAACAATATGTTGACCTATAAAATGATTAATTTTAGTATTAGCTTCAACAATATTAATAATCATATCTTTAGCATATTTAGGAAAAACAGCAATAATAGGCTTAAGTATATCTTTATCTTCAATTATACTATCCCAACGATTAATAAGCCAATCAAGTTCAAATCCATCTTCAGTAACAAGTTTAATAATATCTTCTTGAGTTTTACCAAAATCATTAATATATTTTTGTTCTTTAAGAACATATACAAATAAAGCTAAACCTCTAACATATTGGTCTGGAGATAAACCTTTATCTTTAATATCATTAATGAATTTATTAATAAGTTCGCAATCTTCTTTATATTTACAGGTATCACAAGCAATATTATTAGATGTATTACAAGATTTACCAAAAACTTCATCAAGAATAACTTTAATATTAATATTTTCCATAATTTTATTTATTTAATCATAATAACCAAAAACATCATTTTCAGGGTCAACAATAGGACTATCATCAACTATTGGTTCCCAAGCAATATCGTCAAAATCTTGACTTAGACATTCTGCATGAATTTCAACACCTTCAACATTATTATTGAAATATGTATCATCTTCAACAAAATAAATATCAGTTCTTTCCATATCTTTATATATAAAATAAACTCCGAGTAGAGGATAGTTATCATCAACGTGTTAACTATAACAAACCCAATAAACAAAATGGATAAAATGGCAGGTAAATGAGAATTAGCTTTAATAAGCTCAACAGCACTATCCATCCTCTACGGGGAGTCTATACTACAAACTTAACTAGCTTCAGAATCTTTATTCTTTTTATGAAGTTCAGTTTCAGTATCAATCATAATACCAATAACTCGCTGACTATCACTAGCAACATCAGCATGAGCTTTAACTAAAGCATCAATGAATAAATCATCTGTATATCTATATTCTCTACGAAGACCACCATCAGCAGTAACTCTAAACTTATTCCATAAGAAGTCAACATAAGCACCTTTAGAATTACATATTCTTCCATCATCTTCAAGAGCATGAAGAATATTAAGAGAAGTATGACGTCTAAATGCAGCATTGAATTTAACAATACAAACTACATCAAGAATATGTTGAGGAACATTAATTCCAACAGGAACACCACGTTTATCAGTCTTAGCATCTTTAAAATCATTATCTTCATTAGCTTGACTAACAACAGTAGTTTGTTCTTCCTGTTTACGAACTTTACTTTGTTTCTTCTTCCTAGCTTTATTCTTAGGCTGAACAGTTTCACTACTAACAACAGCATTAACTTGTGTATCTTCTTCAGGAACAACAAGTTTACCTTCTTGTTTAGCTTCTTCTAAACTTTCAGCCATAGTTTTCTTTCTAGGCTTAGATTGAACATTACTAGTAACATTATCAAAATTTACCATAACACTTATAAGTTTAAGATTAATATTATTATCAGTAGCAATATTACTCTACTGAACAACACGACAAATATAATAATTAAATATAATACTCCAAATATATTATAATTTATTTATACTATAATTCTAACTAATAATCAATAGCTATATTAAAATAACTAAAATCATTATAGCAATAGGAATTAACTTACCACGAGTATAATAAATATCAATAGTATCAAGAGTATCATTAGTATAAAGAGAATCAGTAATATCAAGAATATTAAGAATATCATTAGTAATACCACCAGTAATATTAACATGACTAGTATTAATAGTCATTATAATACTGATAGTATTAATAGTGCTATTATTAACTAGAACTAATGCTGTTGGTCATTATGACTAGAAGTCTTATTAGACTTGGTAATACTGTTAGAGCTAGTCTTAATACTGGGCTTAACGATAAAGTTCATGACGAAACTAGAGCTAAAGCTGATGTCAGAACTAATGTTGATGATGATGGTATAACCAAAGGTTATAATGAATGAGATTGAGAAGATGATAGTATAACTAATAGTTATAGTGGTTATAATGAAAAGTTATGGAGTTATAACGAGAAGTTATAGGAGAGAAAGAGAGGGAGTTGGAGTTAATACTAACAATGATGATATAACTAGAGGTTATAACTAATGGTTATGAAGATATAACTAAAGGTTATAATGAACGAGAATGAGAGAAGTGGAACAATAGGTTTAGATTGATTAGGAAGAGTGTTATTAATAGGATGAAGAGGATTAGGAAGAATACCAGCAGGGCTAGTTCCTTCAGCATGACCATCTCCACACCCATCTCCACATTCACCACTGCCATAACCACTCTCATCTCCACCATCAACCTCAATTTAACCCTATTTGAACCACATCCAACTCCACCATTTCATTCTCCACGAAATCCACATTCACCACTTTCATCTCCATATCCTCTTTCTCCACATTCAATACCTCTCGTCACCTCTAATTTCACCTCTATAACTTTTTGTTATAAGAGTAAATCTCCATGACCAATATCAGTATAACAAAATGTTATAGGAGTAAATCATCATTAGTTTCATTAGTAGAATTATCATCAGTAACTACATTATAAACATGGCTATCAAGACTATTATCAATAATACGAGCGATACCTTTTAGTTTACCATCAATACCAAGTCTATGCTTATTAACACTACCATATACTTGTTCAATGTCATCAGCATTACCATTAGTAGTTAAATTGATAATAGCAAGAGGAATATCAGCATCAGCAGGATAAAGTTTAGTAAGTTCAATAGAAGTAATAGAATTATCATTCTCAACTTCAATAGTAGTAATAATACGATGTACTTTCATGATGTTTAATATTAGGATAAGACTTATCAGAACTTGCAGCTAGTTCATGATTGACAAGTCTTATCAGACTGTTAAGTTCGTTTGCTGCAATCTATTTAATGTTGATAATGAGCATTTCGAGGTTGAACACTAGCAACAGTATCAGCAAAACTATTGTTGATAACACAAACGCTACCAACCCGAAGGTCAGTAGCGTCATGTTCATTAGAATGGCAAATCGTCATCACTCATTGCAGTAGCAACAAAACTAGCCGCTTTAGCTTTAGCCTCACGCTTGGCAGCAATGGCAGTACGAGCGTCCTCCATAATCTGCTTGATAAGTACATTATATGCACCAACAAGAACAGGGTCAGCAGGCTGTTCGATACCTACAATATGATATACATATCGGTCATAATCCACAACATTGTAAAGATTATCTTTACGAGTAAACGGATTACGATCTTGTACACCAGCAGGTACAAACTGGCAAAGAACTTTAACAGCAACACCAGTCAGATACATACTAGCAAAGCCAGCTTCAGCAGCCTCGCCAACATAGTTGACAAATCTACCGTAGAACTTGTCTTTGCGCATTACAAGCAGTATCTGATTGAATGGCATCTGAACAGCACCAAGCATACCCGTTCGATGTGTACCATCAGGCATACTTTGAGCACCTTTGACAGGACTAGCAATAGTAACAAACGCATTGAGATAAGATTTGCCATTACGACCTGTACGTTCTTGACAATCAATATTAGTAATGACAGTAGTCATTACATAACTATGACCATCAGTACAAATGCGTCTAACAACATCATCAATGGTTTCCACTTGCGCAGAACTTTGGTTATCTGTATCAACAGTAGGTTGAACAGGTTGGTTAACACTAGTAGTTTGTTCAACTACATTAACACTCTCAGGAGCAGCAGCAGCACTCTGTGCAGCTTGCGCTAAATCTTTAACGTCTGGCATGACTATTAAGTATTTAATTACGCTAATCAGTAGCATTACTGACAGTTGTTTTCGTTTCAACTGCAAAGTATTTAATGTTGATAATGAGCAACATCATCTAGTAGAGATTAATCTCTACTAAGATAACTAACAATAGCCGATAGTATTCCAAATACAACAGCAGTAATTTGTTCATCACTAGTTGGCTCTACCCTCAATGCTAGTATGATAGCTGGAATCATCAGTATGATTGCAACTAACAACAATGGTTTGTTTGTTTTCATAACGATTAGTGTTAATAGTTAGTAATGTAATGAGATGAATAATCTCAAAATATTTAATGTTGATAATGAGCAGGATTATCATTAACTCTATCAACTTTAGGCGGGGGTAGTCAATCAAGTTTAACATGACCGGGGGTTATACTCACTAGCCCCACTATCACACTAATACATATAATATTCAATACCATCATCTTCACTTTCATATTCAATACCATCATTATTATTATTATATTCAATACCATCATCATTATTATTATTATATTTATACACTTTATTATTACCATCTTCATCATTTTCATTATCGCCATTAATTTAACCATATTCATCTCTTTTATTTTCTTCTTTTTCATTGCTACTATTACTTTCATAATTAACATCTTTATCTTAATCTTCGCTAATATCTATAACTTCAGTTGCATACAAATCTTTATTCGCAATTACAATACCTTTATCAGTATCATTTTTAAATAAAACAAATTTATCAACTATAAGTCTATCTTTATCATCAAAAGTTTTTATTAATTTAGCTTCACTAATAATATTAATAAGTTTGTTAACATCACCTCTAAATATATAAATAGGATTAACAACATAAATATTTTGTAAATTAGTTCTTTTAATAATATTTTCATCTTCAAGATAAGCAATGGCATTATAATAATCTCTACGATTAGGTTTAACTAAACCATAACCTTTAATTAAATCATGAGAAATATAAATAACATTACTATTAAATTTAATATTTTCAGCAATATAACCAATAAAAGAAATAATAACAGCATATCTATTTTTTCTTATTATATCCCAAACTCTCATACCAATAGTAACAAAATTACGTTTAATACCAACTTCTTTACTAAGATGATAACCATTATCAAATTCAGCAACTATACCAGTTCTGGTACTTTTATTACAGCTAAAAGGATTAGCAACAACAAGTCTTTGTTTTTCAAATTCTTCTAAACAATCAGCATTATAACAAACATCATTAACAAGTTTATTATAAACTTTAGTAGGTTTAAAATCTTCTTTAAAAGTCATAACAATAATAGTATTAAGTTTAACATAAAAATATATTACTCTAGGAAATTGCGAAATGTGTTCCACCCATGGAACAAATATAGTAAATAAATAGCGAAATGTGTTCCATGGATGGAACAAGTTATATATTGTAACTTATTGATAATCAAATAATTATAAGTTAGCAATAGTATCTATATAGATATATATATTATATATAATATTTAATATTTAATATAATCAGCATTAATAGATTCGCTGTGACCCGCTCCGAGCTTCGCTCTCCGCTCAACTCCCCGTAGAGGATGGATACAATCAGTATCAATCACATCAAGTTAATCATTATCATTATCTCTATTAATATCATTAATACTAATATGATTAAGTCTAGCTTATCTTCATCCTCCACGGGGAGTATGACTTGCATATTTATAATCATATAATCCTCTACGATTGAAATGTTAAAAATAGTTTTTCTCTTGGTAGATTCATTCAAACTCTTACATTTGCTAAAAACAATTAAGTTATGGGTAAAGATAAAAGTGAAACTAAACCTAAATACACTAGAGAATTTCATAGTGGAGAAAGGAATAAAAAAGAAGTTAAAGTTCCTAGTAAACTTAAACTTGGAAATATTGGTATTGATAGTATTATTAAAACTAAATAATTTAGTGTTATGATTAAAGTTGAAAGTAAATTTAAAGATTTTGGTATTCAAATACCTACTGACATTAGCGAAATAACAAGTGAAGCACTTGACGCTATTCTTACTAATGTAGTTATTGCTAAACATTATTGTGTTGTTGCTCTTTGCCAAAATGAAAGTTTGTTTGGTGTTATTAATAATAAAGTAAGTACAGTTGAGGTTATGCCAATTATTGCTAAAATTAGTAAAGAAGATGCTGAACTTATTGGTATGAATCAAATGGATAAGATTATAATTGACCGTTCTACTCTTGAACGTGGCTATCATCTTTATCTTAAACATAATGTTCTTAGTCCTCAATTTGTTAATAAGTATATTACTAATGATACTGAACTAACTCGTTCTATTACTGTTGGTACTTTTGGACAAAATCAAGGATATAAAAAAGGACAAAAAGTTTGGTTTGTTGAATTTAAAGTTATAGCTATTAATGATTTAAGAGCTGCTATTACTGATAAACATAAAGCTATTAATCCTTTTGTTTATCATTCTGCTGAAAAAGCTAATTAGCCATTTCGTCTAAATAATCGAACTCTTCTTAGAACTACTTATGTATAATTTAAAATTATAGGCACTTGTGTTCTTGTTTATAGTAGTAATCTAAGAAGAGTTCTTAAACTTTCAATTATGGATTTTAAGACTAATACTAGTTTTAATATTGCTAATACTAGTTCTCATGAAGATTTTGATGATGATTATATTCTTATTTATAAAGATATAAATAATATATTAGATGATATTGGATTTCAAGGTGATGATAGAATACTTTGTAAATCTATTATTGAAAGTCTTGAAAAAGAAGCTAGTATTAATATACGAAAAGATAAATGTGTTGCTATTCCTCATATTGGTACTATTCAAAAGAATTGGTATCGTTCCAAACTTATTAGTCATTATAAAGACTTTAAAGAAGCTAGAAAAACTATGACTAGAGAAGAGTATAAAGAATATACTGCTAAAGTTATGGAAGAAGAAAAGCAAAAACATTATGAAGAAGAAGAAAAGATTAAGACTGAACTTAAGTTTAAAAAGAAACTTCTTCCTATTTGGATTAAACTAAGTAAAAAACATAGTGCTGCTTATGCTAATCTTTGGCTATATGCTATGGGTAAACTTGAAATTATTGAATTTGATGAAGAAGTAGAAGAAATATATGAACGGTTTGGAATTGGATTGGATGCTGACCATAGATGAAACTGGTATGCCAAAAGCTCCTACACTTAAACAACTTCTTGATAGAGATGTTAGTCTTCTTTATACTAGAGATAAATCTCCTAATAAAGAGATGTATGTTAAAGAAGTTGGAGTTATTTATTATCTTGGTGACCCTAAAGGTCCGTGTCTACAAGAAGGTCTTAGTGAAAAAGAAGCTCTTAAGAAAGCTATTGAAAACTTTGATTTACCTAAAAATTATCAACCTGATATTCTTGTTTGGAAACTTATTAAAAGATATTATAATCAAAAAGCTGGTGCAGGTATGGAAGCTGTACTTAATATTAAGCGTGGTATTCATAATGTTGCTCTAGCTGCTAGCAAGTTAAATGAATTGTTGAATGACAAATTATCTGATGGTGCTAGTCTAGAAGATGTTCCAGTTGTTATTGGTTATATGAAACAAATTAATGATTTAGCTAATCAGTTTCCAAACACGATTAAAGCTCTTAATGTAGCTGAAGAAAATCTTCTGTATGAACAAGAGAATATTGCTGGTAGAGGTGGAGTTGAAATTACTAGTAGTATGATTGAAGAATAAGCTGATGCTGAATCTATTCCATCCTCCACGGGGAGTCTAGCGTAGGCACGTAGTGCCGAAGCGGGTCCAAGCTAGTGTTGAACTTAATAATATTAATATGGAACTTAGAGATAAAAGATATAATGATATTAGACTTATTTTTCATGAAGAAGAACATAAGTATAACGATAGTCTTGGTAATGATTATATTTCAACTACTACTATCCTTCATAATTATGCTCCAAAGTTCGATAAGAACTATTGGTTGAGAAAGAAGTCTAAAGAACTAGGAATAAGTGAGAAGAAACTAGAAGAACAATGGTCAACTATTACTAAAGAAGCTTGTGAACGTGGAACTAATACTCATAATGGTCTTGAAGATGGTGTTAAAGGAGCATCTATGTTTCAACAAGCTATTAATTATCTTGATAAACGTGAAGATGGTGTAATGGTTACTATTGCTGATATTCCAAATTTTGGTGCTAATTATAAACTTCTTAATCTTAAAGATTTTATTGAACTTACTAATAATCGTTATCCTCTTATTTATGATGCGTTTAAAATGTACACTGAAAGAGGATATAAGATTTATAGTGAAATTGGTATGTTTCTTATAGATTGGTTAATTAGTGGAACTATTGATATTCTTCTAGTTAATGAAGATACTAATTGTGCTGTTGTAGGCGATTGGAAAACTAATCGTGGTGGATTAAGATTTAGTAGTGGTTATTATAAGAAAGATAAAACAGTTAAACCTGCACAACAAACTAATGTTTGGGTTGATAAAGATGAACGACTTTTAGCTCCTCTTAATCATCTTCCTAATTGTAATGGTGCTATATATAATCTTCAACTTAGTATGTATGCTTTTGCTGTTGAATATATACTTGGTTTAACTATTAAAGGTATTTGGTTATGTCATATTGATAGTGATTTTGAACTTAATGAATATGGTATGCCAAAAAGGTTTTCTGATGGTCTTTATCATATTAAAGAGAATCCTGTTGAAACTACTAAATTCTTTACTATGAATTACCTACGTGACGATATTAATAAAGTTCTTAAAGATAGAGAATTACAAATTAAAGCTAGTGGTGTTCAAACTCAATTTAAACTTGCTATATGAAATTAAATAAAGATAATTTAATTGGAGTAATTATTGGTTTTATTATTTTAGTTATATTTGCTATTTGTTTATCTAGTGGATGCACTAAACGTATTACTCCTGTTCCTGAAATTCGTTATATTCCTGTTACTGATTCTACTGCGGTTAATGAATTAGTTCTAACTAAAGAATTACTTCGTAGAACTCAAGATTCTCTTAACGCTTATAAATCTGATACTACTATTAGTGCTGATTATTTTGTAGCTAAATATAAACTTGAGCGTATTAGATATTATAATGATATTGCAGGTAAAGGAAATAATATCAAATATCTTAGAGGTTGGATTCGTAGAACTCTTGAAGAATAAAGTATTATGTATATTATTAATCGTAGAAAAAATATAAGATTAATTGGCGATGAACATCATATTGGTGATGACTTTGAATTTTTGATTTATAAAGTTCAAATTAAAGTTCTTTGGTTTTGGGTTACAATTAAAGAATTTGATGAAGATGAATATTATGACGCTGTTGATTGTTTTAGATATTGTACTAATCCTTATATAAATTAAATTATGGCTTACTTTGGAGATGCTTTTAAAAAACTATCTATTAAAGAAGGTGGTTATGTAAACGATAAAGATGATGCTGGTGGAGAAACTTATAGAGGTATCAGTCGTAAATATAATCCTACTTGGCAAGGTTGGATTATGATTGATTCTTATAAGAAACATTATACTGTTGGTAGTAAAGAGTTTAAGTCTAAACTTGATAATGATGTTCAGCTTCAGAAACTTGTTTGGGAAAAGTATAAAATAGGTTATTGGGATGTATTTGAACTTGATGATTTTAATAGTCAGAGAGTTGCTGAACAATTATTTGATACTAACGTGAATTGTGGTCAAGTTGCAGCTATCAAGATGGCTCAAAGAGTTCTTGGTCTTAAAGAAACTGGTAGATGGAATCTTGATTTGCTTAATAAACTTATAGAAATAAAAGATTAACTTAATACTGTATAGAATTATGAAGAAGATGCTAATAGCAATATTTATAATAGCGATTATCAATTTATGTGTTACTCTGTATTTATCAATAAGTCGTTTTAGTGTAGAAGCCAATTCATATAATAAAAGTGACACTGCTATTAATCATGTTCGGATTGATTCTATACAGTTAGTTATAACTGAAAGAGAAAGTATAGTTTATAAACTTAAAGAACATGAAAAAGATATTGAAGATAAAGTTATTAGTTTTAATGACAGTGCTACTTGGGAGTTATTCAAGAAGTTGGTGTCAGAGTGAGATTGATAATGTAGTGCATCCTCCACGGGGAGTCAACACTACTGATACAACTGTTCTTGTCCCTATTAATATGATTAAGATTGCTAATACTAAAATTATTAAAGCTAAACTTTATAAAGATATTATTAACGAACAAGATAGTATAATTAATCTTCATAAGATTAAATATAATGCTCTTTATAAAGAAGTTGAAACTTTACAAAATAATCTTGATAATAGTAATAAAGTAAATGATAGTTTAAATAAGTCTATTGAACGTATTAAACGTAAGAATAGATATTTGGTAAGCGGTGGTGCTGTTTGCGCTATCGCTTTTGTTGTTTGTTTACTAGTTAAATAAAATATTATGGCTGATGGTAAATATCCTTTTCTAGAATACATTGAAGAACCTGATAAAGAGAAAAAGTATAAGAAAGCTAGTGATTGTGGATGGTATGACCCTCATAATAACTTTTTAATTGGAGATAGTGGTGGTTTTCTTTTAAATATTAGACCCGGCAAATTTGTTAATACTGAACTTTTTAATGAAGCTGCTAGAACATATCAAGCCACAGGTAAATATACTCAATTTAAAGTTGATAGTATTCCTCATAGACAATTTAGACGTAGAGAATGTGATAGACGACGTAATGGTTTTTCTGCTCCTTGTTGGCAAAATCCAGATGGAAGTATAGAAGATGTTTGGATAACAGGTGGTCATTATAATTTTCTTAATTATACTCGTATGGAGCGCACAGATGAATCATCTGTTATTGTTACTGAACATGGAGCTACTGCTAAAAAGATTTATAGTTTTCCTAGTTTTATTGATGCTCAATTTTGGACTTGGCAAATTATAGAATTTTGTAGACGTAATGGTTTGCATCTTATTATTGATAAAACTCGACGTGGAGGTTTTTCTTATATTATGGCTGCTGATAGTTCTAATGAAGTTAACTTATCTAAACATAAAGTTGTTATTCATGTTGCAGCTGATAATAAATATTTGATTAAGCAAGGAGGTTTAAGTGATTTTGCTGTTAATAACTTAAAGTTCTTTGAAGAGAAAACTCCATTTAAAAGAGGTATATATAGTCCTACTACTGATAGTTTTAAACTTGGTTATCGTATGAAGAATGGAGTTGAAGCTGATGATAGTTGGTCTAGTTCTCTTTTAAGTGTTAGTGCTAATAATAATCCTGACTGTGCTATTGGTAAAGATGCTGTTACAATTAAAGTTGAAGAGCTATCTACAATGCAGAATTTTGATGAGTTTATGAATGTAACCGAACCTACAATGACTGTTGGTACTCGTACTACTGGTACTCTTATGGCTTGGGGAACTGCTACCGCTGCTAATATGCAAATATTTGAACAAAACTTTTATAATCCTAGGGCATTTGGATTTATGGCTTTTGAAAATGTTTTTGATAATGATGCTCGTAATGAAGTTTGTGGATTTTTTAAATCTTATGCTTGGGGTCTTGAAGGAGAGATAGATGGAGTTAAAGGATTTGATGAAGATGGAAATAGTAATCTACGAATAGGACTTCAACTTGCTGCACGAGAAAGAGTTGAAAAGAAAAAGACTGCTAAGACTTTTGCAGAATATCTTAATTATCTTGGTCAGCGTGCTTTATTTCCTGCTGAATCTTTTAGTAGTGCTAGTGAAAATATATTTAGTAGTGAAGCTCTTAATAAGTTTGAAGATAAACTTCGAGTTGATAATAGTTATAAGTTTTATACTGATGGTGAACTATTTGAAGATGGAACTAAAAAGATTTATTTTAAATCTAATGCTCGTATAAGAATTGAAAATCCTGATATGAAAACTTATGATTATATTCAAGGAGTTCCTAGACGTGGTAACGAAGACCCTCATGGTTGTATAAGAGTTTGGTTCGCTCCTGAATATGAAGAAACATATATTAATGATAGACTTGTAAGAAGTATTCTTCCAGGTACTTATGTTGCAGTTTATGACCCTGTCGGTATTGATAAAGATAAAAAAGAAATTACTGATAGACATTCTCATAATAGTATATTTGTTATTGAAATGCCTAGAGAACGTAATGGATTTAAACCTAAGTTGTGTGCTGCATATTATGGACGTACTGAACGACTAGAAGAAGCTGATGAAAAGTTTTATCGACTATGTAAATGGTATAATTGTATTGGTACTGGACTTGTAGAAATAAATCGTGGTGAAACTATTTCTAATTTTCGTAAATGGAAAGCTACTAAATATCTAGGTTATGAACCTTTATATGTTTGGGATTCTGCTGTTAAAGAAAAAGTTAGTACTAGTTATGGTTATAATATTGGTAGTGGTCCTAAGAAACTAGATGGTCTTCGACTTCTTAAAGAGTTCTTATATGAAGTTATTGGTAAAAATGAATTTGGAGAAGATATTTATGTTTTTGAAAGATTTCTTGATTATCAAACAATTCTTGAACTTAAAAAGTTTAATGCTGAAGGTAACTTTGACCGTATATCTAGTCTTATACTTTTAGGTATATATTGGAAGTCTATTGATATTAAAGGTAAACGAGAACTTGCTAGTCGTAAGAAAGTTACAGAAGATAATGATAAAACAGATATTTTTAATAGACAATGGTTTTAAGATTAAATAGATAAAGATATGTATAATTTTGGTAGACTTGATTTTCCTAATCAGCATGTTAGTTATGCTGAAAAACAAGAAGTTGATTGGTATGCTAAATGTTGTGATTACGTTATAGAAGCTGGTATTGCTTGTAAAGCTGATTTTAATGTAGAAGAAAAGTTTAATATACTTCTTGGTAATATTCCTAGAGAATATTATAGAAAAACTCTTAATCCTTATAATGAGAAAGATGAGAATCTAACTCGTTTTCCAGCTACTATGCGTAATTATGATATGATGAAAGGTATTATTAGAAGATATATTGGTGAATATATTAAGAACCCACATAATTTTATTGTTGGAGCTAATAATCCAGAAGTTGTATTTGCTAGAGATGCTGAACTTGGTAAACAAATTATGATGCTTGCAGAACAAGCTGTTGCTAAGAAAATACAAGAAAGTTATATGCAGTTTGTTAATGAAGGTAATAATCCTGAACAATTTAATCCTGAACAAGCTGTTGATATTGAAGCTTTTATTAAAGAATTTAATGAAAATTTTATTGATGATATTAGTGCACAAGGACAAGATTTAATTAATGTTATTGATGACCTTACTGATGCTTTTACTATATACGCTAGAGCTTATTTTGAATTTGTTGCTTTTGGAGCTTGTTATACATATAGAGATGTTGTAGGTAATCAATTAATTAAACGTGTTGTTAGTGTTAGAGATGCTTTTCCTGTTCCTAACGATAATATGTTTGCAGAAGATTATGATATGTTTGCTGAACGTCGTATGTTGACTAAACAACAAATTATAGATGAATTTTATGAATATCTTTCTGAAAAAGAACGTGAAGCTCTTGATACATATTATCAATATAGTGCTACTACTTCTAGCGATAAAGCACTTTTAAATTGGGATAAATATATGTATTATTTTGGTGATATATGTAGTAAATTTAATAAAGATGATTTGCAACATATTAAGAACACTAATATAATGGCTCGTGATGCTAATAATGGTTTATTTGAAGTTTGGCATACTGTTTGGAGAGGTGAAATAAAAGAAGGTATTCTTACATATAGTAATGGAGCATTTGTTACAACAAGAATTGTTGATGAAACTTATCAGCTTAACCCTGCTAGTGGTGATATTAGTATTGAATGGGTGTGGCGTCCACAAGTTTATGAGAGCGTTAGAATTGGTTCTCGTGCTACAAGTATATATCCTTATAAGGCTCGTCCTATTGCTTACAATAGGAATGGTAAACTTCCTTATAATGGTATTGCAGAACTTTTGCCTGGTTTTGGAAGATTTAGTGTTGTAGATACAGTTATTCCTTATCAAGTATTTCGTAATATAGTTTCTTATCATAGAGAAATGGCTATTGCTAAAAATAAGATGAATGTTCTTATGATTGCTAAATCTCTTCTTGGTAAAAAACCTGCTGAAACTATATATCGTATGGCTGCTGATGGTGTACTTTATATTGATGATGAAGATGATGCTAATCTTGTTAAAGCACAAAATGTTCGTTATCTTGAAAGTCGTATGAATAATTATATTACTGAACTTGGGCAACTTATTCAAGAAATTGAACAGACTGCTAAAATGGAATGTGATATGACTCCACAACGTTATGGTGAGATTGCTAATAGTGCTGGTAAAGGAGTTACTGATGAAGCAGTTATTCGTGGAAGTATGGGTTCTGTTATTATTGAATTTATATTTGATAAAATGAGAGAACGAGATTATCAAGCTGAAATGGATTATACTAAACTTGCTTGGATTGATGGTCTTAATACTTCTTATAAAACTAAAGATGGTGATATTAAATATTTAAGTCTTGATGTTAATAGTCATATATTTGCCAATTATATTGTTACTTGTAAAACTTCTGTTAAAGAACGTGAGAAACTTGAACAATATAAACAGCTTGCATTTAGTGCTGCTCAGAATGGTAATATGGATATGGCTAATGCTGCTATACGTGGAGATAATGTTGCTCAAATTAGTAAACTTATTGATAAGTATCAAAACATTCAACGTGAGCATGAACTTGATGTTGAACGTGTTTCTCAACAAACAGAACAACTTCGTCAAGAATTTGAACTTGCTAAGATTGATAGAAAAGCAGAACAAGATAGAGAAACAATTAGAGTTGAAAAATATCTTGATGGTCAGATTGAAGCTATGAAAGCAAATGCTAATATTATGAGTTTTGATAATGGTCTTAGTGATGCTGAAAAGAGTCAAGCTGAAGAACGTATGGAAAATGCTAGACTTAATCTTGAACGTAGTAAACTTAGTTTAGATGCTCAAAAGACTTCTGTTGAAGCGCAACTTAAAGAAAAAGAATTAGCTGTTAAACTTAAAGAAAGTGATGATAAAGTCAAGATTGCAAAAACGAATAAAAATCGTTATGATAGTAAAAGTAAATAATCGGCTGTACTTCTAAATTTTGTTCATAATAGGGCTGGACTTGCTTGTGAAAGTAGGTTCAGCCCATTTTCATTTTTCTTTACACCACATGAGCCATTTTAAGCTCATTTTAAGCACTTTATTCATTTCGTGATAGATTAATCATTATGATAAAATTTGATTCATACACGGCTTCTCTGAAAGCGACAGGTTAGGTTATCAGTAATAAATATTCTAGTTAGCAATAGTATGTTAGTCGGCAAATCGGCTTAAAGGTGAACATATTTTAACGATACAAGTAAAACTCGTATTATTATTATAGTTTATATTTGTGATATAGTAATTAATTAAAAACAAAGAGTTATGCCTAATTTTGATAGTTTTGGTTTTAATGGTGAAACATCTAATGGTGATGGAAAACCTACTGACGACATTACAGACCTTGATACAGGTAAAACAGGGCAGTTAGATGCTGATGGTAATTCTATTGATGATATTACTAATAATGGTAATGGAGATGGGAATAGTGATTCTAATGCTAATAAAGATAACCAATCTTCGTCCTCCACGGGGGGTAAGCCTAATGACAAAGCGAATGACGCTGATGTTGAACATGGTTTAGAAGAAGGTACTATTATCGAAGATGGAGATAATAAATATACTGTTGATAAAGACGGTAATCTTATTGACGATAAAGGTAATATTTTTAAAGCTAAAAATGAAGTTGCTGCTTATCTTAAAGAATTTGAAGTAGAAGATACTAAAGAAGAAAATACTATTGATATTAAATCGATTCAAGAACTTGTAGGTGTTTCTGTTACTTCAGAAGATGGTAAACCAGTTGCTTTTGATAATACTCCTCAAGGAGTTGCAAGTTATATTCAATCCGTTATTGATTTAAAACGTGACGAATTTGCTCAAGCTGGTGTTAATAAGTTATTTGAAGATTATCCTATCGTTGGTGATTTTCTTAATTATTATGTTGCAAATGGTAATTCATTTGAAGGCTTTGGTGAACTTCGAGATAGAAGCGGTATTGAAGTAGATGAAAATAATGTAAGTCAACAAGAAGCTATTGTTCGTGAGGCGTTTAAGGAATTTAATCGTCGTGGTAATGTTGATAAGTATATTCAATATCTTAAAGATAGTAATGAACTTTTCAATGTTGCTAAAGAAGAACTTGAAGCTCTTCAGAAAGCTGATAACGAAATGCGTGAAGCTAATGCTAAAGAAGCTATGCGAGTTAAAGCAGAAGAAGAGAAACAACTTGTGGAATTTTGGAATGGAGTTAAAGAATGTATTGATAAACGACAAATTGCTGGTTATCGTATTCCTGAAACTGTTATTATTGAACGTAATGGAAAACAAATTTCTACTACTCCAGAAGATTTCTTCAATTATGTTTATCAAGTTGATGATAAAGGACTTTCTCGTTATGAAAATGATTTAATGAAGTTATCTCCTGCTGAAAGACGCGATGAAGAACTGCTTAAAGCTTGGCTTAAATATACAGGTAAAGGTTATGATAGTTTGATAGAAATGGCTGTTTCTGATAAAGAAGCTAAAAAGTTGAAACTTACTGCTAGTCAACGTAAATCTACAAAAGGAGCTATTAAAATAACTAAACCTGACAGTAAAAAAGACGTTCTGAAAGATGAGCGTTTTGGTTATTAACATAATAGTAAATTTGTAGATGAAAACATTACGTGTTATTGGACAAACTCGTTATGAAGATAGAGGTTATTCTAATGAAGAATCAATTGCTTATCTTCAGCTTCAAAAGCCAGAAGAAATTAATAGTTTTCTGACTTATAATTATGGTATGGATGATGACCGTTTTCCTTTAAGTTTTATTACTGAAGGTCAAGGTAGTCGTGGTATTAAAGATGTTACTACTGTACAATGGACTTGGAAAACTATGGGTCGTATGAAGTTTACAGACTTTGTAACTTACTTTAATACTGCTGTTACTAAACCCGGTCAAAATGGTAGTGAATTTGAAGTTCATTTTTCTACTCATTGGTTTATTGAACAACATGGTCTTACTGCTCCTGATGGTGTTACTCAAGTTCGTATTCAGAAAGACTTAGGTGAATCTGCTTATGGTTATGCTTATCTTCTGAAACTTACTTCTCCTAATCCTGATGCTTATGTTGACCCTCAATGGTTGGCTAAAGGTATGTATTGGGCAATGAGTGCTCCTACTGTTTCTGAATCTTATTCTAAAGGTAACAGAAGCAATACTATGGGTCCTGCTGGAATGACTTCTCAACTTGAGTTTTATCGTTATTCTAAAGAAATAGCTGGTAATCTTGCTAATGTTGTTACTCAATATCAATTCCAAAATGATAATGGTGGTACTTCTAATCTTTGGATTAACGAAGAGATGCGACAGTTCAACTTGCACATGAGAGTAATGAACGAAGAACGTTTGTGGAAGTCTGAATATAATCGTTTACCTGATGGTACTATTCCTTTGAAAGACCATGATAATGGTAAACCTATTCCTCGTACTGCTGGTATGTTAGAAATTTGTCGTGAATCTAACTACGATACTTATGGTGAAGTTTTGACTCTTAACAAACTTGAACGTACAGTTGGTGATGTTCTTGACCGTGATACTCAAGATGGAGATAAGAAAGTTGTTCTTATGGGCGGTAAAGGATTTATTCGTGACTTTGAAATGGCTATCAGAACTGATGCTAAAGAAAACGGATTTATTACTCCTCTTGGTGAAAAGATGATTCAAGATAATGGTGATGGTCTTTCTTATGGACGTTACTTTAATAAGTATAAAACTCCAGATGGATATATCATTACTGTTATTCATAATGCTTATTTCGATAAGGGTACTGATGCTGAAGCTGCTAAGCAAAATGGTATGATTCATCCTACTACTGGCTTGCCTATTACTTCTCATCAAGCTGCTTTGATTGATATGAGTAATTATAAAGGTAATCAGAATGTTCGTATAGTACGTCAAAAAGGACAGGCTTATAAAGCTAAAGTTATTGAAGGTATGACTGATATTCCTGCTTGCTGGGGATTGCCTAATACTAATCATGCAGCTACTGAAATTGATATGGCTCGTTATGAAGTTAAAGGCTCTATTGGTTTGCAGGTAGATAACACTACTAAGATGTTCTTATTGAAATGTGTATTATAATCATTTAAAAGAAGCTATTTAAGATATGGATTTTAACAAAGTAAATGAAGCTAATAAAGCAGGAGAAAATACTCCTGCTGCTTCTAATGTAAATACAGATAAACAGGTTATACCCCCCGTAGAGGATGGAGTAGATAAACAGCCTGCTAATACAGTAGGATTTAGAGATGAAAGTCTTGATGAACCTTATACTGAAAAACGAACTATTACTATTAATTTAGTTACTAATTATTCATTATATCGTAGAGTTAATGATAAAACATTACCTAAACGAATGGATAAGATTGGTAGTTGTGTTCGTAGTTCTCGTACTCTTTCTTCTAATAAAGGTGAGATTGAATCTTATTTTCCTGCTTTAATTGGTCTTGCTCCTAATAATGAAAACTTTATTTCACGGGTTAAGGCTTATCTTAATAATATTAGTGTTTCAGTTGATGAACTAGGTAAGACTTTTGATATTTCTTTCTTTTGGAATCGTAAACGAGATTATCTTCGTTTTAGAGCTGAAGAAGAAGCTATTGAAACTGCTTATATGAATAGTGACCGTAAAGGAGTTAAAGAACTTAGAGAAGCTCTTGAAGCTAAAATTACTAAGTTAAATCTTCTTGAAAGTGAAAAGTATAAATATGGTTATCCTATTGTTCTTGATGATTATCTAATTTATCGTCATTGTTTATTATATAAAGATGTAGCTAAAGATATTGCTCTTATTAATTCTGACCCATCTATTAGATTTTATTTTAAAGATGACCAAAGAGAAGCTGAGCGTCTTGCTAAACATCGTCAGGAAATTAATTCTGCTAAAGGCAATTATGTTAAACTTCTCACGAATAGTGATTTGTTTGATGCTGTATTTATTCAATACTGTGTTGCCAATAATATTAATATTCCTAACGGTATGGCTATGGATACTGTTGATAAACAATCACATCTTGATAAATTTAGTACAAATGAACCTGCTAAGTTTAATAAACTTTGTAATGATAAAGATATTACTATTAAATCTTTAATTGAGGTTCTTATTTCTCGTGGAGAATTTATCAGAGCAATTCATAATCAGAATATTACTACTCCTGATGGTGAGTTCATTGGTGCTAATGTTAAAGAAGCTGTTACATGGTTTAAAAATCCTACTAATAGTGCTCTTGTTAGTGCTTATAAAAATAAACTTAAAAACATTTGATTATGAACATTGGGGAGATGCACGTGACGTTCAGAGAACTGGCACAACAGATGGGTATGCAGACCGTTCGTGCTATTCTCATGGAAGATATAGATATTTGTCTTAATGCTGCTATAATTGAAAAAGCTAGAAATGTAATAGTAGAAAACGTTGGACCTGTTCCTTATAATGATAAGGTTGCTCGACAAAATGCTTCTATTAGTCCTGTTAATGCTCTTAGAACTTTATACACAGCGGGTACTGTTAACGGCGGAGATATTACAGGTGGTGGAACAGAAGTTGACCCTTATAAAATTAACATTGATAGCGACGGAATAATGCTATATACAGGCTTTCAAGTTAGTTATAATGGCAAGACAATTTATGATTGCAGAATTATTGAAGCTGAAGATTTAGGTCAAACGCTAAGAGATTTCTGTAATCGTGCTGCGAAAGATGCTCCGATAGTTACTATATTTGGAGATGAATCTGGTATCAATGTTGATATATATACTGGACGTAATAATACAGTTAAACCTCAATTAGTTAAATATCTTTATATCAAAGAACCTGCTAAAGTTAAATTTGATGAAGATAGAGAAGAAGATTGGGTTAATTGTGATTTACCTCCTTATTTACATATGGAAATAGTTATGCGTGCAGTACAGATTTATCTTGCTAGTATTGGTGCTACTTCTAATGGAGCTGATAAACAAAGTTAAACTCTAAATTAAATTAAAAATGAGACAGTTTTTGTTAGCGGGCAATGTCGCTTATGGAGCAAGTTTGCCTCTTGCTGCTGGAGCGGTTGCTTTTACTTATCTTGCTAATGGCAAGGAAACGATTGACGCTGACGGTACTAAGATTACCGATAAGTTTTACATTAATCTTGGTCGTGAAGCAAATGGTCCAGTAGTTCTTCCAGCTTATAAGAAACATCTTACTTTTGTTAAAGGTGCTTATAAAGCTGCTACTACTTTTTCTGCTAATCTTACTATCGGAGATGTAAATGCTTATTCTGATTATTCTATTATGATTGTGAAAAAAGGGTTAAAGTTCAATGAACGTAATCGTTGGACTGCTACCATTCATACTGGTCTTAATCCTACTGCTAATGATGTAGCAAAGAAATTAGCTAACCAAATTAATAATAATACTGTTGGACATGGTATTAAAGCATCTGTTGCTGATGCTAAAATCACTCTAACTGCTGAGTCTAAAGGTATTGATTATGAAATTCTTGGAGCTGATGAATTAGTTGGTATTGAAGTCACAGTTACAGCTACTGGTTTTCCTGCATATGGAGATGCGGCTTATATTACTGATTTGGCTAATAAAGCTGCTGCCGATGCTGGTATCGAATATACTTATCGAGATACTTATACTGAACTGTATCCTACATATCCGCTTAATCCTTTGAAACAACCTGATAGTGCAGATGCTGGATATACTATCTTTACTCTTCGTTTTGCTGTTCCACGTGAAATGAAAACTAGAGATGAAGTTGTTCATCAGATTGTACAAATAGCGTTCCCTACTGGAGCTACTGCTATTGCAACTGTTGAAACTATCCTTAAAGCTATTGCTACTGAAGAAAAAGCATAACCTATTACCCGACTCGATTAGGTAAATATTAGGTAATATTAATCGAATAGGGACTATTGGTATTAGCATTAGTGTTGATACTGATAGTCCCTATTCTTGTATCTATAAAAATGGAATTAATTCAAAATGCCTTTGAACAAGGTCTTATTCCCGGTATTGTTATTGTTATTTATCTTATAATTAATAAGATAATTGATAATAACAAAAGAAATCCTTTAGATGATATTGCCAAACTTCTTAACATAGTTACTAGAGATATTATTGAAAAAGATAGAGAAAAATCTAAAGCTGTTATTTCTATTACTATGGTTAATGCAGCTTCGGAATGTGCAAAGTTTGTTGCTTCAACTATTATTACTAATAATGTTGATAATAATCGTGACCAAATAGAATATAACGCTAGACATTTAGTTAATAGTGTTTATTATGATGCTTATTATAAACTTAATATGTATCGTGGTGATGAAGATTATCTTAGTCATTATATGAAAGAAGAATGGAAAGAAGATATTTATGGTGATATTATAAATATTGTCTATAATAAAAATCTTGATTCTAATCAACGTATTCTTGCGTTTAATAAACGTATTGATATTAGAGTTAATGATTATACTGCTTATATTATTAATAAAGCATTTAAATAAGATGGTATTATGATAAGAGGTTATATTAGTAATCCAAAACAGCTATCTAAAGAGATGCAATTGCGTATTGCAAGCATGGCTGAAAAACAGGTGAGAATAGCAGAATTAGGCTTCCCATTGAACGAAAAAAATTGGTGCAAACTAACGCAAGGGCAAATTTTAATTCAAGCACTAGAAGCCTTAGAATTGCTTTCTGATGAGCAACAAAAATCAATTATTAATTCGTACAATAACTTGATGCTAGAATGAGTGAACAAATAGATGATAATTATGTTAATGGTGCCTATGTAAAAGCTGATGGAACTGAACAAGTTGAGATTAATCCTCAATATGTTTATATGACTGTTCCTAGCAAATATGTTTGTGTTTATCATAAACTATTAGTTCTTATGGCACAATATGGACTTGATATGCTTAATGATTGTTCTGCTACTTGTAAAGGTAATAATAAAAATATTGTTACTTGTTGGAATATGTTTCAATCTGCTATGGCAGCATATCAACTTGGTCAAGATAAACTTGCTGAAACTCTTCTTAAATATATTAAAGGTCAACTTAATATTATTTATGAAGGTAGTGAACAAGTTCAGTATAGTGGTTCTATAACACTTCCTGTTGATGAAGAAGGTAAAATTCATGCAATAGTTAGTTGTGGAGATGCTCCTAAATTTTATGTTGACCCTGAAACTGGTAAACTTTGGGAGAAGAAAGAAGAAGGCAAAGAATATAATGAAACTTATAGTCTTAGTGATGTTGATTATGATAATGAATAATGTGAATGTGTTCCATCCTCTACGGGGGGTCTACACTATGAATTTAGTAAACCTAGAGAACGTATGAAAACAATAGAAGAAGAACTTGGTAAAGTTAGCCTTACTTGTAATGGTCAATGGAATGATAGACCTTATGAAAGACTATGTATAGTTCATGACGGTTTCTATGCTAGCTATATATCTCGTAAAGCTGTTCCTGCTGGTATTCCTTTATCTAATGAAGAATATTGGCAACCTATTGCTAAACTTCGAGAAGATTTAGTTATTGATTATGAAACTTTCAAGAAAGAAATACTAGAACTTATTGCTGTTGTTCAAAGAGGTCTTAAAGCTGCTAGAATTGTAGTATCTACAATGGAAGATAGAGATGCTCTTACTTGGGAACAGATTGGAGTAGGTTGTGAAGTTTATGTTATTGAAACCAAAAAGAGTTATATTCTTGATGAAATAACTCCTGTTACTAATGCAAAGAAATGGCATCTTGAAGCTGATTCTGAAATTGGTTCTAAATTTGTAGAATCTTTTAGTGGTATGTTTCCAAGAGCAATTGCAGAACGTGCTGTTGCTGATGAATTTGGTATTAATATACAAGATAATTATCTTCGTCGTAACGTAGTAGTTAATTATATGGCACAAGTACTTAAACAGTATTTTGAAGATAATGCTGTTCAAATACTTGAAGGTCAGATTACTCCTGATATGCTTAGTGAATCTGTTAAACAAATGTTTACTGCTTCTCAAATTACTAATGCTGCTGATGAAGAAGATTTAACCGTTGTTGATAATCTTCTTAAATTTGCAGATAAAGATTATAATACAAATGATTATAGCGGAAAGGCTCGTAAATATCTTCGTAAGAATATGATTAGTGGTGTTAATACTCTTACTCAAGATATGATTAACGAGCCTAATACTATTTATATACTTCAATATGATTATTGCTTAGCTGGACAAACTATTGAACTTCCAGATAATAGTATTATTCTTTGGAGAGGTGGTAGAATGTATGATGGTGCAGTTAAACTAAATCAATGTAGATTACTTAGCAATTATCGTCAAGAAGATATGTTTGATAAAGAATCTATATCTCTTGATGGAAATTGGGCTGTTGGTCAAATACTTTATCATCCACTTGATTTAGGTGAAGATAATAAACAAGTTGAAATTGTTGGTTGGGGCGGTTCTTATACTAATGATTTTTATTGGTTTTGGGATGGTGAGAAATGGGTAAGTATGGGTTTTGATTTATCTGTATATCTTACTCGTGCTGAATTTGAAGCTTTCTTAGAGAAGTTAAGAGAAGAGATGGAAAAGTTTTATGCTTGGCTTCTTGCAGAACTTAAAAAGATTAATGACCATCTTAAAATTCATGACCAACAAATATCTGAATTACAACAAGATATAACTGATATTAATACTAGAATTAATAATCTTATTACTGAATATAATGCTAAGTTTGAAGATATTTATAATAAGATTGGAGATTTAAATAGTAGTATAGAAGGTAGTATTAATAATCTTGAGCAATATATTAATAATAAGATTGAAGAGATTCTTAATAAAATAAACCAAAATGGTAGTAATATTAGTAATGAGTATAAACAGTATTTTGAAAGTAATTATGTATCAATGTTTAAAAATAAGATTAAAGCTGGTACTAATATTACTTTTGTTGAAAATGATGATGGTACTATTACTATTAATGCTGCCGGTGGAGGTTCTGGCGGTGGTGGATTAACCGAAGAAGAAGTACGTAATATTATTAATTCTATACTTAATAATTATTATACTAAGCAAGAAATTAATGATATTATTGCAGGTCTTGGCGGCGGTGGCGGAACAGGAGGTGATGGCACTCATAATGTTATGTCCACTACTCAACTCGGTGAAGCTAGAACAGGTAAATATCTTGTTATGAATAAATTTGCAGATAGTGAAACTAAACCTAGTAGACTTGATGTAGATTTTAATTCTCTTTATACTGATATTAAAAATAAATTAGTTGGAGAAGGATTTGGACAAGGTGGAGGAAGTGGAGAAGGTAGTGGTGGAGTTGCTGCTAGTCAAATTCAATCTTGGATTGCTGCTGTTGTTCCTATTGGTTCTATTATGCTTTGGGATACTACTAGACCTCCAACAGGTTGGGAAATATATACTGCTGCTCAAGGACGATTTGTTATGGGTCATATAGGTGGTGGTATTAATATTTATAATAATCCTAAACAAAATACTCTTGATTGGAGTACTGTTCTTAAAAATGTAGGTGATACTTATGACCCTGCTACTCCTGGTTTAAATATTAGAGCTTACGGTTTTTATATTGGTGGTAGTGATTTACCATTACATCAACATGCAATTGCCGCTAGTTCTGGTAAATGTGGTGATGGTAATCATCATGTTGTAGTTCCTAGTAACTGGCGAGCAAATGATCATGGTAGATTTTTGGATCAAGATTGTAGAAATACTTATCCTTATGGTACTACTAAAACTAATTATTGGGATTTAAATATTAATAGAAATACCAATTGGTATATGACTGGACCTAATATTAGTAGAAATGGTGAAATGGTGTGGACACAAATTAGTACAGATAATTGGACAGGAGATTATCTTGCTATTAATAAACTATTACCTACTGTTGCTTTACATTATATTAAACGTGTTTCTAATCCTTGGTAATTATGTTAGAAGAGAATGTTTTTGTTGGTACTAATTGCCAATCTTTTGATCCTAGTAAAGTTCAATGTGATAAAGAAGGCAATATGCCGATTCATATACTAGATAAGTATTGTGAAGAAACTGATACTAGATATAATATTTATCCTTTGACTGTTATTCAAGCTATTTTTGATGGTGTAACTGGAACAAGATTAGATAGAATACTTGCTGCTTGTAATAGTATTTATTTAACTTGGGAAGGTACTTTTGCCGATACTGTTAATAAACTTGATAAAATTTATCGTCGTAAAGGATATATTATAACATATCGTGATGAAACTAATGTTAATTGGACTCAACGATATAATAGTGATGATATTAGTGATGAAGCTTGGACTAATCCTGACAATTGGGAAGGATGGTCTTTTGATACTGTTATTAAAGATTTGTCTGAAGCTCTTGAAGAAATATTTACTAATATAGGTGATTATAAAGATTTTCTTGATGTTATTACTAGTTTTATTAACGAGTTTGTTATAAATGTATTTAACAATCTTAATAATTATCCTGAACTAGTTAATATTATTAAGAATAGTACAGTTGAAAGTTTACCTATTATTGTTAAAGACATATTCAATAATATTAATGATTATCCTGAACTTAAGAATATATTTAATGAATATGTTAAACAATGGACTGAAACCATCTTTAATAATATTTCTTCTTATCCTGCTCTTAGTCAATTTATTACTAATGCTATTAATTCTCATGTAGAAACTACTATTAATAATATATTTAACAATATTGATAATTATCCTAACATTAAGAATCTTATTATTAATAATACTATTAACAAAGTAGTTGATATATTTAAGAATATAGGTCAATATCCAGAATTACAAGAAGCTATTCAGAATAATGTTAATGAACGAGTAGATTATATATTTAATAATATTAATAATTATCCTGAACTTATTGGTATCCTTTCTGATTTAGTTTGTAATTGTGTTAAGAATATATTTGCTAATATTAATAATTATCCTGCTCTTGTTACTTGTATTAATAATGCTGTAAATAGTAGAGTTGATTATATTTTCAATAATATTGATAGATTTCCTATTCTTAAGAATCTTATTGAAACTAAAGTAGAAGCTAGAGTTACTTATATATTTGAACATATTAATAACTTTACTGAACTACTTAATGTTATTAAAGGTAATATAGAAAATATCTTTGATAATATTGATAATCATCCTAACCTTAAAGTTGTTATTGAGAATAAAGTTGAATCTACAGTTGAACATATCCTTAATAATATAGATAATTATCCTATTATTAAAGAGAAGATTATTCAATACTGTAATGAAGCTATTGAAGCTAAACGTGGTGTAGCAAATGGTATTGCTAGTCTTGATGGAGATGGTAAAGTCCCAGCAAGTCAATTACCTAGTTATGTTGATGATGTTCTTGAAGGATATTATGTTGATGAAACTCATTTTGCTGAAAAGTATATAGAAGATGCTCCTGTGTATTATACTCCTGAAAAAGGTAAAATTTATGTTGATATAAGTGAAAGTACTGAATATAGCGGTAAGACTTATCGTTGGTCTGGAACTAAATATTCAGTTATATCTGAAACTTTAGCTTTAGGTGAAGTTACAGGTACTGCTTATGATGGCGGTAAAGGTAAGAAAACTACTGATATTGTTAATAGTTTACCTAAATATATTCCTAGTACACAAATTAAATTATCTAGGTCATCTGGTGGAAATATCATAATTGGTTCACATCATTATGAATTTAATAATACAACAAATGTTTATGAAAGTAAACCTTTTAATGATGGTATAACATTTCCTATTGTTAGTAAAACTGAATCTGGAGTTATGTCTGCTGCTGATAAAGTTAAACTTGATGAAACTTTACCTAATCAAATTACTGAACTTAGTAATAATGTTTATACTAAAGAAGAAATTAATAATAAGTTTGATAATGTGCCAACAGTAGAAAATACTTATACTAAAGCTGAAGTTGATAAAGCTATTGCTGATGCTATTAAAGCTTTAATTCCTGCTGGTTATGAACTTGTTATTAAAAAGAAAACAACTTAATATTAATCATGGTGGTACTGAATAAGTGCCACCATTTAAAGTTTATAAAGTTATGCAAGATATTAATCAACAATTATATGAAAATAAAAGCACACCTGAAGGATTTATTCCTGTTTATGGTGTAGTTATAACTGTTCCTACTGGAATATATATTAATGGGCAAAAAGATTTTACTTGTGATAAAACTTTTGATGAAGTAAAAGAAATATTATTAAAAGGCGGAAGTATTATTGCTGTTGATAATAACAATAGTAGAATTAATTTTGATAGAATTGATATAGGTAATAATAGCATTAGTGCTACGATTACTTATTTTTCTCCTAATGGCGATGGAATTAATAAAATTGATTTAAGTTGGGATAAAGGTATAGCTAGAGTTGGTGGTGAAGAAACAAAAAGTATTAATACTTTTGTAGCTATAAATAGTAATCGAATCATCCAATCTTATAATATTGGAAGTATTACTATATTATTAACAAATAGTGGTAGTAAAGAAGAAGTATTGGCTGCTATTAATTCTATTTTTACTAATTTTGCTGGATTTGTTACAGCTATTGGTAAACCTAATTCTGTATTTCATAATGGTAAATATGGAACATTTAATGTTAGATATACAGATAATATTATAATTATTCAATGGAGCAATGCTAATGCTATTCATCATGTTGCTTTATCCGAAGATGGTTCTTATGTTTATAATACTATTCAAATAGTTGACCAAACTCTTTATAGATTATCTAATCTTACTATTGAGCCAATAGTTAATCCTAAAATATGGGTTGGTACTGCTACTCAATATGCAGCTATTGCTCAAAAAGATAACAATACTACTTATATAGTTAAATCAGATGCTTAAGTTATGGCTATATATCAAGGAGATATTGGAATACATGATATTAAACTTGGTAGTATAGATGTATTTGAAATATATCAAGGTTCTAAACTTGTTTATCCAGAGAATACTGAAATTACTATTACGTTTAAATTAAATGTTTCCGGAACTGTTACTATTAATGGTTATACTCCTGTTATAAGTGAAAATAATACTAAATTTGTATTTATTATTCCTATTAAAACTGATTATACTGCTAATATTACTGCTGAACATTATAAATCTCAAACTATTAGTGGTAACAGTGGTTATTTACCTATAACTCATAATGTAGAATTAGAATGGGAACAAAGATTTATTTCTTATACTGTTACTTTTCCTACTGATGGAGTTAAAGTTTTATTTGATGGAATAGAAAAAGGAGTTATAACTAATGGTAAGTTAGTTGTATTAATTGATGATACAGAAGCTAAAGATAGTTATATTGTTACGTTTAAAGGTAGTAAAGCTAGTATATATGATACTAGTACATTAACAGTAGTTGATAGTAGTATAGCTAATACTGGTGGAAGTTATGATTTAAAACTTCCTACTAGTTCTGTTAAGAATGGATATAAAAGAACTGATTATGCATCCTCCACGGGGAGTATAACCAAGGGTTCTACTTATGCTGGAACTTGGATTGAAACTGTTGTTAATCTTACTGCTAGCTTTACTAGTTCTACTACTTTAGGTAGTATAAGTAATAATGTATTAACTATACCTAATAATGAATCTACTAATGCTAAAAGTGGAACTTTAACTGTTATATTTACTTTAGAAAATAAACAAACTAAAGAAGTTAGTGCTGCTTTAAATCAAGCTGCTGGTGCTAAAGTTTATACCGATTGGGCACTAGATTTACAAACTGATGGAACTAGTGTTGAAGCTAAAGGTGGTACTAGAACAGTTACAGCTAATATTGCTCGTAGAACTTATAAATGGAATAACACTGGTACTGTTTATAGTGAAACTGCTACTCCTACTCTTAGTATTAGTGGTAGTGCTAGTCTTAGTGGAAATCAAATAAAATTTACATCAAACGAGAGCGTTTCAGCCCGTTCAGCGACACTTACAGCTAGTTATGTAGGATTGTCCAAAACGGTTACGATAACGCAGCAGGCAGGCGCAAAAGTGTATTCAGCGTGGTCTGCTTGGGCTGTTTCTATCTCGGCAAGCACGCAAACGATAGCTGCAAGTGGTGGTTCATCTACGATAACTACTAATGCTAGTCGTTCTCGTACTTGGACTTGGAACGGAGTTGGTACTACACATACTGATACTGAAACTGCTACACCTACACTTAGTGGTAGTGCTGGTGGATTTACTTTAAGTGGTAAAACTGTTACTGCTAGTAACAATACTACAACAAATAGTCGTAGTATAACTATTACTGCTACTAGTAATAGTGTTTCTAAATCTATTACTATAACACAATCTGCTGGTGCTAAAGTTTATGGTAATTGGTCTAGTTGGACTGTTAATATTAGTGCTGATAAAACTAGTATTGGAGCAACAGGTGGAACAGCTACTATATCAACTAGTGCTAGTAGAACTAGAAGTTATACATGGAATGGTGTTGCCGGTTCTGGTGGTACAGAAACTGGAAATGGAAGTCCTGCATTAAGTAAAGTTAGTGGAAGTGGTAATTGGACTAGTCCTAAGGTTACTTATGGAAATAATACTAGCACAAGTGGTAAATCAACTGTTATTTGTGCTACTATTGATTCAACTACTAAAGATATAACTATTAGCCAATCTGCTGGAGCTAAACAATATAGTGCTTGGTCTGCATGGACAGTTAATATTTCTAATAGTGGAAATGTTGCTGCTAGTGGAGGTAGTTCAAATATAACTACTTCTGCAAGTAGAACAAGAACTTGGACATGGAACGGAGTTAGTGGAAGTGGTGGAACTGAAACAGGAACTGGAACTCCTACTCTTAGTAAAGTTAGTGGTGCTGGTTCTTTTGCTAGTAATAAAGTAACTTATGATAATAATACTTCTACAAGTGCTAGAAGTACAGTTATTAGAGCTACAATGGATTCTGTAACTAAAGATACTACTGTAACTCAAAATGCTGGTTCTAAAACTTATAGTAGTTGGGGAGCATGGTCTATTAGTTTAAGTGCTAATGTAACAACTATCGCTGCTGCTGGTGGAAATGCTACATTATCTACTTCTGCTACTAGAAGTCGTACTTGGCAATGGAATGGTACAGGAGCAACTTATACTGAAAATGCTAGTGGTTCTCCTACATTAAGTAAAGTTAATGGTGCAGCTTCTTTAAGTGGTTCTACTGTTAGTTATGGTAATAATACTTCTACTAGTTCCCGTAGTTCTGTATTTAGAGCAACTATTGATAGTGCAACTAAAGATATTACTATTAATCAATCAGCAGGAGCTAAAATTTATGGAAGTTGGTCTAGTTGGTCTGTAAGTTGTAGTGCTAGTAGCTATAAAGTTTGGGCAGGAGGTAATTCAGTAACTATTTATAGTAGTGCTTCAAGAAATAGAACATGGACTTGGAATGGTGTTGCAGGTTCTGGTGGCACTGAGTCTGATAGTGCTACTCCTACTATTTCTGTTACAAGTGGTGTTGGAGTTTTAAGTGGTAATACTTTAACTTTTAGTAATAACACATCTCTTGATGCTAGAACAACTAGAGTTACTGCTAATTATAATGGAGTTACTGATTATTGTGATGTTATGCAATATGGTGGTAATAAAATTACTGGAAGTTGGACATCTTGGCAAGTAACTATATCTGCTAGTCCTATAAATATTGCTGCTAGTGGTGGTAGTTCTACTATTACTTGTAGTGCTGTTCGTACTAGAAATTATACTTGGAATGGAGTGGGTACTACTTATACTGAAACTGAAAATGGTAGTCCAACTTTAAGTAAATCTGGAGATGGTACATTAAGTGGTACTACTAGTGGAAGTAAACTTACTTATGGTAATAGAACTGCTACAACAAGTAGAAGTACAACTGTTACTGCAACTTATAGTGAAGTTAGTAAATCAATTAATATTACACAATCTGCTGGTGTTAAAACAAATATAACTTCTTCTACAAAAGTATTGTTTTTGTATGACGGGGCAAGTGATTATGTTGAAGCAATTAATAATTCTGTGTATATTAATAATGCTAGAGATAATAATGGAAATTATAATGGAGCAGTTAAGTATAATATTCGATTTAAAGTTATTATTACTGAAAGTTATAAATGGAATAATGTAGGTAATGTTATTTCTTCTGAATCTTATGGTAGTATTGACCGTCATAAAGATATTTCATTCAATGCTAGTACTTTATTACATAAAGATACTGATAATTCTTATTACGGTAGTTTTAGTATAGTATCTAAAAATACTGCTGATGAAGAAGAATATTCAGCACAATATATAACTAATAATAATATAATCATTACTTTATATGTTAGACGCCCTAGATTATATTGGCAAATATGGTGTAATGAAATTCTTGAACAAAGTGACCAACCTTTTATTGTTAATGTTAATAATGTTACTAGAACAAAATTATATAATAATAATACTATAACTGAAGGTTGCGCTGGTAATGGTGAACAATATTTATATCTATTTAGTACATCAAATGTGATGGTTAGTAGAAGTATAACTGTAAAGTTAATAAGAAATAATAATCCTAATGATGCTTGTAAATTAACTGATTTTACTGATATAAATACACATACTAAAACTAGTGTTGGTCTTGAAGAAAATAAAACTGTTATAAGAACATTTGTAACAAGTTACATTCAAACATTGCCTATTAATCTATGTAAAGTTACATTTAAATATGCTGAACTAAATTTTAGAGTATTTATAGCTAAAGGTACTGGTAATTAATATGATAAGAATACTATTTAATATAACAATATTGCTAATGCTTATATTGTTTATTTACTCATTAAAGTTATTTAAATTAATCACATAATTATGAACAATAAACAACTATATGAAAAACTAGGTCAGAATAGTTATGATAAAGTATTTCCTATTACTTATCTTCAAAATATTCTTGACAAAGATACAAACAATGATTTAACTGTTGTTCTTTCTAGGTTTAATCATTTATGGATTCCATATCAAGGAACCAGAGTTAATACTCGTAAAGCTGTTCCTGCTATTTTTAGACGTAATAGTCTTACTATTAGTTATTATGATGCTGAACATAATCTATCTGTAACTGAAAGTTATACAGGTAGTAATCTTCAAGCTGGTGTTGAAACTAGTTGGGTTTCTGATGATAATTGGACAAAAATTCTTAGTGAGAAATATCTTGAAGAAAGTGGAGCTAAAATTCCTATTGCTGATGGTACTATTGATTGGGATATGCTTAATGAAGCTCTTAAGCAAATGATTGCAGGAGATGGTAAAGTTAATATTATTAATTATCCTGATGAAGAAGATATTACTATAAGATTAAGTCCGGGTTGTTGTAATGTTAATCGTCTTAGTCTTAAAGATAGACCTTATGAGCCTGAATATAAAAGTGGTAAAGGATATAAAATAGTTCGCAAGGTCTTACTCCCCGTGGAGGATGATGCTAGTAATGCAGAACAGCTTTTATTTGATGGTTTTCTTGATGATACTTATTGTGAACAATATGGTCAAATAATTCTTAATACTGATAAGTATGAAGTTATTAAAACAGATTTAGGTAATACTGCTGGTATTTATTATGATACATATCATAAATTATTTGTTCTTAGAGTTAAGACTATTCATGATGGAGTTGGTTTTTATAATTATTATACTAGATGGACTATTGTAGAACCTACTGATAAAGTTCATCCTCTACGGGGGGTCAACACTCCTGTTTATGGAAATAGTGAAGATTATAATATTTATAATACTTGTCTTTCTGATGAACGTCCAAGACTTGGTATTATATATGTTAATTCAGTAGATAATATTAAATATTATTTTAATGAAGAAACTTTAGTTCAAGTTAAGAATAATATTTATCTTAATTATAAAGCTGTTCTTACTCAAGATATGGTTAACGAAGAAAATACTCGTTATATTATTCGTTATGCTTTTGATTTAAGTGGTAAAACTATTACAATGCCTGTTGGTTGTGAACTTGTATTTGAAGGTGGTATTATTGAGAATGGTACTATTAATTTAAATAAATGTAAACTTACAGGTATGGTTGGTGAAGAGTCTGAATATCTTCCTAATGTAACTTGTAGTAATTGGGCTAAAGGTCAGATTGAATATCGTAATGGAAAGATTTGTTATTGGAATGGTACTGAATGGAGAGTAATGGGAGATACTTCTTCATTTGATAGTTATACTAAACAAGAAATTAATAACTTACTTAAAAATTATTATACTAAGTCTGAAACTTATAATAAAGAAGAAGTTAATAATTTGCTTAATGGATATGTTACTAATGATACATTTAATAACTTTAAAGAAGAAATAAATCAAACTATTACTAATAGTGTTAATCTTGATAAGATTCAAAAAGCTATTAATGATGGATGTGGAGTTAATATGACTATGCCTAGTGCGAATAGTAATAAACTTAGTCTTCCAATTTGGACAGGAACTGCTACCCAATATGCAACTATTACCCCGGTTGCTGGAATGACTTATAATATTGTTGATGAATAATGAGTTTAACTCTTGGACGTCAAGGAGGAATTGCTAAACCTCTTAAGAAACGAACAGTAGGTCAAACTAATATTGCTCATGTTTATGATGGTGCTAATCATATTTGGCCTACTTCTGTTATTCATTTTAGTGATTTTACTAGTGTCCAACTTAGATATATTTGGGGTGGTGCTGATGGTCAAGATTTGGATACTAAATCATATTATGTTAATTCTCCTATTAATAATTTAAATTATGTAGCTGTTGGTTGGTCTTGGAATTTCAGTCAAATTCCTTATCTATATTGGGGTGGCGATAATACTTACTCAGGTGCTGAATGTGTTATGTTTAATATTGAATCTATGATTGACCTTGAAGATAAAATGCCTGATATAATGAAAATGAATCTTTGTGCTAATTGGTTTGGAAGTTTGAGTAGAGGTCATGTTACTGTTGAATGTACTGCTTATAAAGGTGGAGTTATTGTTTATGCTTGGCGATTAAGGAATAATGAAATTGATGTTGATAATAGAGGAATGTTTATTTTTCCTTTGGCTGATGGAACTATTAATATGCCTGATGGACATGGTGGCTATAAAGAATGTTGGTATGGTGAAGTTATTAAAAGAGTTGCTAAATCTAATAATGAAGTAAAGTACTTTAGAGTTAATCCTGTTGATGATAAAGTTATTGGTTTAGATAATATCAAAATAGTTCGTCATGGTGGTGGACTTGTTCATGGCAATGGTTATTGTTGGTATGAAAATAAACCTAATGATAAATATAAAGTTTGGAATAATCAAGTTAATACAACTGGTACTCCTTTAACTCTTGATAAGCCAACTCTTAATATAACTAGTGATGATAATTATAGTTATGAATATCATACAGTTTTGTTAAATGAAGATAACACTGTTTATAACGATAATTATACTGATAACTATAAGTTTAGATTTGGTTTTGTTGCAGGTAATTCTGAATTTAGAGGACAACAAACTATTCAATGTTATGTTGGTACACAAAAAGGCAAAGCTGATGATGGTAAGACTTCAATAGGTGAAATAAAATATACTAAACTTAATAAAATTGGTGAATTGACAATATATAGTCCTATTGAAAGTTAAATTAATGTTAATTACCAAACAAAAATATAAGTGTTATAGATTATGTAGTTCAAACTACAAGTATTAATCTATTTTTTTAACTTAAACCTTAATTTATTATGCAAGTAATTGAAAAAGTGAAAGTTGTTCCAGAAGGCTATAATGGTGCTGGAATGAATTATGACGGTGGTAATCGTCGTGATGTAAACGGTAAGGCTAATGCAGGTTTAACTCTTGGTATTATCGGTACTGCACTTGGTGCTTGGGCTTTGTTTGGTAATCGTCGTTCTAGTGTATTAGGTGGTGCTGGTGGTGGAATGTTAGGAGATGGCTCTACTAATATTAACGTACTTGGTCTACTGCTGGTAGTGGAAGCGGTGCCCCTACTGCTTTTCAAGCATGGGAAAAATCTTGTGAAGATACTTTAGCTCTTCAAGGTGATCTTTATCAATGGGCTTTGACTCAACAGAATCAACGCTTTGAAGATAGAGAACGTCTTAATAGTGAATTGTTTGGTGTTTATATTGATGGACGCAATCGTACTGATGCTCTTATTGAGAAAAATAACACTGACCATTTTAATCTTTACAAATATACTCGCGATGCTGATGATGATATCCGTAAAGAGTTATCTGATTTGAAAGCTGAATTGGCTGTTACTAAAGCTATTCGTCCTTATCAAGATAAACTTATCCAATGCGAAATGGAAAAGATGTTTACGGCTGGTATCAACTATACTGATAGAAAGACTTGTAATGTTATCTATGGTGTAGTTACTCTTCCAAATGAACCTACTGTTACTGGTCTAGTTGGACGTAATGCTTGTGGATGTTTACCATGTGGTTTTACTCAACCTGCTAGCGGAACTCCTGCTCAGTAATATTACTAAGTTTGATTAAGAACATAAAATTGAAAGAGATATGATACCTGTTACTCAATTCATACTAGGTAATAGTGACCCTTTACTATACCCTAGTGAAAAAATGACTAATAGCATTGATGAACAAATTGCTTTTCTTCAAAGTCAAAAACAAGCAATTAATGAAGCTTATCGTCGTAATGCTATTCCTAATGCAAATAATGGTACAACTCAAAATCAGCAAGTTCCAACTCAAGGAATTTGGGATGCTATTGATGCTGAAATTGCACCACTTACACAAGAACAACAAAATATGCTTCTTAGTAACCAAGATTATGTAAATAACTATAATGCTTTACAAAGTATGGTTCAA
>ENA-OPWO01000014-OPWO01000014.1-human-gut-metagenome-genome-assembly--contig:-NODE-14-length-71530-cov-3.538650_pt1 | contig 71530 bp, 48 predicted proteins | sample MGYA00241510_ERZ502012 | MGnify/ENA primary metagenome ERZ502012 (study PRJEB25962, sample SAMEA2041923) | human gut metagenome | biome: human gut; feature: human-associated habitat; material: faeces...
GATCCCCATGGCCTGCTCCCTGTTCGGCATCTCCAACGATGTTGCCATGCAGATGGTAGGTGTCGGCTTCATCATCGGCGTGGTGCAGGACTCTGTGGAGACGGCCCTGAACTCTGCCGGTGACGTGGAGTTCGCTGCTACTGCAGAGTACCATCAGTGGCTCAAGCAGGGCAAGCCCCTGCCGGAGTTCCTGAGCGGCAAGAAGAATTAAAAGAGAAACTCACTAATTATGTTAAGGCTATTAAGTCTTGGGAAGTTGATGAGAAAGCTCTTAAAGATGAAAAGAAACGATTTAATGATAGACAAAATATTTATAAGAATCGTATTGAACGTCTGAAAGCTGCTGCTCTTCAAGCTGTTCTTACTTTTGGTGAACATGGTAAATCTAATATGTTCATTGAACTTCCTGAATTTAGACTGTTTTCTCGTCAATCTACGTCTATTGAAGTAGATGAGGCTCGTGTTAATATTTTCTTGTCTGAATTTGAACGTTATGTGCGTGAACTTGTAGGTCAAGGTATTATATATACTGGAGAAGATGTTGATTTGCAAGGTATTCTCGATTGTATTAATGCTAATGTTAAAGCAGAAAAAGGTGATGATTTTGAACCTTTTACTCTTACTGATTTGACTACTATGCGTATTAGTGTTAATACTACTATGTCTATTTATGAACTATTTCGTAAAGGTGGTGATGCTCTTTCTCAATATGCTAAGACTCCATTCAATACTACTATTTCTAATGAAACTGTAAAAGATGATTGGAAAACAGCTATTTCTGTCGCTAAGCAACAAGAAACAAGTATGCCTACTGTTGCTAAAGAAGTAGTTAATCAAAGTTTGCAAATAAAATAAAATATGGAAGCTACTTTTTATACTACTGCTGAAGATAAAGGTCTTTCTATAATTCTTAAAAGAGAAGCTAATATTATATTGGCTTCTCTTGATAAAGATTCTGATGAATACAAATTTAAACGTAATAGATTTGAAGAAGTTATCAGAGTTGTTAGAGCTATAGAAGATACTGAGCCTCAACGTGATGAGGATATTGATTTTATACTTGATAGCATTAATAAGATTTGGAATGTTGGTATTCTTAGTCCTCTCACATTGAAAAACGATGAGTTTGATGATTATAATACTAACGGGTGCTATAAGAATAAACGTTATTCTCATATTTATCATTGTGGTAATAGTAAAATTTATAATGCTAATGCTTATAAATTATATGTTCGTGCTGCTTATGATATTTCTACTAATTCTCAAATAGAATATACTCCTCATATATTATCTGATGGAGAAAGTTATTTATCTACTCCTATATTTATTTCTAAAGGTGGTATTGTTACTGGAGAATTTGTTCAACAATGTGAAATTAGAAAAGATATTGTTGAAAGACATTCTTTTAATATTCAAAGTATTGTTAATATTCCTGTTTCTAAAATAGATGATAATTGCTTTACTATTTATGTTGTAGACCATAGAGAACCTAAACTTAAAGCTCTAAGAGAGTTTTATGAAGTTCCTATATTTACAGATGAAGCTGTAAAAGCTAAACATTATAATCTTCGTAAGTACACTAAACTCAATAAATAAATTGCTAATATGAGTTACGCTGTTAAAGGAGCACCGTTTAGATATAGAGGTGCTGTTAATGTAGAAGAATGTAAGACTGCGGCAGATGTTATGTCTGCTGCTGGTCTTGATTGGGAAGTAGCTAAATGTGAACTTGTTGCTAAAATGCCTATACATACTGATAAACCTGAAAATGGAGGTTTTGTATTTAGCTCTAATAATTATGTAGATTGTCCTAACGCTTATGCTACTTATCGTACTGATTATAATATACCTCTTGGAATTGTAAAAGAAAGATATACTCCTGTCCAGAATATTGATGCTTTTACTTTCTTTGATGGGGCTATTGGAAAAGATAAAGCTATTTGGCAAACTGCTGGTTTCTTTGGTAGTGGAGAACGTATTTTTGTAAGTGCTAAACTTCCTAAGAATATTCTTGTTGATGGAGACCCAGTAGAAAACTATCTTGTATTTACTACTTCTCATGATGGTAGTAGTGGTGTTAAGATTCTGTTTACACCTATAAGAGTTGTTTGTCAGAATACTCTTAATGCTGCTATAGCTACTTCTTCTAATTTTGTTAGTTTTAGGCATACTAAATCTGTTCATCAGAAAATTGATGTTGCTGCTGAAATTCTTGGTATTTGTGATAATCAAATTCAATTTCTTAATGAACAATATAATTTCATGAAGAAAATTCAAATGAATGATACTCAAGCTCAAGAAATATTTGCTAATGTTATTCTTACTGAAGATGAACAATTTAGAGTTAAACAAACTGGACATACTATTGGACAAATTGTTACAAGAGATTGGCGTGCTATTCAAGATTCTCAAATAAGTATGAAGAAAGTTAATACTATTGCTGAAATGAACAATTACTATTTTAGTGGTGCTGGACAACGTGAAATACTTGGTACTGCTTGGGGTGTTTATGGTGCTGTTACTGGATATTATGCTAATGTAGATAATAGCGAAGGTACTAAGAGAATGGATTCCCTTCTTTATGGAGATAAATCTCGTAAAATTGAACTTGCAGGTAATCTTTTGATTGCTGCTTAAATTGATAAAACAATGAGTAAACTTGTAGAAACTATCGCGAGTGCTATTGTTCTCGGCATTCATAACAAAGACAATGAGAACATGGAGTATATGGTGCGTGATGTACTGTCTAAACTTGATAGAACAGAAGTTAAAGTTTTTCGTGAAGATGACACTGTGAAACTGCCTACTTATGGTAAAGATGGTGACGCTTGTATGGATGTTTATGTTCATAGTATAGAAACTAAATCTGATGGTCGTATTGTTTATCATACAGGACTTCATTTTAGACTTCCTGAAGATTATGAAATGGAAATTCGTCCAAGAAGTAGTAATACTAAAACTCATGCTGTAATGCAAAATGCTCCTGGTACTCTTGATGAAGGTTATACTGGAGAATTATTACTTGTTCATCGTAGGATAGATAAATATGATGACCCTGAATATCAAGTAGGTGATAGAGTTGCTCAAATTCTTGTTCGTCATCGTGAACGTATTGTTTGGCAAGAAGTAACTACACAAGAAGAACTTGGTACTACTGAGCGTGGCGCTAGTGGATTTGGTTCAACTGGAAAATAGTATGATAAAACTTAATGAAATTGTTTCTGGGCAAACAGTTGTTTGTTTAGTAAATAATAAAGAGAAAGAATACGAGATAGTTGATACTTCTGCTCGTATGAAATTTAATGGTACTTGGTATCATTGTATTACTTATCGTCCTAAATATAGTAGTGGATATAATATATTTGCTCGTACTGTTGATGATTTTATGTCTAATTTTAGAGTAAAGAAATAATGACTGCTATTGAACTTATTAGACTTCTTCAAGAATGTGACCCGGATAAAGAAGTTACTATGTACGATTATGGTAATAGTGATTGGTATTCTGTTGTTCGTGTTGAAGAAGACAATAATGATGTTAAATTAAAATTTGATTAAATTATGAAAGCGATTGGAATTAAAATGGTAGAACTTGTGCCTATGCGTGCAAGTATGGCTCTGCAACATGGTTATAAGACAGGTAACGCTCATCCTGATGATATGGGTTATGAAGTAATATATCCTGATGGATATAAATCTTGGACTCCTAAAGAAGTTGCTGATGCAGCATATTTTCCTCTTAATCCTGCAAATGACGGTACTAAGATTCTCAAAGAAGATGTTGAGAAGTTTATTACTAATGTAGAGGTTATGACTATGGGTGAGAAAACTACTGTTGTTAATGCTCATACTCTTACTGGTTTTGATACTGTTAGACATAGTTCTTGTGTAGACCCAAAGAATTATAGTGAAGAACTTGGCAAGCAATATGCTATGGAAGAAGTTGTTAATACTATTTGGGGACATCTTGGATTTGTTCTGCAATGGGCTAAAGATGGTCTTAAAGGACATAAGCAAGAAGATAAGTAATTAGAATAAAGTTCCCTCTACGGGGGTAGTTCACGGAGCGAAGCGTAGTGATACTATTATGGTCTGTAATAGTTTATATGTTCATAGTTTTGTTAATACTGATTGTAATAATACTCGTCGCTACGCTCCTCAACACCCCGTAGAGGGAAGATTGATGTATTATGATAGTATTTAATATTATTTATTGTCTTGTTATAATAGTATTTATTGCTATTATTATTTATGCTTATAAAAAGTATAAACAACCTATTATTGAACTTGTTGATACTATAAAAACTATTTATAATATTCTTAGTAAATTCAAAATTGCTAATGAAGAAACTGCTAATAATTTAGCTAAGTCTATTAATATTATAAATAAGAATAATTCTGATATATCTAAGAAACTTTCTGATATTAAGAGTATTGTTACTACTAATAGAAATAATAATGCTAATACTTATTCTAAGAATAAAGCTAAAAATAGCTCTTCTAATATAAAGAAAGATAATACTAAGGATGCTAATAAGTAATGCAATATGTAGCTAAAAACAGCTAAAATATGGCATATTACTATATCATTATATAAATCTAAAACAATAGATTAATAATCAGCAATAATAAAATAAGGCTCACGAGGAGGAATAAAATCTTCTTCGTGAGCCTTTTTTTTAATCAATCAATCCACGCATTTAATCAGGATTAATTTCATCAGCAATCATTTTACTAAATCGCATATTAAGAGATTTCTCATTAATTCTATAATAACTATTATTCTTAGTCATATTAGAAAGTCTATCAATTACTCTATAAAGAGGAATATTACGTTTAAGAAGAACCCAACCTTTATTTTGTCCAGCATAAAGTCCAGTCTTATAAGTCGGGTCAAAGTCTTCATCAAACATCCATTGAATAAGGAAACTAAGACCTTTAAGTAAATCTTCAGGACCATTAGTAGCAGCAATAGGACTTGACCAAAGAGTAGAAGCTTCACTTGCAAGACCCCAAGGAGTATACATTTGAGATTCAGAAAGAAGTCTATCAGAAATATATAATGCAGTAGCTATAAATTCACTTTCTTTTTCATCATCGTCATCAGTCATAGCATATATAGCTATACCCATTAACATAGCACTCGCTATACCATATAAATCTCCAAGACAACGTTTAACAGCATTACGTTCCCATTGAGGCATTAAAGACCAATTAGTTCTAATATTAAGAATAGCATCGAGAGCTACTTTTGCAGTTTCTCTAACAGAAGCAATAGCTTCATTTTCTCCAGCATCCTTTCGTTTAGAAACTCTATCATTAAGACCTCTAAATTCTCGTCCAAGTAATCTAACAAGAGCAGCATAAGAACCTATTTCAACAGTATTAGTCTGTTCATTATAATAACCTTTCCAACGGAAACGTTTCATAATTCCGGGATAAATATGTTTATGATATTGCATAACGAGTCCACCCCACCAACTAAATTCAATACGAGCAGCACCTATTTTATCATATACACCATGTATCTTTTTATTAAGAGCAATAGTTGTATTTCGAAGACCATTAACCATATCTTGAGTAAGTTCACTTCCATCTTTAATATGAATAGCTCCATCATTACCAAGTTCTAATTGGTCAATAGCAGTAGGCATATTATTCCAACCTTCTTTTGCTTTTTTAATGGCTTCATTTCGTTTGGTAACATATTCTTTAATCTGTTCTTTACTGCAATGAGCACGAAGAAATTCCTCAACTATATTTCTCTTGAAAGAATCATATTTATATGCTTCTTGTTTATCAGTACGAATCTGACGTTTCATCTCACCAAGATTATCCATAAGAGTTTCATCATTTCCTATAATAGAAAGAAGAGTATCATACTCTGTTTTCCAAATATATTGTTGAAATGTTCCACATCTCTTAGTACCATCAATATCATTAAATATTCTACTTTGTTTGAGAACAGCAAATAGAACACTATTTTGCATAAAGTGTTCACCACCAGATTGAAGACTATACATAAGATTACGCATTCTACGAGCATATTCACCAGCAGTTTCACCAGGAACTCGTTCACTCATAGCATCGAAATCTACAACATTAAAATATTTAGTAAGAGCAACAGCAAAATTAGAACTTTTATCTTTATACATATCTGCAATCATAGATATAGAATTATGAAGATACATTCCTACAGCTTCTCTTAAATCTTTTTTAGTAAAATTATCTTCAGCAAAAGCCTCACCCATAATATTAACAAAACCTGTACCAACATTAGCAACACCGCCAGTAACATTAAATATCATATATTTAGCAGAAGTAATATTACGTGCTAAATCAGCATATTTATTAAGAGGAGTACGTTTTTTAAATTGGTCAAATATAACACGACGAGTAAATGCTTCAACAGAATCTAAAGCTCGATTTTGTTTAGTAGTAACGAATCTTTCATTAGCATCAGTACTACTCTTTTTATCAGTAACAAGTTTTCCAGTAAGAGAACTAACGGCGTAAGCTTCATTGTTTCTTAAATCTTCTTGAAGAAGATAAAGCCAATTTTTAGCTTTGTTCTTAGCATTATTAATAACTTGCTGATGAATAGCTTCTGCAAATACAGTTCTATAATCAGTATCTAATAAAGCATTATCTATTTCAAGATTTTTAGCTTTAATTTCAGCATTACGTTCTTTAACAGCTTCAAGATATTTTTGATATTCTTCTGGAGTTTCATTTAATCCACGAGGTCTAACTTTTTCAAGTTCTTTATATCCTTTACCTCTTAAAAGATGAAGCATATCATTATCTATTTCTCTGTCATTAGTATAATCAACCTTTTCATACCATTTATCTTCAGAATCATTACGATATTCAAGACCTATACCTCCAAGAGCTTGCTTAATAAACCATTTAGTATCTGTTTCAACTTTTCTTTTACGAGGAATAAAACCTTGTTCAATAAATGGACTATTGTTATTATATTTAGCAAAGAAATCCATAGCTTCTTGAAGAAGTTCTTGAACTTGTTTTTCTTTATCACTAAGACTTACAAAGTTATTATATCTACCAGTATCAACATTATAGTTTGCACTATATTGTTTATAATTAGGATTAACATATTCTTCTTTTACATTCTTTTCTTGATTTTCGTATGTAGGAACATAACTGTAAGTTCCTTTAAGACTACCATTAGGATTAACTTTCATAGTAGACCAAATACGAAGAGGTTCAAATTTATGTTTATAAGGATTAAATACATGATTCTTTTGGAACCATTCAGTAAAATTACCTTTTTCAGTAGCTTCATGCATAGCAGCATAATAATATTCAGTGGGAACAAAATCAAGATTATCTTCTATAAGTTGTCTTGCTTTTGTTTTATTTTCATCAATATAAGTATCATCTTTTGGAACAATATATCCATAAATATCATTATTTGGAATATAATTACCATTATCATCTAATTGAATTTCTCCAGAAGAATCAGTCTGAACAAATATATCAAGGAAAGTATCAAAGTTTTTAGTACCTTTTATGTTAGTTAAAGCCCAAGCATATTCTTCATTAAATGCTTCAGTATTAACCATAAAATCAACATTCTTCTTAAACTTTTCTCTAAGTTTTTTAGGTTTACGTTTACCTTTAATAGCTTTAAGAGCACGATAACCTTCAGCTAATTGTTCACGTTCATCTTCAGTAAGTTTTTCAAATATATCTTTAGCATGAATACGACCATCATCACCAATACATTTACCAAGAAGTTCATTTATTCTACCAATAATCTTAATACGACGAGGATTAACTTCTTTTTCGTTTTCACTTGGGTCTCGAAGTATACGATAGAAACTATCTTTAAATATAGGAAGACCAGTAGGTATATCTTTTATAAGAATAGCTTCTCCAACATTACTATCATAACTAAAATCGTATTTATGTTTAGTAAGTTCTTTTATTTTAGCAATATCTTCATCACTTAGTTTACGAGGGTCAATATTTCCAAAATCATCAAAAGCATTAGCATCGTTAAGTATTTTTCTTACTTGTTTACTTTTAACATTATCTTCATCTTTTAATGTTTTGAAAGCATCAGTAATAGCTTTTTGAGCATTTTCATCAAGAATATAATAAGAATTATCTTTAACCCATTCATAAGCCTCACGATAAGATTCATCTTGAAGACGTTTATCTAATGTTTCATTAGGATGTTTCTTTTCATATCTTTCAATAATAGCGAGATTATTAGCAAGAGCTTCTTTAAAACCATAGGCTTCATTCCATTCAAAATATTCAGAATCAAGTCTACGTTTTTCTTCAATATATTTCTTTAATTGATTAGCTCTAAAACGCTCTTCTTCATTTTTAAGAGTATGTTCATCTTTATATTCAGAAGTAAGTTGATTAATTTTACGATTAATTTCTTTACGCCTATCTCTTTCTTCTTTAGTAAGAATACCAGTAGGTCTATTATCATTATAAAGCTCATGTATAAGTTTCATATATTCAAGATATTCTTTAGGAGCATTAGCAAGAACTCTTCTTATATTAGCATTTTTAGCTCTATAATAATCAGGAACTACTATTTGATGAACATTCTCAGCATACCATTCATCTCTTTCAAGTTTAGCATTTATATATTCAAAACTATCTTCACCATAAGTATCTCTTGCTTCTTGAACAGCATTACGAAGTCTGTTACGTTCTTCAGTAAACTGAGAAGTATGTGGTCTAATAAGACGACCTTGACTATCAACTACATTTTCCCATCTAAATGTTCCAGGCTTATTTAATATACCGTCAAGTCTATCAAAAAACTCTTGTTTTCTTTTAGGAGCATCTTCAATAGCAGCTTGTGTCATTATATTATTAACAATCTTAACAACAGTTTGAATTTCTTTATTGCTAATCATAGCAGTATCTCCTATCCAAGATTCCCACCATCCAGCATCTCCAAAAGTATCATTAAGATTTACAAGTCCCATACGAACATTAGGATTAGTAGAATATTCATTAGCAATATAATTATTAAACATTCTATCAAATCCACGTTTAATAATATTGTTATTTCTAATTTTAGTAATACTATTTCTAATACGTTTAATAGCATTTATTGTTTTAGTATCAAGACCATCAAATGGTAAAGTCATAATTTCACCAAACGTATTACCAAAAGTAATAGCTTCAAGCAAAAGTTTTACAATAGGTTCTACTTCTTCCGGATGTTCTCTAAGAGCAGTATAAAGTTCATCTTGCCCAAGATTATATTCTTCTCCATCAATTTTATAATGATTTATAGTATTATCAAGTATGTTATAATATATTTCCATATACTGTGCTACAACAGAATAAATACTTTTTCTATTATTAATAATATCTTCTGAACGACCTTCATTAATATTTTTCATTTCAAGAGTACGTCTTGCTTTAGCTGCATTAGCATCACCTTGACGTTCAGCTCGTTTAAGAGCATTCATCATGTCTTTAGCAGTAGAATCAACAATATCATATTTATCTTGTTCTCTAACATAAAAATCAGTAGCATCAGAAGTAATAGCAGCCATATCTGGAGCTATATTATTTTCTCTTTCTTGGTCTTGCTTTTCTACTTGTTCTCTAACTTCTTCGTTAGTTACAGGAGTAACTTTATAATAAGAAGAATAGATAGCACCCCCATTATAAGCATCTTCATAAGCAGCTCTTTCTTCAACAGCAAGTTCATTAAGATTGAGTTTATCCTTATTCTTAATAGAATTAGCAAATTGCTTTGGCTGTTTAGCATGAGAAATACTTACTGTAACAATATCATCACCAACAGGAATATTCTGAATAACAGAAATACCACGTGGTATTTGATTAGCAATAAATTTAGAATTAGAACGAACTAAAACATAAGAGCCTTTTCCCTCTACGGGGGAGTTTACATAATCAGAAATATGACTAATAAACTTTCCAATCTCACCTTTTTCACGTTCAGTACCATTAACAAGAATACGTCTAAATTCATCTTTATTTTCAAGACTTTCTTTAACAGTAGTAAACTTAAAACGAGGAAGAACACTTTCTTTACGAAGTTTAGAATATACTTCTTTAACTTCTGAACCATCTTTAGTAAGTTCTTTAGCTGCTACATTTTGTGCAATAGCTGCATCGATAAGAGAATTATAATAAGAAACATCTGGATATCTATTATTATTTGGATTAACACTAAAATCTCCAGTTTCATTACGTTCAAGAAGATTTAACGGAATAAGATAAATACCTTTTTCAGTCTTACGAATTTTATAAAGAATATTAGTTCTTTTATTTCTTCCAATCCATTTACTAACTTTAATATATTCAGGAGGAGTTCCTGTATTTTCTACATTAATAGCAGCGAGTAAATCATCAGCACGTTTTTCAAAAGGAATAAACACAAGACTATCACCTTGGACATAAATATTAAATTTAAATGCTAAATTAGCATTACCATGTTTATTTTCAGGTCTATCAAGTCTAAGTGTTTTAGCATATTCGCTATGACTACGAATAAATCTATCTATAAATTGAGTAGTAACAGCACTTGCTGGGTCTGCATAATATTGAAATACTCTTTGAATAACAGGTATAATATTCATACCCATATCTTCTATGTTTTTATACATAGAATTATTAGTAATAATCTTACTAAGTCCGCCTTTCTTAAATTTGAATCCTTCAACTACAAAAGCGTACTTAATTAAATCCATAGTAGCAAGTCTAATAATAGGACTTGTATTATAAAAACTATTATTAAAAGCAAGATATACTTCTTGCATATTATCACTACTATCAGTAAATCTTATAGTTTGTTGAGTATAACCTTTATTTTTATATTCCCATTGATTAAACTTATTAACATTAAGATATTCAAAAATACCTCTACCATCAGTAAGATTAGTTTGTATCCAAAGAACTTTCTGAGCAGGAGTAAGTTTATTGAAAGCATCAATTTCTTCTCGTGTAAGATTATAAATATCTTTTATATCAATGTTCATTCTTGAAGTTTCAGTATATCCAAATATACGAGAAATTTCTTTATTCCAATAGTTTTCATCATTTTCAGTAGCAGCAACAATAGCTTTATCATCAGTATCAAACCAACCTTCTTCAGTAATAGTTAAAGGAGTAGTTAAATAAGGAACAGAAGCATATACTTGACTCATCATATATTGCTTATATTCTTTATATTGTTCGTCATTAAAAATAATTCCAAGTTTTTGTTGAGCAGCATTAGTAACATCAGTATATTGTTTATTTTCAGTAGGAAATAAAACACTATTAGCTTGAATACTTGGTTCAGTAGCATACTTAAAGAAAGCAGCAAGATACGGATAAGCACTTTCTTCAACTCTTATACCGTCTTCACTTCCAAACCCAGGATAAAGAGCTTCAAGCAAATTCTTATCACCTACTCTAACAACTTTATTAATAGGATTCTTTTCATTAAATCCATATTCTTTAATATTATCTCTAATCATACGAGTAGCACGAACAGTTTGTTTAGCACCAAATCTATCAGGATTACTACAACGCATAATTTTTTCAAGACTTTGAGTAGTATCATGTATCTTATTAAAAGTAAGAGCCATAGCAATATCAAAAGCAGCATCTCTAATAGCTTTATCTTCTTGTGATAATGCAGGATTATTAGTTATTTCGGCTTGTTTTAAGCGGTTTTTAAGCCTGTTTACATCTAAGCTGAACACTACATTAGCAAGCGGTTTACTATCGCTTATTTCAGCTCCAAACAGCTCATAAACAGCCTCTTGAAAGCGTTTATCAGTGTTCAAAAGTAACATTACAGTATCATAGTCGGAATAATCAGTAATAGGTTTTCCACCAAGAGTATAACCAGCATTAGCAGCAATACGCTTAATAGCAGTTTTAATAGCATTTCCTCCACCATTAATATAAATACTATTAGTTTCATTATTAACTTCATTAATAGTAGTTATAGCAGGTTGCATAAGAAATGCAATAGCAGTTCTATAATCTATACCAGTATCAATAAGAGTCTTAAATGTACCAAAAGTATATTCATTTTCATTATAAATAGCACCTTCTTTAATAGCATCAAGAATATGAGCAGTAGTTTCAGAACTATACACTGTTGCAAGTTTACCTACAACATTACGATTATTATTACTATTAGCAAGACGATAATGTTTAACTCTAAGTTTAACAGTGTCAGCTTTTGATTTAGCAAGTTTTCCATTTTTATCTAATGGAATAACATCTCCTTTTTTAGTAGTAGGATTATATAATCCATAAGCATTAACAATAGTATCGTAATCATATTGACCATCTGTAATATCATATTCTACAATAATTTCATGTCCTTTACCAAGTTCACTTTTAACATAATTATTAACACTATTAAAAGTATCACGAGTTACAGAAAAAGCTTTAAGTGAAGCACCACTCATAGCATTTTCCATAAAATCAATTTGGTCAAGAAGATTATAAGTGCTACGAGCAATAGAACTTGCTCCACGAGCGTCATTCATTTCTTTCATAGCATTAGTAATATCATCAAAGTTACTTCGAGAATAATTTTCTTCACGACTATTTTCACTACTCATAATAGCAATCATAGCATCGAGAATATTATTATTTCTAACTTGACGAGGAAGTTTTTCTACTTCTGGAAGAGCCTTAAACTCATTAAAAGTCATAAGACCAGCTTCTTTACCAATCTTATTTATTTCAGCATAATCTTTATCTTTAACTGCTTTTTTAAGACGTTCTTTAAGTTGCTTATATTTGTTAGGATGAAGTTCGTCATCTTCTAAATCAGAAGGAATCTTACTTTCAATATTTTCAGATATATATCTTCTATATTTTCCTAAATCACTACCGGCAGCCTCAGTAGTCCATTTTTTAATATCAGTAATAGCCTTAGTTTTCTTATCTCTTACAGCATAAATTTCATGACTAATAGCGTATACAGAATCAACATCAAAGTCAGCACCAGTTTGAGTAACCCATTCATCTGGAAGCATAATAGTACTTCCATAAACATCATCAAGAAAACCTACAACTTTAACGACAGACACAGATTGTTTACCTTCAGTAGGGATACGATAAGCAATTTGAATATCAAGACCTTCTTTTTCAAGTTGTTCAATAGGATAATCTTTAGGAATAAGATTACTCCAACGAGGTATCATAACCTCAGCGTAAGCTTCTTGTTTAATATTACCATCGGCATCTTTAACTTCAGGATGATATTTAAGTTCTCTTAGTTTTCCATTCTCATCAAGAACTTTCATACCATGTCCAATTTGAGTAACTTGAGCAGCATGCCATCCAGGAAGCTTTTGTCTTGTAATATTACTATTAAATATAGCTTGAGCAATACTTTCAAGTTTACTACTTACATTATTCATATAATTAGGCATAGTAGGATTACCTAATTCATTTGGAGTAATATAATCAATAAAGTTTTCGTCAAGTCCAAGACGTTGAGCTTCATGGCGAGCTTTACTATAAAAATCAGTAAAATCAAGTACTTCTTTTGCGCCATCAATATTAGAAAGACTACCATCCTTATTAACTTTCCAACCCATATTAAAAATCATTTTATTGAAATCATCTTTAATATTAGCACAATAGTTATCAAAGAATTGTTTTATATAAGGAGCAACACTATCATCAGCATTATCAATAATTTTCTTCATAATCTGAATGCTAGCTTTATTATGTTCATCTTTCATATGTTCAGGAACATCTTGCTGTTTATACAGAAAACGATAATAATAATCTTCTATTGCTGCTTCTCCATTAGCAATCATTTCTTGTTCAAAATTAGGATTAATGTTACCGTCATTATCCCAAAATGTAAGAATGTTCTTTTTAGCAGCTTTAGAAGTTTCAGCAGTATTGACCTGTCCAATATCATGCTTCATCATAATATCATAAAGCTGTTTAAGTTCAGTACCTTCAAGAAATTCAGGAATAAGAACAAATTCAGCATTTTTAATCTGACGAGCATAATGAGTTCTTGTAGCAGTATCAAAATGTTTATCAAAATAGAAGTTCTTTTGAACTTGAATACGAGCATTAATACTTGCTAAATCAATATCTTTAATGGTCTTTTCTCCTCTACGAATAGCATATATTTGAGAAAGAATATCTTGATATTGGTCAAGAGTACCATCTGCATAACGACGTCTAATAAATTCTTCAAGAGTAATATAAGATTGAGCATCATTAGTCTTAGTATTGTCTGCATAACCAGCATATACTTGTTGAGCAATCTTAGTAGCCTGCTCTTCGCTCATCTTAGTTTTAAGAATATTAAATACTTCTTCTCTAATACGATTAGCATATTTGCTCGGACGAACAGTATTATAAATAGTAACAGCTCTAAAACCATTACGAGCATTAGCAGATGTACGATACTCACCTGTCTTTCCCTCTACGGGGGAGTAAGCATTAGCAAATTCAGCAATATTAACTCCTGCAACAGTTATAGGTTGAACATTTCCATTTCTATCAACACAGTCCTTTATTTCTTGACTGAGAGCATCATTAATATCAAACCCAGCATAAGCCTTACCAGCAGCTTGAACTTCTTTAGCACGTTTAAGAAAATCTTGAGCATTCTTATAAAACTTAATATCTCCTTCAAATAAATCATCAAAAGACATTTCAGCATTGGCAGAATTTAGCATACAATCAAATACTTGTTCTGCACTAAAACGTTCAGTAAGAAGTTTATCATATTGTTGAATTCTACGAACAACTTCTTTATTAAAACCTTTTATCCATTGTTCAGTAATAGAATCAAGAATTTGATTTATTTCGTTAGATAAATTAAGAACAAGTCTTCCATTTTCTTCACGAACAAGACCATGACTCATATTAATACTTCCAGATTGTTGAGTAAGATGTATAAGACCTCCGTCTACTCCCCCGTAGAGGGAAAGTTGTTGTTCCATCAGCTCTTGCACATTAACTCCATCAGTTTGAAATAGTTTTCTAAAACTAAAGAAATTACCAGTAAGTCTACCATCTTTAGCAATAGTTCCATTATAATGTGCTCTATCAATAAGTCCTATAGTATCTTTTCTTAATTTCCAATTACCTTTAGTATCTTTCTTAAATACATTATTAAGTTGGTCAATATAAGTATTTAATTCATTAAGAAGATTCTGACGAATACCTGTAAATATAGCAACATTTCTATTAACAGTGATTTCTATTTGACCATTAGCAATACCTTCTTGACGGATAATATCAGCAATATCTGCATAAAAACTATCACTCATATCTCCATCATTAGTTCCAGTAATATCTTCTATTTGGAAATTATAAAGTATATTATTTGTTTCACCTTGTACTTTTTGTCCTCTAATCCATACAATATCAGTATCATCACCACTTCTATAAACAATAGGCACAGTAACAGAACCATCCTCATTCTGAATACTATACATATTATTATAATTAATATTGTCAATAGTACCATTAAATATTTCATAAATATCAGAAGCATTCCAAACTTGTTTCTTAGTTATTTTAGAAGAACCAATAATATAATCATCATATTCATTCTGATATTTACTTTCAGCACCATCTCTAAAACCAAATAAACTTATATCGTATCTTATTTTATTTGCATAAGTAGTAACAGAAGAAGCAACAGGAGTTAATATTCCTTGAGCATTAAGTTTAGGAGCTTGAACTATAAAGTTTTTAGGAGCATCAGAAGGAGTACGCATAAAATATCCAGCATATTTCTGTGATAATTCAACAGAAGAAGTACCCATATTTTCACCTATTGCAATAGGATTGAAATAAGCATAAAGATTAGTAAGAAAATAATCACCTTTTGACATACGATTATACATAACAGCATTAGAGATATCACTATCTTTAATACCATTAAATAAACTTACTTGTATAATCTTACGAGCATTAGGATTAACTCTTACATTACCTCCATTATCTCTTATAAATAGTCCTTCAGAAAGATAATTACCTTTACTATCTTTTACTCCCCAAAATAAGGGAGTATAACGATATTGTTCTCCTTTTGTTACTTCTTCAAGAAGTCTATTAAGTCCAGCATTAGCATCTTGCTTATTACCATAAGCTATTTGTTTAAGAGTATTAGTAATCCAGCTATTATTTATAATATCAGAAGCAAGATTACCTTCTGCATTAACACTATTAAGTTCATTTTTAACAGCTGTATAATTAACAAGTTTTTTAGCAATATCTATAATAGGATAATTTAATCTACTATAATCAACAGCAGACATATCTCTAATAGGTGCAGCTTCAGTAAATGGAAGTCCTGCTTCGATAGCATTATTCTTTTTAGTAATCCAAGACTTATATGCTTCTCTACCTTTAGCATCAGCAATATTATATTCTTCAACAGTATATTCAACACTTCTAAGAAGAGATATAAGATTGTTTGTAATAGCATCTATGCTATCTTTTACGTGAGCAGGGTCGTGATATAAATATCCTTTAAGAGCAACAATATTAAGTTTAGGATAATATTTTTTAAGTATATCATAAATAGTATCTTCTATTTCAGATTTAATTTTATTAAAGTCTTGTCTATCGGATTCATCAGTATAAGTAGCATTAAAGAAATCATTTTTAAGATTCTTATATCTTGTTTTTAATTCATTAAGTTTATCAACATCATTAGTAGTAAATACATCAGTCATAGTAGACCTTGTAGCATTAAGCATATTATATACAACATAACTTAAAGCGTCAGCAGATTTATTAGACTGTGTAAAATCAATACCTTCCTCAGTTAAAACGTTCATTGTTTTAATAATCTTCGGACTGGCAAGTTGAGTAAATAGGTAATTAGCAAATACAGGGTCTTCAACAGCTCTATCTGCAATAGCAATAAAACCATAAAGTTCAGGTACTTGCTGACTCATATTTATAACACTTTCAATAAAATCATTTACAGAATTATAATTTCCATAATTGATTAATTGAGCAATAACAAAATTAGCTCCCATTGTAGTAGGAACTCCGACTTCATTGTTAGTATCATAAGAATACTTTTTGTTACCAAGTTCAGAAGGAGCAGAAAGTCTATAAAGACTATTAAAATATAATTTCAAATCAGCAGCAACAGCTTTATCAAAACTTGCCCAAAGTTTATCTTCCCAAGATTTAGACATTTCGTCTACACTTTCTGAATCAGGATTAACAACATCATTTTCATCTTGGAAATTTTCATCAATAAGTTTATCACTTTCAAGAGTATTTTTAAACTCATTGACAATAGACACAAGTTTAGAACTATCAAATGCAGCATTAAACCAAGCATTAGGATTACCTTTTGCTTGTTCAATCATATTATTATAATTCTTTTGAACTACATTTCCTCTTTCAGCAATAAGAGCATGAGCAATATTATATCTATTTCTTTTTACTTCAAGTAATTTAGCAGTAGTTTCTTTAATAGCATCAGCATTCTTTTTAGCATTTCGTTTAAGCTCTTTAAGTTCTTTAATAAGTTTGGCAACTTCATTTTGAGCTTCTTTGAAAGCATCAAGTCTTTCATCAAAAAGAGAAGACATCTTTTCTCTAAGAGTTTTATATAAAGGTATAACACAACTATTTATATACTCTGTCTCCATAGTAGAAAGAGCTTGATTAATAACTTTCTTTCTATCAAGTTTAACATGTTTGTCTTTGCTTTCTTGAACCATTGAATTATATACTCTGTTAATAACAGTAGCAGTATAATCAATAGCTACATTTTTAGCATTAACGCTACTAAAGCCTTGCATTGCTTCTGCTTGTGCTTTTGCAGCACTTTCTACAACATCTTTATGTCTTTCTCTAAAATATCTACGAAGAAGACTTCTTACAACATTTTGATTGTTTTCAGCAAGACTTTTAGTGGAATCAAATTTTTCACTCTTTTTACAATAATCAAGAAATTCTTGACTATTAACATAACCGGCAAGAACTTTTGCTTTACGTTCTTTACCATCAGCTACAAAATTAACTGTTGTTTTAAGTCTATCATCAACATCATTAATGATATTAAAACCAAATTCAAAACAATCCATAACTATATAATGATTATGAACAAAAACAATAAAGCCGCCAAATAACATAGCTATTTTTAGCTCTGTATTTGACGGCTTAGGCTCGGCTGACCTATTTATCGGCAAGCGTATTTAAGTTCACCATTTTCAAGCATTTTAGCTATCAATGGCTTATCTTGTTCCGCAAACATATTCAAATAGTCTGCCATATTAGTAATTCGGGTAACGCCGAAAGTTTCAGCAGTAGCACCACCGTCATTAGCTACATGGTCAATAATATATTCTTCAGCAGAAGTAGTAATAGCATCAAGTTCTATTTCATCATCAAGATTAATACTATCAGCATCATCTGAACTATCTTCTGCATCATCAGTATCTTCTTCAACTATACCAAGTTCTTCATCATAGTCGTCTTCTACAACTTCTTTAGAATCCTCAGTATTTTTAGTAGCATCTTTTCCAGCATCTTTATCTGTAATAACTTGTTCATCAACTTCTTCTTTAGTATTATTAATAGTATTATCAATGTTTCCAAGTATAAGATACTGTTGTGCAAATATAGTATTATTTTTTATATTAGTACGACCTTTGCCGAATAATTTTAATAATAAATCAATAATCTTTTGCCAAATAGTTTTATTCTCATTAGCAATACCTTCAACAGCAACTTCTTGACCACGATATTCAGTACTATTAAGAAAGTTCATTAAAAGTGGTTGAGTAAGAGTTTCAACAATCCATTCCTCAGCAAATATACGAGAACGTTCTTCTTCACTCATTGCAGCATATTGGGCATTCTTTTCAGCATTAAATTGAGTAAAATAATCAGTAGGATTAAATTTATTATTTTCTAACCATTGTCTAACTTGTACAGCATTTTTATATTCAGCACTATCTTCACTTGCTGTTTGAATTATATTTTCAATAGCTTCAAGAGTTGCATTATAAGTATCAAATAAATCTTCTACAAGTCCTTGTCTTGCAAATAGATTTTGTTTATTAAATTTATCATGAAGATTTTCATGAATAAGAAGTCGTTTAAGACTAAAAGGAGAACTATTTACATAATTAGCACCTGCATTACCAAAGAAAATCTTGCCATTTCTAAATACAGCATATTCACGAGTAAGTTTGCTGTCATAACCATATTCTTCAGGAATAAGAGGTATATTATATACATTATTTCCACTAAGGAAATCTATTTCATCTTGAGGAACAGTAGCATGTTCAAGAAGTTCTTTTGAAGAATTAAGTTTATCAGTAGTTGCAGTTCTAATAGTATCAGCAACAGATTTGTATTCTTCCTCTACGGGGGATTGTTTAGAATCAGGTGCTTCAAGTATAGAAATATCTATATAAAGAGAATTAACTTTATCAGTATTATCGAAATATCCACCTTGTTCATTTCTACCTTGATTAGTATTAAAAGCATTTTCTTGAAGAACAAAATCTCCAAAACTATCATAAATAGTTTTAATTCCACCTAAATCAATAACAAACTTTCCATGCTCTTTATGCATATAAGGATTATCAGATGTATTATCTTGTCCTATATTATCAAGAGTATAAAAAGTTCTATTATAAACTACATTATCAGCAATTTCATTTACTATATTATTAATAAACTTTTTATCAACAGAAATAGAACTACGAGATTTTTCACGTTCGCCATTAGGAGCATAACTAATACCTGTTCCTATTTCAGTAGTTCCTTTCTTAAACTTATTAATAACAAGAACATATTGTTTAAGTTGTCCGCCAATACTAAGTGCAAGACTATTACCATTATGGACAACACTATATCCTTGAAATATAGTAGGATTGTTAATACCAGGACCATTAAACAAAGAAGATAGTTTTTTATCTACTTCTTCATAAGTATATTTTCCTTGTTGGAAACCAGTAAGTATATCAGTAAGTTCATCTTTTAATTGTTTTTTAATTTTATCACCAAGTTTATTAGCACTTGTAAACATGGCAAGTATAGGAGTATCTTCGCGACCACCAATAAGCATACCCATACTACCAACTGCAAACGGAGCAGCACTTGAAACAGTTTTACCTGTTTTTTCATTAATTAACATAGTATTTCCATCAGCACTAACAACCCCAACAACAGGATTTCTATCAAATGTTAGTCCAATATCAGATATACCATGTTCAGTATCATCTATTATAGATTTAATATCAGTACTTCCTCCACCATAAGTATTTGCAAGTCCAGCAAATTTAGTAATAATCTTTTTATTAGTACTTAAAGCTGTTTGTATTTTATGAGTATTTTTATAATTAGTAAAAGTATTTTTAATCCATTGTTTATAACTATTTCTATATTCAATTCTTGTTTGAGCAAAAGGATTAAAAAATACTACACCTTCAAGAGCATTAATAATAAATTGTGATTTTTGCTTATCAGTAACATATTTATCTACAACTTTTCTACTTCTTTCATCCCATTTTTTAGGAAGAACTATAACACCATCTGCAATAGCTTTCTTAATAACTGGATGATTCATAAATTTAGAAATCTCTTCATCATTAATAGCTCTATTTCCACTATTAAGATTATGACGATGCTGTTTATTTACAATATCCCAAAGAACATCATTAGTATCAAATATAGCATTAAATAAAGCATCACTATTAGAAGAATAATTTTCTCCGTCTTGAGTTATATTATAAGCAATACCTCCACTATATTTACTGATAAATACTTTATATCCAGTATTAGTAGAATTAGGAGTAACAGTAGAGATAAATCCTATTTCTTTACCATTTACTTTTAGACTAATAGAATTAAGATTACCATTTCTATCTGGCAAATATTCTATTTCAACATCTTCTCCTCCATTTAATCCTGCAATAAGTTTTTCATATTCTTCAGTACGTCTACTACTTGGAGAAATATGCATATAATTATCGAGTTGAACTTCTTCAAGTCTTGCATTAGTAACACTATTAAAGAACTCAACAGGATTTTTAAGTATAGCATTTAGACTTCTTCTATGAGTAAATTCATATTTAGTATTAAGAGGATTGGTAATATAATCACGCATATTATAAAGAATATGCATAGCAGTATCAATATCAATACCTATGTCTTCGTTATAAATAATATCATTAAATAAACGTTCAAGATTAATTATAACTTTCTGTCCTTTAGGAGTAGCAATATCTTTATATTCTCTATATGTATCAAGAAGTCTATCTATAATAGTATCTAATTCAGCATCATTAAGGGATTTAGTAATAGCCGCCATATCTTTTGTCATGTCTGCTTTAGCAGCAATACTATCAGCAAGATTTTTGAATAAGTCTGCTTTACTATCTTTCCTACTTGCAAGTTTTCTACTTATCATATTAAGAGCAAGACGAGCACCTCTTTTAGCCGCAGCTGGAGCAAATCCAACACTAACACCTTGCTCTTCAAGACGTTCAGTAATTATAGTAATAAGACGTTGAACTTCAGGACTATTAATATCTTTTCCTAAAGCATCATCAAATATATTACGAGATGTTTTGAAAATATCAAAAGCAATAGTACTTGCTCTACCAACAGCTTCTTCATCAATATTCATATTGAAAGCCTCAGCAACTTTAGCAGCATCAGCAACAGCAACTTTATCAAAACCTTCTACTTCTTCCGCAGTAATAGTTGCTTTAGCAGCTTCTTTTTCAGCAGTTTGAGTAGGTGCTTGTCGAGGTTGTTGTGGAGTTAATGTTTCCTCCCCCGTAGAGGGAGATGGTTGTGAGTCAGTTTCCCCCTTATTGCTATTAGCTTCAGCAGCATCATTAACAGCATTAATATTTTCTCTTACTTCAGCAGCTTTCTTTTCTGAACCTTTAGAACCATCTACAACAACTTCTCGTTCTGCTTCTTGTTGTTTTCTACGTTTAGATTGTTCTTCACGAACAGTAGCCATTATACTTCTGGTATAACCATCAGTACTATAATATCCAATTTTAAGTATGTCAAGTTCTTTTTTAAGACTTTCTACATTACCAGCCATAATATCATTTATAGCTTTTTGTAAATCATCTTGTTGTCTAATATAATCTTCAACTTTTTTAGCAGCATCATCAAGTCTTTTCTTAGAAAGTTTATCTACTTGTTGTTCTGTATCACTTACACGTTCAACAAAGTCTTCTTGAGTTTTAGGAAGATTAAATTCAGTAAATGAAAGAGCATCTTCTACTCCAATTTGTTTATCAATAAGTTCAGTAACAGCCTTAGGTAATGAGCCAGCATCTTCTCCTGTAATAAAACTTTCAATAACATTCATAGTCTTATTTATTTCAGAAGAAATAGCTTGGTCATTAATACCTATATTTTCATATAGTGATTGTATTTGTTTAGCAACATCACCTTCAAAAGGATTATTATCATTAAGAAATTTAATAAGACTTTTTCTACGATGATTATAATCTCTTTCATATTGATTTTTAGCTTGTTCAGTAATATTATGATTTCTATAATCTTCATACATAACTTGCTCCATTTTATCAATTTGAGCAAGTTGTTTTTTAACATAATTAGTTATAGCTTTACGTCTATAATTATCTATTAATGTAGAATCAGCAGTATTAAGTTCATTTATTTTATCTTCTAATAAATCTCTTCTTTCAGAAAGTTCATTAACTGCTAATTGCTCACGAGTAATCTCGCGAGCAGCAATTCTTACAACAGAATCATTTTCTACTTCTGTATTTCTAAGAACATTATATAAATTAGTTTGATAATTATTAGCAACTTCATCTGCTCTTTCAAGCATTTGTTGGCTAAATTGTCTATCTCCAGCATTAAGTTCTAACCCGGCTTCTTGAAAATATTTATCAAATTCAGGACTTGAAACATATTCTTTAAATAAATCATAATTACCAGCATCAACAGCATTCATAGCCATAGCAGAAACATAGTCGTTTACAAGTTTAGACTTTTTAATTTCTGCTTCTTCAGGAGTAATTGATTTATTAACATCTACACCATCTTCTTTAAGACGTTCTCCAGTAATAGGGTCTTCTCTATATTCATCAGGACTTTTAAGGTCATTAAGAAGTTTCATATCATCAACAAACTTCTTATTCATAGCAGCACGATTATTTATTTCAGAAGCTCTTATTTTTTCTTTAGCAGTCATATTAGAAGCAAAATCTTCATCACTAAGTTTACCTCTTTTATGTTTATATAATGCTTCTCCTTTTCGATAAAGATTTCCTAATGCTTTACCAGCAACTTGAAAACCCATACCACCAAGAACGCCCCAAAAAGCTTGTTCCCATATTTCTCCATCAGTAAGATAACTACCTATTGTACGAGGAGTAAATTCAGGGTCAAGAATCATTTCAGCAACTTCTTTACCTTTTTCAGTTTGAATACCTTGATAACCTTCTTCAATACCTTCAGACCATTCAATAGTTCCAGCAGTAGTAAGAGGATGTTTTAATCCTTCTTTAATTCTATCTAATCTATTAGATAACCAAGAATTTTTAGAAGTAGCTTTAGTAGCATTTTCAGTAGTTTCTCCTACAAGACTTTTAATAGCTTTTTTATTTTCTTGTCTTAATGCAGCAGTAGCAGTTTTATTAGTCATTCCTTTCCAAAGACTCCCAATAGCTTTAAATTGAGCAATATCCATAAGAAGCATAGCATAGTCATTACGGAAAGTTTCATCAGCACTTGCTCCAGCAATATAATTAGCCATTTCTTCATCTGTCTTGCCAGCAAGTTGAGGATTTCTTTCAATCATTTTTTGCTTTTCTTCATCAGACATTTGTTGAATACGACTAAGAGTATTATCTCTCACATCTGTATATACACCTCTTGCTTCAAGATAATTTTCCATAGTACGAGAAAGAAAAGCATTGGCTCCTATTTCTGTACTAACACCTATTGATTTAGCAAGACGAGCAGTTGAACGAGTAGTACCTGTAACAGCTTTAGTAACACGAGCAGCAAGACGTGCAGCTTTTGTACCTATATTAGCTATTTTACCAAGAGCACCAAGACCTTTAACAACAGCAGTACTTGGAATAAGCATAGAAGCAGTACTTGCTATACTAACAGAGTTATTTGCCAACCATCCAAAATCTCCAAGTGCCCAAGTAGCATTAGGGTCTTTTTGATATATTTCAAATCTATTACGAACATCATTTTGAAGTCCTTCTAACCAAGTACTAACAGGATTAGTATAATCATTTTCACCTTCTTCCGCTCCTATATTTATTGCAGCATCTACAAGATTACTAAGACCTAAAGCTGTACCAAGAATTACTTCATTTCCTACAGCTTGAACAACAGCATTACCAGCTTGTTCAAGAGCAGATTGATTATTAGCACGTTCTCTTTGAAGTTCTTCTTCAGTATTAACAGGATTAATATGTACACCATAATCATCCCATTTTTCAGTACCAGTATTAAGATGCGTTAAATCATAACTATTAGCAGCAAGAGCTTTACCTATTCTGCTTCCATAATCTAAAGCATCATTATAATTATCACTTTGGATAAATTTAGGAGACCCAGCAGGATTTTTCTTGCTGGGTTTCTTATAATTAGGATTAGGAACACTAACTCCATTCTTCAAAAAATCATCTATATTCATAGTATTACTGTATTGTATAAATATCTTCAATTAATCTATCAAGAACAGCTTCTGGAGCAACACCATATATTTGTCCAATAGTTTTAGCAGAATTAGCCATAGTACTTCTTATTCTTTGATTGATAGTATTTTCATCAGATGACATAAAAGAATTTTTAGCAGAATTATAATCATTTATTGCTGTTGTAAGAAGCGTAGCATCTTCTTGTCCTATAACATTAGTTAAACCTCCAAATTGAACTTGATACATATTATTACCGAGTCCTGTTATTGATACATTACCAATACGAGGATTAAGATTAGAATCAGATAATATATGAGTAGATTTAGTTGCTCCTGTTATAGCAATAGTATTAAATGCTTGAACATAAGGGTCTTGCATCATAAATTGAGAAGCAGTTTCATTAATCATTCCGGGAATATAAAATCTTTTTTGTTTGCCATCACCAACAACATTTCCTTTACTATCTACTTTAGGTAAAATAGTAATATTATATCCAGAAATAGGAGCACCAGTTAATGGGTCATAACTTCCAGGAACAATAGTAGGACTAAATACAGCACGTTTATCTTTAACAGCTTGAAGAATTTCAGAACCATAATTAAATCTTTCTACACTATCTTCAACTAATTTACGAGTACCACCTTCTTCAGTCATATACATTTGATTCTGACTAAAATCAAGTCCTCTAATAATATTTTCAAAAGAATCATCATAATACTTTTTATAAGTAGAATATTGTTCTTTACTAATTAAACCTTTATTATATTGGTCAAGAAGAGTAGCATCAGTAAAATGATTACCATCAAGATTAAGACTACTAACTGTTATTGTAGTAGGAGCAACTTTATATTTATTAGTAAGTTTAGTAGTCTCTTCTACACCATCATTATATATTCCAGCCATTCTACGAATTGTATTTCTATCTGTATCAGAACTTAATTCTCTTTCAGAAGTACCATATGGATTAGATTCATTAGCATATCTTATTCTATTTTCTCCGGAATGTATGCTAATACCATTTCCATCAAGAATATCAACAGAAAAACGACCTCTTCCTTGAGTAAGTAATTGATATCCAGTGCCCCAAAATCCTTTATTAGCACGAGTTTCTGCTTTTTCAATAATAGAAGAAATCATAGGTAAAGAATACATTGCAGACTTAGGAATAATAATTTTATTACCCTCACGTCTAATACCTAATTTAGAATAGCCTTCATATTCTCCGCCATTAATAATATTATCAACATTTTGTAATGTTTTATCACTTAAAGTAATAACAGCAGTTTGTCCGTCTTTACCATACAAACTGTTAATACTATTAATAAGTTTATCATCATATTCAGAACCACCATTTTTACTTGAAATAAGTTGTCCTCCAGATTTAATACGAGCAGCAAATAAAAAATTAGCTTTATCTTTATTAGACATATTAGCAGTATAAGCATTAAGATTAGTATTAGCTTCATTATATGCTCTAACATTAGCATATATTTGTTGTCTATTTGCGGCAGGAATATTATACTTATCAAGTAGTTGCTTCATATTATTTATAGTACCAGGCTCAATAAAAAGATTTCTACCAGTAAGTTGTTTATATAAAGATTTAATATTATTTTCAGCCATATTTTTAGTAGAAATAAATTCAGCAGCAGCATCTACTTTTATTTCAACAGGAGTATTACGTCCATTCATAGTTGCTTCAGACATTCTAAGTCTTTCAGCTTCAGCAGCTGCGGCAGCTTTTGCTTGAGCAGCTTTATATGTTGCAAGACCATTACCATAAGTAGTTTTGCTTACAGAATTATAATAAGAAGCTGCTTGAACAGCAGGGTCAACTCTTTTACGAAGATATTGTTCTTCGGAAAGATAAATTCCATTAGCATCAGTAACATCACTTTCAAATGGTTTATTATCATTAGCTTTAACAGCTTTATCATGTCTCCATCGTGCAACATTATAATCTTGTTTAATACTTTCAATAGCACCCGGAGTAGAAGCTATCATAGAATTAATACCTTGCCAAATCTTTTCACGACTAAGACGTTCCCATTGATTAGTTGTACTATTATAAACTTCTCCATCAAAAGCTTTAGATGGGTCAGTAGTAACTTTACCATTAGAATCTAACCAACGAGTCATAGTACCACCACCAGATTCTTTAGCGGCAATAGAAATTCCTTGTACAACAAGTTGACTCAATGGAACAATAGCAGTAGGAGAACTATTAGGTGTCCATTTAGTACCACCAATAATATTACCATTCTTATCATAAGTATCTTCATAATGATAAGGATTATTTTCGAGATAATAATCTTTATAATCTTGAGGAAGAGTTTTATCATTTTCAACTTTTTCTCTAAAAGCTTTATAATCTTTTTGAGCTTGAAGACGACCTATCATGCCTTGGTCAGAAGCAAGATTTCCAGCTTTAGCAATAATATCATCAAGAGCAGCATAAGAATTACCATAAATAGTATTTTCAGCTACAGTTTCTTTAATCTCGTTAATCTTTTGCTGACGCCATTCACTTTCAGCTTCATTTAAGTCAAGATTAGCCATTGTAACTTCAAGGTCAGAGGCAGCCTTTACTGCTTCTTTATGTCCTTGTTCAAGAGTATCATACGTTTTACCTAAAGTATTAAGGTCAATAGACGGTACGTACTCACGAGAAATATAATCAAATGTTTTCATATTAGTAATATTATTTTAATCATTATCTGAAGACTTTTTACCTTTCTTCTTTTTACCATAAGCTTTATCATAAGCTTCAATATCTTTATCAGTAATACCTTTTATGCCCATAGCTTTAAGTATTCTTGGATTTACATTAGGATTAGCCGCCATCATTGTAAGACGAGTTTGTCTTTCAGACTTTCTTTTTTCTGTTCTACTAATAACATCTTGCACTCCAGTATTTATTGTATTAATAAGAGAAACATCATTTTCTGCTTTCTTTTCAAGTACTGCATTATCAAAAGCTGCTTTCTTTTCACTCCAATCATTATAATCTCTAATATTAGCATCAGTTACTGATTGTTGATTAAGTTTATCTTTATTAATCAATTCAGTTTCAATATTTTCTTTACTACCATAAAGTTCATTAGTAGACAACATATTTGCAAGACGAGCACGTTGTTTTCTTGCAAGAGCAACACGAGAACTTGCTGTATTATTATCAACACTTCTTTCATAAGCTGCAAGCGTTTCTCGCATTTTATCAAGTTGAGGATTTATATTAATACGAGTTTTAAGTTTAGCAGCTTTACGAGCAATAGGTGCACGATTATATTTTAATTTATTAAGCATATCTCTATTCATTTTATGAGATACAAGTCCACCTATTATATTAGAACTAAGTCCTATCCCATCAATTATAGTTTCAGGATTATCACTTATATATTTTCCAACTTTATTAGCAGTACGATTAAACCAATTATCTTTCTTTTTGTCTTTTTTATCAGCATTATTAGTAGACGAAGTACTATTTGTAGGATTAGGATTTTGCCCAATAGTATCTTTTTTCTTTGATTCTATATGTTCTTCTCTTAGTTCATCATTAATAGATGGACTTAAAGATGGGTTATATTCATAACCATCATCTTCTTCATATAAATCAGGATTAATACCTTTAGGACCACCTCCAGCTTTTTTAGTACGACGAGTTTTATCATATCTATTATTCCACTCCCCCGTAGAGGGAAACATCCTTAATTTAGTCCTACCATTAATTGTAACTGAATAAAGTCCTCCATGTTTAGCTTTACGAGGACTTCTTTTAGTACCATCATCATTCATATTGTGTTTATCTTTAAATTCTTCTTGTTGATTAAAAACTCTATTAGGATTTTCTCCACCCATAACTTTTTGAGCAGGAGATTTACCATTTAGAAAAGGAACTGAACTAAATACTTTAACTTCATTTTTTCCAATGTGCATTACTTCACCACCCTCAACTTCAAGACCAGTACGAGGATTTCTTCCAATATCAATGCCACCGTTCTTATGTTTACGTCCAGCCATATAATAGTAGTTAGCCCCTAAAGGAACAGCAGTTCCACCTCTAACTACATTAGGTTTAAGAACTTTCTTTTTCATAAAAATATGAATTATTATGAATTGATTTTAAGCTATATATAGCAATATGTTTAAGTATTGAACTATCCTAAGACTTTATATATTAAAATCAGCATATAGCTAAAAATAGCTTATTTAGAGCGTTTTGTCTTTCTGCGTGTACCAAATCGAGCTTGTTTCAGTCGGTCAGCATACTCATTACCAGCAGCATTATTAGTATTAACTGCATTAACAGGATTACCATTAGCATCTGTTTGATAACTATTCTGTTCAATACCAGTTTTAGGAGTATCATAAGCAAATCCATCAGATTTCTTAACTTGTTTTTGAGGTATAGTTGATTGTGTAGCAGCACCAATCATATTACTTACACCACTAATAGCACTACCAATTCCAAATAATGCTTTTCTACGAGTTCCATATTTAGCAGCAGTAGTTTTTTGTTGTTTCTTTAATTCAGCATTGCGAGCAATTTCTTTAGAAGAACTAATATATCCTGCTGTGGTAGCAGTAGATTGTAAACTACCTGTATAATTAGGTTTAGTATTATTAGACCCTCCATTTATTGCTCCAGCAATACCATTAATTCCAGAAACAATAGTATTACCAAGATTATCACCTTTAAACTCTTGTCCAATATTTTTGAAATCACTAACAATTTCACTTCCAAGATTAGCTCTTTTTCTACCACCACATTTGAACTTTTTGGCAAGAGCTATACGGTCATTACCTTTATTTTTCATATTAACTTTACCACCATTTTTAAGAGTAATTTTATTACGATATTCATCAACATAGTCTTGATTAGCATATTGAGCACTCATAGCGGCAGCTTGTTGAACACCTTCGCTTCTTGTTTGTTCCTCTTGAGCTTGTCTATATGCTTTCTCTTGAGCTTTCTTTTGCTTACGTTTACCAATAATACCACCAACAAGGTTTCCCACTGCTCCAATAGCTGCACCAATAAATGCTTTTGGACGACCATTATCATTAATAACTTTACGTTTCATATTTGTAAATTATTTAGTTATATTATATTTAAGTTCTTCAAATTCAATCTTAAGATTATCACTATTAGAAAATGTAAATTCTACAACAAAATAATTACCATATAGTCTGCTCATAGTAAAAGCATCACCATAATTATCATAATTAGCAATATTATTTCTTAGATAATTATAATTCCAATTACCAAGTTCCCAATAAGGTTTTTTATAATTACAGAATACATTTTTAGCTTCTTCTTTATTAATAAGAATATCAAGCTCTCCAGTATCAACCTCATTATTATATACTTTAAGTAAATCAGCACTATATGGAGTAACCATTCCCTCTACGGGGGAGTAAGTATAATCAATTTTAGTAGGATTTACAAGTTTATTCAATTTATAAGTAATATGCTCTAAGAATTTAACATTATCATATTGTTCATTAATTATAATTCCTATCTTAGCAGGAAGTAAAGTAGTACTTCTAATTTTATTTTTAACATTATCTGCATTACCATAAGAACTACCATCTTGAACAAATTGATGTAATGAACAATCAGTATGAGTATCTTCATTACATTTTAAGTAAAGTTTAGACTTAGTATTATAAGCCTCATCAAAATAATAACTATGTAAACTAACAAAATGATTAGCATTATAATTATAACTTAGAACAACATCTTTTTCGATATTATTTACTTTATAATTCATTTTAATAAGAATGCGATTATTAAATTTGTCATTAGCAAATCGTACATTATAAGGTTTGTATTTATCAAGCCATTGAATAATATCATCATCCATAGTATTTAATTGACCATTATCAAAATTATAAAAACGATGAAAATCATTATTATAAAATGTATATCCAAATTGGTCTACAACAAAAGATTTATCATCTTGTAATCCACCATATCCTAATGATGAAGTAAATACTTCTTGATATTTAACATCAAAAGCATCTGGTTGACTAAGTTGAATAGCTTTATCTTTTGTTTCAAGAGTATTATCAGTATTAAACATAAATAAACTATGTTCAGTGTGAACAAGAAGAATAGTACCAATACCAATTAAATTAGTAATAATACCTTTATTTTCAGAAATATTTTTATATGCTTCAACAGGAAATGTTCTCCATCCATTAACACGAGTTTCATCTTGAATTACATCACTACGTCTAACAGTTTTATTATAATTATCAACAGAAACTAAATCTTCTCTATAATTAGTAAATGATTTAGAATTAAACGCATCAGAACTACCTTGACGATTTTCAAACAAATCAATACTATTTGCTGGAGTAACTATACAACCTGTTTGAAATTTATTATTTTCATTAGCTTTATCAAGATTACTTGTATCTTGTCTTACATAGAATACATATCCAGTAGGTTCATTCTTAAAACATTTACTTTCATAAAAATGGTCATCAACAACAGGAAATTGGCAATAAGCTAAAAATGGAACATTTAATTCCCAAGTATGTTTTCTGTCAGCTTCAGAAGTATAATATTTATTATTAATTTTAGTTCTATATGCTATATTATTAGAAGTATTAAAAGTAAAACCAGGATTTTCATATATTAAACATCCATCATAAGTCATTACACCATTAGCATCTTTATCATCATTACTTAGTGAAGTACTATATTGTATATTAGTACATCTAATAAGAGTTTTATCATTAGACATATAAATGTCTCTACTTGCATTAAATAAAGTAGCTTTATATATTTTTATTTTATATTTATTATTAGCAGTTGGAATATAAGATGGAAAAAGATTATAAGCATCTTTCATTTGTAAAGTAGTACCAAGACCCATTCTACCATCTGCAGCACTATCTGCAATAGCTAATTTATATTCTGATGTAGCATACATTGCAGGAGCAGTTTCAAATTCTTCTACATTTACAGTAGTTTCAGATTTATCAGTTTGTTTAAGTTTATAACTATCAACTTGAGGTTTGTTCATATCATGACAGAACTTATAAGCATTACCTCGTTGATTATAATCCCAATTAGGAATATCTAATGGGTCAAAACAATTTATAGCATCAATTCTAAGTAAATTATAATCAAGTCTAATAGAATCAGAAATATCATATTGACCACTATAAAAATACATTAAATCAGACTTTTGACAATTAGCAGTATATAATTTAAAGAAAGTACCATCTTCATTTATAACACAATCTTGACTTCTAAAATCATTTCGAGTAAAAATACCAGTAACACGTTTAATTGGTTCAAATTTTTCATAAGATAAAAACCAACCAACATAACCTTCAGGAATAGTAACTCCAGAAATATTATATAAATATCTATTTATTGATGTTGCTCCATGACTATTAATAGGAACTCTAAATAATCTATCTCCATTATTATTTATATAAGGAAGAAAATTATTAAATCCAAATCCAGAAGTAATTTGATACCATTTAACATTAAGATAATCACTTGAAGCAAAACTTCTAAATAACTGTAAGAAAGCAGTAAGAATACTTGAAGTAACATCACCTGTTAAAGTAGTACCACTAATATTAGAATATATACGAATACCACTTGTATTTAAATCATAATCAACAGTATCATATACATAACCATGAACAGCAACATTATTATCTATTGGAGCAGCACCATAATATGTCTTACCATTATAAGTAAATGGAATAGGAACAATCTCAGAATTTGGAGAAGTTTCACCATAGTATTTTATATTATTATTTATTCTATATCCATTAGTACAATGACCATATTTATCTACATAATGAATAAAGAAATTATATACTTCTCCTTCAATAAGAGTATGTTGCTTTTTACGAGTATCAAAAGAATTATTAGGATTTAAATAATTAACTCCACTATTAATAGCGTACTTATCACAATTAATTTCTAAAGTAGAATAATTAGAATCATTATTATATTCTAATCGTAAAGTAACAACTCCAGTAAATTTATAAACAGTAGTTTCCCAAGTTTCATAATTAGAATCTACTATAATAAAACTTATAAAGTCAGGAATAGTATATTTTCTTGAATAACCAAAAGTACCAGGAGTAATATCACTACTTTTTTCTATAATATATATATTTCTGGCTTGAGCTACTTTTGAAGTATTTTGTGTAGTATTACCATCTTTAGTATATATAGTACAAGTACCAGATATGTATATATTAGTAGTATCATGAACATTAAAGAAAGAAGTTGCAGGAATACCATTACCATCACCTTCATATTGATTATTATATCCACCAATATCATTATCACTCATTATAGTATAATCTCGTGATATACTACTTCCTATAATAGAACTCTTTACTAAACTAAGAGATATATTATCTACAAGATTTTCTATATTTTTATCATTAGCATTATTTTCTTTATAATTAGAAATATAAAGTTTATTTTGATAGTTAATAATATTTTTTACATCAAAATAATTATAATTATCTATGATAAACTCTTCAGCACTTGCTTCAATTAAAGAAGCATTATTAAGTATAAATTCTTTAGTATAACTACCATAAGAACCAAAATCAGCATTAATATCTGAAGTTCTAAAAGCTTTAGTATAACTTTTAGAAGCACATATAATACCTATTTGATATTTATCATATACATTATTTTTAGAATTAAAAATAATATCTATTTTAAAAGTTTCATTAGCTATATCAGAAGTATTACTAAAATAATCAGAACATCCAGCACAAAAACCATCTTCTGGTTCTTGAGGAATAACAATAGCATGAGCACCTTGATTATTCATTCCTGTTATCTTTTGTCTAAAAGCATATTTAGTAACAGCATAATGTTCAAGAGTATCAATAAATATAGGAAAACCAAAACTAAACCATTGTGTATAATCAACAGAGTTAATCTTAAAACGAACAAAAAGATAATACCATCCTTTATAGGCATTACCTTTAACATAGCTAAGATTTCTCATTGCTGGAATATAAACTTCAGGAGATATTGATAGTACACTATCTGGAACTTCTTTATCATTAAAAATAGTTTCATCATCATAATTTCCAAGATTAATAGTACGAAGAGGTATTTTCTCTTCCATACCATCATATTCAGCAATAGCTATAATAAGACTATTTTCTACATTATAAGTAAATGTTCCTTTTATTTTTCCACCATGATATTTAAGATAATTAGTACTATTGTTTCCATAAACACATTTCATAGATTCTTCAACAGTAGACGTAGCTTCTTTATATCTAAATATTTGAGCTTTTGTTGAATCATCATTATTTACAGATATAATAACAAGTTCTACATTACAAGGTATTATAGCTACAATAGTATAATTATTAGAACCGTAATATTCATTTAATTTATTACGAATAAAAGTATTTTCTACAATACTTTCTTCATTAGTAATACAACTCTCATCATTTGCAAGTTTAACATTTAGAGCAGTAACTAAAGATAAATTTTCAGCATCTTTAGGATGTAAATTTAATTGAAGTTTAGGAGAAATATTCATAGCTTATCCTCTTGGGTCAAAAGTATCAATAAATAAATTAGAACGAAATAATTTAGAAGCATCATCTATACTATTGTTCAAAATACTTCTCTTAGCTTCATCTTTAAGTTGAGTCCACATATAATATGGATTAGTTCCATATTGAGAAGCTTGAAGATTAAACACAGGATGTTTATATCCTCTACATAACATTTTATACATACAATAATAAGCAATAGCTTCTATAAGAAGTCCATTATTGGGAATTACAGGAAGTTCACATCCAAACCTTTCACTACAAGTTGTTTCAATATAATCATATTCTATATAAATAAAATCAGTATCAAAATTTAATTCAATTTTATCGTTATTTACTATAACATAATTATAGTTTTTAGTATTATTACCTAAAGTATAATGTTGAACATTATATCTAAATGGATATTTATCATTAACAGTATTAGCTATAACATAATCTGGAGCTTGTTTATTTCCAGTTTCAATAGCATTAATTGTAGACGGAGTAATATCAATACTTGTACCGCTCGTTTCACTCGCGGACTCCCCCGTAGAGGGACAATCATTACAAGCATTGCTATCTTTAGCTTCTTCTATTTTACATCCCCTATTATCATATATTTTAATATTATTATTAGTAAGAGGACAATCAGAATAAGCAATTCTATCTATAACAATTAGCTTTTTCTTCTTACGTTTAGTACGAAGAATATCTAATTGTGCCATAGCGTCAATACACCAAGCACCGACACGAGGTATCCAATCACTATTATTAGGATTAAAATCGTTGTCAATCTTAGCTATTATGCGCTCCACGTTTGTATTTACATTGTTCAGCATTTCTGACATAATTCAAATATTTAGTAGGATACTTATATAAAAGTATATTAAGTTTATATTTAATATCAACTTGAAGATTATAAATATCATCTAAAGTGTTACATAATTGATTTGCCATTTGAATATAAGACATACCTCTATATTTAGAAGCTACATATTCAGTACGTTGATAATCTAAATTACTACTTCTAAATATAGAAGATTTAATAAAAGTAAATTCATACCAATTAGTATCTTCTTTATAAACTCTATAATCTACAGCATTATAAGGAATATGCCTTGCTGCATACCAAGCAGCTTCTTTGTCATCATATAATTTTATTCCTTTAGAAATAAGTTCTTTCTTTTTGGCATTTGTTGCTGCATAATCTAAATGAACTTTATGTTTGATACGAGTAGTATCAAGTTTCCAATGATTTATAACATACGTACCTATACCATAACTAAACTTATATCCCATTCCTTCAAGTACACATTTATGTACTTTATTATAATAAGCTGTTATATATTTACGATAAGTATTAAATTTAATATCTTTACGTTTACTTGCTATAACAATTAATTTATTATATTTATGTTCATTACGCAGTATATTACAATATTTAGTAATTTGAATAAGTAAACTTCTATCAGTAGTTTCAGAAATAACAGATAATTTTTTAATAACAGTATTATAAAGATATTCAGAAGAATTATATTCTTTATTATTCCACTCTTTATCATAAGATGAAAGAATAATATCAAATTTATCTTTAATGTCTTCAATATGTTCAAATAGATAATTATATACTTCTTCTTTTGAAGTTTTAATAACTTCAAGATTTTTATTATATTCAGCTATATCTATTTTAGCATTATGTATAAATTGAAGATAATAACCTTTAATAGTAATATCTGGAATCATATTTTATCTTTATCTTATAATATTTTCAGCAGATATTTCATTAGTATCTCTAATTATATTAGTATTCCATGTTTCAAGAATAATTTTCTTAATAGAACTAATCATATCTTCGGGAAGAAGAAATTCATCATTATCATCAATATTATCAATGTCTAATTTGCCTTCAACAGTTTCAGTTTTAATTAAATGAGGATATTCAAATACAGATTCAACTATAATAGTACCAAGAGTAGAAAATTTACTATTTTCTGGAATATTAATATAAATATATTCATTGATATAATCATAAGTAATAGCAGGACACATACCGGGAAGTTTTCCATAATATTGAGCAGATGCTTCTTTAACAAAAGCAATTTCAATAGGATTTTTCATACCCACAGTACGAACAGAATGAAAAGGCAAGTTATTGGTAAGACGAACAGGACGAGGAACTTTATTAATAGTTCTTTTAACTTTAGCAATATTAAGATTATCAGTACCAAATATATCTCCATCTGGAACATCAGTAATAGTAAGTTTAAATCTCTGTTGTAGAACTTTATCAGTATAATTATGGTTACTATAACTACGTCTAATAACTTCGTTACGAGCATGAATTATACCAAGTTTAATAGCACGACGAACAGGGATACTATCAGGTTGCTTAACAGAATGAGCAATCTCTGAAACAAGTTGTGCAATAGAAGCCATATCAATATTATTTTTATTAGTTAGTTTATAATTGCTATGATTTTGGACAAATATAATATATTTGTTTCAAATATCAGCATTAAATCTAAATTATTTATATAAAAAAATTGCAGTAGCATATTTATTATAATATACTACTGCAATAAAAACTCATTTATTAGAATTATGATTATTCACAATGACATTTGCATAAAAACCTTTTAGCTTTAGGGAACATAAGTTGTCCAATATATCCAGTTAAATAAGCAGCTTCTTCACTATAAGGATTAATATTAAACTTCTCTAATATATGAGTAATTAAATGATACCTTTCATGGTCATAACTATTCATAAATTGAGCAGGAGTAGAAGTATTAGAAATCACAATAATAGAACATCTAATATTAGAGTTAGAATAAGTAAATCCAGTATTTAGTTTATTATTAGACATGCTATTATAAGCATCATTAATGTAATTATCAGAACAACCAATAATTCGTAATCTTTTAAGAATTTCATCTATATAATAACTATTTACATGATAATAAACATATACTTTCCAATTATATTTAGGAATAGTAAAATATTGTCTTAACATATCTCATACCAATCAATAGGAATACCATTTCCAACCATAGTAGCTACCCATCTTCTAAAAGTAGTTTCATCACTTGCATCAACATCATCAACTGTATCTTTAACATACTTTATTAAATGATTTTCATCTTCAATAGAACTACCAAGATAATCAGCTTTACACATAGTAGCAGCAAAAACATAATCATGCATTATTTTATTTTTCAATTCAATATCATATTCTTTTAGAAGATTATCTACTTCTTCTTTAGTATAAGGGACTATATGTTCTTCCTTATTAGTTTTAGGATTTCGTTTAGTCATTAATTTTGTAGCATAATCATAAGCCTTCTTATTAAAATGCCAACCAAAATTATTAATATACCTTTTCATACCAACAGGCATATCTTCATAAATATCTAAAGGTGTATGTTTCATATAGATAAAAATAAATGTAGGAGCAATAATGCCCCTACCAATTAAACATTAGTAACGGCTATAACGTCCGCCACCGCGATTATGACGCATACCTCGATTACCGTATCGCTCATCGTCATCATAATCATCAAAATCATCATCAACTCTACTGCCAGCATCAGAACTACGTCTATTCATGCGAGAACCGCTTCTGGCATCTTCCAAACATTCGATAGCTTTATTAAAACATTTAAGTCCTTTAGACATATGTTCAATGATACCATCAACTTTATCTTCTGTAATTTCTACTATATACATATTATTATCTCCTTATTTATTAGTTAGCACTTTAGACAACATAGTTTTAATATCATCTATACCTTTTTCCATACTACCAACTCTTGTTTCCAAAGCATTAAACTTATTCTCTTGTTCTTTTTCTTTAGCAAATCTTGGATTAAGTATTGATAAAATACTATCTTTACTTTCAATAACTCCTCTATGATAATCAATACTATCAATAGTCTGTTGACTAATCTTAACCATAGTTTCAAATTCTTTAGTCATATCCTCAGGATTATCAGAAATAACAATACCTTGAGAGGGACTAACTATAGAAAGATTTGCAGGAATTTTCTTAAATTCATAAGTATCTCCGTTTGCTTCAACAGTAATATCAATTTCTTGATTTGCAAGACCATAATATTGAGGATTAGTATTTGCCTTAACAACTTTACCAACTGTAAGTGTAGGCTTAGTATTTTTATCTAAGATATAAAATACACTATTTTGAACTAAAGCACTAAACATATATTAAACACCAGTTAATAATTGAAGAGTATTACCATCATAAAATCCAAGATATATACCAGATTGATTAAGTTCTGCAGAAGTAACAGCTGCTCCACCAATAGTAGTAACAGCTTGACTTTCACCATCGGTATCAAAAATAACAGGAACAGCAGTTGTAGGAGCTGTATAAGCAGGAAGTCTGAATATAATCAGTCCAGCAAAATTTCTGTTATAAAAGGCATTCCTCTGAAAACTAAAAGTAACAGCAGTAGAACTAATATTTACTCCAGTAGCTTCAATACGAGGAATACCATTTCTAACACAGCATATCTTATAGTATTTATTATAGAACATAATATTAATTATTCTAACATATTTATTATAGAATTTACTTATACCAATTTCTTTACCATTCCAATTAGACCATTTAATACCAGTTTTACATTGTATAGTATAAAGAAAATGTTTAGAATCAGCATATTTTAACCAACCAAAGTAAGCACACATTCTAACTTTAAATTCTTTCTTAGTAATTTTCTTATTAACATATCTATTAACTAAACGAGTAATTCTAAGTTTTATAGATTTTCTAATAAGAGTATTAGTATGATAAAATACATCATTACCAACACTATGTTCTTATAAATAACTTTATCTTTTGCCAAGAGGCATAGTTATATTATCGTACACATTATTATATTTAATTTTATTATTTATTTTAATTATACAAAAGAAGCCAACGTTAGCATTAGAACCGTTATTAGCGTTACTACTAACTATGGCTGCATGATAATATAACTAATAATATAAATAAGATATGATTAATCTAAATCAGTAATAGTAAAGAAGCCAACGTTAGCATTAGCATTAGACTGAACCCAATTAGAATTGAAGTCGCCAACTCCAGCATTAGAACCGCGATGAGCGCCACCACCAACCAGGGCTATTCTGATTGTTTCATCATTAGTATAATTAACATAATTATAATCATATTTCTTATTACTTCCGACAGACTTAGGAATGAAATATGGACCGCCACTTAAATCAAATTCTTCAATATAATTATTAGAATTAGCTTGATAACCAATAATATCACATTTTTCTTTTATATTAGTATTATTTACTTCTCCAATTTTAACACCGTCTTTAAGTTTATAAACTATTGCTCTACTCTTATCAGTCATATCAGTAACGATAAGAATATCTGCAATAAAACTCCGTACATCTCCAAATAAATGAATGCCATGAAAATAAGCAGGAGTTGTATTTAATGTTGTATCGTCTCCAGTATAATCAGTACCTAAAACAAAAGGAGTATCACAGAAACTTTTATTCCCAACGTTATTTTCTACTTGGAAGTATGTTGGAATAATGGGATTATTACCATTATAATTAGTCCATTTATCCCAATTCAAATTTGTAACTCCTAAACCAAGACCACCTTGTTTAAATCCTCCAGAACTAATTTCTTTATTTACAGACGCTTGAGAATCAAAATTAGCATATTCAATATAATATAATAATTGTAAAGCACAATAATGAAGATAATCTATAACTCTTATTCCGTTACCTCTATTATTACAAAATTCAATAGCTTTTTCTATTGTAATACTTGTTCGAGGACGACCGTGTAGCTTATCAGTATAAGTTTCACTTTTATTACCTCCAACATGTGTTTCATCATCGTCTTTTATACAAGCATTAAATGCTTCTTCTTTATCACCATTCATCCTTGTTAAAGTCTTATTAGGACTATAAATACAAGGACTAATTCTTATCCAAGTACCATCAATATTTTTATCAGAAATCCAAATTTGATATTTATTGGTAAATATAATAACCTTTACAAAATATTCAAGAGGCATTGCTACTCCAACATCCCCCATACTTCCATCAAGAACTGGAATTTCTCCATTATCCATAGCAAGACCCCACCCATCAGCATTTAACCAATGAAGTATATTCTTACCAGAATGAAGACAACCTCTAAGTCTGTTTTGAATAGGACAAGTTTTATGAAGTTCCATATTGCCAATTCTTGTGCATACATTAACATTTTTTGTCCATTCAATACCATAAGCTTGATTATCTTCAGAAGGAACACAAGTATGGTCTGTCCAAACAGGATTACCTTCAGAATCAGAAACTATAAATTGTCCCTCTTTACCACCATTAGGAATATGTTTAAGATTAGAAATATTAGTTTGTATTTCAGAAATTAAACTTTCTATTCCCTCAAACTTTGTATTTATAGCACTGAACTTATCATTAATATCAGTTTTAAGTTCTTCAATAGTTTCATTCTTAACATATTGTTTAAGTTCTTCAGTATGAGAAGTTACATAATCATTAAATTTAGTATTTAAAGAATCAAAGTTAGAAACATATTCTTCAAAATCAGCAAAAGAACCATCTTCACCAATTTCATATTTTTTCAAAAACTCAATAAGTTTAGCAATATCTTCAGCAGGATAATCTTCTTTCTTTACATAAGCTTCAAGCTCTTTCTTATGAGTTTCAATATATGTCTTAAATTCTTTATTTAAAGTATCAAAATTAGCTATATAAGAATCAAAATCAGGAAATGTACCATCTTCTTGAATCTTATATTGATTAAGAAACGCAATAAGTCTCTTAATTTCTTCTTCATTATCATCTTCTACTCCATATTTAGCAACATATTTAATTACTTCTATTAAATCTTTTTTCTGTTGCATAGATAGATTAAATGAAGCAAGTCTACCTAATATAACTTTATCCATATTTTATTTATTTTCAGATTCATTATTTTCTAAAGCATCAAGTCTATCATTAATAGAATTAATACCATTATTAATATCTGTAATATCAGTTTTTATTTCAGAAACAACAGATTTAACATCATTAACATTAGAATTTATAGTAATAATAGCAGTAGACAAACTTTCAATAATAGTATTAAGTTTTAAAATATAATTATTTATAGTAGTATTAATAGCATCTAATTTCTTAGAAATATCTTTGAAAGTTTCTACATTAATTGCATTATCCTCTTTAATTTTGTTAAGACTATCACTATTACTTTTCAGTAAATTAGAATCATCTTTACTATTATCGTTAGATTCTCTAGTAGCATTATAATTTTTCTCCATAATACTATTAGCAAAACTACTTACTTCAGGATAATTATTTTTCATATAAAATTATTTTGGTTGTCTATATCCAGCACCAAGTTTATTAAATATAGGTCTAAGTATCCAAGACCATGCAATAGGAGCAACAATAGAAGAATTAACAAGAATTATTTTATTATCATATCCTACAGAAATATAAACACAAGTAACAATAATTATAGATATTACCAGTAATAATCTCTTTTGCCATATAGGTACAACTTTATCACCATTAGCCCAATCTACAATCTTAATAAGAATATATGTAAGTATATTTACAACAAACATATATGCAAAATCAAAATTAGAAATTATTTGATTAATTATAGTATCCATAAATTAAAGATTTAATTTTTTCCAATTAACAGATTTAGTCCAATTAGCATCATCAATCTCATTAGAAATATACATTTCAGTATTAATAACATCATCAGTATCAACATAAGTAACTACAAGACCTTTATGTCTATATTCTTCAATAACAGAAAGTCTTGTAGTTCTTATATCATTATCAAATGGCAGATATAGATGATTATTCTCTGCAAAATGATATTCTGTTTTATGTCCACCAACAGGTGTAACTAATTGTTCTTTATTCATAATATCTTTCATATTTGTAGCATTAGCAACTTTACTACCCCGTAGAGGGAACATCATTGATAATTGTCGAAATTAGCTTTATAACTCAAAGATAATACTAATTATCACAATACCCAAATAAATATATTTCAGAGCTAATAATAGCTAATTCCGACAATACCAAATCAGACTTTTTACTCACTTTCAATAGGTGGCTCAACTATTCTACCATAAAATTTAGTAGGAAAAGCAATAAGTTGAACTACTTCATAACCTTTATCAACAATAAAATATTCTCCATTAGCATAAGGATTAATACTACCAAACTCAGGACAAGCTGTTCCAAATATAGGAAGAATATAATTATCAATATTGTCTTGAGTTATTTCAGTAAGACTCTTATCTTCTTCAATATAATAGTAAGTTTCAGGTATTTTAATTTCTTGTTTTGATTGGTCGTCAGTAATAGTATATGCAGCCTTTTTTACAAAAATATGAGCAGTTTCTACATTATGACTATCAAAATAATATTTACCATCAGCATCAATAAGATAAAAATCTCCATCATATAAAGCAAGTTTTACAACTTTATCAAATGTTGGATATTCAGAAATAATTTCATCAGGAAGACTTTCTGGTTCAATTAAATCAAGACATCTTCTGTGAGTATTAATAATATCAGTATGTTTAATTTTAATAATAACTTTAATATGGTTAGGATAACTAATCCATTCTTTACCGTTCCACCAAATACATTTATTTAGAGTAGTATCGAAGAACGGAGTTCCCGTAGGAACATCCGTTGGACGATATTCAGTAGCACCAGCCATAACAAAATTATTAACTTGTTTCCAGTACATATCTTTAAGCCAATTATCATTTTCATTGATAATAGCTTTATTGCCATCAAAATATTCAGTAATAGCACTATCATTAAGATAGTAAGTAATATAAAGACCTCGCTTACGTAATACTTCCGGAATAAGATTACGAGCGTCTTCTTTATTAGCTACATATCCAACATTAATATGATTAAACTGAGAAAGATAAACATAAAGATTTTCTCCAGTTTCTTCATTAATAACATTTTCAATTAGCGTTATCGGATAAATTTTACGTTCATTCATAAGCTATCAATAGTTATTACCTCTATCAGTAGGAATTGCAGCATCACTTGCATTAGCAGTACCCATTCCATAATAAACGTAGTTAATATTTTGTTCAGAAGGAACTTTACCTGTTTGGAAATTATCTTTAGCACTAACATTATCAGCATTATCCAATGTCCAATAGTTTCTTGTAGTAGCATTATAATCTCCATTTAAAGTAACATCATTTTCAGAGAACGCTCCTGTAAGTTTAATAATTTGATTATTCTTAAATACATTATTAATAGTTTGCTTAGTACTATTATTTTTAAAATATCTTGCAAAACAGAATATTTTACGTACATCAAGACTATTTTTAAGACTTGTAAATACAGCAAGATTTGTTCCACTAACAAAATCAAGACCTTGGAAGGCACTTAATAACGTTGTAATTCCAGTAGCATAACTAAAGAAATCTTTAGGTATTTGATAAATAACACCTTCTTGCTTATAAGAACTAAGTCTTCTACAATATTGGAATATATAATTTATATTAGTAACAGCAGATACAGGTCTTAATAGATAAGGAGGAATACGTCCTGTAATACCAGCAGATTGATAATTTTCATCAGAATTAATAATTCCATAATTTGTAAAATCTAATCCACAATATTGGAACAGACCCTCTATATTACAATTAGCATTAGCATATCTAAGTAAATCAGGAGCACACATATAATTAAATGTTTCTAATTTATTAGCTACACCACCTTCTGTAATAAGTTCTATATTTGCATCTTCAAGATACTTATAAGAACTATTTTGAGTAGATGGGTCTCCAGTATATCCCCAATAAGCAATTTTTTGCTTAGTTTCATTATTTTCTGCCCAAGTTTTACTCGTCTTATTATAAATCCATTTGAATGGAGAATAATCTGGATTATCTTCAACCATATCAACATTATCTTTATTAGTATAATAAGATAGATTTAGACATCCAGAAAAACAATATTTCATATCAGTAATACCTGTTCTAACTACTGTAGATTTAGCAGTATATTCTTCCAAATTAGTATCTACATCAAAATCTTCTCCCGGTTTTTCAGATTGAGAAGTACCATAAATTTTACTACTACTACTACTACTACTACCGTGGAAAAATAGTTTAGCAGGAATTTCTCCAGTAAGTTTACTTCTATTAGTTTTAGTACTACTTGAAGCACATTGGAAAGCGCGTCCAACATTATTTAAGTTAGAACAATTAGCAAATCCATTTGGAGAAAGAGTAAAAGCAAAATGTGCATTTCTAAGAATACTATTTATATTTTGTAACTTAGTAGCTTTGCTAAACATAGTACCAGGAAACTTAGGAACAGAAGCAAAATCTTTACTTTCACAATCATAAAATACATGACTAAATACTTGTATATTAGGATTATTTGAAAGAATATTTTCAGGAAATGTAGCATCTACTATATATCGTCTTGCATTTTTAGCAACATAAGTACCATCATTTTGCCTAGTATCTGACGGGTCATATCCGAATTTAGTAAGATTAGGAAATGCAGCAAACATATCAGCTGTAATAGGAAATTTAGCTTTCTCTCCATAACTTGTATCAGTAGCAGTTTCAAATACATGAGTTACGTTACTTAAATTACTACATCCGCTAAATATAGTTTTAATATCAATAGTTCCTCTGCCACCAGAAGTAGCATTAAAACAATGTCTAATACTATTTAATTTAGACGGAAAACTTAAAGTATCAAAATCAATATATTGACAATCAAAAATGTTATATAAAGTAGTAAGATCAGGTAAAGCATTAAATATATCAGTAAAATTACCAAGTTGTGTTTTCTTAGAAGTCTTCCAAGAATTATAATTACTTATAATATGCCATTCATTATTATCATCTTCATTAAGTTGTATATCAGTAACATTTTCTACATCTTGAAAAGTAAAACTACTTATTTTAAGATTACCATTATTAATTTTGAATACATCTCTGTCTACAATAATATGTGAACTCGATAATCTTATAATAGAAGTACAATTTGTAAGGAATGATAATACACCATTAGATGCTTTATCATCAACACCATCTGTTTCATTATATTTAGTATTCTTACTTCTAACGATAGTTTTAGCACAAGTAAATCCTTCAATAATTACAGTACATTTATCTAATTTATAGAATGTATGTCGCAACATTCCATAAGTATGAACACTTGTATCAAAAAGATTAAGTTCTTTACTCTTACGAATTAAAGAGAAGAAAGTTCTTTCTAAAGTAAAATTAGTAGTAACAGTTTGTCCAATAACAAACAGCATATACATTACATCAAATTGAGTAACATGAGTTTGATAAAACATATAACCAACAGCATTATTACCCATTTTGAAATTAGTAACTTTCTTTCCACTAACAAAACTTTGGTCCCAAGTAACAGAAGCATAAGGACGTTTACCATTAGAAATATAATTATAATCATCATTAGTAATTATACCATAAATAGTTTTTACTCCATTATCAGCTCTTGTACTTTTTCCATTCCAAGTTTTAACTCCTAAACATTTATTTTCAGTAGTGTCATCACCATGAATAGTAAAATTATTACAACCTCTAAACATACCAGCACCATTAGGACCAGAAGAAGGTTTAAGAATAAGACATCCATAAACTCTAATAAGTTTAGTACAATTTTGGAAAGTAGCAGTCATAGTGATAGGTTTAGCCTTATCATTAGCAAACTGTATATATTCTACTTCCTTATTACCAGTAAGAGTAATACCACTACCATAAGTAAATTTACTTAAATCAAGTAAAGTTTCATCTACTCCATCTCCAGATATAGATGTAAGAGGAACATTTTGAAGATTAAGGGTAGTAATATTAGCTTGATTAGAATTACTAATAGTAAATTTATTAAGTTTAGTACAGTTACTTAAATTAATAACTTTAAGAACTTTATTATCAGTAATAGTTAAATAATTAGTACCACTTGTTCCAGTAAGTTTAGTACAACTTGTAATATTAATAGTAGTAAGTGCTCCATTATTTTGAATAGTAACTTTTTGAAGATTACTACAATTATCAATAGTAATAGAAGTTAAACTCTTATTATTTACAATATTAACCTCTTGTAAGTTATTAAGATTAGAAACATTTAATGTTTTATAAGCAGCACACTCTCTAATCGTAATCTTAATAAGTTTAGTACATCCAGTTAAATCTACACTTTCAATATAATTTTGATTATCAAGATTAAGATTAGTCAATGCACTATTATAAACAGCTAATCGTTTAAGAGGGATACTTGGAATAATAATATCAGATATACATTGAGAATTACTAATATCAATTTCACGTAATTTGGTAAACTTAGTATCAGTTTGTCCTCCAGCAAGTTGTTTAACAAGTTCAAGAGTAAATGTAGGTCTACTACCTTGTATTAATCGAGATTGAGTATTAGCAAAATTAAGAGAACGAATTTCACTAACACCAATTTCAGGTTTATAAGAATCAAGACCAAAAGGAGCAGCAAGAGAATTACTTTCTTGTAACTCTAATTCAGTAATAGCAGTAAGACCAGGATTATTAGCATATAATTCAGTATTAGTATGAGATATTTTATAAATATTCATTTTAAATAAAGGTACTTCATCACTTCCAATTTGAATAATTTGAGGAGAATTAGTTATACCCCAAGTTACTTCAGAATTAGAATTATTATTACCAGCATCTACATATACTTCTTTATTTTTAGGAAGATAATAATAAGTTTGTGTAGCATTACCAACATTGTGATAAGCAATTATATCAGTATTACTTTTAATAGGAATATATTCAGGAGTATTATAAACTGTAGAAGACATTTTACAGTTTACATCATTAGGATAACTAAATTTTTGAGCAGTATTTCTCCAATAGAAAACACTATCAAGAAATAGAATATGTTTTCTAAGCCAATCTAAAGTATAAGCAGCCTTACGACCATGTAATTTACTTAGATGTTTAGTATTAGAATATTTATCATTAGTAAATTGAACAAGATATTTAAGTTTATAATCAAGATTAAACAGAAGTGGTCCACATTCACCAGTCTGTTTAAGATAGAACTCATTAACAAAATATTCAGCACTATCTTTATATCCAGCTTTATTAGCAGCACTATACAAAGTAGTTCTAAAATCATCCCAATAATAAGAATATGCACTTGTACCAGCAATCTCATTGATACCAACTTTATTTCTCATAAGATTAGTATCCATACTTAACCATAGTTTATTATGATTAGCAGAGAACACAGTATTGCTAAGACGAAGTTCATCTTCAAAATCAAAAGTTTCAGCAACAAAACCATAATTTTTACCTTCAAGAATTTGATTCTTAAGATATTTCATCCACATATTAGGTTCAATAGAAAGAGTACCTTGGTTACCACTACCAAGTGCAGTATCCATATCATAAAATCCAATATAATAATCACCATTTTGCCAGCTTCTAAATGTACTATTCTTACCAAAATTATCAGCAAGACCGAACATATTAGCTATAACAAAATACTTATACATTGAAGTAGCATTAAAACCAAGAGCTGCAAGTTGGTTTACATCAGTAATAATTTGTTGTTTTTTACCAGTTCTTACATAACCATTATTATATGTATAAAGGTCATATTCAGTAGTAATTTCGGGTCTATCAATATTACCAATTCTATCTCTTGTAACATAAAGTCCCTCTAAAGGCAAACTCATGACAGTACCTACAAAGTTCTTAAATGTAGTATAATCACTTGCTTGACGACCTTGAGGATAATGAACTTCATAACGTTGGTCAAGAATAGTATCATCATTTTGCCAAAAGTCTCCAGCAGAAGAATCAAAATCAGCAGGTAAACTACTGCCCTCTATTTTAGACATATCAGCAATAGAAGTAGTATCTTTAATTTCAACCCAGTTAGCATTACTATCTTCTTCAGTAAAAGTACAACCTTCAGCAAGATATGGGAATGTAGTAGCATTAATATTTTGCCCAAGACTATCAGTAATTTTATTAACCTTTCTAAATCCTAAATTTCTAAAAGCATCACGACCTAAGTTAAAAGAATAAATTCCAAGAGGAGTAGTAGATACTTTAGAAGTTTCAGTAGTATGGAAGTTCATAATAAGAAGAATAGGAAAACCTTCAACTGTATGTTTAAGAGTAGCAGTAGGTTGTTGATTTTTAACATATTCACTATTCTCTACATTATCAAGAGCAATAGGGTCTGATGGAAAATAATCTTTAAGAACAGTATTTATAAATTTACCAATAGATGCATTATTACTATGGGAACTATCTACAACATCAGCTTTAAGAGTATATGTTTGCTCAGGTAGCCAAGTATCTTTAGGAATAAATGCTGTATCGTTAGGAACAGTAATATTAATATTTTTTACAGCATCAGCCAAAGTAGATGTACCTTGAAGTTCAATAGTATTATTATGAACTTGAAGAACAGAAGTATTTTGTTGAGTAGGGTCCCAATAACTAATAGTCTTACCAGAAGTAGGTTGAAGTTGAACATTATCAGCAGTTTGTTGATTTACAAAGTTTTCAAAAGTCCAACTATCGTCAGTACTAACATCAATAAGCATGACAGGAATACCAACAGCTTTAGCATATTGATTTAATTTTTCTTCACTAAGATTAGCTCCATCAAGCAAGAAATCAACAGTATATGCACCATTTTGATACAGATATGAAATTACTTGTCCGTCAGCTCCACGTTCACAAAAATTCTTACGAAGTTCAGAATCAATAATACTAAAATCAAAACCTCCATCTTTATATGTAGATGAAATTCTATTATTAATATAATTAGATACAATATCAAAATCTGTTAAAGCATAATCATATACTTGAAGATTATAAATATTGCAATCACACAACCATCCACCATCAGTAGTATCTCCATATACTTTACCACCAATATAAATTTCATCACCAACAGTTGGAAATATAGAATAGTTACCTACTGCACTAAGAGCACCTTCAAGATAAATCTTTATAATATAATGTCTTTCTTGTTTTTCTTCACCAGAATTATAAATATATTTATCATCAGAATGTACGCAAACAATATCAACATTATTTACAGTATTATCAGTTAATCTTAATAAAGAACTTGTATTAACATATATATCATGAACATCAATTTCAAAACCAGTAATAAGCTGACCAGTTTGAGAATCAACTTGTCCTACACATAATATAGTACGTTCATCATCTGGATGGTAATCAGCTTTAAAACTTATACTTATAGTAAAATCATTATTAGTTCCAGCTACTATATTAGCAAAAGTCTTATTAGTACCACCAATATTAAAACTTCCTAATTTAGCATAAGCTCCATTACTAACTCTCATATAAGGAGCATTATTAGTAGATGTTTTAACACCAACTAAATTAGAAGTATTAGCCATTGTTATCTTAGATGTAACCTTTGTTTTCCTACCACCAACAAGATAATTTTCATTGACCATATTAAAAGTTTGGTCTCCTTTATTATATGTTCTGGCAAGAAATTCAGAAATAAGATGACTTTCTACAGTAGTAGATTTAGGGAGAAAATCATTTTTAGATTTTACAAACTTAACATACCAAGTTTTAGTAGCTGTATTATTACCAACATTAACAGTAAGTTTAATAGCAGTTACTTGATTTTCTATAGCCCAATCTTTACCAATTACTGAAATAAAGTCATTAATTTCTTCTCCAAAATAGCCAATAGTATCTTCTTTTATAGTAGTAGAACCAATTTTATAATTATATTGGAAAGTAGTAGAACCTTGTAAATATGCAGTCCATACAAGATTTATAGAACCAGACAAACTAACTTCAGTAGGTTGAGACTGGTCTTCACTCATTACAGTACTACTAATAAGAATACTCTTACTAATTAAAGTAAGAGAAGATGTTATACTATTTTGAATTTGTTGATTATCATTATAGTATAATTGTGATTTAACAACATATACACCAACATCGAATTTAGATAATAATTCTGCAACTCTAACACTAAAAATATTTTGATTAGTATCAATAATACTAATAGGATAAGTTTTGCTAACTACAGAACTACCATCTTTAGTAACATCAATTTTTAATGTATATTCTCCTACTATACCTACTGAATAAGTATAAATTAAACTTTCATCACTTTCCAAATCTCCATCATCAGTCAAACCAATATCAAGATTAGGAGTAGAAAGATTTACAACAGATTCAACAATAGTACCACTCCAAGATGCAGAACCATAGACACCATTAGTTTCATCTTCATACGAAGCAGAAATATACATATTACCAGTATGATTTATCAAAGCAGAACTAATAGTAGAAAATGGTATAGTAATAGTAGGAAAAGTAAATGATGCAGAACCACTTGCTACTTGTATAGAACCAATACGTACAGTAACTTTCCATACTTTAGTAGCTTTAACAGAAATATCTCTAAGTTCAATAGTAAGACCATTTTCATTAAGAATAACTGCATTTCCAGTTCCTACATTGTTTGCAAAAATATTACAAGTAGCTTCTGTAATATCAGTGCCACCTCCAGAACCACCAGAGCCTCCGCCACCATGTTTAGCAAGCCATGATACATTACGCTCAAGTTTAGCAACACGTTCTTCATGATTAACAAGAACGTCTTGAACAGAAGATTTTTCATCTTCTTCAACTAAGGCTGGGTCATCAACAGCCATTCCAGAAGCTTGATTGGAAGCTACAACGACCCAATTACCTTCCTTATCTCTAACTTTAATATTTCCCATATTATAATGTAATAGTTAAACTGTCAATATCAGTAATACCATAATTACGCTTATCTTCATCAGAAATAGTACTAAGTGTCATAGACTCAACACTAAGTTCTGAAAGCTGTTTGTTCATATCAAACTTTTTACTATTATTATCAAGACGTACATCCCAAATATTATGAACTTGTTTAGCAGTAACTTTAACGTTAGTATCAGTTAAATCATATCTTATATACATAGGATAATGCTGAGCTACATTTTCAGTAGGACTTGCTGCATTAGTTTTAGCCTTAAAATAAGATAATAACCAAGGTATAGTATATTCAGGACCAGAAGGTTGTTCTTTATTAGAAACAAGTTTATATCCACTTGCTTGACTCATTATATAATATGGAGCATCAATTTTACTGACTACTTCATATCTTGCAAATTTATCATTTTTCTTAACATGAGATACGTCAGTAACTTGAATAACAGGAACACGAGTATCAGCAGTAGTAACTTCTCCCATTAAATCTACTCCAGAAGCAGGTTTATTATTACTTCCTATATATCCTGTTGGAGCATCATATATAGGCTTACTTATAGAATAAGTATGCTTATGCCCACCAAGAACAACTCTAATACCATATTTCTTAAATAGTCTACTAAATCTATAAAGACCTCTACTATTCAAAGTATTAAGATGAGAACCAACACGAGCACTTTCACCTCCCATAAAACTCCAAGTAACAATAGTAAAAGGCATTTCGTGCATATAAACAATACATTTGCCACAATTAGTAGGTTCTACATCATTACCTTTCCAAAGTTGAAGGTCTTTCTTAAACCAATCTTCAATTTTAGCATTAGCATTTTCAGCAAAAGTTCTATCTCCTTGATAAGCATCGCTTTCCCAATCTTTATACATTTTACTTGTGGCAATAGCAATTTCGCTATTTAATGAAACAAAATGATATTTACCATAATTAAATGAATAAAGACTATAAATAGGATAACTTTCATCTTCCCATTCAAAAGAATAATCATTATTTACATCAAGTTCAAAGCAGAAATATCTAAGAACGTTAATATGTGAATATTTACTTGTAGCATCTTCACCATCAGTAAGCTCTGTACTTACATGTCCACATAAGTCATTATTACCAATAGTAAACATTTCACATTTATCAATATTATATTTTTTACCTTGATAATAATCAAGCCATTCATTAGCTCTATTACCAGATTGAGTAATATCTCCTGTATTAATAAAGAAATTATAATTCTTTTCAGTCTTATTAATCATATAAGAAGTCTTCCACCAAGCAGTATATTCTTGCCAATTAAAACCTTGTTGGTCACTAATGTGGATAAAACTAAAATTAGTAACATCTGAATCAGCTTCAACAGTAAATGTAAGAATATCACTTGTATAAAGACTATTGTTATCACGTCCTACACGATATTCATAAGAACCTTTTTCAAGACCTTTTATAATAGCTTTATGAGTAGTAACAATAGTACCATCACTTGCTATCCATCTAAACCGTTTATAATGTTCTATAAACTTAGTAACCCATTCAGGATTAGAAGAATTATTATCAGTAAAACTATAAACTTTAGTCCAATCTGTACTACCTTTTTTACGATATTCTACATATTCATCATAGTATCCAACAGAAACCCAATTAAAACATCTTGTAGCACCTTCACCATTATCTGTAGCTTGAATACCAAAAGTAATATTTATATAATTAGCATGGTTGCTATCAAATGTAGTCTTATTAGTAAAGAATGTTTTACCAAGATAACTTGCCATTGGTTTATACTTAGCTTTAATATCGTCTGGATAATAATATTGAAGACTATTACCAAGAGCAGTAGTTTGCTTTTCAAGATTAATATAAGTCCACAAATCAGTAGTCTTACGAGAAGCATATGCTTTATTACCTTGTTTAGCAGGCTCTAACATAAACCAACGAACAAAAAGAATTTTATTCCAATCGTCATCAACAGTAAATGTAGCACTACCTTCACCAACAGAACCAGTACCAAATCCACAAGAATCTATATATCCAACTTTAGTAGTCTTACTTTCCCAAGGATTATTAAGAGTCTTCTTTTCAAGTAATTTTCTAAAACTTTCTCCAGCACAAAGATAAAAACTACTTGGACCTTGTTTAAATACAATAGGTTTATTATTTTTATTCCATATCATATCATAATTATCAACGCTAATAAAAGCATTTTTAGAAGTATTACATTCAGCACCTCTAATTACAAATGTATTACCAGCTTTGACAACCCCATCGAGTTCAAGAACATCCCAAATATAACCTATATCAAAAGGACTTTCTTTAGTACCATCAGTATATAATAAATATAAACCTTTAAGATTAATATCTTTTTTAGAACCATTAGCAATCTCTACATAATTGTGTGTACAAAGACAATCTTCATTACCTTCTCCGCCACAATAAATACTATTCATGCAGAGATATTGACTAATATAAACTCCAAAAGCGTCATCTGGATTTCCAGGTTTAGTTATAGACTTATTAAATTGTCTAACAGTCCATTTTCCACTTTCATCAACAGTAACTCTATATGTTTCAGAACCATTAGTAAAATTAAGACGTTCAAGATTAAGTTGATAAAGTTCATCGAGAGATATACCTCCACCACTTTCTCCACTATCTCCACCACTACCATTAAGATAAAATTTGCCACCATAATAAACACCAAACTTTTTTCTATCAGTATAGAAAATAAGTTCACCATCTACAAGGTCAGCTTTATTTTGTGCAAAATTAGTAGTAGTATCCATTTTACAACATATACAAGTAACTGTATTAGTTGCAGGTTCTTCAGATGGTTTATCTTCATCATCGTCTTCGTCAGGCTGATTCTCTTCAGGAACATCTTCCGGCATTTCTGGTTCAGCAGAAGCCATAAGAATACGACGATAACCGTTAGCAGTATTCCCAGGAATAATACCAACAGTTTGTAATCTACTTAATTCTTTAACTTTATCTTGAAGCTCACTAAGAGCATTTCTAATAACTTTAAGTTCTTCATCATCTTCCCCGTTAATATCTTTATCTTCTTGAGGGTCAATCCAAAGAACTTCTCCGGGTTCTTCATTACCTATATAAATAATAGGCATTTGATACCACTTTTCATCTTTATTATAAGTATAATAACGATTCTCATCACGAACATAAACAAAATTACCAGGCTGTTTATATTTATCGTCATTTAAATCGTCAAACGTTTTAACAGTAGTAATACCAATCTTTAGTAGTCCATCTTCTACCATGTCTTCAACACACTTTATAACAAGTGCTCTAACATCATCCCAATTTACTTCAGGAACAAGATGATGAACATAGTTCCAAATATTTTGAACATTTTCTTTAATATATTCTTTGAACAACTCTTGGTCTTTAAGAACATTCTCTTTGAAATCTTCAAAATTTTCCTTAATCCACTTCTTAAATGTTTCGTAATCTACTCTAACATCATCACGAAGATTAGCAATAGGTTGCCAATATTCTTTATTAGTAAGTGGAATACCTTTAGGAACTTCTTTTCTACTAAGATAGCTGGCAAAATAACCATCATGCACAAGACAAAGTCTTTCATAATGATTATTAACGTCCCACTGACCATCAGCAGTAAGACTAACTTTACCAAGTTCTTCTTTCTCAGTTCTCATAAAAATATGAATTATTATAACTTATTTTAGAGCTATATAAAGCTATTATTGTCATCATTGTAGTATTATTCATATTCGATATAAAATTATAATATAAAGCTAATAATAGCTATAAATAGACGTATTTATAAGTAATAACTATATCTGAAATATCTACTCCCCCGTAGAGGGATTGTCATCATTATCATTAGTAACACCATTAAAATCTTCTTCTCCAAGACTATAAACGCTATTTAATTCACCTTGATGTTCCATCCAAAGTTTTCCAGTAGCAGCATCAACAGTAAATTTAGGTTTATTACCACATCCAACAATAGCATTTATTTTTCCCTCTTCATCAACAGGAAATACTATTTCTGGACAAGGAGATTTACCATTATAATTCAAATCAATTTGACCTTTAATATATTCAATAAGTGTTTTAGCAAGTTTAAACTGATTAAGTTTTCTTGCAGCAACCGCTGCATTAAACATATTAAAGCAATCAATAATTTTTCTATTTTTAGAACTACAAGCAGCTTGGCAGTCTTTAAGTAAATCAATACCAAAATCAGTAAGCATTACAAGTATGCGATGGTATATACAAACATATTCAGCAGGAATAGTCATATAAACATATTCGGGCTGAATTTCAACAAATCCATCTTCAGGATTATTATGAATATAAACAGGATTTAGCTTATCAGACATACGCCATTCTATTTATAAGATGAGATATATTATTTAATTGAGTAGTATTAAATAACTCAAGATTTTCCATGCAATGAATCATAATAGAAACAGCAGGAATAGAACAATCTTCTTCAAAGAAGCCAAGACGAAGTTTTTGAATAGTATCAGCATTCTTTTGAATAAACAATTTCTCATATTGTTCTAAAAGACGTTCTGAAACAATTTCTTCAATAGAAGTATCCATATCATTAATCTTTTATAGCATTATTAATAATATAAGTAATATAAGATTGAAATTTAAGATTTATCTTATTAGAAAAACTTATTATTTTTTCTTCTTTATTGAGAGCATTATTATATATACTATCAGTAACAGCTTTTTCTACTTCTTCAATCCATTCTTTTTTTAATAGTTCAGAAACTTTAATACCATTAATTTCATATATATTTAATGTAGTATATATATTATAGTATTCAGCATTTACTATATTTTTAATATTTATAATAATAGTTTCTTTATTAATATCTATATGATTATTTACTAATGTATCTGCAACAAATTTTATAAGAGCATAAGCAGAACAATTAATAGAATCATTTATAGCAATTTTACATTTTTCTTTATCTTTTTGAATAGTATTCTTAGTAATATCTGTTACAAAGCTACTTATTTTAGAAATAGAACTAACAAGTTCTGAATTAAGTTTAGCTTGTATATGTTCTCGTTTATTATCAATAACTTTAACTGCTATTAAATATATTACTACAACAATAGCAGGAGTTATACCTTGTGCAATAGCATCTGACAGTAAATCCATAGAGTATTAAGTAAAAAGAGGTTGCCAATATCAACATTTAATATTAATATCAACAACCTCATTGTAAACAAATGTTCTATGACTTAACTTACACTAAGATGTAGTATTAATATATTATTCATCATCAGAAGCAATTCCAGCAAGAGCATTACATACAGTTTCAAATGTAGTAATAGCAGCTGCATCAGTAGGATATGCTACTTGGATAATTTGATTAACTACTTCATCACGAGTTTTAACATCGCGAGGCTCAGCAAATCTTAATGTAAAAATAGTAAATCCTGTGTCTTTAGCGTCAGCAGATTTAAGAGGATTAAGAGGATAGTCAGGATACAAATAATAATAAGCATCTCTATAAGTATATTCAAATCCTGCATCAGCAGCTGCTTTTTCTGCCAAATCTTGAACATACTTAGCATCTCCATAAGCAGGAGTACCATTTGACGTTACATTTGCAGTAACATCAAATAATTCATCTGCTCCAAGAACTGCATAATCTACAGCTTCTTTATTTGCAGTAATAGTTATTTTTGCGTCAGAAACAGAAGCTGTAACACCAGAACCATTTGAATTATGGTTAATAGCTTCAGCCAATTTAGACGCCAAAGTAGCAGCAGTCATTGTAACGTCTTTAACATGAACCATAGCAGTCCACTTATTACGTTCATTGAATTTAGTACCCTTAAGAGCAATAATCAAAGAATAATCTCCAATTTTTATAGGAGCAGGAATTGTTACATCTGCTGTAAATTTAGTAGCAGTTGTATATGTTCCTTTAACAAAACTAAAATTATTCTTATAAATAGGAAGAACAATAGGACCACCATTATCACTTGAACGTCCAAGTACAAGCATAGCTTCCTTAGTAACTTCCTTACCAGTAGCAGTAACGGTAAGTTTGCCATTAACATTAACAAATACGCCAATAGCTCCGTCTGCAACAGCTAAAAGGTCAGAACCGGTAGCATAAGCTACATTCTTACCCAAAAGAAAATGTCGCATAATTATTTAATTTTTATAGTTACACTGTTATTGTCCTTGTTGTTGTCTTGCAGCATTAGGAACTTGTGCTCCAACAGATGCAAAGAATTTACCAACAGCTCTTTCGACTATTTCAAAATGAGTATAAGCAGGCAAATCACAATTTACACATTTGGAAGTTTCAATATCATACTTAACAACATTAGGAGTTTTAATATATTTAATATTAAGAAACTTAACACTATTATTATTATTATTAGTGAAGATTTCCAACTGTTCACAAGAAACAACTCCAGTTTTCTCAATACCATCATCTATTACAGGAATGGAACTAAGACAAACAATAGGAGAATCTTTGCTTGCACCATTGCAATAATCACGAAGTGTAGTTTCCAATACATCAGAACCAATAAGTCTACAAGCAACAGCATTACCTCTCAATGTATTTTCATATTCAACACTAAAACCTAAAAACATCATAGGTTGTATTTTATATTCATTTCCATCAAGAGTAATATTAGAATCAATAGTAGGAATATTAATTATATGATAACCATTTTTAGCATTATAAAAACTAACTTTCTTGGTAGACCCAACATCATTAGTATTAATAGAATACCTTGCAGAACGATATAAATTCCTAAAAGTATTAATAGGCTGCATAGTAGAAGCCTGTGTATTTACACTATCTTGTAAAGTAGTACGAACTCCAGCTAAAATTTCTTGCTGAACTTTTTCTGTAATAACTTCATTAATATATACATCTATACTTTCAGGAAGAATACCTCTAACAAGTTGTAAGCCCATTTGTTGTCCCAATGTTCGAAACGTATTGTGCATTTCTTGTATATTCATATTAGATATTCTTTAGTTTATTAATAAAAGCATTAACAATAGAAGTATTCTCTGGATTCTTAAAATAAGATACAGCTTCACCAATATTTGCTCCTATAAATTCTCCATCAGGAGTACTTATATTTTGATTATATTGAGAACGAATAAGTTCACCACGAGCAACTAACTTTTCAATATTGGCAATAAGTCTAATATCTTTATTGTTAAAAATCTTGTTGAACTTAATAGGTTCATTAGTACTAAACTTATCTATTTCAATTTCTCTTTCAAGTCTATCTTTTGCAAGAGAAGATATAACAGGAAGACTATTTTGTACACAATATTGTGTGTATATAGCATCAAACAAATCATTATCAGCAAGACAAGCAACATAGTTAGCTTTAGCTTTATTAACTTCAAGACGATACTTACGAAGTTTTTCAGCTTCTTTTTGGTCATCTTTGAAGTAGAAACGTATGTTACTATCACTATTAATTAAAGCAACATCTTTGGCAACGTCATTATATAATAGACAATGCCTATACATAAGATACTCATCTACATTTATAGGATAACCAAGTCTACATTTTGTACTTTCAAGAATATGAAGTCTATTGATTTTCTCATTAAGAGCTTCTCTAAGATTCTTAATATTCTGACGATTAGCAGACTGATAAACCTCTTCAATTTTCTCTTCTTCTGCTTTAATTTTATAATAATCTTTCTTATGAAAATAATGAAAACTAATATCAAATGTACGACCCAATTCATCAACAGGAATACGAATATTGTTTAGATACTGTTTAACTCTGCTAATAAAATTAGGGTCATTAGGAGAAAGACCAATAATGTTAGGAAAGTATGTATCAATCTCTTCCTTATTAGAAGATAAAGTTCTTGAAGATTTAATACTTCCGCCAATATAATCTTTTCTCTTAGGAAGAACTTTATCATTTACCTTTCGATACAAAGAATAATTCTTAACAAGAGAAATAGTTATAGTACGTCTATCAGTATATTCTTCTTCTAAATCTTCTTCAGGTTTATCCTGTTTATTAACAGGTTGTGTTCCCTCTACGGGGGAGTTAGATTTATCAACTTTCTGTTCCCTATTTTCAGCATCAGACTTACCAAATCCAAATTGAATGCCTTTTCCAGAATTATTTTCCATATATTTATCAGTTTAATTTATTACAATACACACTTCAATAAGAACATCTTATTAGAGTTATTAACTTGCAAGCCAAGAGAAGATTTAATCTCATAACGAGCCATATCAATCTCAGTAGCAGCATGATTAGTATTAGGAAGACCCCAGCAAGCAGGAATATCGGTCATACCTTCAATAACTTTAGCTTTATAAATTTGTCCCTTTTGACGAACTTGACGAACATTACGTTGTCCCTCATAAGAAGAGAAATCAATAAAACATGCTTGGTGAGAAGTAATAGGAAGACCAGAACGAGGATGAATCATGCCATTCTGTTTAGCTGCTTCAGCAATAGTACCTTTATCAAAGAAAGAACAATGCTTTGCAGTAATAGTATGACCATCAACAGTCTTATACTTACGGAAATAAGCTCCATATTCAAGACCAGAACCTGAACCTTGAATTTCTTTATCACCAAGAGGAGTAAGGAAGCCATTCTCTTTAGCATCAACTTTCATAGCCTCATCGAAATCTTCCAAGAAACCTTTACCTCCCATAAAAACAATATCCATAACACCATTATCAGTATCACGGTCAAGAACATCACCAACAGTTCTCTTAATTTTGCTCAAAGGTAAAATCTCACCATAAGTATCGTAATTAGATTCACGACAGATTTCAAGCATACCAGAAGTATGAGGAATAGGTTTACCATTATCTCTGTCTTTAAGCAGAACTTCACCGTTAGTATTACGGTTATATTCAGCAAGCCACAGACGTTCCTCATTCATTACTCTCATAGTAAGATTAAACTGACGCATCTCTTCGTTAATCCAAAGTCTGTTAGTACCACCACTCTTAGTTTTAAACTCATATTCGGTAATAACATTAGCAAGATTACCAGCAATTTCTTTAGAATAACGATGGAACTCAAGTTGAGAAGTCATCTTACCAGGTCCCATAGAATTACTTCTATTTCCCTTAGAATAAGACTCTGAAACAGTAGGTCCAGACATACTCCAATACTTACCTTTAGCAAGCATATCAGGGTCAATAAAAGCATTAGGATTAGGAGATGTTAGTTTAAGCAAATAACCATAACCATAAGGAGATTCTCCCAAATCTTTCTGAACACGAACCTGAGTAATGCCATCAGGAGCAATCAAGCCATATTGTTCAATAAACCAATGAGTACTAAAATGAACTTCAAATTCAGCACCACCAAGACCTGGCTTAGTATTAGCAGGATTGAAATAAGTAACAAAGTCTGTAAACTTCATACGACCCATTGTACTCCAAGTCCATTGAACTGTTGCAATATCAACAGTACCAGAACTACCTTGACCTTCAGTCATAAATGACAACGGAAAACGGTCATCATCCATACCATAATTATAGGTAAGGAAAGAATTAATTTCAACAGGTTTTTGTAATTGAAGATATGCAATACTCTCTTCATTAGAATATCCTCTATCTTCATACTTTCCCTGCGAAAGAACACGCATTTTGTACATAATTTCTTAATTTAATTAGTTATAACCAAAATCAATATCTGTGCCTTTAGCACCAGTCTGTTGAGGCTTAGTTACTCTAACAGTAGTTGTATTACGTTCTTTAGCTTTAAGGCGAAGCGTTGCAACTTTTTCCTTATTAATAGCCATACTAACAAGATTAGAATAATTTCCACCAACAAATTTAAGATAAGCACGGAGAATCTCATCATCACGACGACTTTCGGGAGTTTCAGCCGCTAAAGCTCGTTCATAAGCAGATAATCCATCATTATCTACACGATAAACATAATTAAAGAAATCTTCCGGAGTAACTGAAATTTTCTGTCCATCTCTGTTAATAACAATCGTTTCAGGAATTTGATAACCTGCAATATTACGACTTTTAATAACATCATGAACTCCGTTCCAATAATCTTCCAATCTTTTAATACGTTCATTTTCCTTACGTTCAGCTTCTTCTTCAATTTCTTTACGATATTGAGCATCAGCTTCTTGTAAACCAGCGAGTTCTTCTTTAGCAGTAACAAGTAATGTACCAGAAGATTTAAGATATTGAAGATAACTTTCTACATCTCCTTTACGTCCTTGCTCTTTCCAAGCAGTCCTAATAATAGCTTCTTGTTGTGCTTCATCAGAATCATTAATAGTAATTCCACTACGGTCAGGAATTTCATTAAATCCTTCAAAAGAATTACCATTAGCAAGATAGTAATTCAAAACATCATTTAGTATCGGGTATTTTTGATAAAGAGTATTTATAGCAGTTTCATAATGTTCGTCTCTGGCAGTTTCTACGACAGCATTAATATAAGACTTAATTCCTTCAATACTATTTTCAAATTCAATAGGTTTATCATTATCATCAGTAATTTGAATACCTATAGCATCTTGAATAGTATTAATATTAATCTCATCTTCAGTATTTTCAATCTTGTCAAATTCTTTAAGCCAAGCATCAACATCTTTAGCTTCTTTAAAAATATTGCCATTTTTATCAACAAGATTGCCTTGTTCATCAACAGTATAAGTATTTTCTCCAACTTCAATAGAAGTACCAGCTTCAAGATGATTTTCTAAATTAGTATTTTTATTATCATCTCCATTATTATCATTTTTATTACCGTTATCTTTATTAGAATCACCTTTGTTTCCATCACCATTATTATCGTTGATGTCGTCAGTAGGAACTCCATTAGTATCGGTATTAACTTTACCTGTGGTAATATCCGTAGAAGTACCACCATTGCCATTTTCATTACCCTCACCAGTATTATTACCGGTTTTAGAAGGGTCATAACCAAAATCTAAATCCATATTACAATTTATTTAGTGAATAATTATCAATACAATTATAACAATAATCCATAATATCAGCAACATAATTATCAATAAAATGACAAACAACTACATAAACTATATAACAATTATATATACTGCTTGATATAGTTTATAAGATTTTGCCGAGTATGTTTCCCCGTAGAGGGAGGAAACAATCATTATCACTACCATTATATTATATAGTAAAATATAGTATCACATAGAGCCATAAATAGCTATTATATTCAAAAATTTGTCCTACTCATTATATAATATAGAATAGGACAAATATAATAATATCATTTCTTAGACTTACTTCCAGACTTACTATCGTAACGATTTTTATTCTGTTTAGCAACTTTAAGTTTAGTATCAATATCGTGCATTTTAACTTGTCTATCTCGTTCTTTATTAAAAGTGTCAAGAATAACTTTTTGTTTTTCAACATTTATTTTTTCTTGTTCAACTCTTGCTCTTGCAGCGTCAAGACGATTAAGACCAGCTTCTTTAGCATCATTTCCAACTTCAGCATTATAACTTATCATATTAGCATCAGCTCTAATAAGTTCAATTTGTTGGTCAAGATAACCTTCAAGTTCTTTAGTTTTTCTATCTTCTTCTCCTTTAACTTTAATCTTTTGTATCTCAAACTCTTGTTCCATTTGAGCAGTCTGTTGCTCCATTTGTTTAAGTTGCTCTTCATGGGCATCTTTTTGTTCTTGATATTTTTTTATAAGTTTAGTAATAGTTGCAACATTATCTCCTTCAATAGCTGCAATAGCCATCATATTATCACCATTTTGTGCAGCACTAAAAGCATATTGTTGTAGCTGTTTAAGTTTATCTTGTTCCTTAACAGAATTTTTACACTTAATAATATAATCAGCATATATATGTTTATCAACATCAAGACTAATATATTTTATATTCCCACCAGCATCCCTATATGATGTATCAAGACCGTCTATCCAAGCACATTTAGAATAATCCAAATCTCTATTATAATCACGCTCTCTCATACAATCAAGCATATATTCAACTATAACAGTACCCATAGAACCTCTTAATACAGCTTCTTCGGTAACTCCTTTACCTGCACTATTAGCTATTTCTCCATATCGTTGAGGAGTCATATCCACTTGTTCATTAGCAGATTCTTTAATTTCAGTAAGAAGATTATTTAATTGAGTAAGATAATCACCAATATTAGTTTGAAGTATTCTAACTTGTTGAGCACGAAGCATACCTTGGTCATTAGTATCGTCAATATAAAGTATGCCATCTGCAAGCATTTTATAAATAGTATCTTCAGGAACTTTACCAAGTAAAGATTTAGCCATCATAAGAATATTAAGTTTATTCTTAGCAAGAGTCATTTCTCTATGATAAGCTACTATATTATAAAATACTTGAAAAGGAGTAACTATTTCAACAATACTAAACTTTCCAAATCCAGGAAGAAGTTCATTAACACCATTATACGGAAGTTTACCTTTACGATTATAAGCAATAGCTCTTGCCCCATAAGGATAAATAGCATCATTTCGAGTACCAATACGAACACATTCATAAACTTGTGGTTCATAAATATATTCTATAGAAATATCACCAGCTAAAGGATTTAATACATAATCATCTTCTTCAATACGAGTATCCATTAGACCAACTTCATTAACATAAGTAATAATAGCTCTTCTAACTTCTCCTCTCCAAACTACATGCCAAACGTCATATAAATCACTATTATTATCCCTAAGCATATTAGGATGTTTCTTAAACATAGCTCTATCTTCATCTGAATATTTTTTACATACTTCAGGAAAATAACTTTCATAAGTACTAAAAGCTAATTCAGTGGGAACATTTGCAGAACGTTTAGCATAATAAGTATCAAGAAATTCTCTTTGCTTTTCAGTAAGATATTCATCAAATTCGTCTACTATTTGCTGATATGTAAGCTTTCTACGTTCACAAAACATATCATCATCTTCACGAAATATATTATCAGTATTTATAGGAAAAGCATCTCTTGGAGATACAACTCTTTTAACTAATTTATCTCCTATAACATCAGTATATGTATATGCTTCTCCAAAAGTAACAAAATCAAAATAAGCTCTTGCATATAATAATGTATCTTCAGTAATATCTTTAATCACATTTAGAAGTGCTTGACCTTGTGCAGAAATATCATCAATGTAATTTTCATTAAATTCTTTTATAAATGCTTCAACATCTAAAGCAGTTTGAGGATTAAATTCTTGAGGATTATTGCCATTATTTATCCAATCTTGATAACTTTGCTGAATACGAGCAGCAATTTTCTGTTCTACTATAACTTGTAATTCTTTACGAAGTTTAGTATTACGAGCAAGAACTACTTCTGCATTATTAGCACTAACAATAAAATCATGAGGATTCTTAATATATTCACTAACATATCTACGAATAATTCCTTTCATTAAATCGTAGTTACGCATAGTAGCAGGAAATCTTTTATATTTTTCTTGTGTAGCATTATATGGATTGAGTATTTTTTTATAAAATTCATCAGGAATATCGCCATTAAGTATTCTATATTTTACTTCTAATTCATTAGAATCCCTATTAGCCAATCCTTGAGCAATAACCCAATCACAACAAGCAGCATACCAATCTTCTTCTTTCTTACGAGAATTAGGAACACGCTGAACTGGAAAATCATACGCTTGAATATTACTTCTCATATCTTAAAACCAATTTCTATTTAATATATCATTTTCATCTAAATTACCAGCATTAAGTTCTTTACGATGACCAAGTTCTTCTTCGGCAAGAAGATTAAATGATTTCCATTCAATACCTCTAAGTAACATAGAAGAAACACGGTCAAAATTACCTTTAACATTCCATTTCTTTAATTCAAGAATAGTTTGATAATCATATATACGATGAAAATTTCTAATAGGATTATCATTTTCATCACGACCTATTTCTTCATAAAGAAATTCTTTAGTAAGACGAACACAATCTAATTTGTGTGCTTCACCAGAAATATTATATCCATAAGTAGTATTAACTTTTCCTTTGAAAGAAGGGTCAAAAACAAATAATGGTTCACAACTAAGATATTTAAGAGCATTCCATTTACGAAAATTAGAAACAGTTTCACCACGGTTTACCTCAACATTAGTAGTACCAATACAATTATAATATTTAGCTAACAGATAACAAATCCAATCAGCTTCTTCAAGAGTATCTGGACGACCATAATAAGTACATACAAGTTTCTGTTTATATCCATTAAGATAATGAGGGTTCATCCAAACTTGAATAGCATTATGAGAATGCTTCATAGTAATCTCATCTTTATCTTTGTTTACACCGACAGGGTCATAATTAATACTATATAAACCTTCAGGAATACGTTTTTTAAGATTACCAAAACCATCTTGATATTCTTCATATTCAGGAGCAAACCAACGTCTAATACAACCATGAGGGTCTTCATGTCCTCTACGAGGAACTCCAATAATATAATCATAAACTTTTTTATTTTCCCTATGTAGACGTTCATTAGATTTAAATTGAACATTGTTAGTATCATCAAGTTCAAGCATTCCATCTACATAAAAATGTAAATCAGAATCAACCCTAAGTCTTTCTTCCCATGCAGTAAGTTCTTCAGAACTAAATATATTTTCAGAAGCACTACTAAATGATTCAGAAGGAAAAAGAGCATATTGACCAAGATAATTTATATAATCAGAATATTTTTTTACACTATCTTTCTTTTTAATACGCTCACGACGAGCAATCTCAAGACCTACAGCTATATTACTATTACCGTACTCATCTACTCCTTTTACTCCATCAATTTCACCTTGCAATCCCCAACAATAAGGTTTAAAGAAACCGCAAGTTTCATTACGAGAATCTCTATCCCAAACATTTTCAAAAGCCATAAAATTAAAACCTTTAACATCATAAAAATTCTGTTCAAAGGTTTGCATATTTCCAGAAGTAGCAGTACCCCAACCACAAAGCATACCAGTAGTATAAGCACCAGTTCTCATTGCAGGTTCAGTAACATTCATAAATTCATCAAAATTATCCATAGTAGAAACCTCTTCTACTTTAACTTTAACAGCATCTTTACCGATAGCACAATCAGGATTATTAGCTGCACTAACACTAATAAGTGCAGACCTCCAAGACTTATCTGCTTCGACACCATTAGGTAGCTTATAACCAAGACGAAAGTCAGACTTAACAGAACTAAAAATACCACGAACAAAGGGAGTACTTTCTTCATAAAATTTCAAATCATTTACAGCAAAGTCAGTAAGACCGCCTGTTTGTGTAAGATATTTTTTATCAACAGCAACATGAATAACTACTTTACGACTTTCACAATTAACTGTATTTGCGCTATCAGCAGCCATCATATAAGAAAATCCACCACGACGAGTTTTATCTATAAGAAGATGAAAACCATTCTTTTCAGCAAATTCCATTATATGAAAAGTCCAAAACTGAGAATCAAAAAATTTAGGAAAATCATAATGTTTCTTAGCAGTATTAGTATTACCTCTATTAATAGTACCCTCATCCAATTGTTCCATTCTTATATAATTAAGAAAATTATAATGAGAACCTGTTATACGAACATTATGAATACTACCATCAGGAGCTTGTAAGCATGGAGCACTAAATCCATACTTTCTTCTATGTTGTTCTCTCTTACGAAATTGTCTATGTGGAATAGAATCTATTTTATAAGAAGTATATTGACCTCTATGCTTTTTATAATATATGGCTTGTTCATAAAAAAGTTCAGTATTAATAAATTTCCATCCGGGACGAATATTCATAAGAAAGCCACCACTATCTCCAATCAAAAACAAATCATCGTCATCAACATAACCAGCATCTTTAGCATGTTGATAACGAGATTTGTCTTCATTAATAAAATCAAGAAAAGGATAACTTTCCATAATTTATTTAGCAATTAAACCTATAATTAATCCAAGTATAGCACCTCCAGCACCATAAGTAATAATTTTATTACGCTTTCTTTGTTTATCTAAATCTTTTTTAATAGATTCATTTAGTTTATTAGTATCAGCAACTCGTTTTTGAAAATCAGTAATTATACGATACTGCTCTTTAATATATTTATCTTTCATATTTATAATAGAATCTTGTTGATTACTAAGTTCAATAAGATAAATTCTTTCTATCATTTTAGCATTAGCCTGTTTAATAAGATAAATGGGAACAGTAGCAACAGCAGTGTCTGATTTAATATACTCCCCCGTAGAGGGAATACTATCATTAGTTTGCCCCAGCAAGTTCTTTGAACTGCTCAACAGCAACACTATCATTAGCATTAATAGCTTGTTCCATTTCATATTCAGTTCGCTTTTTAAGTTCAATAATAGTAGAATCTTTTTTATGAATATTATATTCAATAGAATCAAGTGTAATTTTATTATACGTAGTGTCAGGAACTATCACATTATCATAATTTGTTTTTTCATTATCATTATTTCCAACACAATATCCTACAACAAAACATATAATGCCAAATACTATAATAAGACATATCTTATTTATTGTTTCCATATTTCATAAGATTATATTTAAGTTCATCACTCCATTTACCAGTAATAGTCATCATAAGAACTTGTTGAGCAATACGAATTGCAGTAGTTTTACCACAATTAACACAAGTATCAAAAAGTTGATGTGCTATACCTTGACTTGGAATATCATCAAGTTCAAGAACATCCCAATAATTTTGTTTATAAAGAAGTTTAGCACTATTAGTAAGAGCTACATCTTTTTTAAGTCGAGAAGTTATATTTTTAGTTCCATATTTCTTTTTAATATCATCAATAACTTCCCAACCAACCCATTTAGGATTATTTTTACGACTTATACCAAGATAAGTTTCTCCTCCTGCATCATCTGGGTCATTTACATATCCACCTTCAGCAAGTATAACCTTATCAAATTCTTTATCAAATTTTGCCATAGTTTATTATTCATTTATAACACGATTAATCCAACCACGAAGATATTTAATATTATTACCTTTTGCAGCAATATCATTATAATATTTAATACGTCCGAGTTTATAACGAGCAATAAATAAATCTTCTCCAATAGAATCTTTAACAATGTTGAGACTATCTTGAAGAATATAACATTTATGTTCAAGTTCTACTATTCGAGCAATATTACTTTTTTCAGATATAGTATCTTTAACTGGAACATAAATAATCTTTTCAACAGGAGTTATACTATGATTACAAGAAATGAAACATCCTGCAATAATACATAGTATAATTCCTATAATCATATAAGCATATTTTTTCATATCTTAATCAAATAATGTTCTACTTTGTTTTCTTGTAGCAGCAATAACTTTACGTCTATCAGAAAGAATATTCATAACTTCTTGTTTCAAATATTTCATTTTGAATAGAGTTACTTTTTCAACAGGATTCTTTTTAATATGATAAAGACCATCAGGAAATCTTTTGGGCATACCATATTCATTAAGAACAAAATCAGAATCAATATGACAAAGCCAAAGACCAGCATTTGGTATTCCAAGAATAGTTTCTACCATAAAAGCATATACAGAAAGTTGAAGATTATAAATACTTCCATTACAATGAGGTAAATGACCAACAGGAGGTAAAAGAAAATCTCTTTTAGGAACCCAAATATCTGTAAGCTGATTAGGTTTTTGAGTTCTATCTTTTCTATAATATCCAGCTTCAAATTTAAGTCCGCCTCTATTAGTTTTCCAATCTCCTATAACGAATTGGTCATCACGTATACAAAGTACATCAATAGTTCCAGAAAGTAAATAATCAATAAGAAAAGCACCAATTTCTGCATAAATTTTATACCCAGCATTAGTATAATACGTAAGAACTTCATAAATTTTAGGATATTTATTTTCAGTTAATTCAATAAATTCACTAACTTTAAGTTGCTTAACATTAAGATTAATGTCTGGTAAATCAGCAATAGTTATCATTTCTCCATTAGGCTTAATCATGTACTTAACAGCTTCTTTGAACATAGAAGAACCTTTAATACCATCTTCAAGTCCATTATGTGTTTTAGTACCACGAGCACAAGCCTCATCTGTAATATCTTGCCATTGTTTAGCAAGACGTTTTTCACTAATTCCAAGTTCAGCAGCTTTCTTTTTAAGCCAATATTGTTTATCAAACTTTGGGGCATAATCGTGAAGTAACGTTGTTGTAGATTTATATTCATTGCCATAAGTATCATTATATTTATGGTCTTCTTCTTTGAATATAAGCCTAACATCATTATATCGAGTATCTCTAAGTTTCAGCATAATTTATATTTTAATTATCATCAGCATCCATAGAACTGAGAATTTGTTTACCACCACGAGCAAGTTGTTCTTCTTCTTCATTACGAAGATTTTCATAAGCTGTACCAAGAGCTTTAGTTAAAGCAGGAATTTCAGCTATACGTTTACTAACAGCATCCATCATAGTAAGTATAGGTGTAATATCTTCATCAGCTAACGTTCCACTAAGTTTTCTATTAAGTTGTTCATTAATACGAACAGCAGCAATAGATATAAGATGAATAGATTTTCTTAAAGCTTCAAGAGCAACACCTGCTTCTGTTATATTAGAAATATAGTATTTATTAATTAATTTGCTAACAAGAGAATCTGGAGTATAATCTTTAGGAAGATTAAAATTATCAATAGCCATTTTAAGACTTTCCGCATCACTAAGTCCTTGTTGTTTAGCAGGACTTTTAGGGTCACCAAGATAATATATAACTCCTACATCACCAATGTATCTACGTTTATCTTTTGAAGTATCACGTTGCCATAATAAAGCAACATCTTTATCTTGTAATTGACGAATAGTTGGAGCTTGAGGCATACCAGTATCATCAATAGTTAGCATTTTTTCAATAACAACATTTGGAGCTATCATACGTTAATCTTTAAGAGATTGATATTGTTCTTCCCATTCAGCGTCAAATGGAATTTCTTCAAGTATATAAATAGAATAAATAAACATTTCAGCATATGCTTTACCAAGACGTTTAAATAAAGTATCATATTTCTTTTTGTTATTTCTTCTAATACGAGTAATAGCAAGTTTTATTCTATCGACTTCAGCCTGCTGTTCTTTTAAATCAATAACATAACTACGAACATGTTCTTTATATTGTTCTTTAGTAAGACTTTTTCTAACAGAAGAAAGATGAAGTTTTGCTTCTCTAAGTTTTCGTTTAACAGGATTAATACGAAGACAACCTATATATGGTATTTGAGCAACTTTCATATTTCTAATAGTATCAGAAGCAGATTTCTCAAGATTAGTTATAATAGCATCACATAAATATCTTTCTTCTTCATTTTCAAAATATAATGCATTAAGAATATCTTCTTTATTCTTACTTATAATAACATAATCAATGTCTGCTTCATTGATATTTTCTTGCATATTATAATCCATAGTATCACATTAATTATTATATGTTGCAAAAGCAACAATAGAAGTCCTCACTTCATTCGGACACTCCCCCGTAGAGGGATAAATCATCTATCATTGCTTTTGCATTATTATCATTACTTTAATTAGCATCAACATCAACTACTTTAAACGGGTCAATATTTTTATAATTAACCGGAATTGCAGCAGAAATATCATTAACAGGAACTATTTTAAATTCAAGTATAATAATATCTGGAGAGTTAGAACTAATTAATTGTTTATTAATTCCACTATCTTGAATAATTCTATTGTCTTTAGTCATAATAGCTTTAACAATATTTGGGTCATTATTAAAATAATTACGAACATTTTCAGAACTAATAAGAATAGGGAATTTAATCTGAACTCCTCTTTCAAGAGAACTTCTATCAATAATAATTTTATCTCCAACTACTGCATTAATATCCTTGCTATCATCATCAGAAATTTTAGCAAGAATAGGAGTAATACCAATAGTAGCTTGCTTATTAGAATTAATCATTGTACAAAAGTCAAAGATTTTAGTCTTAAAAGCTAAAGCTACAACACAATAATGTTTTGGCAATTTTACTCCATCAGTAATAGTATTAAAAACATCAGGAGTTAATTCAGTTAAAGATGTAGGAAAATTAATACCATAAGACATCTTATTAGATTTAACTGTAACCATATCTTTTTTAATTTAATTAATTATACAATCAATAATTGTTTAACGAATAAGTTTAGCACGAACATTGGCAGGACTAATAGGTTTAATAGAATCTTTAATAACAGGTTTAATACTATCAGAAGCACCACCAACTTTAAGAAAACAACAATTTCTCATAATAAAATAATTTTTATGTTCAACATGAACACTAATATAATAAGTATTATTATAAACACAAATATAATTATAAGTAATAGAAGTATTATAATATATACTGCTTAATCTTATGTTTCTATGTTACGAAGTAACATAGAAA
>ENA-OPWO01000018-OPWO01000018.1-human-gut-metagenome-genome-assembly--contig:-NODE-18-length-61662-cov-2.930673_pt1 | contig 61662 bp, 41 predicted proteins | sample MGYA00241510_ERZ502012 | MGnify/ENA primary metagenome ERZ502012 (study PRJEB25962, sample SAMEA2041923) | human gut metagenome | biome: human gut; feature: human-associated habitat; material: faeces...
AAAGAGTAACCCAAAGAAAGGTTTGTCAAACTCAAATAGTCAGAACTTGTCAACCAACGATCTGATGTTGCGTTTGTATATTGATCATTAGAGTTCAAGCGAGGAACGTTGGTGTTTGTATTCTCTGGAGTCCAAGCTTTATCAATATCCTTGCTCCAACCTGTACCTGCGTCTGTTGCAGAACCACCATGCATCAAGAGTTGATAACCATAGTCCCATGCCTTACCACCCAACTGATAAGCTGCTGCAATAGAGAAGTCAACGCCATAAGCTGCTACTCTAACTCCGAAACCGCCATATACTGATGGTAAGCAATCGCCTTGTGCGTAACGATCTGCCTTAGCCCAGCTCGCAGTCTTCATTCGAGTAACGTTGCCATTCTCGTCTTTCACATCCATATAGAAGAGAGATTCGCCAAGCTCTGCCGATTCGCCTGGCGCAAGTTCCGTCTCGTCACCATTATAGACACCAGCGTAGCTTCTCATATAGTATTGATACATTGACTCGCCTTCCTTATAGATACGGCTTCCGTCAATCATCTGACCTTTGAGGGATGCATCCAACTTGAGAATCTTGTTTTTCCAGGTAGTTGCATTGGCATATACATCCACTGTTACATCTTTAGTTTTATAAACAGTAGAATTCAAGTCAAGTTCAAAGCCACTATTACGAACCTTACCCATATTGGTAGGATAAACAGAGTAACCATTAGATACAGCCACTGGCATATAATAAAGCAAATCCTTGGTCAAACGATTGTAGTACTCGATGCTACCGCTCAATTTGCCATTCCAAAGGTTGAAATCGAAGCCTGTGTTGAATGAGTATGAAGTTTCCCAGGTAATATCCTTGTTACCCTTGCGATACAAACTTACAGCGAAATCACCACTGTTATTTGATACCTGATAGATATCACGATATGGATACTGATTCAAGTATTTGCCATCCTGTGTCATAAGGGCATCATTACCTTGGATACCATAACTGATTTTATACTTCAAGAAGTTCAACCAGTCCTTGGTGCTTGCCATGAAATTTTCCTTTGTCAGAACCCATGCTGCACCAACACTTCCAAAGTTACCCCAGCGGCTATCTTTTGCAAAACGAGAAGAAGCATCGCGACGATAAGAAGCACTGGCAATATACTTATCATCATAAGAGTACTGAGCACGTGCCAACCAACCTTCTGTTGAATATTCGTCTGAGCTAGAACCTGTTTGTGGCGACAGAATTGCATTGTCAATTTCGATAATTCCAGGATTATACAGTTTATTCTTGCTTCCCCACAGACCAGAATCTTTCCATTTATACGTCTCATGACCAAGAAGCAAGTCAATGCTATGTTTTCCGAAATCATGTACGTAAGTCAACAATTGCTGATTGTTGAGTGCTTGAGTTCTTTCAGATTCTTTCTGAACGACACCGCCTTGAGAAGAATACTGACCATAAAAGGCATTCTGAAGTACACTACGTGTAGTGTTATCAATATCCAAACCAAGGTTGTAAGTAAACTTCAATCCTTCATACAGATTGATTTCTGCAGACCAACGACCACTAAACACATCTGCAACATAAGAGTTCTTGTCCAACTGGCCTGTTGATGCAGGGTTACTACCATTCATGAAATTACGTGTGAATTGATAGCCAGACAATCCTTTGGCATCACCAAAGTCATACATAGTATAACCATGGCTATCTTTCATGATGTTACCTTGTGCATCACGAATGTAAAGCGGGTAAATTGGAGCCATAAAGTTGGCAACATAGAAGATATTCGCACTGGAAGATGCATTGTAATCATTCTTGTCTGTTACTGAGTATTGGCTATCATAGTGGGTATAAGCCAAATTTGTTGATAATTTGAGCCATGACTTAGCTTGATAATCAACCTTCGCACGAGAGCTATAACGTTCAAAGCCTGTATTTTTGACAATACCTTCATCTTTCAAATAACCACCAGACACGAAATAATTAATCTTGTCTGTAGCACCAGAGATGCTAGCGTTGTATTCCTGACGGAGGTTGCCGCCATTAAATACTTCGTCAAACCAGTTGTCTGGCCTATAAGTATATTTACCATCACTATAACCGAGGGTCGCATTTGGATTCAATTTGCCATCCAATCCAATCAAGTTTTGCCCATTAGGCACTGTATATACATTATAGCCTACACCGCCGTTTTCCGCAGTCGGCAACGTCGCATTTGCATAAGCGTTGGCAGCCTCGTTGGTTTCGTAACCTTCTTTACCATACACACTGTTGTAGATAGCAGCATAAGCTTTCTCATAATATGTGCCTGAATCCTTAATTACATTATAGTTAGGCAATGCACGAGAAGAACTTCCCAAGCGAACATCTACGTTGATCTCCGCCTCACGAGAATGGCCTTTTTTAGTTGTGATAAGGACAACGCCATTAGCACCACGAGCTCCATAAAGGGCATTTGACGCAGCATCCTTCAATACGGTTGTACTTTCGATATCAGCTGTGTTGAGCGCTGAAATATCACCATCATAAGGAACACCATCGATAACATAAAGAGGTGAGTTGCTAGAAGACCAAGAACCAATACCACGTACACGGATTGTTGATGCTTCACCAGGCTTACCACTAGGCTGAGTAACCTGAACACCAGCGATTTCACCACTCAAAGCCTGAGTGATATTAGTCACTTGACGGTCTGCAATCTTCTCATTCTTCAAGACGGCAGCAGAACCTGTGAATGAAGATTTCTTAGCCTTACCGTATGCTACAACCATGACTTCATCAAGATTGTGAGCATCTGATTCCATAGAAATTTTCATGTTAGGAGTCGCCTTGACTTCCTTCTTGTTCATACCAATGTAAGTAATCTCCAAGATAGCATTTTTAGCTACATTTAAAGAGAATTTACCATCCACATCAGTAACTGTACCAGTATTGGTGCCTGCCACCTTGATAGATGCGCCAATGATTGGCTCTCCATCTTCTGCTGAGACAACAGTACCGGAAACTTGCGTTTGCGCAAACGCCATGCTTGTACTAACGGCTATGGCTGCGGCTACTGTCATGAGTCTTTTTTCCATAAATCTCTCTCTCTTTTAAAAAATTAATATATAATGTTATTTCTTTCTCTACATGTCACGAGGTGCTCCCCATTGAGGGAATACCAAAGAATGCTTTCTCTACCTCTTGTCCCGAGGTGGAAGAGTTATACCTTATTATATATATAAGCCTGTCTCAAATCCCTTTATCCAAGAGTTTAAAACTCTCTCCTTATGGTAAGAGAACTTAGCAAAATTTTAAAAATATTTCTAATCGGTTGCAAAATTACATAATATTTAGCTTTTCTCCAAATATTTTTTTGTAAAAAGTTGCATTTTACTTGCATTTTGTTACAAAAAGACTATTTTTGTGTCTTATTTTCTTGCTTTTATAAGTAAAAGATTACTTTTTAAAGGAAATTGCTGTTTGTTCAACCAATCCCTTTATGAGACTCACATTTATCATTTTTGCCTTAGGATGCCGTTTTTATCTTAAAAGGGCAGTTTATTGCCTTTACTGACGCACTTCTTTCCATAATCCATTCTTTTTTTCTTAAAAATCCATAATCAGCGGATTACAAAAATAAAATCACATTTTCCTAAGGAGTTTCTCCCTCCATCATAAAGTTTTCCTGTCATTTCTTTGCAACTTTCAGAAGAAAAACGTATCTTTGCAGAAGATTGGCGGCACTCGGCAATCTGAAAGTAAGCTTTCATTGCACTCGCTGGCATAATCTTTGCAACACAAATGTTGAATCATTTTAAAAAGGAGGAATCAAAATGCAAGAATTGAAAGATAGATACATCAGATTTGACTGGGCAATCAAGCGCTTGCTTCGCCAAAAGGCTAACTTTGGAGTGCTTGAGGGCTTCTTGACAGTATTTCTGAATGAACCTATCAAGATTATTGATATCTTGGAGAGTGAAGGAAGAGCTGAAGGAAGAGCCGAAGGCAAAACCGAAGAAAAGAATTCAATAGCCTTAAAGATGATGAAAGGCGGAATGCCTATTGAGCAAATCATACAATTTACAGGGTTGTCTGAAAAAGAAATAAAAACATTATAAGAAGACTATAGGTTGGTCGGTGCTGAAAAATACATCGCCCCTTTTTATATATCACATAATTATAAGAGAAGAATGAAAAGAATTATTGCATTTTTTATTTTCCTCTGCGCTATAACAATCAATGCTACGGCACAGGGATGGATAGGCACATGGGCTACTGCCCCACAAACCGTCGTGAAGAGCTTCATGCCCTATAATAACAATATGTCCAACCGCTCCGTGAGACAGGTGGTCAAGGTGAGCATCGGAGGCGATATGATTCGTCTGAAACTCAGTAATATCTATAGTACCGAACCGGTTGTCATCCGTTCTATCTATATTGCCCATGCCAAAGATTCTTTCACCATCGACCCCAAGAGTGCGAAATATCTCAAATTCAGCAATCAATACAAGGTTACGATTCCAGCAGGCAAAAGCATCACAAGCGATGCCCTGCCCTATGACCTCAAGTCTCTCCAGCGACTTGCCATCACCATCAACTATACTTCCGCCCCAACAGTCCCTACCGTCCACATGGGTTCCCGCACCACCTCTTATATCATGAAAGGTGTAACCAATGCCCACTCCAACTTCGAGAAGGCTTTCCGAGAGAACCACTGGTACAACATCAGCGGCATCGACGTATATACGATGAGAACAGACCTCAGCAGCATCGCCATCATAGGTAATTCCATTACCGACGGAAAATGCTCTACCGACAATGCCCAGAATCGTTGGCCAGACGTCATGTCGGAGATGCTCCAACTGAAATATAAAATTACCAACCAAGGCGTACTCAACTTGGGCATTGGCAACAACCGTGTGGTGGTGCCAGGAGGATTCGGTGCTTTGGCAAAGGAAAGATTCGACAAAGATGTATTGGCACAGGCAGGAGTGAAAAAAGTCATTATCTTTGAAGGAATAAATGATATAGGTGCCGCCAAAAGCGGATATAGCGAAACCGTAGCACGTCAACTCATCGAGAGCTATCAGGCTATGATCAAAAAGGCAAAGGCACGCCGATTGAAAGTCTATTTGGGCACTATCACCCCTTTCAAGGGAGCAGGATATTACTCTCCCTTCCATGAAGCAGCACGTCAAACCGTGAACGAATGGATTCGCAACCAAGCCAAGAACAAAGAGGTGGATGGAATCCTCGATTTTGCCAAACTTCTTCAAGACCCGGAGGATGACAGACGCATGAAAAAAGAATATGTGAGCAACGACTGGCTCCACCCGAATCCAACAGGTTATAAAGCGATGGGAACCTACGCTGCCGAAATCATCAAATAACGAAGTTAACTTCAAAGCACATCGAAGTTAACTTCATAAGCAAATGCAGTAGTACTTCATCTGCCAACGAAGTACTACTGCATTTTTATGTATATCTAATTGAAAGATGATTACTTCAATACAATCTTGCAATCCTCCAAACTTTCTACGGTAGCGAGTGCTTCATAACGCATACCTTCCTTACGCAGAAAATCACCACCATGCTGGAATGCCTTCTCGATAATGAATCCCATTGCCTCAATCGTGGCACCAGCCTTCTCGCAGAGATCCATTACACCCTTGGAAGCATTACCATTGGCAAGGAAGTCGTCGATGAAGATGACATGATCATCAGGAGTCAGATAACTGTCACTTACACATACCGTATAGTCACGGTCTTTGGTGAAAGAGTGAACCACCGAGGTAATCATACCTTCCATCGTCTTTGGCTTCTTTTTCTTTACGAAGACTACAGGAAGATGGGTCAGGTAACCCACCATAATGGCAGGAGCAATACCCGAAGCCTCGATTGTGACAATCTTGTTGTACTTGATGTCCTTGAAGAGTCTGACAAACTCCTTCGCCAAGTCCATCATCAAGATAGGATCCATCTGATGGTTCACAAAGCTATCCACCTTCAGGATTCCTCCAGGAAAGCATCTGCCTTCCTGCATAATTCTTTCTTTCAGTAAATCCATTATTCTGATTTGAAATTGATATGATTGATGATTTACAGCCATCATTCCCATTCCTGCTCTATTCCGCCGGATAAGAAAATGATGACCTGTCTTTTTTATTTTTCCAAATTCTTAGGCAATACAAGATTCAGAATAACTGCGAGCAGGAACACTACTGCCACACAGTTGTCTGCAAATACGGTACGTACGATCTCTGGGAAGATATTAAACATACCCGTTGCCTGAGTGAAACCGAGGCCCACACTGAGCGAGAGGCTCACAATCACCATATTGCGCTGGGAGAAACCCGTACGTGCCATCATGCCGAAACCTGCAAAGAGGATGCTACCGAACATCATGATAGTACATCCACCTAATACAGCCTGCGGAATGGTTGTAAGAACATAACCGATAGCAGGGAATACACCACCTACAATCATGATGATAGCACCTATGGCAATTGTGAAGCGATTGACCACGCCTGACATGGCAGCCAAACCTACGTTCTGGCTGAAAGATGTAATAGGAGTACATCCGAAAAGACCAGAAACCGAACTTACAAAACCATCACAACAGACAGCCGCACCCATCTCCTTGGTATTAGGATCACGCTTCAGGGCACTATTGCAAAGCGCTGACGTATCACCGATGGTCTCTGTAGCAGAAACCAGATATACAGCCACTACAGAAAGGATGGCACCTATATTAAACTCTGGAGTAAAAGGCAGGATACGAGGTAAGGCGATGACTGAAAGATTGGTAAGACCACTATAGTCTATCATACCCATGAAACAAGCAAGGATATAACCCACTATCAAACCTACGAGCACGGAAAGAGAGCGAAGGAATCCCTTGGCAAAAATCTGACAGAGAAGACAAGCCAATAAGGTAACAGAACCCACAATCCAGTTGTTCATGCTACCGAAATCGGCAGCACCCTGACCTCCGGCAAAAGAATTGGCACCCACAGGAAGAAGTGAAAAACCAATGGCTGTAACCACCGTAGCGGCTACTACAGGAGGAATCAGTTTGATCCAATACTTGGCAAAAAGTCCGAGTGTACCTTCCACGAGACCACCGATAATGACCGCACCGATGAGCGTACCCATTCCATGGGCAGCAGCAATGCTGATGGCAAGAGAAAGGAAGGTGAAGGAGATACCCATCACGATAGGGAGGCGTGAACCAATGCGCCATACCGGATAGAGCTGTACCAAAGTACCGATACCGGCGATAACCATACAGTTCTGGATAAGAACGGCGCTGATAGAGCTGTCCAACCCGACGGCACCGGCAAGAATCATGATTGGCGCAATGTTGCTTACAAACATTGCCAGCACATGTTGAAGACCAAATGGGAGTGCTTTACCGACGGGCACCCTACCGTCAAGCTTGTAGAGATTTTCTATTGACTGTTTCATGTCGTATGTTATTATATTTCGATAAAAATCTAATAGAATTTCCGAAAAGAACCTCTTGGAGTCCAAAAAGATGGCGCAAAAGTACAAAGAAAAACTGAAAAAGTGAAATTTCTCTCCCATTTATTTTGATTTGTCTGCAAATAGATGTACTTTTGCAGGGCAATTAAAAATTCAAAGACAATGGAAAATCCATATATCAAGCAATTCCCTGACCTCATGTCGGGCAAGAAAATCATGTATGTTCACGGTTTCCTCTCTTCCGGACAGAGCGGAACCGTAAAGATGCTTCAGGATCTCATGCCCAATGCTACCTTCGTGGCTGAAGACATACCCGTACATCCGGAAGAAGGTATGGAAATGCTCCTCAAGTTGCAGGAAACAGAGAAACCCGACCTGATTATCGGTACCTCCATGGGCGGTATGTACACAGAAATGCTGAAAGGTACCGACCGCATCCTCGTAAACCCAGCTTTCGAAATGGGCAATACCATGAGCAGTATGACCGGTAAACAGGAATTTCAGAATCCACGAAAGGATGGTGTCAACGAACTGATGGTGACCAAGGGACTCATCAAGGAATACCGTGACATTACCGAACGATGCTTTCAGAATATCACTCCAGAGGAACAGGCAAGGGTATATGGTCTCTTCGGAGACAAGGACCCATTAGTGCATACCTTCGATCTCTTCCATGAGCATTATCTCAATGCCATCCGCTTCCATGGTGAGCACCGCCTCATCGACAAGGTAGCCTTCCACTATCTCTGCCCGGTCATCCGCTGGATAGATGACAAGCAAAACGGGAAGGAACGCCCTATCGTATATATCGATTTCGATGCTTTGCACGACAGTTACTGGAAAGCCACAAGCAGTATGCACAAGGCCTACGAGATGCTCATCGAATACTACAATGTATATATCGTAGCCTCAGCACCTACCAACGACCATGAGTATATGGCGAAAGTACAGACCTGGGTGGAGGAATATCTTTCAACCCCTGCCTACAACCATATTCTCTTCACTAATCAGAAGAATCTGCTCTATGGTGACTATTTCATTGACCCACATCCTGCAGAGGATTTCATGGGAACAACGATCGAATATGGCAGCGATGAATTCAAGACATTCGAGGAGATTGTCACCTTTTTTGATAGATTAGGAGGACAATAACAAAAACAAACAAGGCTCTGATGAAATGAATTGACATCAGAGCCTCGTTTAGTTTTGGCTTTATTCAAAAAGCTTTAGTATTCCGTCTTAGCCGTATTCTCTTCCCACATACGGAAAGCCCCCAACGCCTCATCTCTCATCAGCGCAATCATCGGCTTGTGACGGTCTTCTATCTTGCGGTCAATTTCCTCATAGATAAACTCATCGTCAAAACCAATCTTGGCTGCATCCTTTCGGTCGTTGGCATAATAGATACGATCGAGATGTGACCAATAGATGGCACCTAAGCACATCGGACAAGGTTCGCAGGAGGTATAGATTTCACAACCCTCCAGATTGAAGGTTTTCAACTTGAAGCAAGCCTGCCGTACGCAGTTTACCTCTGCATGAGCTGTAGGATCCTTGTCAATCGTCACACTATTGGAAGCCTCAGCAATGATGATTCCATCCTTGGCAATGACCGCTCCAAAAGGACCGCCACCGTTTCTTACGCTATTTTCTGAGAGCTCAATGGCTCTGTGCATCAATTCTTCTTTTGTCATAATCTAAGTCTTTATACCTTATTATATAATATAGAGGACTACAAATTTACGAAATATTCTTGAATCCGCAAGGTTTTCTGCATTATTTTTATCTTCCAATGGTTAATTATCAATAATTATAAATATCTTTATTATAAGAATGTTTATAATTTTAGTACCTTTGCCAAACATCAGAAAACAAAAGTAGTCTTATCGGCTTTAGAAATGAATCAGAATAATATCAGCTCCACAGAACTTTTCCTGCGGGTAAGGGAACTCTTAATGCTTCCTGACCTGGAACCTGCTACACGCAACAAGATGATGCACGATACGCTCATCCTCTGCTGCCACGAAGGAGTGAAGAATACGAAACAGGCTTTCGGTAACCTTTTCGCCCAGGTGGATTATCTCTGCAAGGTACATGGCATCAAAATAGCCGACAAGATTGCCATCCAGACCATGCGCCGACACAGCAACAAGCAGGAACCTCTATCTGAGGAAGATCTGAAGTACGATGCCCGTGCGCTCGCCATCTTCATCTCTGCCGTATTCCAGACTGATATTCCACATGAACTGACCGTCCTCATCCCACATACCAACCGCCCCTACCAGAAGGGACTCGACATCAGCAACCGACGCATCCGCTGCATCGTGAAAAACTGGGACTCGGACTTCATCCATGTGGATATCGACCATGATACTGATGAGGAAGAACATCTCGTTTGTCTCAAAGATGAGGCAAACGGCATCGACCATACCTATCTCTGCGAAATATTGGAGGAAGGCATGCAGCTCAACTTGCTCGACTGTCAGATACGTCAACCAGTCATCACGCCCCGACTCATCATCGTTGAACCGGATTATCTCATCGACATCAGTAGTATCGCAGCCTGCTTTACCGAGTTCGGTCATCATCCCCTGCTGTATCTCTTGAATCTGATGAAACCCCGTGCCAACACCCAGGCTACCCTACTTGGTAACTTTGCCGGTGCTGCGCTCGACGATATCATCAATTCGCATGGCAAGTATCAGGTGAACGAAACCATCAAGAGCAATTTCAGAGAAAAGGCTCTGGAATTTTGCACCTGTCCCTGGTTTGACGCCAAGAAATTCTATACCGATGCCAACCTACAGGCTTACAATCTGCAGCAGGTAGTGGATATTCTCTTCCCACGCACCGTCTCCCAGGCACAGATGAATGCCTTTCGGGGCGAGGGCATCTACGACCGGAAGAAAGCCATCCTGGAGCCATCATTCGTGTGCGAAGCCCTTGGCATACAGGGACGCGTCGATCTGATGACCACCGACTGCAAACTTCTCGTAGAACAGAAATCAGGACGAAACCTCAATATCGAAAGCCATCAGGCAGACCCTAACTACCACAGTTTCCAGCTGGTGCCCCACTATGTACAGTTGCTGCTCTACTATGGCGTATTGCAGCACAACTTCAAGTTGGGCAACAATCTCGTCAACATCCGTCTGCTCTACTCCAAGTACCAGCCGCAGAACGGTCTGATGGTGGTAGCCTATTACCAGAAACTTTTCAGGGAAGCCATCGAATACCGCAACCAACTTGTTGCCGCTTCTTTTGAAATAGCCAAGAAGGGATTCGAGCATGCGCTGAATGAGTTTACCCCTGATGTTCTCAATGTAGCAGGCACCCAGGACTTCTTCTACAACAAGTCCCTGAAGCCACAACTGGCAGACATCACCGACCCGCTTCATGCACTCAGTCCTTTAGAAGAAGCCTACTTCTGCAGGATGATGACTTTTGTGCTCCGCGAACAGATGATTTCCAAAGTAGGTGCCCAGGAAGGAACCAATACTTCGAGCAGCGATCTCTGGACGATGCCCCTTGCCGAGAAAAAGGATGCGGGCAACATCTATACCGACCTTCATATCATCAGAAAGGATCAGAGTGGCGAAGGTAGCGGTTACGATACCATTACCCTGAGCGTACCCGACCAAGGCAAGGACTTCCTGCCCAATTTCCGTATCGGCGACATGGTATATCTCTATACCTACAAACAGAAAGAAGAACCAGACGTCAGGAAAGCTATATTATATAAAGGTGTATTACAGGAGATTCATTCCCATGAAATCGTGGTACATCTCAACGATGGTCAACAGAATGCTGACATCTTCGAAATGGACAAGCCATACGCTATCGAGCATGGTACTACCGATGCCAGCACCGGTGGAAGCATCCGAAATCTGCACCAGTTTATCTGTGCGCCACAAGAGAAGCGCGACTTGCTATTAGGTCAGCGCCCTCCCCGCCGCAATACCTCGCTCACGCTGACCAGACATTATGACGATGTACTTGACGATATCATCCTGAGAGCCAAACAGGCACAGGATTACTTCCTGCTCGTAGGACCTCCGGGAACAGGAAAGACAAGTCGTGCCTTGAAGTTTATGGTAGAAGAAGCATTGAACGATGGAACAGGAATGCCGACAGCAGAAAGCATCGCCGCTGGTGGAAAGACGGCTCAAAAGCCAGCCTCCTCTATCCTCTTGATGAGCTATACCAACCGTGCCGTAGATGAAATCTGCGAGATGCTGGTAGATTCTGGAATTCCATTTCTGCGACTCGGTAGCGAATATTCCTGCGATGAACGATTCCGTCCATATCTGATAGAAAAAGCCATTGCCCAATGTCCGAAGTTGGAAGCCATCAAACAATATATAATAGGTACGCGCGTCATCGTGGGAACAACCTCGATGATGACCTCCAAGCCTTTCATCTTCAATCTGAAGCATTTCAAGCTTGCCATCATCGATGAATCGAGTCAGATTCTGGAACCCAATCTCATCGGATTGCTTTCAGCTATAGACAAGTTTATCCTCATCGGAGACTATAAACAACTGCCAGCGGTGGTACAGCAGAGTGAACAGGACTCTGCCATTCCTACCATCAACGACAGTCAGCAGAACAGCCTGATGGATATGAGTATTCTACAGGACATCTGCCTTACCAACTGCCGCAACTCCCTTTTCGAGCGCCTCATCCGCTGGGAAGACCATGAGCATCGTACCGATTTCATCGGCATTTTGCGTCGTCAAGGACGAATGCATCCAGAAATAGCCGAGTTCCCAAACAAGATGTTCTATCGCCGGGAACAACTGGAACCGGTGCCATGCAAGCATCAGTTGGAAACCCAACTTGCCTATTCTCTCCCATCAGAGGATGAACTCGATGAACACCTGAAGAATCATCGTATGATATTCATACCATCAGAATTCTGCAAGGAGCCGAATATTTCCGACAAGATCAATGCCAATGAAGCAGAAATCGTAGTAGATATACTTCGCCGCATACACCGATATTACGGAGATCAGTTTGATAGTCAGAAAACAGTGGGAGTCATCGTACCTTACCGCAACCAGATAGCCATGGTGCGCAAGGGAATCGAGAAACTTGGTATTCCAGAACTGGAGAAAATCAGCATCGACACCGTAGAAAGATACCAAGGCAGCCAGCGTGATGTCATCATCTACAGTTTTACCATCCAGAACATCTGGCAACTGGACTTCCTGGCAGGAAACAGTTTTATAGAAGACGGTCATATCATCGACCGTAAACTGAACGTAGCCATCACTCGTGCAAGAAGGCAAATGATTATGACCGGTAATCCTGAAATTCTCCGTAATAATCAGATTTTTAATGATTTAATGGAATACATAAAAGGAAAAGGTGGCTTTTTTGAGAAATTTCATTGAAAAAGTTTGGCGGTATGGAAATAAAGTCCTATCTTTGCAAAAGAATAGAAAAACAAAGATAATTCAATAGAGATAAAAGATACAGGATTCCGGTGCTTAACTGGCACCGGGATTCTTTATTTTTTACCCCTCTAAGAAATCACATTAATAACTATAAATTAATAAGAAGAATTATGGCTTACATGTCACAAGAAGGTTACGACAAACTCGTAGCAGAACTAAAACAGCTCACTACAGTAGAGCGCCCAAAGGCATCAGCCGCAATTGCTGAAGCCCGAGACAAGGGTGACCTAAGTGAGAACTCAGAGTATGATGCCGCTAAGGAGGCACAGGCTCATCTTGAAGATAAAATCAATCGTATCAAACTCACCATTGCCGAGGCTAAGATCATCGACACCAAGCAGTTGAGCACCGATTGCGTGCAGATTATGTCTAAGGTGGAAATGACCAACATGGTCAACAAGGCAAAGATGACATATACTATCGTGAGCGAAAGCGAGGCTAACTTGAAGGAAGGCAAAATTTCCATCAAGACTCCTATCGCACAGGGATTGCTCAACAAGAAGGTGGGCGAGATTGTAGAAATCAAGATTCCTCGCGGCACCATCAAGCTCCGTATCGACAAAATCTCATTTGAATAAAAATAAAGGAACTATCATATCGGCTCCCAAGCCCTTATGGCAGTTCCTTTTATTATGACATGTAAGCCCACTAAATATAATATCAAATGAGAATGATGCGAAGAGAGAGAAATAAAGTTTCTATTATAAATGTTTAATTGAAAGAGATTATGGCAAGTATTTTTTCTAAGATTGCAGCGGGAGAGATTCCCAGCTACAAATGCGCAGAAAGCGATAAGTTCTACGCTTTTTTAGACATTAGTCCTATCGGCAAGGGACACACATTGGTCATTCCTCGCAAGGAAGTGGATTATATCTTTGATATGGAAGACGAAGACCTCGCTGAGTTTGAAGTATTCGCCAAAAAAGTGGCAAAGGCCATCAAGGCTGCTTTCCCTTGCAAAAAAGTGGCACAGGTTGTTTTGGGTCTGGAAGTTCCTCATGCACACATCCACCTCATCCCAATGAACAGTGAGGCTGATGTCAACTTCCGCAAGGAACATCTCAAACTGACTGAAGAGGAATTCAAGGAAATCTCTAACAAGATCTACACAGAATTTAAAAAAATGTGAAATTAGAAATGACAAATGAGAAATGAGAAATGCAGCAAGATAGCCGCTCATTTCTCATTTGTCATTTCTAATTATATCAAATGTATTCTTCGCCCTTCTTCATTTGCACTTCATTCACATATTTGCGAACCAATGCAGAGGAATCTTCTTTCTTGCAGATCAAGAGTACATTGTCCTTCTCTGCTACAATGAAACCATCCAAACCATTGAGAACTGCGAGTTTGCCCTTTGGCAGTTTGATGACATTACGATGGCAGTTTTCCATCATGACATCACTATCTATGATCACATTATCATCCTCGCTCTTCTGCATTGCCTCATAGATACTGTGCCAGGTGCCGAGGTCAGCCCAACCGAAATCACACTTCAATACTGATACATTATCTGACTTCTCTAAGATGGCATAATCTACGGAAATATTTGGATATGAAGGGAAATTCTGCTTCATATAGGCATTCTCTGTCTCCACATCAAAAGTGCGATAAGACTCATCGAAACCTCTCAGTACAGCAGGCAGAATTTGAGAAAAACTCTCGCGTAAATGCTTGACATTGGAAATGAAAATACCTGTATTCCAATAAAATTCACCACTATCAACAAATATTTTGGCAAAATCACGCTCAGGCTTCTCTGTGAATGACTGAACATTATAGAGATTATCCCCTTCTGCATCGCCCAACTGGATATAACCATATCCTGGTTCTGGACGGGTTGGTTTTACACCTAACGAGAGAAATCTGTCGTTTTCAGCAACAAAAGCCAGTCCTTTCAGTACATTTTCCTTGAATGCCTCCTCATTGAAAACAGCCTGATCGGAAGGAGTGATAATCAAGCAGGCTTTCGGATTCAACTGCGAAACACGATGGTTTGCCCAAGCTACACTTGGAGCCGTATTGCGATGAATCGGTTCTGCCATGATTCGTTCAGCAGGAATCTGAGGCAACTGTTCCCTGACCAGTTCCACATATTCCTCATTAGTATTGATAAAAATATGGTCGGCAGGCACAATTTTCACCATTCTATCGTAGGTCTGCTGCAACTGGGTACGCCCCACCCCGAAGAAATCGATAAATTGTTTCGGGTAATTGCTTCGACTGCATGGCCAAAGTCTTCTACCCTTACCACCTGCGAGTATCACGCAATAATTGTTGCTATCATTTATTGTCATATATTAAGAAACTTAATTGTTAGTTTTGAAATTCTGATGTAAAGGTAAAAAATATATGTGAACCAACCAAGTTTTTTTCCACAAATTAATATAGATAAGGTGAAAAACAACAAAAATTTAGTATTTTCGAAATAAAAATGTATTTTTTTGAAAAAAAATCGGCAAAAAGTTTGCCAGTTCAAAAATTATTAGTACCTTTGCAACCGCAAATAAGCCGAGAGGCATTCGCCCAGATGGCGGAATCGGTAGACGCGCTGGTCTCAAACACCAGTGGAGCAATCCATCCCGGTTCGATCCCGGGTCTGGGTACAAAGAGCTGCAAATCGAAAGATTTGTGGCTTTTTTTTATCCCACAGATTTCACGATGGTATTACTTCACAATCACTTTGATTCCATTTACAATATAAATGCCTGAAGGCACAGGAATCATAACTATGTACAATAGGAGCGAAAGGTGCTACAGGCTCATCTACCTTACGATGCTTATAATAAGCCATCACCTGTGCCATAGCCGTAGCCACACACCCAGTGACTGCCCGATTTTTTCCATCATAAATCGGACACATATTATTAAAAGGCTTACTCTGATTCCATGCAATATTACCCAATAATGGAGAAACTGCCTTGGAATGGGTGGAATTTACCGAAGAACGGTAAGCTTTCACCTCTGCCAAATTGCGCAGAGTAGCTTGATCGCCCTTGGTCACAGCCTCTACCATCTCCTGATAAGCCTTCATGAAGTTCTTATAACTTTCTGGAAGAGAAGCCTCATCATAAGTTCCCTGATCGGTATAACCCACAATTTCCGGCAGACAATCGTCGCCCGACACAATCGTGAAACCCTTTCCCTCACCATGAGGAAAAACATAATAACTGGCAGTTTCCTGATCAGAAGCCTGAGATTTGTCACCAAAACCGAAAGACTTCGCCTGTGATGCAGCAGACTCATCCATGACAATACCCAACAAAGCAGCCTGGCGCTCTGCTATCTGCTTGGCTTGTCGGAAACTACGTGGTCCTGCAAATGCTGATACAGAGATCAACAACAGGGCAAACAACAATAGGTGTAAACGAATACATTTCATAAGCAATATATCAAAAAGTTTAATTGAGTTGTATCGGCCACAAATATACGACAAATCTTCTACACTTGCAAGTTTTTCCTAAGAAAATTCTGCAAATTGCTATATTCCCCATGAGCGAAAACGTTTGCGATATAATAATATCCCATTTATTTGGCGATAAGAAATTAAATGCGTATTTTTGCAACATCAACTGCAACCTATATGCAGAACAAGAAATAATAGCTATTTATTAATAACTCTATTAAACCCAGATTAATTCATGAAGAAATTTTTCAGTTTCGTATTTGCATGCCTGGCAACTTTTGCGTCACAGGCAGCAGAAACCAACAATTATGACGAGCTTTACCAGAATCTTCCATTCCAGATGGAGAAGGTAACACGCCCTCAATTCCCTGCCAACGAGGTTAACCTCAAGGATTTCGGAGCTATCGGCGATGGTTCTACGCTCTGTACTGATGCTTTCAAGAAAGCGATTGATGCACTGGACCAGAAAGGCGGTGGTAAACTGATTGTTCCACAAGGTGTATGGTTTACAGGTCCTATCACGCTGAAAAGCAACATCAACCTGCATATCGAAAAAGGTGGTGTCATCCTCTTTTCTGCTGATGTCAACCTCTATCCTCTCGTAGAAACCTCTTTCGAAGGTCTTGACACCCGCCGCTGCCTGTCTCCTATCTCTGGTAGGAACTTAGAGAACGTGGCTATCACCGGTCAGGGTGCCATCGATGGAAACGGCGAATATTGGCGTCCATTGAAGAAAGCCAAGGTTACTTCTGCCCAGTGGAAAGAGATTACTTCCCGTGGTGGTGCTTTCAAGAATCCCAACTACTGGTTCCCTTCTGAGGCAGCACTCAAAGCAGACGAAAAAGGTGCAGGTATGAACGTTCCTCTCGGCATTACAACCGAAGAAGGCTGGAATGAAGTGAAAGACTATCTCCGTCCTGTGATGGTAAGTCTCATCAGTTGCAAGAACGTTTGGCTCAACGGCGTGATCTTCCAGAACTCTCCAGCCTGGAACATCCATCCTTTGATGTGCGAGAATGTACTTATTGAGGATGTATTGGTACGCAATCCTTCTTTTGCCCAGAATGGTGATGGTCTTGATTTGGAATCATGCAAGAACGCACTGATTGTCAATTCTACTTTTGACGTAGGCGATGATGGTATCTGTATCAAGAGCGGTAAAGACCTTGACGGAAGAAAGCGTGGCATTCCATGTGAAAACGTGATTGTCGATGGATGCACCGTTTTCAAGGGTCACGGCGGTTTCGTGGTAGGTAGCGAAATGAGCGGTGGCGTCAAGAACATTATGGTACGTGATTGCCAGTTCCTCGGTACTGATGTTGGTTTACGTTTCAAGAGTGCCCGTGGTCGTGGCGGTGTCGTTGAGAACATCTACATTCAGGATATGTCTATGTTTGATATCCAAACCGATGTGATCACCTTTGATCTCTATTATGGTGGAAAATCAGCAGTTGAAGCATTAAACGACGGCGACCAGAAGAAGCAACAGGTGGTAGATATGAAGAAGGTAGATGAAACCACTCCAGCCTTCCGCAACATCGACATCAACCACGTCATCTGCCGTGGCGCACGCCGTGCCGCCTACTTCAATGGTCTTCCAGAGATGCCTGTGCAGAACATCAGCATCAAGGATATGGAGGTGAACAATGCCGAGCAGGGCATTGTCATCAATCGCACCGATGGTGTGAAGTTGGAAAATATCAAGGTTTCTGCCAAGACCCACACCTTCGACGCTAAGAATTCCAAAAATGTAAGTGTCAACGGAAAGACATATAAGAAAATAGATGCCAACGGTATCACTCTTGATTTCTAACCGACATTCATCAGACAAAACATTTATAATGCCGCCCTAACCCCATCAAAAATGGCAGTTAGGGCGGCATTTCAGCTTATAGTACATGTCTTCACCTTACTTTTTAAAGTGGGCTCGGCATTTAATATCTGTCCCATATTCCAATATTACTTATTCACCATCGGAAGTCGAATCTTGCCATTGGGCTTAATCAGATAAAGAGCACTATCTCCAGCTTCCTTATAGACACTATCCCCAATGGCATATCGCCCTTCCAAATTCCAGACTTTGGCTATCTTGAAGTTCACCTTCATTCCTTCACTCGTCATACCGGTAAATCGATAGAAGCTATCCTCATGGGCAGACAAAATTTTGAAGTCATAATGCATAGAAAGACAATACTCCAACAAACTGTCTGTAATCGAATATTGTCTCGTATAGAAGCGATAGCCGAAATATGCCAAGACTATGGTTCCTGCACAGTAATTCAATATATTAAGAGTCAGCATGACTCCTTTCTTAGTTATATTCACAATATCACATATTTACAATTGTCATTATATCTCCTCTCCATAAGCCATCAAAGATACCTTTATGGTAGTATCCGGTTTAATCACGTAAATTTCCTTTTCGCCTGCCAATTTATGAATGCTGTCACCAGAACAAACATCGTCCAAATCCCAGTTTTGAGGCAATTTAAACTTAACGATTCTACCCTCTTTCGTTCGCCCTTCAAAATTATAATATCGGTTCTGATAACTAGAAATCACCTTAAAGTCATATTGCAACGGCACACAATCTTCCAATGTATTCTCAACCACCTCCTTCTCATCTGGTTGCAATGCAAAGAAGATGACATAAAAACATGCCATTCCCCATATAAGGTAACCAACTACTTTCATTATATTCTTAAAATCTTCCATATCACTTATAAGTCATTTTGTTTATAAGATAGATGAACACAAGCTGTATCTGCATGATGAATCAAGAGGAGCGTTTTCTCCCCTTTTCTCTTTACAATTCTATCGCCCTTTTGGTATTTTTGATACAAATCCCAAAAGGCAGATAGATTCTCATGGATCGTATCTCCATGAGAACCTACACCAACAAAGGAGAAACCTCTATATTCCTTGCACGATACGACATGAAAATCATAAGCCTTGGGGACTTCCTCGTCAAGAATCTGCTTCTTGACATCATCATCAGTTTCATACAAACGAAACTCATAGAAGAACCACCCAAAGATAATAAGGAGGATTCCGAATACCTTGGCTATGTTTTTTAAGTCACTCATCTTTATATCTTATATCCTTATCTAAATTACCATTTTTGTCTCGAACAACCATCCACTTATGATATAGTTTTTTTGCACAAATGTCTTTCCAAGAATTGCGCTTTACATCCTCGAATTTAATCAAAAAGAAATAGCACGTATCTTTCCTTGAAAACAAATATACAGAATCCTCACAACATGTTGAATCCGGGAAGACTGCCATAATACCTCGTAAAGATAATTCTTTGTTTACTGGAACATTAATGGAATCCAATTCCTCGATACCAGGTATATCATAAGCAGGCAATATCTGACAATGCACACTATCAATGGCATCAAAGTAAGAATGTCCTATAATTAATGTATCACCTGTGCAATTTTTAAACTCCACACTTCTTTTGTAATAACCAAATGGCAAACAAGCTGACACATGGTAAAGTGCAACTAGAAGACAGACGAACATCCATTTATTATTATCACTCATTTCAACTAATCTTATAAAACATATTTTTATTATAAAGCTTATATTCGATATGAACTCCACAAATGATTTAACGATATAATGACATTTGTATTCCTATTAATTGTGCAGATATTAATCTAAACATATTAAAACCACTAATATTCTTTATTGGGAAATCATCTCCACCAATCCATTTGCCGCCAAAATATCTACTAGAAAGATAATTTGCCCAAGTTTCCGTCCAAAAATGATCATGAGATGCACTAGACGTTAAAGAAGCACTTGCTAAACTTTCTGGTGCAATAACATGCCAATAAGCATAAGAACCTACTTTCCTATATTGCAAAACGTGCCCAAATTCATGTTGCATCATTGCCTTACCAGCTTTTCCTCCACTTGTGAAAACACCATCTGCAACGATTATACCTTGATCAGGCACAGTAAATGCTCGATAATTATCTTTAATATTTCCTAACATTTTGCTTTCAAACACTTTCTGCCCCTCAAAAGTACCAACATATTTACCTTTAATTGTACTTTCACCTATTTTATAATCTGATGGCATACAGCCTGAACAAGAATACGCACCATTTGCATCGAAATCAGCAGTCCCTGACCAAAAATTTGTATTTTTATCCAAAGCATCAAAGCCTCCAAAAAGACCACCTGATATTCCTCCAATTAATGCATCTTCAGCACCCATCAAAAAGCCAGAAGTCAGACTTTTTCCGATATTTTTCCCTTCAACCAATGAATTTCCCATACCAGAAAGAAAACCACCTGCAAATCCTGAACTTGCACCAGTTACAGCACCAGCCCAAAATCCTGTTGAAGAAATACCATTTGCCAAGCCAGCGAAACCTGACCAAAAATTACCACCTGCCATTGCTACACTTGTACCAGAAGCTATGCCTGCACCAACAGATCCTGCCAATGCTCCAGTTGCAAAATACCCAAGACCTTCAGCATTGAATTGGCATCCATGTGTTATCCAGTTGAAAACACCACCTATAGCTGCACCAATTATTAAATTCCAAAATTCTCCACTTGGATCTGTATATTTGAGCGGATTGTTCAAACAATAGCTATAGCGATTATAGTTTTGGCTAAAATCTGGAGTTTGAACGAAATTGTCTGGACTTAAGAATCTGCCGAGTACAGGATCGTACAAGCGACCATTCATGTTGATGATTTGATAATCATTCAGCATTTCATGCCCACAATAGCCACGAATGAAACCAATTTTGTTCATTGTGACAGTTTGCTTTCCCCATGCATCATAAGATGCAGAGTACACTTGAGTACCATCACCAGCATAAATAGAAATGATACTACCTATATTGTCCTTTACAACAACATAAGGCAAGAATGTTCCGTTATCCTTTCGCAACATCACAAAATTATCATCCACATAGATGAACTCTGTGACATTACCATTCTTATCTATCACCTTATCATAATCGGTATCATAGAAGGTTGTCTTCTCTACGACTCCATTATTGTATGAGGTCGATTTCCAACGCTGCATATCTGGACCATAGACAAAATCAACGGATGTCAAGGAATTACCATCATCGATACGACCTATCCTGCCAAGTTCATTGAACTCGGTAGATAGCGTTGCACTTGGTATAATCCTTCTGATATTATTTACACTCATGACAGCATGTGGCTTTTGTCCGTATTCATAATTACCAACGTCCAACTTATTCAAAATATTGCCATCGTTAGCATATTTTATAATCAAATTTCGTTGTCCGTTGTAGCTGACGGAAGTCAATCTATCCACCCCATCATAGGTGAAAGTCTCTTTCTGTGAGTTCACTCCTGTACGAGACAGAAGATTATCCGTGGCAGAGTCGTATTCGTACTCGAAAAAATTCTTATGGCCTTGGCAATTAATGTCAACACTCTTTACATGCCCATCCGTACTTAAAGTGACAGCCTTACTGCCAAATGTATTCAGCAATTTGTATTTAGTGGTGATACCATCATAAAATGCCAAAGACTTAAACTCCACATTGTTGTATTTCTTTGCCATCAAATAACCATTAGCATCATACACGTAGCCTATGGCCAGACCTCCAGGATAGACAACGCTGGCAATGCTGCCATCCATATTGTAACTATAGGTATATTGGTGCAACTCATCACCTTCCACAGAACGAGTCTTAGAAGTGAGTCTGCCAAATACATCATAAGTATAACTCTCCGAGTTGTTACCACAAGTTGTCTTAATCAACTGCAAGTTGTCATTACCAGACGTTCCATAAGTCCTTGTAATTTCCATATCGCCGACATGTGAAGTCGTCAATCGTCCCAACTCATCGTAAGCATTGGTCGTAACAATGCCACGAGCATCCGTTTGCTTCAACAACTTACCATCGGCTGCATACTCATAAGTAGTTATGCCAGCATCAGGATCTGTCATTGAAGTCTTATTGCCAACAGCATCATACTCCATCAAAGTCTTAGAGCCTTCGCAATCTATCTCCACAGGTTTGCCCATGGAATTGTAAACATACGACACACTTGACACTGGATCGGAAGAGGTCTTGACATTTCCCCAAGCATCCATTGTCTTAGTATAGCTCTTGCCTCCAATTTTTGTGGTGACACTTCGATTGCCATAAGTATAAGAATAATTCTTGCCTCGTTGAGTCTGATTATCCGAAGTCAATCGTCCCAACTTGTCATAAGACAAGAGTTCCGTATATTTCAACTTTCCGCCAGATACTGACTTACGAAGAACCTGGTCTTTCGCATTATAGGCATACGCTTCCCTATGTTGTACACCATAAGGCAAGTCATACAGACAAAGCGTTTTTCGTCCATAAGAATCATACCATGTCTTTACGGTAGGCTTGCCTGTTTCACTTTCCTCAATGTAGTACTTCAGATTAGTAGAGCTTCCCCAATAAATAATAGAGGTTTCTACTGCGCTGGTAGGATGCATCGTCTTGATGAGATTTCCCCATCCATCATATTGATATCTGGTAGTCAAAGGATGCGTCACATCTGTCATGTCGACAGCACTCAACACATCACCCCATGTATCATAAGTGTAAAGCATTTCCGATGCGGCAGGCGTTTGCCATTCTTTCTTCAAGAATCTTTTGGTATCATCGTAACTATAATGCTTGGTTATCGTAGCCATACCATATCCCTCTTGTTTGCTGGAGGTTACATTTCCCCAAGAATCATAGACGTTAGTGGTAGATAATGCCAAAGGTGTACCTGCCTGATCCACCTTTTGCACCATTTGTCCTTTTTCATCATAAGAGAGCATAGTGGTAGAGGCATATTCTTCGTTGGCATCCTCGTGTTTCTGACTTGATACTATCGTAGTTGGCAACCATGTTTCTAGTCGCTTCACATAATTCTTATACTCAGTTTTCTTATACATGGCATCACTGCCATAAGTCACGGTTTCGGTCAGAGGACAACCTTTCTCTACGTCATATACGCATGACGTAGTGGTCACATTGCCATCATAATCGGTAACAACCTGTTCCTTAGGATAAGAAAAATAAGTACCATTCAGTTCGGCAAAAGAAATCGTAGATGTCGAAGAAGACTTCCAATCGCCTATGTATGAACGGGTGGTCACCTTCTGAGGAGTATAATACTTTGGATTCCACTCATCAACAATGTTTTCCGTCGTTTCATTATTGAAAGATACCTTTGATTGTGTTCTCTCAAATCCCATCAAACCTAAACCTTGCACATGGGCTTTAAGTCCACCATAACGATAGTAAGTTGTCAAACCATGCGCCAGACTACGTTTCACCATGACCAAATCGGGACGAATATCGACCACTGGGAACTTGGCGGAGGTTATGGTAGGAAGACAGACTGTAGAATCAGTCAACGAGGCATATTCTATAGATGTCACATTGCCAAGTCCATCAGTAACGGTATTGATCTTTCCCGATGAAACCGAATAATTCTGAGTTGCATAGAGTCGCATATTGATAGAATTTGAGGCATTGTCATTATAGATATTCTTGCCATACCCCATAATACTCATTTGACCATCACCCATGAAATCACCGACAATAACGTTTCCACTAATGGCATCTGTTTCACCATTCGTAAATACTACCTTCTCTTGCACCAGCTTTTCACCAGTAGAACGAAGCCAAGCTACCTGAGTGTTTCTGAAAGTATAATGATGATGAAAGCCGCCATGGTAACGATAGTCTGCTTTCAAGGCTATCAAATCTGTTTTACCATCGCCATCCAAGTCTAACGGAATAATCTCATATTTATCATTATCCTGCCTTGTTTTTTTATCCTTCATGTTCAATTTGATGGCATATTTTGCTGTAAATGTACCATCACCATTGTTAAACGCAAAGTTTGTATTGCCATTGTTATCACAATGAACAAAATCCACAAGACCATCGCCATTGAAATCACCTTGTTCCATCAAGATGTCATCGCCAAAGGTCGTGCCAGTCTTAGTTTTCTGTTCCGTAAATGCAGTAGCAAAACTATCTGTACCATTATTAAAGTAGATTTTGTAGCCACCATCATAAGTGAACAACAAATCAGGCATTCCATCATTGTTGAAATCGCCCGAGAAAATCTTCTTTGGAGCCTTAGGAAATACAAATGAGAGTAGAGTTTCGTTTGCCAATTCTTGCTTATCAACGAAATTCAAGCAACCACCTAAATATTTTCCATCTTTAGATGTAGCCTCCACATAAAAAATGTCCGTTTTTCCATCTTTGTTTATGTCAATAGATGTGTATAATGGCATTTCCCTAGCTGCTCGCAAATTAGAGACCTTACCCATAATCACATTAGAAGCACCTTGAAAGACACGCCAAATTACATACTGGTGATTCTGATCTAAATGTGTATCTGTATTTAACATAGGCACAAGAATATCTGCTTTTCCATCACCATTAAAATCCAAAACAGTACTTCCCCCAGGACGACTAACCATACCTTGAATGTCACAAACGCCATCTATCTTACTCTGCTTTACATAATCGAATACAACATTACTTGTGTTATCTCTCTTCGCTTTATAGAAATACGCTATCGTTCTAGGGTGCCATTCTTCATTATAGTCACCTCGTCCATTATTATATTTAATATAATCATCCTTGACATAAGCCAATTTCACTATATCGGACAACCCATCACCATTAAAATCCGCACTAATAAAACCGCTATTGACAATTTCTTGATTAAAACCATGGTAATCTGCATCTATCTTTGGATAAGACACTCTTCTATCTAATCCTGCAAAACCTTGCCATCCAAACACAATCGGATTGAGACATTCACCCTTGCCATTATATTCCGTTACTTTCACCAAGCGTGAATATCGTATTTTCGAGGCATCCAAAGTTGAGTCGTATTCACACACATATCTGCGATAGAGATCATTGCCTGTCGCTGTTGTGATTACACTAAGTCTTCTATCAACATTAGACACCCTACCACCCAACGTCACACACTGAGTATTTTATTCAAAATACTTTTGTACGTAAAAGAAACCGTAGATGTGTTAGGAGTTGACAAACTATAGTTCTTTCCATAAGTTATTTTAGCTGGATATATACAATTTCCAACATGAATATAACTATAGGTCATCGTATTGCCATACACATCTTCCACCTTATCTATATACCAAGCTTGAATACGAGTTCGAGAAGCTTGTGTATAGAACAAACGAGAATCGGAACCGCTACCATAAGAACAAGTCAATCCATCCTTAGTTTTTACAACAATCTTTACATTCGCCGAACTACCAGAATAACTGCCATAAAAGCGGACTTTTGTAAAAGGATCGCCTTCTAACACATAAGCAGCCCCTTCAATGCCTTCAATGTTGTTTTGTTTAATCAAACGCTTCCCATCGAGGAAATAAGCACCACCACCAAGACCTTCCGAACCTTTAGCATAGCCATCGTGGTAAATATCCTTGCATCCACGAGTGATGACAGATATACCAGAAATATTCGTGCCATAACCAACGATGCCATAGCCAGCCTGACTATTATAAGTTAAAGAGACATTAGGTTGTAATTTTCCTATACCCTTAGGAGCGTCTATGGCAACAGAATACACTGCGCCACCCGTTGAAGACACCTCAAACTGTCCTTTAGGTGAGCCTACTGAACGATTAGAGTCTGCTGAAGCAATATTGCCATATTGCAAAAAGACCCCTAAAAGTGTCAAACACAAAAAACGTAAAAAGGATTTCATCATCTTCTATTTTTTTATGATCTTCCAAACCAACTTTGAATTTCCCTGTTTTATCTGTAGAAGGTAAATGCCAGTAGGACATGAACCTATGTTTAATTCTGTCACACTACTTTTCAGCGGTGCAGAAGCAACAAGGCTTCCGTTAGCAGAATATACGATGGCTTCCCCATCTACAGCAACATCTCCATCTAATAATTCTACTCGAAGAAGACCTTCTGTTGGATTGGGGCTAATCGTGATTTTATGTTTCCCCAACATATCTGTATTTATCTTGTTTTGTTTTTTAGCCATTTGCGTTTGAGAAAACAGAATTTCTCGACTGATACGATTCCCAGCAGCATCATATTGATAGCTGATTTTGTTTTGGGAATAAGCTGACACAGAAAAGATCATGATAACAATAGGCAATATTGACTTCATAAGACTCAGATTTTAGTATAACATTCCGACTAAGTGTGCATCCCCATAAGAGACTTCGACTTCCACAGCACTCTCTGGTATAGAGTACACTGCTTCTTTAGAAATTTGAACTTCAGTAGAAAGCAGATTACCATCTATATCATAGAATGTAATGGTTACTACTTGCTCTGTATTCAAAACAACTTGTAAAGACAAATCGTCTTGATAAACTTGAACAAGTTCCTTCATTGGAGCACGATGGTGCCGACTAAAAAATGAACGTGATGCGGGAGAGAACATGTATATTCTTCCACCCTTGACTGAAGCTTGCATATTCATTGCTAGCAATAGAGTCACCAAAATTAAACTTACCTTTCTCATTGTTTAGTTATAAAATTGTTGGCGGCAAAGGTAAGCGTTTTCGCACAAAAGTCATTAAAAAATATATTCGCAACTATATTCGCAAAATCAAAACAAGTGATTTCATCGGTGTTTACATAGTGGCTAATAATTCCGCAAGTTGTTCGGCAGTTCCATCTTCTCTTGTTATTTTCTTGAACAATCTTTGCTTAGTCGTAGAGATAGTAGATACAGCCTTGCTGGTTAAGATTGAAATCTTGGAAGAACCTAAGCCTAATTTGACTAACATACAAACATGGTATTCTTGTTCTGATAACTTGCAACAAGAATATAGGTGGTCCTTGAAATGAGGATAGTGACTATGGAATACACCTTCCAGCATTTGCCATTGCACCTCTGACAAATGCTTGCCTTGAGACAAGTTTGTACTCATACCGACTTGCATCAAGATTTGCTCATTCAAATGAGCCGAATTCATCGGAAAAAGAATGGAATGTATCTTCAAATCTTTCAATTTGTTCTGTAACTTGATTTTCTTCATAATACCCATCTGCCAATAAAAGACAGACAATGCAAGTAGAAACAAAAGCGCAATACCAAGAACCGATATAAGAAGCAATTTATTCTTGTTGTCGAGCTCCAACTGATTACCACGTTCTTTCTGGTACATATAATTATACAAGGCTATTCCCTTTGCCTCCTTTTCCGACTCAGACTCTATGGCTAAAGAATCGGCGCAATCCAAATATTTTTGGAAACAAGAATTAGCACTGTCAGCCTTATCTTGCTGCAAGAATATAGTAGTCAACCGTTGGTATGCATCTTTTCTAACAGTCTTATGCTTATTTATTGCAAGTTTCCAAAGTTCTCTCTCTGCTAATTTGAGGTCATTCATCTTCATATAATATAAAGAACGAAAATAGGAAGCACCATCTGATGACACATTTTCATTCAATGAATACGGCTGCATATATTTACGCACAGAATCCAAGTCTAATTCCAAATAACAAGTAGCTACTTCAATGGACATTTCTGTCTTCAAACTCTCATCAGACAACTTATCTGCTATCGTCAAGGCTTGCTTAGCAAAATAGATAGCACTATCCTTTTGGTCTAAATATTCAGAAATCACCGCCAAGTCTCTCAAGTCATAAGCCAATGACTGCAGATCGTGACAAAGCGAGTCACAACGGCACGCTTCTTGATAGAATTTCTTGGCATAGCGCTGGTAGTTTTGCCTGAAGAACAAATCGCCAATCTGTGCATTTACCGCACCTCGTAACTTCATATTGCTATTCTGACTTTCATCTAAGCATTCCAAAGCCTTATGATAATAAATAATAGCTTGCGGAATACTATCCTGGTCGTGCAAACATCTACCTACTAAATAATAGGCTCTTGGCAATAATTCCTTATTATCTGTTTGCTGATAATAAGATGCCAATTCAGCGAGATCTTTCACATCATCCAATGGTAGATACAAAAGATTCTTAGCGGTATTACATAACAGCTTCGCATACATGGAATCCTTTTTGGCAGAAAGTGCGCCTATCTTTCTCAAAGAATCCAATTGAGTTAGTGCCCTCTTTGGATGCTCCGAAAGCACACTATCTATGTCCGACAATGTTCCATAAACGGAAGATTGCCTACAAGAAAGCAAACTCAGCAGGAGCAGAAAGACATAGACCAAATGCTTCATGACGACAGTATATTATTCCTCAAAATCGATGGACAGTTCACCAGAACCCAAAAGATTATAGCTCATGCGATGATAAGGAGTCACACCATATTCCTTAATGGCTGCACGATGCTTTTTAGTAGGATATCCCTTATTGCCTTTCCAGTCATACTGCGGATATTCTTCGGCCAAAGCATCCATGTAATCATCTCGGTAAGTTTTTGCAAGGATACTGGCAGCAGCTATCGACATATACTTTCCGTCACCTTTCACGATGGTTGTATAAGGTAAATCCTTGTAGGGTTTAAAACGATTACCATCCACAATAATCGCCTCTGGACGAACCTTCAGCTGATCCAAAGCACGATGCATCGCTAAAAAACTGGCATTTAATATATTGATTTTATCGATTTCATCGGGTGTAACTACACCTACAGCCCAAGCAACTGCATCGCGTTCTATCTGTTCACGGAGTGCCTTACGCTTCTTATCTGTAAGCTTTTTACTGTCATTGAGATCTGGATTTTGATAACCAAGAGGTAGAATGACGGCAGCAGCATATACGCTTCCTGCCAGGCATCCACGACCAGCTTCATCGCAACCAGCCTCAATCTTATCCATATAATAATGACTTTCCAACATAGCTAAAACATTTGAGCTACTCGCTTAACTCCTGCAACGAGGGCATCAACTTCCTCCTTCGTATTATACAAGGCGAAGCTTGCACGGACGGTTCCTAAAATACCATAACGATCCATCAGAGGCTGTGCACAATGATGACCAGTTCTGACAGCGATACCCAAACGGTCGAGCAATGTACCCATATCCATGTGATGAATATCTCCTACCAAGAAGCTGACAACAGCATCTTTACCTTCCTGCTCACCAAAAAGTCTGATTCCATCGATGGTTTTCATTTGTTCCATACAGTAGCGGGTCAATTCCTGTTCATGCTTAGCGATGTTGTCCATGCCTAACGCAGAGACATAATCGATGGCTTTTGCCAAACCATGAGTAGCCACATAGTCAGGAGTTCCTGCCTCGAACTTAAAAGGCAACTTCTCAAAAGTGGTCTTCTCGAAGCTCACACTTTCAATCATTTCGCCTCCTCCTTGGTATGGAGGTAACTTATCGAGCCATTCTTCCTTACCATAAAGAACACCGATACCTGTTGGTCCATAAATCTTATGTCCGCTGAAAGCGAAGAAATCACAATCCAAGTCCTGCACATCCACAGCAAAGTGAGGAGTACTCTGGGCACCATCCACTATGACAGGTACATCATGCTCATGCGCAATCCTGATCATCTCCTTTACTGGATTCACCGTACCTAATACGTTGCTCACTTGGGCAATACTTACGATTTTAGTACGATCGGTGAACAAATGAGTGAATTCATCGAGGTTAATCTCACCTTTATCATTAATAGGAATAACACGGATGGCAATTCCCTTCTTAGCAGCCTGCAACTGCCAAGGCACGATATTGGAATGGTGCTCCATTGTAGAAATAATCACCTCATCGCCCTCGCTCATAAACTCATCACAGAACGATGAAACCACAAGATTTAAACTTTCTGTAGTACCACGGGTAAAGATAATTTCCTCGATCTTAGGCGCATTGATAAACTTACGTACGGTCTCACGAGCTGCCTCATGAAGATCGGTAGCCTGCTGAGAAAGATAATGCACACCACGATGCACGTTGGCATTTACATTAAGATACTCATCGCGCATGGCATCAAGTACACACAATGGCTTCTGCGTTGTAGCCGCATTATCCAAATACACCAACGGTTTATCATATACAGTTCTCGATAAAATCGGGAAATCTTGACGTACTTTATTTATATCATACATAATCCTAAGACCTTTTATATCGTTAAAAAAGGCGCTCCTCAAGCAGAGGAACGCTTTATTATTTATTTACAGAGTTTGCAGCCCTCGCACTTATTGAGTTCACCACGGAATCGCTTCTCTACGAGATGATGCAGGCGGTCACGCAATGGCTCCAGTTCCATCTTGTCGATGACTTCGTTGATAAATGCAAACTGAAGGAGCAACTTAGCCTCCTCACGGCTCACACCACGCTGCTGCATATAGAACAATGCGGCATCGTTGAGCTGACCTACAGTACTTCCATGTGCACACTTCACATCGTCAGCATAAATCTCCAGCATCGGCTGGGTGAACATGCGGGCAGTCTTCGTAGCACAGAGGTTCTGGTTGGTTTCCTGAGAAACAGTTTTCTGGGCACCATGACGAACCAAGACTCTACCGGCAAAAGCACCACGTGACTCTCCATCGAGCACATACTTATAAAGCTCGTTGCTGGTACAATGACCCACCTGATGATCGATGAGCGTATTGTTATCAACCACCTGGTTCTTGTCGGCAATCACACAACCATTGCAGAAGCACTCAGCACCTTCTCCCTTGAACACCAGATCGAGACGGTTGCGAGTGATACCATTATGAAGTGTAATCACGTTATGGTTCACACGGCTGTTAGTCTGTTGCTCGATATACACATTGCTGACACGACGGTTCTTATAATGAGTCTCCTCCAGACAATAGAGATCGAGACTGGCATTCTCACCTACGTATGCCTCAATGACCTGAGTAGCGAGAAAGTTCTTATCGTCAGCAGCATGGTCACAGAAGAGGAACTTAGCCTCAGCACCCTGCTCCAAGACAATGAGAACGCGACGGTTTACCATCAGGTCAACATCCGAACGAAGGATATTGATAACCTGTACGGTACGATCCAATTTTACATTCTTTGGAATATAGATAAGCAAGCCATCCTGTGCCAGGAATGTATTCAAAGCAGTAATGCCGTCTTCATCGGTTTTTGCAATCTTAGCATAGTATTTTGCGATGAATTCGGGATTTTCTGCAGCAACCTTGCACAAAGAATCCACGATAACACCCTCTGGCAACTCTACTTTTGGAAGAGCTTTATTATAGAAAGCATCGTTCACTACGAAGTAAAGTGAAGTACTCAGATTAGGAACATCGCAACGGAAAGCCTGGTATGGATCTACTGGAATTTCCAAGCGATTCAAATTCAAACCATAGTCTGGCTCGAAGATGGCGCTCATATCGGTATATTTGTATCTTTCTACCTTACGGGAAGGGAAGCCCAAGCGACGGAAGTCCTCAAATGCAGCATCACGAACTGCGTTGAGAACCTCAGCACTGTGCTTCTTGATCATTCTCGAAGAAGACTGATACAAATCTAAATATTGTTTTTCTGAAAGCATAGCCATCCTCCTCATTATTTCTCATCTACCTCAGCCTTAATCCAGTCATAACCACGAGCCTCAATCTCCTTGGCAAGTTCAGGACCTGCAGTTTTCACAATTCTACCTTTATAAAGAACGTGAACCACACTTGGCTTAATCATATCGAGCAGACGCTCATAGTGAGTGATGACAATGGCAGAAGTCTGATCGGTATGCATCTTGTTCACACCGTCTGCCACGATACGCATCGCATCCACGTCAAGACCTGAGTCGGTTTCATCGAGAATAGAAAGCTTTGGCTCCAACATGGCCATCTGGAAAATCTCGTTGCGTTTCTTCTCACCACCCGAGAAACCTTCGTTTACAGAACGGCGAGCCAACTTGCTGTCCAATTCCACCAACGCACGCTTCTCACGCATCAACTTCATGAATTCACTGGTGTTCAATGGTTCCAAGCCCTGATACTCACGCTTGGCATTGATAGCCGCACGCATGAAGTTGGTCATGGATACGCCAGGAATCTCTACCGGATACTGGAAAGAGAGGAACAAGCCTTCACGGGCACGGTCCTCTGGCTTCATATCCAGGAGGTTCTTGCCGTTGAAGATAGCCTCGCCCTCGGTTACAGTATAGAGAGGGTTACCTGTGAGCACAGCGCTCAAGGTTGACTTACCAGAACCGTTAGGTCCCATAATCGCGTGTATCTCACCATCCTTAATGGTCAGGTTGATACCTTTCAATATTTCTTTGCCTGCAATAGTAGCATGCAGATTCTTAACCTCTAACATAATTTTAGTCTATTTTTATCGATTTCATCGAGAATAATGATGAATTATCCTACGGTGCCTTCGAGTGAAACACTCAGGAGTTTCTGTGCCTCTACGGCAAACTCCATAGGCAATTTGTTGAGTACATCCTTGGCATAACCATTTACGATCAGACCGACTGCCTCCTCGGTAGGAATGCCTCGCTGATTACAATAGAAGAGCTGGTCTTCTGAAATCTTCGAGGTGGTTGCCTCATGCTCGAACACGGCTGTGTCGTTATGGGCATCCATGTATGGGAAGGTATGTGCTCCACAATCGCTACCTAACAACAAAGAGTCGCAGGAACTGTAGTTGCGGGCATTATCGGCATTGGATGTAGCACGAACCAGACCACGATAGGAGTTCTGGCTATGACCAGCCGAAATACCCTTCGAGATGATGGTACTCTTGGTGTTCTTACCCATGTGAATCATCTTGGTACCGGTATCAGCCTCCTGATAGTTGTTGGTAACAGCTACGCTGTAGAACTCAGCTACAGAGTTGTCGCCACGCAAGATACAGGAAGGATACTTCCAGGTAATCGCAGAACCCGTCTCTACCTGAGTCCAGCTCAACTTTGAGTTCACACCACGCAAGTCGCCTCGCTTGGTTACCAGGTTCAACACACCGCCCTTACCATGTTCATCACCAGGATACCAGTTCTGAACGGTAGAGTATTTCACCTCAGCATTATCCTTGACAATAATCTCTACGATAGCTGCATGGAGCTGGTTCTCATCACGCATTGGAGCTGTACATCCCTCCAGATAAGAAACGTAGGCATCATCATCGGCGATGATCAATGTACGCTCAAACTGACCGGTGTTACGGGCATTGATGCGGAAGTAACTGCTCAACTCCATCGGACAGCGGACGCCCTTAGGAATATAAACGAATGAGCCATCACTGAATACGCAACTGTTCAAGGCTGCATAAAAGTTATCACGATAAGGAACTACGGTTCCCAGATACTCTCTTACCAAATCAGGATGCTCCTTCACAGCCTCACCAATACTGCAGAAGATGACGCCCTTCTCACGGAGTTTCTCCTTGAAGGTAGTCTTCACCGACACAGAGTCCATGATGGCATCTACGGCGGTACCGCTCAAAGCCAGACGCTCCTCCAGAGGAATACCGAGCTTATCGAATGTCTTCTCCAACTCTGGGTCTATCTCCTTGTTCTTTGGCTTCTTTGCCAAAGGATCGGCATAGTATGAAATCTCCTGGTAGTCAATAGGTGGCACGTGAACGTGTCCCCACTTTGGCTCCTTGAGCGTCTTCCAGTAATGGTAGGCTTTCAGACGAAATTCAAGCATCCAATCTGGCTCTCCCTTCTTCTGTGAGATGAGGCGCACAACATCCTCGTTGAGTCCTTTCTCTATGATTTCAGTATGCACATCAGTAGTAAAGCCGAATTCATATTTCTGCTCAGCCACCTGCTTGACAAACTGATTCTTTTCTTGTTCTTTCTCTGCCATTTTATTTAGAATAACCTTTCGTTATTTAAACCCTAAATAGGGATAAGCCACCAAGGACTCATCCCTACCTTATTATATATAATATATGCTATATTACAATTTCTGCTCTACCTCGATTTCTGTGAAGGTCTCGATAACGTCGCCTTCCTGGATATCGTTGTAGTTGACGAGGCTCAAACCGCATTCCATACCGGTAACAACCTCCTTGACATCATCCTTATAACGCTTCAAGGCACCGATTTCAGCAGTACGGACCACGATACCGTCACGGATGACGCGAGCCTTATCCTTAGCGTGTACCTTACCCTCGGTAACGAGACCACCGGCAATAGTACCCACCTTAGAAATCTTGAAGGTCTGCTTCACCTCAACCTGACCTGTAATGATTTCCTTCTTTACCTTATCGAGCATACCTACCATCGCACTCTTGATATCATCAATCGCATCGTAGATGATAGAGTAAGTATTGATTTCAACACCCTCACGGTCAGCAGCCTTACGTGCATCAGCAGATGGACGAACCTGGAAACCAACGATGACTGCATCTGAAGCAGATGCCAGCATCACGTCGTTCTCAGAAATCTGACCTACTGCCTTGTTGACTACGTTCACCTGAACCTTCTCGGTAGAAAGCTTGATGAATGAGTCGCTCAATGCCTCAACAGAACCGTCGGTATCACCCTTTACGATGACGTTCAACTCGTGGAACTCACCACGTGCGATACGGTGAGAGATATCACCCAAGGTCAAGCGCTTCTGAGTACGCAAGCCCTGCTCACGCTGCAACTGCTCACGCTTGTTGGCAATTTCGCGAGCCTCCTGTTCTGTCTCGATTACGTGGAACTGGTCACCTGCTGTAGGCGCACCGTTCAAACCGAGGATGATAGCTGGCTCTGCAGGAGCTGCAGACTTGATATTGGCATTACGCTCATTGAACATTGCCTTTACACGACCCCAAGAAGTACCGGCGAGTACGATGTCGCCTACCTTCAAGGTACCGTTGGCAACCAATACGGTAGAAACATATCCACGACCCTTGTCGAGAGAAGACTCGATGATGGTACCTGTAGCACGACGGTTAGGGTTAGCCTTCAAGTCGAGCATATCAGCCTCAAGGAGCACCTTGTCGAGCAATTCGTGAACGCCAATACCCTTCTTGGCACTGATTTCCTGGCACTGATACTTACCGCCCCATTCCTCAACAAGCAAGTTCATGTTCGCCAAGTCCTCGCGGATACGGTCTGGATTAGCACCTGGTTTATCAATCTTGTTGATAGCAAATACCATTGGCACACCAGCAGCCTGAGCATGAGCGATAGCCTCCTTGGTAGTAGGCATCACGGAGTCATCGGCAGCGATGATGATGATGGCGATATCGGTAGCCTGAGCACCACGGGCACGCATGGCGGTAAACGCCTCATGACCAGGAGTATCCAGGAAGGTTACCTTGCGACCGCTGTTCAGGGTCACACTGTAGGCACCGATGTGCTGGGTAATACCACCAGCCTCACCAGCAATCACATTGGTATTGCGGATATAGTCGAGCAAAGACGTCTTACCATGGTCAACATGACCCATCACAGTTACGATTGGAGCACGTGGAACCAAGTCGTTCTCATCATCCTCTTCCTCGCTCACAGCCTCCTGAACCTCAGCGCTGACATATTCGGTCTTGAATCCGAACTCCTCAGCCACCATGTTGATGGTCTCTGCATCCAGACGCTGGTTGATAGATACCATGATACCAACACCCATCAGGGTAGAGATAACCTGAGTAACGCTGATGTCCATCATCGTAGCCAACTCGCTAACGGTAACGAACTCCGTGAGTTTCAGAGTCTTGCTTTCCTTCTGCTCCTGACGAGCCTGATCCTGCAATTTCTCCTGAACAGCCTCACGCTTCTCCTTACGGTATTTAGCGCCCTTCTTGTTCTGGCTCTTGCTGGTCAAGCGAGCAAGAGTCTCCTTTACCTGGCGTGCAACAGCCTCGTCATCAACTTCTATCTGACGCTGGTTGTTCTGATTGCCGCCCTTGTTATTATTCTTGTTCTTATTCTTTTTCTTCTTATTGCCACCATTCTGGTTGTTCTGGTTGCCACCATTATTCTTGTTGCCCCCATTATTACCCTGGTTAGCCTCAGCATTGATATCAACACGTTCCTTATTGATACGCACGCGTTTCTTTCTCTCACTGTGCTGCTGTGCAAGTTTTTCCTCACGTTCCTTGCGGCGTTCCTCCTTACTCTTCTTCTTAGGACGAGTACTCTGATTCAAGGAAGACAAATCGATCTTACCCAACACCTTAGGTTCATTGGCAGAGAATTTCTTCTCACTCTTGAGGGTGAACACGCTTCCAGAAGCATTTGTTTCAGCTGGCTTCTCGCCTTGTTGTGGCTGATTGTTGTTAGCCTGATTTTGCATTGACTTATGATTATTTTGCTTCTGTTGGCCATTATTTCTCTCACCATTCTGCTTATGCTGGTGAGACATCTGTCCGCCAACATTACCTTTCTGATGTTCATGACTTGCTTTTACTGCAGCCTTAGAAGCATTAGTAACAGGCGCAGAGCTGACGGCAGCAGACTCCTTTCCAGACGCCTTACGATTCTCAGGAGCAGCAGACTTAGCAGTAGGTTTTCCGATGCTATCCAAGTCTATCTTGCCCAATGGTTTAAACTGTTGTTTACCATTAGACACCTCGGCATTCTCCTCACGGTCTTCCTTCTGCTCTGGAACACGTTTCTTATCTTTTGTTTTCTTGGTGAAAAGCTTTTCCGCCTGGTCACGGACCTTCTTGTCCTGACTGAAGGCATCGGTCAGAGCCTTATATTGCTGATCGCTAAGCTTGAAGCTTGGTTCTGCCTCGACCTCTCCCAGGTCACTTCTCTTAGATAGGAACTCAACTGCCGTCTGAAGTCCTATATTTAATTCACGTAGTGCTTTGTTTAATCTGATGCTCATATTTATTATTTATACTCCTTTTCTTTTGTCTCTTATTTGTAATGCGATTTTTAGAGAATTACTGTTCAAACTCTGCTCGTAAAACCTTCAATACGTTATCAACAGTCTCTTCCTCCAAGTCGGCCTTTTCTACAAGCATATCGCGAGGTGCATTGAGCACTTGCTTCGCTGTATCAAGTCCGATGCCCTTGATGGCGTCGATAACCCACTGGTCGATTTCATCAGAGAATTCATCCAGATAAATATCCTCGTCAGCCTGACTTTCGTCAATCTCACGGAACACATCAATGGTATATTCAGTCAACATAGAAGCCAACTTGATGTTCATACCACTGCGACCGATAGCCTTGCTCACCTCTTCTGGCTGCAAGAACACCTCAGCCTTCTTGTTTTCATCATCTATATTAACTGAAGAAATTCTTGCAGGTGCCAAAGCACGCTGAATGAACAACTTCACGTTGCTGCTATAGTTGATTACGTCTAAGTTTTCATTACACAACTCACGTACGATACCATGTACACGGCTACCCTTCACACCCACGCAGGCTCCTACAGGGTCGATACGCTCGTCGAAAGTCTCCACAGCAATCTTGGCGCGCTCACCTGGCATACGGGCTATGCGACGGATAGCAATCAGTCCCTCTGCAATTTCAGGAACCTCAGCCTCCAACAGGCGCTGCAAGAAGATAGGTGCAGTACGGCTCAAGATAATCTTAGGATTATTGTTCTCATTATCCACGCGCAAGATCACAGCACGCACGGTTTCACCCTTGCGATACTGGTCAGCAGGAATCTGCTCTGCCTTTGGCAAAATCAACTCATTGTTCTCGTCGTCAACAATCAGGATTTCACGCTTCCAGATCTGGTAAACCTCACCGGAAATAATCTGACCCACACGATCCTTATACTTATTATAAAGAGAATCATGCTCAAGTTCCAAAATCTTAGAAGCCAAGGTCTGACGAAGAGTCAAGATGGCACGACGACCAAACTTATTGAAATCCACGTTCTCGCTCACATCCTCACCTACCTCATAGTCTGCCTGGATTTTACGAGCCTCAGTCAAAGCGATTTCCTTATTTTCATCTTCCACCTCGCCATCAGCTACAACGACACGATTGCGGTAAATCTCAAAGTCACCCTTATCAGGATTGACAATCACATCGAAGTTTTCATCACTACCAAAAATCTTAGCAAGCACATTGCGGAAACTTTCCTCCAACACGCTCACCAAAGTTGTACGGTCGATATTCTTGGTTTCTTTGAACTCGCGAAATGTATCAATCATACTCGCAGTTAATTCTTGCTCTTTCTTAGCCATAGTTTATTTGAAACTTATTACGTATTTTGTATATTTTACCTTATCCATCTGGAAAGCATAATCTACTTCCTGTTTTACCGGACGTTTTTTGCCTTCCACTTTTACCTTTTCTTCAACACCTACTGTAAAATCATTGCCATCGACAGCCTTGAGGATACCCTTTACTTTTTTGCCATCGGCATCAAGCACCTCGACTTCTTTGCCAACAAAGTTGATGTACTGCTGAGGCACCTTGAATGGCTGTCCCAATCCTGCAGAACCCACCTCCAGTTCAAAGTCTTCCTCATCACGATTCAAATGATCCTCAATATATCTACTGAGTTCCACGCAATCCTCAATCCACACACCATCGACGTGGTCGATTTCCACGACAATCTTGTTGTCTTGACTAATTTCGATGCCTACCAAGAAATATTCCTTATCTTGGAGCCACTCATCCACTAATTTTTTTACGACGTTTTTGTCAATCATATATACCTTATTAAAATAAAATGAGGAACTCTTTGCGAGCCCCTCATTCCACTGAACGTTTGCAAAATTACGAATATTTTCGATATTATCCAAAAAAAATGGAACTTTTTATTCCTAACATGCGCATTTTTAATGGATTGTGCATGGATTTCAGCTGAAATCATACTTATTTCCTTCTGATATAGGCAGGTATCGTATGCACTTTATTTTTTCTTAGGATGCAAAATCTTGGCATATTCTTCCGGAGAATTCAAGAGGCGGGACGCTTCCTTTACCACCTTGTCATATCTCAGGGAATTGCGGATGGCACCTGCCTGATAATAGTAAGCTGCCACGATCGCGTTTTCCAGCAATCGCTTGATAGTAGCCTTATTATAATCCAGATCCTTTGCCACATTATGACTCAGTTTTTTCTTCAGTGCTTCAAACTCCGGTTTGGCATCCTCATAATATCCTTCAAACTTAGCAAGTTTCTCCAAATCCTTCAAGTATTTCTCCGTTTCACGGTCATACTTAAAGTTTGCCTTCAGCACTCTTGCCTTGAATTCCTCATAGTCTGCATCCGTCAAAGCAAATTCCTCTGGTGATGCAATCGTTGGATGCTTGGCAATGTAATCTACCTCATAATTAAGCATCACCTCATTACTGTCACGTGCTCCTGCTAAATAGAAGGCAATATTTGGAAGTGAATCTGGCTTTACCTCTACATCTGGTTTGATACCGCCACCGTCACGCACTTCTCTACCGCCCACGGTATAGAAGACCTTGGTCAATGAATCTGGCACATGCTCCACATATCCACCCCTCGAATGTTTATAATTCAAAGCCTGCACACATCGTCCGCTTGGAATATAATACTTGGCAGTGGTCAGTTTCATCTGTCCGTTGTAAGGCAAATCCATGGTTGTCTGAACCAAACCTTTTCCATACGTGCGCGTACCTAATATAATAGCTCTATCATAGTCCTGCAGACTACCACTTGTTATTTCACTGGCACTTGCCGTATTTTCATTGACGAGCACAGCGATAGGCATCACCGTATCAATCGGTTCCACGGAAGTCTTATACTCATTGTTGGAACGTTTCAACTTTCCCTTCATCTGCAGTATCAGCTTGTTTTTAGGCAAGAACATATTGACGATACTGATAGCTTCCTGCACAGAACCGCCTCCGTTATCTCTCAGGTCGAGAACCAAACTTTTAGCGCCCTGTTTTCTCAAGTCGATAAAAGCACGACGTACATCTCTTGCAGAATTTTCTGTAAAACTATTATAGTTGATATAGCCTACCTGATTCTGCAACATACCATAATAAGGAAGATATGGCATCTGAATGGTTCGGCGTGTAACCTTCATTTTCATCTCCTTGCCCGTGCTCGGTCTTTTGATTTTGATGATAAAGGACGTACCAGGTTCCCCACGGAGGTGGTCACTGACGTATGACACTTCCTTGCCAACCATGGAAGTATCTGCAATGGAAAGGATGACATCACCCTTCTTGAGACCAGCCTCCGCAGCAGGCATATTCTCATAAGGTTCGTCGATAACCACAGTCTGCAACTGGTTGTTATATCGAATCAGGGCACCCACACCGGCATACTTGCCAGTAAGCATGCGTTTCAACTCTTTCTGATCTGACTCAGGATAATAGGTAGTATAAGGATCAAGACTACCGAGCATAGCCTTGATACCATAGCCGATAACCTCATCCGCATTGAGTGTATCGACATACATCATATCCAAGTTTTTATAGATGGCATTGAAAACATCCATGTTTTTAGCCACTTTAAAATCATGGTCTTTATCTTTCTGTGCAAAAGTTGGCAATGCCAAAAGCAGAGCCAGCATTGAAATCCATATTTTATTCATGCTTACCTTTTTATTAATATGTTTATTTGCCTACAAAATTACTCATTTCTTTGTGAAAACCGCCATTTTCTGTCTTAAAATATGCCTATAAACAAGAAAAAATGCACTTTTTGAAGAAAAACTCAAAAAAAACCGGCAAAAAATTTGGTAGAATCACGAAAAGTTAGTACTTTTGCAGTCGCAAATAAGGAACATCATGTTCATATAGATGCAAAATGCTTCAATAGCTCAGTTGGTTAGAGCACCTGACTGTTAATCAGGGGGTCGTTGGTTCAAGCCCATCTTGAAGCGCAAAAGCCTTGCAGGTTCAACACTTGCAAGGCTTTTTGTTTCTTTATACAAAAGAGGCAGCCAGTCAGGATCGTAGATGATGAACACAGGCTTCTCTGCACTCATCTTCCCCAACCAGTGGTCTATGACATATCCTTGTATGTCCATCTTCTTGAATTTTATTTGTATCCATTTAAACTTTCGCTCGTAATTTCGCTCGTAAGTCGCTCGTAATTTCGAGCAATTTAAGAGCGACGTAATTCTTGATTTTCAAGCACTTACAATCAAGAACAAAACTTTTTCGCTCGTAATTCGCTCGTAATTCGCTCTTATTTTACGAGCGACCAATTTGAGACGTTACCTTTGGTTTCATTTTGTATGATTCCATCATTACGAAGCTTACGTAGAATATTTCCTATTCTTGTCTTTTTTTGGGTATCATCCAACTGGTCAGAAATGACATTCCACAGCAGTTTGTCTATTTCTCCTCTTGTCAATACACCATGGTCTTTCAATGAATCTACGAGTAATCTCTCACACGACTTCGAGTCAAGCCCCTTATGCATGGAATACTCCACCTTCTTGTCTGTACGCTGCGCAATGTGTTTTGACACAAACAAATGAGGCTTTCTGCCTTCTATAAGATGCTTCTTTCTTAATTCCTTGATTGCTTCGTCACCGATTGGCTTATCTCGCTGTACTTGGTCAAGAAGCACAGCTTCCGTAAGGTTTATATTCTGATTGGCAAACAGCAACAGGCTATAGTTTTCATCAATTACCGTGCCATACATGTGCATTACCACATGCGAATCGTCCGTTCCATTGTAGTCGGGCATAGGCAGGAAACGTTCCTTCTGGCGCACAAACAGGTTGTGTATGCCATAATCTTGCGAATCTATCATCTTCAAGTTTACCATAGCCCTCATAAGGAAAGGGTTGCGATACAACTTTGGCGTCTTTGTGCCAAAGATATATTGTGTGTAGTCACCTTCAAAAAAACCGCCTGCGTTCTCAAACGTCAACTTGTCCTTAAGCAAGGTTGCCCAAGCCTTGGGCATCGTGTCCCCACCCTTTGGGCATCGGTTGCCCAAGGCTTGAGCATCGTGTCCCCAAGCCTTGGTCCTTCCTTATTTTGTAGTAAATTGACGAAAAAGGAATATAAGTAAAAAAAGGTGCATTCCGACTTTCTTCGGAACACACCTTTATTATATATATACTACAAAACGCTCATATTCTCAGCTTTATCGGCGAATAACCAATTTGGAGAACTTGCCGGAATTGGCCTTGATGACCAAGATGCCAGCAGGCAAGGAAGCCAAATCGAAATGCGCCTCACCACCTTGGAAGTTGGCAGAAGCAACCTTTGCACCAGAAGCAGTATAGACAACCACAGCTGTAGCCTTGGCATCACGAACATTGACCATGCCGCCATTTACCTCTACTGAAAGATCAGCCGTTTCACCGCCAGTAACATTCTGGACACCTGTACCTGCCGATTCGTCATCACTGATAGCCATCCAGCCCACAGTCTCGCTGATTGGCTTAATTTTACTGATCGTTTTATTTGGATCAGAAGTATCAGCAAAGACTCTTAAATTAGCATAAGACTTTGTTTTATAAAGATCATCCAAATCTATCAATCGCAGCAATGACAAGAGCGGACGATTGAAAGACTGATATTGGAAAATCAGTTTTGGATTATTCAATTCTTTGCCAAAGTTTAACTGAAAACGATTATAGTTATTCAAAAATTCCATATCCTGGTTGCCTACAGAGATGATCTTGTCAAATGCCGTCGTACTACCCTTCTCGATGGCAAAAAAGGAAACACGTTGCTTAACGATTGCCTTTCCAAATTTACTGGCTTCCACCTGACGAGTCAGCACCACCTTAAAACCATCTTTGGTAATTTCCCAAGCACGAGCTTTTACAGGATATTTCAAGGTAGAAATCGGAGTTACAAATACCACAGGAGCCTCAGCAAATGGTTGCTTAAACTTATACTCTATCGTATCTCCGCCCACTCTTACCATTTTACCAGCTTCATCCGTAATCAAACCCGTCTCATAATGAAGAGAACCTAAGGTACCATTACCAGGTTTTGCTACAATAAACGAGGCATGCTCTGTTCCGATGAATTTATTAAGATCCGATTCGAGCGCATTCCAAGGAAAGAACTTCGATGTGAAATAACTCGTAGTGACTGCATTGACAACCTCCTGAGCATGAGTAGTAGGATTTACGCTGGTTGTCCCACCAAAAACTACAGCAGGAATACTTTCGAATCCATGCTCATAGAAACTATAGACATCTTCATCATTTGCAGCAGACATGGTTCCCCATTGGAAATCAGCAGAACCTTCAGAACCATTCACCGTATTTGCTACCTCAGAAGAAAAGCGGTCTCTTCCCAAGAAATCTATCACATGGATACGATAGAAATAATTACCAGCCTCTTCTACCTTCTCCCAATAAGAATAAGTGCGGGCAGTATCCTCTACTGCTTCAAGATGACTGACACACTCCCACTGTCCATACAATCCTTTTTTACGCTCTACCATGATATCATCTACAAACTCTCCGCTATGGTTTTTGAATGTCATGGCACAAGTCTTCGTACGTGGCACAAAAGATACGGTCAGGTCTGAAGGATTATAGGTACGAGGATTCCGAGGAACATACTCATAGTCGGAGTTGTAAGCCAACTTAGGTGCTAAGGCAGCATACTTCTCGCCTATCGGCGTCAACTTATCTCCAGCTATCGCATAACGGCAATCCTGTACATTATTATAGAAAGCATAACGCTCTATATAAGGAGCATCATTCAGATAGTCGAGAACCGGACCCATGTGCTGCAACTCAATTGCATAATTGGCATCAGTTCCTTTGGTATCACTTCCAGGCCATCCTGTCCAGTTGGCACCATAGTTCATCTCTGTAATCCAGATAGGGCGACCGCCACATCGTTTACTGATACTTTCCAGCTGGCTCTTCCAGCCCGGCTGATCTTTATACCAATAAGCATGAACGGCAATAAAGTCACAACGCCAGCCACGAGCATCCACAGAGTCGATAAATTCATAAAGCCAATTATAATTACCAGCTACGGCAGGAGAACCCAAGCGGCGACCGGTAGCCATCATCTTCGGCCAGTTGGCCAATACATTCTTGACATCAATATCCTGTTCCTTGTCATCAGCCTTATTATCCGGTTCGTTGTTACCCAAGATATTGGCACTACCCGAGTTATTACCCACATCTTCAATACCCGGCCATCCCTCATGGTGGTGCTGGGTCACATACTCACGATCTACCCAATCAGCATGAATACTGGCATCCCAGTTGTAAGCCCATCCCGTTTTGAATTTTTCTTGTACATCATTGCTCCAGAATCCAGCCCATCCACGCTTGATGACATCATTCCACTTGCTGATGCGGATGTAAGAGACTCTTCCATTGAGCGGTTTGGAAACTCTTGCCAAGTTGATTTCCTTGTCCGCTTTATCAGCGATAAACACACGGCTATAGCCTGTACCATCTCCCTTGGTACCTAAACAGACCATGTATCCACGTTTCAGGATAAAACTTCTGATATTATTATTAAAAGTTTTATTACTTGATGTCAAGTTATACTTAGTATTGACAACAAAATTATTAGAAGACTCTCCACCAAAATCAGCCTCTGCAAATACAGTCAAAGGTTGATTTCCGGAATAAGGCAAAATCATAGCACCGGCATTATAGATACGCACCTGACAGTTGGAACCATTTCTTGCCGCTTCACCATTGATCTTCACGTTGCTCAGGAATTTTACAGCCTTGCTTGGCAACAAATTATCAAAGATGACGGACGCATGATCCGTATTGGTGATGTTGATACTACCGGTTGTGGCGAAAGGCGTGGTCGAAGAGATGTGATAATCCACCTCTCCGTCCAAGGTAACCGAGCCCGTTACCTCTTTCACCGTCTGGCTCGTGTTGTCGGCGAACACCGACAGGGATGCCGCCAACAAACAGGTTAAAAACAGTTTTCTTTTCTGCATGGTTTAAGTTTATGCTTATTAAAAATTAGTTATTGTTATTTTCTACTTTACTACCACCTTTTTTCCATCGATAATATAGATGCCTTGAGGTAAGTCCTGCAAATCTTCAGCCTGTTCTTTCACTTTCTGACCACCCAAGGTATAGACCCCTTGCTTAGCAGCAGGATTCTCCATCTTGATCTCCTGAATACCAGAAGCGACAGGTTCTTTCTCACCATAATAGTAGAGGCGGAAATTATCAAAGATGGCCCAATAATTTGACAGGACATTATCTCCCTTCAAACCAATGGTAATCGTCAATTTATACTTGGTTGTATATTTCAACGTATTCTCATAAAGCCCCTTCTCGAAATAAGCATGAGCAGACTGCATATCATTAGGCACATACTTCGTTCCCGCAGCAGCTTCTTTACCTATATTCAACTTACGGGTCTGGGCATCCGCCATGATGTTACAGATGTTCTGCTTATTTTTTTCAGTTCCCATATATATATAGGTAGCCACCTTGTCTGTTCCTGCAGCATAGTCAGTATTCACTTGGGCAGTGGTTCCCGGACGCTGGAAAGCCTGAACCTTCATCTCATACACACCCTTAGGCATAGATGCCAACTTCTGACTGATATCCACGGACTTCTGGTAATATTCAGCACAGGAATAATTGAGGGTAGGTTCTGGAGAAGCCGTCCATCCTGCAAGCGCATCCATTCCTGCATTCTGAATCAAGAAGGAAATATCAAAAGGCTTGTCAGCTTCTGTTGCCTGTACACCACCCAAGAATGTTTTCACTGCTTTCAGAAGGTCTGTCTTTGCTTGCTCCAATTCGTCTGCCAATCCTGTTTGAGCTAACTCTTTCATTTCTGCTAACACACCTTTGAAAGTAGCATCCGCACCTTCCACGGTTTCCTGATGAGGAACAGCCAACAAGGCTTCTACTTTCTCAATCTGGGCATTCAGTTCATCGGCAACACCATTTCTGTAATTCTGTGACAACTCCTTCGCCTCATCAGCAGTCAGAATCAACCAACGCTGGTCACCTGCCTCCTGAGAGAATTTCAAATTAGTAGAAGTTGTGGCATTCGTTTTCTGAGCAGTCAGACAATAAGCAGAATTATTCTGCACATGAGCTATCCAATACCCCGTGCGCATCTCGCCACCAACCTTTTCCACTTCTACAGGAGAAGGCAGGAAATGGAAACGTTCACGATCTGTCAGTTCTGTCACTTCCTTGGTCTTGATACCATTGATACCGGTAGAATTGTATGAAAGAAACTTGCCTGTTGCCACATTCTTCAGGGAATAGTAGCAGGTAGCAGGGTCGAAAGTGATGTTCCATGCCACACTGTCATTGGTCGTAGCATCCTCATCACTCATCGCCATCCACTGTAAGTTACCGTTCTTATCAACACGCAAGAACTTCGAACCCAGACCATATCCCTCATTTTTGAGATAATACTTCTGCTGGTCGTCCTGTTCAAAGACATAGGCAGGAGTAGCAAACTGACCATTTGTTGGTGCCAGTCCATCTTCTCCCAAAGCCTCAGCCAAGAGCGAGTTTCCAACATAAAGAATCTGAGTACCATTATCCTCATGTGCTCCATTCACACCGTATGGCCACATGTGAGTACCATCGCCATTCAAGCGGGTCGTCGTACTATTATCCAAGAAGCGCAAGGCACGGGTAGCACGCACACCCAACCAATAACCGCTGGTAGTATTGGCACGGAGGAAAGAATTCTGCCAGATAGCATGGGTTCCAACGCCGATGGCATGCAGCATCTCATGGAGCAGAGTACCCGTCTTCTGATAGGAAGCATTCGGGCCTACTCGCATCCAACCGCCATAACTACAGTCGGCAGTAGGCGTTTGAGCACCATAATTAATGGTGATATGAAGTCCATGAATACCCGTATATTCATTCCATAAATCAATAGCTTCCTTGGCAGCAGACTGAACACGAGTCAGCACATCAGAAGGGAAACCATCATTGATGTTATAAGTAACACCACCCTTCGGACGAGTAATTGCTTTCACAGGATCACCATAGACTACATTGCCACTGGTCTGCTTGACATAGGCACGGATGTAATATACCGTAGCAGGTTTCAGCTGAGAAATATTGTAGATTTCTCCCTGATTAGACAGATAACTCTTGCTGGTTCCATCCTCCACCGTTGGCATCTGATTGACAGAAGAATAGCAGAAGCCCTTTTCCTTGATGTTGCTTGATGTAATGCCACTTACGGTCATACGACCATAGATATGAGTAGCACCGCTCAACCAGGCCTTGTTGGTCTTCACGACTGCATCTGCTGCAAAAGCAGGTGTAGCGTAGCCCATACAGGCTACGCTCAACATGATGATTGCTTTTTGATATATCTTTCTCATTTTTATTATTTAGTCGGTTTGTTAAAGATACTTTGCATATTACTTGCTCAGATGTTTCTTACCATCCTGGATATAGATACCCTGAGTAGGTTTCTTGCCAAGCTTGACACCATCAAGTCTGTAGATAGGGGAAGAATTTCCTTCCTTCTTATCACCCAGAACTCCTTGGATACCCGTCTCAGCATCCAGATAAGTCAGTTTGAAATTGTCGAAACAGCACCAGTCATAGTTGATCATCTGATTGCTCCTGATGCCTAATTTCAAAGTACCATCCGTTACCACACATTCCAATGTATTATGATAGAGGTCATGGGTATTGAATGCCGCATTCGCCTCTGTCACATTGTCTGGATAGGTATAAGGAGAAACGGTATAGATATTCGCATCATAAAGAGAGCATACCGACTTCTCCTCATTGTTGGCATAGAAAAGGGCATTGATAGTCTCTGAACCATTCTCATGAGCAGCCGAAGCATCCTTCTTACCGCCTGCACGGTAGAAACTCTGCACCTCTACACGATAACGTCCATTTGGCAGACCGGAGAGTTGCTGATAGAAATCAAATGTCTTGTAATAATGCTCAGCTACGCCCTGGGCAGCAGCCGTAAAGCCAGTTCCACTCCAGCCTTGTCTTCCCTGAGAGAAGTCTGGATTCTGGAGCAGGAAGGTCATATCAGACAGTTTACCCTCTGCTGCCAACTGGCGGAGATATTCATCATAACCCGTCAAAGCTTTCTGTAAGGCAATATAAGCCTTTTGCATTGCCTCGTATTCTTCATCGAAAGTACCCGATTCGTTCAAAGCCTGTTCTCCCAAGTCGATGGCTTCTGCCAGCATATCTATCGGGCGAACAGCCTGCAACTTCTTAGCCTCATCCAGTGCATTGACCACCTTTTCCCATGTTTCGAGATGGGTATATTCCCGCTCGGTCAACTTCAGGAACGAACCATGCTGAGGGTTTACATTGCCCTTGATATTGGTCATTCCGGTAGGATTCTGACAATGTTCATCCAGATCCAGCATACGATAACCACCACCACTATAGTTCACATAAGCCAACTTCCAGGTACGGCTGTTGATCGGTCTGAACAAACTTGGCGCTTCGATAGACTTATTAGGCTCATAGACATCAAAGTTTGGATCCAACTGCCACTGGCAGGTACCCGTAGTCTGGTCTGTAGGCACCAGGAATTTTGCTCTTGCCTGTTTGAGATGATGCTCCCCACTCTCCGTCTTGTAGATCATGACATATTCACCATCCACCTTATTATATACGATCTATGATGCCCAGACCACATTAAACTATAATGACAATGCCCTCCTCAATGGCAAGCCAATGATTGACTCCATTTTCCAGTGGCGCTATTTCAGCGAGCGTTCTCAGGGAGCAGTTGCTCTTCAGAGAGATCCAAAGCAGGTGGCATTGGCACAGGATATGCTTCTCAACTTCGACCCGGGATGGAATCAGTATTACAGCACATACGGCACGATGCTCGCCGATATGGGTGCGATGTTCGTTCCTGATGATGAAGCAGTAGAAGACTATTTTCTCAATCCATCCAATGGTGGTTACAACATTCTTGGACTTTATGCCAAGAAGCCTCTCACCAAGGAGAATTTCGGCGAGAACTTAGACAGTATTCCTGCCAACATCATCCGCTCATTCGTCAACAATATGATGAACGCATCCTTCGTACAGTCAGTACCAAGCAAGTTCGGTACCATCATGGACGAGGCGAGTGACCCAATCGGACTCACCTTGAAAGATGTCATCAAGAAAGAGAATGCCTACGATGTACGTATCGCCAACAATGGTGCCATCTACATGCTCAACCGAGTGATTCCACCTATTTCATATAATATCGTATCTACACCGGCATTGCTCCGCAAGGCAAAAGACTTGGGTGTCATCAACTGGGCTATTCAGGACAAGGATATGCTGAAGGTAAACTACTATGCCTACCTGCGTGCCAGCGCAGCCAACTATGCCATGTTCCTGCCAAGCAATAGAGCTTTCGACATGTATTATGTAGATCCAGTATCATTAGGTAAGAACTACAAGGATGGTCCTCGCGTACTCCACTTCTATTATAAAGATGTGCATAAGGACAAGAATATCTCCGTATCTGCGTTCAAATACAACCCAGCTACAGGTTCTATCAGTTCTGACTCTACAATCGTTCAGTTGGGCGCTGTTACCGATCGCCTGATTGACATTCTGAACTATCATACCGTATCACTTTCACAGTCCGTCTCCAAGGACAACATAGGCGTAACCAACAAATACTACAAGACCAAGCATGGCGGTGAGATTGCCATCCACGGAGGTCACGTCGGTGGAAACGTAGTAAGCGGTGGACAGATTAATGGTATTGCAGGCAGCAACTACAGCTATCCGGTTTCAGAAATCAAGGAAGCTACCAGCTACAGCAATGGTAAGGCATTTGTCATCGACCACCTCATCCAGGCCCCACAGACCAGTGTATATGGCTGTCTCAATGACAACAGCCAGTTCTCTAAGTTCCTGGATTTGTGTACACCAGCCAATCTGAGCAATCTGCTGACCAGCATCGGCATGAAGACAGACGAGCAGAAGCAGTTTATCGTATTCAGCGATGTCTTTGCCAACAATACAACAGAAAACAAGAAGTACGACTGTCTCGACCAGAACGTCAACTTCTACAACACCTACAACTACACGCTGTATGCACCAGACAATGACGCCATGGACCTGGCATTCAAAAAAGGTCTCCCTACCTGGGAGCAGGTACAGGAAGTGATGGACAATGCTTCAGCAAATGACGAGAATGCCAAGGCAAAGGCACTGAAGATGGCTGAAGCTATCCGAAACTTCATCCGCTATCACTTCCAGGACTTCGCACTCTATGCCGACAACACCATCGACTACGGAGATGCACAGGAAGTAGAAAACGGCAACAGATCATACATGACCTCCTGCACCATCGGTTCTGCCTACAAACGACTCAAAGTCAAGGGCGGCAGCGGCAAGTTGAATGTAACTGACGAAGGCGGTGACCCAGTCATCATCAATGCAAATGGCGACAAGTTGGTCAACTTCATGGCTCGTGACTACATCTTCAAGAGTGGTGCTATAGAAACATCCTCATTCACAGCCATCCATGAGATTTCAAAGCCTCTCTGCTTCAGCAGGAGCAAACGTTACGACGACGGTTTTGCCAGCAATACCCCTGAAGCCAACCAGGCACGCCTGAAGAATCTCAAGAACCTATACTATGCACAGAAGCATGGAATCAAGTTCTACAAATAATTTCACAACCAAGCTTATAACACAATGAACAATATAAGAACATACATAACCGTAGGTGCCTTATGCAGCGCTATGACAATCTCTGCTCAAGACCACCGTATCTCAGGTACCGTATCTGATGAGTTCGGTCCTGTCATCGGCTGTAATGTGATAGAGAAAGATGCCAACAACCGTAACGTGAACGCTACGATTACCGACGTGAATGGTAACTTCCAGTTAGCTATCAAGAACCCGAAGAACAAGTTAGTTGTCAGCTACGTAGGATACAAGACCTTTTCACAGGTCATCGGTTCGCAGACCAATTTCCAGGTACAGCTCAAGGACGCCAACGAGTTGGGAACAGTCACCGTAACTGCCAAGCAGCGTTTCCGCGGTGATGGTTTGAGCATCCCTAAGGACGAGGTATCTGTTGCTACCCAGACCATGAACATGGATATCGTGGATGGTCTTGCCTTCACCAGCGCCGATGAGGCATTGCAGGGTCAGATTGCCGGTCTCGACATCGTAGCCAACTCTGGTAACCTCGGTGCCGGTACTACCATGCGTATGCGTGGTGTGACCACCATCAATGGTTCTTCAGAACCTCTGATCGTTGTCAACGGTAACATCATGGACGTGCCTGATGCCAAGGATACAGACTGGTCAACCGCTACAGAGGAGACCTACAGTTCCTTGCTTTCCATCAACGTGAACGATATTGAGAGCATCGACATCATGAAGGATGCCGCTGCTACCGCTATCTGGGGTGCCCGTGGTGCCAATGGTGTCATCAGTATCAAGACCAAGCGCGGTAAACGCGGTAAGATCCGTATCGACTACAACTTCTCACTTCAGGGCAACTGGCAGCCTAAGGGTTACAACCTCCTCTCGGGTGATGAATATACCATGCTGATGAAGGAGGAACTCTACAACCCTACACAGAATCCTTCTGCTACCACCAACATCAATGAGTTGAACTACAACAAGAGTTGGGCTGAGTACAACAACTGGAACGACAATACTGACTGGGTGAAGGCAGTAACCCAGACCGGCTGGAACCAGAGCCATGGTCTCACCATCTCGGGTGGTGGTGAAAAGGCTGTATTCCGTATCTCTGCCAACTATGACCATCAGACCGGTACCATCATCAAGCAGGTATTGAACCGTTTCTCTACCCGTTTGAACCTGGAATACTACGTGAGTGACAAACTGAAGTTCACCACCGAGTTCCCATTGACATATACCAAGAACCAGAAGAGCTATGCCAACATTTTGGGTAAGGCCCTCTCCATGGCTCCTAACATGAGTATCTACCGTGAGGATGGTAACGGCATCGACACCAACGAGTACTACATCATGCTGCCTTCAGCAGAAAAGGACGAATATGGTTCATCCATCAGCGGAACCTCTTCTCTCCAGTTGAAGTCGGTACGCGATATCGGTAACCCTGTGGCTATCGCCAACTTGGCATGGAACAACGAGAGTACCTACCGTATCACTCCTGACTTCCGCATCAACTACTATTTCTTAGGCAATGACGACCACAAGACCCGTCTCGACTACGAAGGTCAGGTTTATCTGGATATCTTCTCCAAGAGTAATCCTACCTATTGCCCAGGTTCGTTGAGCACAAATGGTTGGAAGGATAATAGCTACAACCTCTATACAATGGATGACTACAACTCATTCCAGTTCCAGACCCGTCACCAGCTGATCTTCACTCCTAAGTTCAAGAATGAAGATATTGCCTGGATGATGTTGGGTCGTTGGGAGTTGACTTCTGGTACCAGCTATGGTCAGAACGTAAGTGAGCGCAAGTTGCCATTGGGTGCACAATCTCCTACCCTTCCTGCCGAAATCTCCAACATGTCCACCAGCAATGGTGAGTGGCGCAGCATGGCAGGCGTATTCTCTACACACTTGTCTTACAAGGGTCGTTACAATGCCGACTTTACAGTACGTGCCGACGGTACTACCCGTTTCGGCGACAATAATAAGTGGGGTTACTTCCCAGGTATGTCAGTCCGCTGGAACATCAGCGACGAGCCTTGGATGAAATGGTCTCGCAAGGTGCTCTCTATGTTGGCATTCCGCCCATCATGGGGTGTGAACGGTAGAACTCCAAGCAGCGAGTATCTGCAGTATGCGAAATATGCAGCCGGCAGCCAGTATGGTAACGGCAATACCCTGCTTCCTTCTACCCGTGTAGATGGACTGCAGCTCAGCGACCTGAAATGGGAGAAGACCACCTCATGGAACTTAGGTGCCAATTTAGGACTCTTCGACGACATGATTGAGGCTGACTTCAACTACTATTATAAGAAGACGAAAGACTTGCTGAACCCAGGTGTTGCCATTTCTTCACAGACCGGTTATACCACTTTGGCATGGAAGAACATCGGTTCTATGGAGAACAAGGGTTGGGAATTCAACATCACCGCCAAGAAGTTCATCAAGGCAGGTAAATTCTCAATGGATGCCAGCTTCAACGTGGCACAGAACTTCAACAAGATCACAGAGATGGATCAGACCGTACTCGATGGTATCAACGAGGACTGGTCTGCAGATAGCCGCGGTAAATACTTCAAGCGTATCCAGGTGGGTAATGCCTTAGGTTCTATCTTCGGTTTGCGCCACAAGGGCGTATATCAGTACTCCTATGACTATCTGGAGAACTTACGTCGCCAGGGTTATGTCATGGAGGGCAACGAGAAGATCATGATCAGAGACAACAACGACCTCGTGGATTACCTCAACAACCGCTTCCTGCCAGCCGGCAAGACAGCTCCTATCGCCCTGAACAGAGACGGCAAGGTGATTACAGGTGCCGATGGTAAGCCTTTGCGCATGACCTACAACTCCAAGGACGGTGGTGAGACCTACAAGTTTGACGGTGGTGATGTGATTTACGAAGATGTCAACCACGACGGTACCATCAATTCATTGGATATGGTTTATTTAGGCAACTCAAATCCTAAGTTCTCAGGAGGTTTCGGTTTCACCTTCCGTTATGGCAACTGGTCATTGCGTACCAACTTCGTTTACCGTACAGGTTTCAAGGTTGTAAACTTCGCACGAATGGGAGTAGAAAAGATGTATGACACCACCAACCAGAGTACAGCTGTGAACTGGCGCTGGCGCAAGAACGGTGACATGACAGAAATTCCACGCGCACTCTACAACTATGGTTACAACTGGCTCGGTAGCGACCGCTACGTAGAGGATGCCTCTTTCTTGCGTTTCAGCTACGTCAGTCTGAGCTACGATGTTCCAAAGAAGTTCCTCAAGAGCTTAGGTCTGAATACCTTGCGATTCGACTTGAGCGGTCAGAACATCTTCGTTTGGAGCAAATATAGCGGTACAGACCCAGAGCATGCAAACAACGGTTGGAACTTTGCTTCAGACAGTTCACAGACACCACGAAGCAAATCGTTCACCCTCCGCATGAGAATCGGAATTTAATCCAACACAAAAACAGAGACTAACAATGAAAAATAAAATAAACAATATCGTCAAGAGTTTAGCCGTAGCAGCCTTAGGTATGCTGTCGCTTAGCTCATGCAATGACTTCCTGACCATCTATCCTACCGATAAGACAATCGGCGAGAACTTCTGGCAGAACAAAGATGATGTCACACAGGTGGTAACTGGTGCTTACACCGCCATGATTAATGGAGGAATCATAGAAAGAATGATTATGTGGGGTGACTTCCGCTCAGACGAGTTGAAGAAACATCCATCACTAAAAAACACCACATTGGATGATATTTCCAAAGGAGATTTATACCCAAGTAGCGGTTACAACTCATGGGCATGTTTCTATAATGTCATCAATACCTGTAACATCGTATTGGCTCATGCCCCAGCGGTGATGGAGAAAGACCCTGAGTTCACCGAGGGTGACTACCAGACAGCCCGTGCCCAGATGTTAGGTTTGCGTGCCCTCTGCCACTTCTATCTGATTCGTGCCTTCCGTGATATTCCTTACGTGACAAAGGCATACGAAAATACAGACGACATGAAGTTGGACGGCCAGCTGGCACCAGATTCTACCCTCCAGCTCTGTATCGAAGACCTGAAAGAAGCAGAGAAGGGTTGCTACAATTACGGTATCTTCGGAGAGGACGACTGGCGAACAACCGGTTTCCTCAGCAAGGATGCCATCAATGCCATTCTCGCAGACGTATATCTCTGGAGAGCTTCTCTCTGGAGCGGTACAGATGCTGCCAAGAGCCAAGAGTATTATCAGGCATGTATCGACCATGCAGACAAGGTCATCAACTCCCACAGAAACTATTTCGAGGCTAACATCAAGGGCACCAGCCAGGAGTCAGTTTACCGCAACAGCAGACAGCAGTACTACTTATATAAAGGTCTGTGGGCTGACTACTATAACTTCGTAAGAGGTAACTCCTCTGAAAGCGTCCTCGAACTTCAGTTTGACGGAGAGAAGAACTCAAACACCCTACTGTGCAAGAGTTACTTAAAGTGGGAGAAGCAGGAGTCTGGCTACGGTATGATGGTAGGTACATCTACAGTGGGTGGTGCCATCGGCGACAATCCATCTCCAGCAACCAAGAGTGCTTCTACGGCAACATACTTCCAGTCTGAAAACGACTACCGCTTCTATAACAGCAGCTATGGTGTGAATGATGACAACTACTCTTCTTATGAGGTGAAGAAGATGATGAACAAAGAAAATGCCATTTACGACATTCCAACCCGAAAGAAAGGTAGTATCTATATCCAACCACTCCGTGACTTCGACAAGTTCGACCAGAACTGGATCATCTACCGCATCACAGACGTCATGCTGATGAAGGCAGAGGCTCAGATTCAGCTGGCAGGTACAGAAACCAACAAACTGAAGAATCCATTTGCCCTGATCCAGGCTGTGAACCAGCGTTCTATCAGTACGACAGCACTCAAGGACACCTTGGTTTATCAAGACAACTACAACAAGGCAGACAAGATGGAATTGCTTTGCCTCCAGGAAAGAGGACGCGAGCTCTGCTATGAAGGTAAGCGCTGGTTTGACCTGGTGCGCTACTGTTACCGCCACATGACGGGTGTAGATCCTACCAAGACACTCTATGAGATAGACCCTAACGGCAGTAATCTGCCAAGTCTTGCCAACAAGGGCAACAATTTCAAGGACATCCTCGCTACCAAATATAGTACAAACCTATACAAGTTTAAAAACGAGGGACATCTCTACTGGCCTATCCTGAACAGCGAGACCAAGACCAACAAGCTGATTCACCAGAATCCTGTTTGGGTAGAGACACAAAGTTCTGAGAGAACAGAAGAATAACATTCAAGAAATTCATAATTAGGTATAGCTTTATGACAAAGTTCATTCATAAAATAGGTGGCATGGTAGCAGGTGTAGCATTCGGTGCACTCGCCTTCACTTCATGCTCCGAGCAAATAGATGAAAGCAACCTCTATACTTTCACCGGTGAAACCATCACCGACTACTTGCGAAGCGATTCCACTCTGTCGGATTTCGCAAAGATTACAGAGTATGCTGGTTTGTCAGACCGTCTGTCAGCATACGGAACCTATACCTGCTTCGCTCCAACCAACGAGGCGGTAAAAGAATATATCCAAGAATTGTGGGATGATAAAAAGTCTGCAAATCACAATGGACTCTATACGGGTGATGATGTAAGTAAGGAAAACACGATAGATCGCCTTTGGAAATCCGAGAAACGTGACTCACTCTGCAAAGATATCGTAGAGGCACACCTTACGGGTCTGAAGAAGACAAGCAATGATCTGCTGGCAGGTTCAGACATCACCATGATGGGCGGTAACACTCACTCACCAAAGCGTGTAGGTGACGACATCACCATTGATGGAACCTCCAAGATCATCAACAGAGACCACGAAGTGGAAAACGGTGTGGTTCATACCATCGACAAACTCTTCTACCGCTCTACCAATTATATTATAGACGAAATGGAGAACATGGGTAACTATAGTATCTGGTGCGATGCCTTGAAGCAGACGGGTCTGGATGAGGTGTTAAAGGAGCATATCCGTACCAATGGTATCAACTGGTTTACCATCGATCCAGAAACCAAATATCCTTTTGCAGAGTATCCTACAACCTGCAAGGTGGGATTCACCGTTTTCGCAGAGACAGATGAGGTGCTCAAGAATAGCAAATATCATATTACCAACTGGAAAGAGTTAGCAGCCAAGGCTAACGAGTGGTACAAGGATTGCGCTTCCTGGTACAGCTACTTGGAAGATCATCCAGAAATCAAGATCAGCACAGGTACCGACTATACCAATCAGTGGAATACATTGAACATGTTCCTCCGCTACCACATCCTGAAATATTCACTTTCTATGGATAAGTTGGTTTACTCATACAACGAGTTGGAATATGCAGATGTATATGAATATGTACGTACCTTATTGCCATACACCATGTTCAAGCTGACAGGTGTAAAGGAAAACGGTGCCGTCAGTTCAATCTGGATCAACCGTGTATTGAACAATCCTACATTGACCAGCACACCGGGTGCCAACTCTAAGGATGCATATAAAACTGCAAATACACCTGTAGAAGATGGTATCCAAGTAGCTGGCGGTTCTGCACTCTCCCGCCAGGCTTCCAATGGCTGGATTCATCCTATCAATGGCATTCTACGCTACGAGAAAAAAGTACCAAACAATGTACTCAACGAGCGTATGCGTTTCGAGTTCATGTCATTGTTTGATGAAAGTATGACCAATCAGATCAGAGGTTATTCATATCAGGAGCTTTCTTCAAGATACGGTCGCAACGACCGCAAGATTGGTGCCATCCGTATCCCAGAAGGTTATTTTGAGAACATGGTTATCTACAACGGTGAGTCATCCCGTGTATATTATCTGACCAAGGACGAAGCAAAGACCGGTAACAACGGTTTTATCAAAGACTGGGATTGCTGGTTGGACTATCAGGGCGACGAGTTGTTCGTAAGAGGAGCCTACGACTTTGCCATCAAGTTGCCACCAGTTCCAAAAGACGGTACCTACGAATTGCGCTTCGGCTATGTAATCACCGGACACCGTACCATGGTACAGTTCTCTTTGGGTCACTCTTCAGACCGTTCCAAGATGACAACCTGCGATATTCCACTCGACCAGCGAGAGGGCATCGCGTCAACCACCATCGGCTGGACAGACCCGGACAAGGACGGCGACTTAGGTGCTGCGACCGACAAGTCTATGCATAACCGTGGATGGATGAGAGGTCCTAACTACTTCAGTAATTACAAGAAGGGAGCTGAGGGTACAGCCCGTACGAACATCAGCCGTCAGCCACATATTCGCCGTGTCGTAACCAAGCAGTTCTTCAAACAAGGTGAGGAAAACTGGTTCCGCTGCAAAACAGCCATGCAAGAGAATACAGAAGCTGAGTTTGAACTTGACTACATCGAAATTGTTCCAGTAAGCGTATATAACCACCCTACTCTGACAGAGGATGTATTCTAATCAGGTGAATGTATTCTAACAAGAAAACAAACATAGAAATACAAAAGATATGAAAGTAAAATATATAATAATGACAGCAGTTGCAGCTTTGGGTTTCCAAAGCTGCACCGACTGGGATGACCATTATGACGTAACTACTGACGGCTCCGGTGCATCAGACAAGACACTGTGGGAGCAGATCAGCAACAACCCAAAGCTCAGCAATTTTGCTGCACTGATGAAAAAGGTGGGTTACGACAAGGCTTTGTCCACCAACCAGAGCTACACCGTATGGGCACCAAGCAACGACGCTTTCGACTTTGAGAAATACAATGCCATGAGCGACAGCTTGCTGAAGGCAGAATTCCTCAACAACCATATCGCCCGCGGTTACCATAGAGCTACTGGTGAGATCAATGAGCGTGTCCACCTGCTCAACAAGAAGGTGATGGCATTCCAAGGCAACGGACGCTATACATTGGGCAATATCGCAATCGACAGCACCAACATGTTAGGCAAGAACGGTATCATACATCTGATGAGCAGTTACATGGACTTCCGCCCTAACTTCTATGAAGAGTTCCTGCGCAATGAGAACACAACCAGTCTTGCCCAGCTCTACAAGAGTGCCATGAAGCGCGAAATCGACAAGGAGAACAGTATCGAGGGTCCTATCAAGGATGGAGCAATGACCTATCTTGATACCGTATATGTAGAGAGCAACAAGATGTTCAACTACCTGAACTCCAAACTGACCACAGAGGACAGTACCTATACCATGATTGTTCCTACAGACAAGGCATGGGCAACTGCTTATGAAAAGGTGAAGTCCTACTATAAGTATCCGAAATCCATCAAGCCTTTCACCGTAAAGAACAACGATAAAACAGGCGTATTGGAATACAATCAGGCTGGTGCCGTAACCTTAGATGCAGATAGTCTGACAGAATTATATACTACAACATCTATCCTGAGACCTCTGATTTACAGTCACACCATCAACCCTGCTTTCCAGAAGGGTGATATTCCTACTGGAGCTACCGACTCCATCAAGAGTACAACAGGCGACGTAATCTGCAACACCTTGAACTACAACAGTGAGAACAGCCGTTTGGTCTATGATGCCAAGGATATGTTTGTGAATGCAGAGAAGAAAGTGATGAGCAACGGTAACGCATGGATTACAGATTCACTCCGCGTAAAGCCTTGGGACAGTTGGTGCCCTATCATCCACCTGAGAGCACAGAACGGTAATTTCCAGGCAGCAGTGGATAAAGTATCCATCAACCAGAACGTAGCAGTAAGCAGCGACAACAGAAACAAGAATGTAGAAGGATCTATGCACGCCAACCAGTATTATGAGGTGACATCCAACTTGGGTTCTGTACCAGAGGTTTATTTCTATATTCCAGAAATGTGGTACACTCCATACGCCGTATATCTGACGATGGTACCTGCCAACATCACCGATGAAGAAGCCGAGGTAACCTCACAGAAACTTCAAGTTCGTTCATTCCAGAACGATGCTGCGGGTGGAACACTGACCAGATTTTCTCCTGTACCATTGAAGAAAGACTTCAACGTTTCTTCCAACCAAGCATCAGTAGTATTCGACTATGGTACGAACGAGAAATCCAAGATTGTGAGCAAATTCATGGGTGTATTCAATCCATCATTCTGCTACCGCAACCTGAGCAACTTCACAGACCCTGTAGCATATCCAGTATTCAACATACGTAGTGGAGACCGTGCAGTCAAAAACCAGAGTGCAGTACTGCGCATCGCAGGCATCACATTAGTTCCTATGGAAGCCGTGAAGTACTATCAGGCTCAGAAAGCATTGAACGGAGAAAGTGGTGAAGAATATAAAAATGATATGCCGGAAATCTTCTGGGATCTCAATTCATACACCTATTAATAACACGAACTCAACAATTGAAGACAATGATAAATTTCAGAATATTGGCTATAATGGGCTTGATGGCAGTAGCTGCTGAAATCAATGCCCAAGAGACAACCGACAACGCCGAAAAGAGAGCGAAGGAAACGGTAAACAAAAAGCAGCCAAACTATCCGATGAAAGAGGTATCTGGTACCATCTACGATGCTGCCACCGGCAAGCCTCTTAGCGGTGTGCAGATCCAGGCACTTGGAAATGCTCGCTATGCTGCCATGACCAACGAGGACGGTACCTTCACGATCAAGGTGCCTACCTTCACCACCTCGCTCTATCTGTTTACCTCACAATATGCAAGCCAGCAGGTATCTATCGCAGGTGTCAACAACATCCAGGCAAAGATGCTCAGCGACAAGTTCAACGAGATGTACACCAACGGTACGAAGTTGGGCAACGAGGCAAGCCTGAAAGCACAGGTAAGTACACAGACTTCTATAGAAGACCTCATCGGCGAGAAATTGGGTGCTGATGTACGCACCGTGAAGCGATCAGGTGCGCCAGGCATCGGTTCTGCCATGTTTATCCGTGGTCTGAACTCCCTGAATGCCAACGCCCAGCCTCTCATCGTGTTGGATGGTGTGCCTATGGACATGCAATATGACGGCACTTCACTTCAGACAGGTATGTTCAACAACCAGTTGCTGAACATCAATCCTGCCGACATCGAGAAGGTTACCGTATTGAAGAATGGTACTGCCATCTATGGTGCCAAGGGCGCCAATGGTGTCATCGTACTGGAGACCCGCCGCGGTAGAACCATCGCTACACGTATCGATGCCAACATCGGTATGGGTGTCAACTTGGTGCCACGCCTGCCAAATGTGATGGATGCAGACCAGTATATGAGCTACGCTACCGAAATGCTCAGTACCTATCCTAAGATTGACAAGTTCTTAGAAAAGGGTTCTCTCAACTTCCTGACCACAGATCCAAACAACTATTATTATAAGACATACCATAATAATACAGACTGGAGCAAGGAAGTATATGAGACTGCATTGAGCCAGAACTACAGCATCAACGTGATGGGTGGTGATGAGGTAGGTATGTACAACCTCTCACTCGGCTATACAGACGGACAGAGCACCGTGAAGAAGAATGGTTTCAACCGTGTGAACATCCGCTTCAACAGTGACCTGAGCATCATCAAGAATTTCTTCTCAACCCAGTTTGACATCGACTATGTCAAGTTGAGCCGTGATGTATTCGACGATGGAGCACCAAGCGATTTCAGCAAGGGTACCGTTACATCTCCTACCCTCCTCGCACTGATCAAGGCTCCTATCCTGAATCCATACCTCTACAACAATACAACCCGCGAGTTGACCTCTACATTGGCAGATGCAGATGACTTCCTGACTCCATTGAATCAGAACCTCTCATTGGCTAACCCAACAGCCTTGTTAGTAAATGGTAGCGGCAACAACAAGAACCGTATGGAGAACTCTATGTTCCATATCCGTCTGGCTCCTAAGTTTGAATTCAAGGGTGGATGGACATTGAGAGAGAACATCAACTATACGCTGAACCGTAACTCCCAGCGTTACTATCGTCCAAAGGGCGGTGTTCCTACCTACTATGTAGAAGGTTTGGGTAGAGTTCAG
>ENA-OPWO01000028-OPWO01000028.1-human-gut-metagenome-genome-assembly--contig:-NODE-28-length-55483-cov-3.018492_pt1 | contig 55483 bp, 45 predicted proteins | sample MGYA00241510_ERZ502012 | MGnify/ENA primary metagenome ERZ502012 (study PRJEB25962, sample SAMEA2041923) | human gut metagenome | biome: human gut; feature: human-associated habitat; material: faeces...
ATATACATGATTGGTTCCGAGCGTAAAGACAGCCACATCCACTTTTCGGTCTTGATTCTGGTATTCAGTACCAGCCTTCAAACCTGCGGTACAAGGTTCCCCCTTGAGATACCGGTCCACAGAGTGATATACGCTCGTAGGATTGTACATAACTCCGTATGGATTGACCATGGCACGGAAGCGATTCTCGACAAAACGATTGCCGAGATGATCCGCAAAACAACTGCCCACGAAAAGCAGTCTGTCAAAAGGCTGTATCTCAAAGTCAGCCTTTTCTATGTTCACTTCCGTTCTAAAGTCCATATTGCTTATTTTTCTGTTACTTTATTTTTCTTCCACTCAAAGAATAAACCTGCGAGCAAGAGAATCAACAGTACACCGTAGCCTACATAAGCAATGGTCTCTGTTGTCTTCAGGGATGTAGGGTGGAAATCAAGTACCACCTTGTGAGTTCCCGGTTTTACATTCAGGGCACGCAAGATATAATCCACTCTGCCCAATTCTGCAGGCTGTCCGTCTATCGTAGCCGTCCAACCAGGATAATATATTTCAGAGAACACGATGACACCACCCTTGTTGGAAGTAACCTCATAAGTCAGATTATTTGGCTTATATTGAGTCAACTTAACAATAGAAGTATCATCCTGAGGCACACTTTCACCGAGTTGCTGCTTGAACTTCGCATCAGCTACAGCTTCATGTCGCAATTTGATCTTTCCTACCTTATCAATCTCCTCATTGGCATTTTCTGCATAGCTTACCTTATCAACAAACCAAGCATTGCCATAGGCATAAAGATTCTGCACAGGCACAGTCTGTCCACCCTGCAAAGGCATGATGAAGTACTTCGTGTTGAGCATATTGAGCACAGGGAATATGCTGTCGCCATTCACCTTCGTCATGTCACCACCAGCCTCAGCTACAGCCTTCATCGCCTTCTGCATCTCTGGAGAGATATAAGCTTCTATCATCTCCGCATAACGACGGAGTTTGGCTGGATGATAACCACCAACGCTCTTATGATAATATGAAGTTTCGTTCTCATTGAAGGTATTGGATGCCATATTGAGTACACGATAATCAAGCGACTTGTCTCTGCAGATCATCTTATCGGTCTCAGTCATTTGCTGTGGAGTATCACGCACGCTCTTCTCCACGAACATATCATCATAGAGATAACGCTTGTTGACCATCCACATATCTACCAGACAGAGTACAGCAATACCAGCAATCATAAACTCCTTGCCCAACTTCTTCATCTTATAAAGGAAGAGGAAGGCCGAGCCAATGACGATAACCCAGAAAGAACGCCAACAATCGGAAGTAAAGATACCCTTTCTGATTTCAGTCAGATTGCTGATGATAGGTCCCTGATATTCTGCAGGAAGCTGCTGCAAAGCCTGAAGTTCCTGTGCAGACACGAAATCTGAGAAGAACAGGCCTGGTGCCAAGGCAAAGAGGAGACAGAAACCTGCTGTCAGTCCGAAACTTGCATAAACGAGTTTGGCCTTAGTAGTCAATATTTCCGGTTCATCCACAATCTTCTTGAGTGCCATCATCGCCAACAGAGGAATGGTAAACTCAGCAATCACAAGGATGGAAGCCACCGTCCTGAATTTGGCATACATCGGAACGTAATCCAAGAAGAAATCCGTAAACGGCATGAAGTTTCTACCCCATGAGAGAAGTACACTGAGGATGGTCGCCGCCAACAAAGCCCACTTCATCGGTCCCTTCACAATGAATAAGCCCAAGATGAAGAGCATACAGACGAAAGCGCCTACATATACAGGACCGCTTGTTCCAGGCTGGTTGCCCCAATACTGTCCGAGTTGCTGATAAATCTGTACAAAGTTAGGATCCGCTTTTTCCATTGCCTTTGTGTTCTGTGCCAAAGGAACAGAAGCGCCACCCTTTGCATCCGGAATCATGAGCGTCCAAGTCTCGTCAATACCATAACTCCACTGGGTAATATAGTCTCTATCCAAACCGCTATTGGTCTGGTTAGCAGCGTTTGTTCCCTGTACCGAAATGGCGGCAGCGGTGCGAAGAGGAAAGTTCCGTATACTCTTTCCACGCATAGACTCCTGACCGTACTGCCAAGTATGATACAGGTTGGAAAGATTGAGCGATATACCGATGGCGGCACCCACGATACAAGCTGCAGTAGCCTTACCGAAGCGAGCCATTTCCTTCTTCTTATAGGCATTCCACAAGAATGCGAGAAGCATAAAGAAGATGATAAAGAGGTAATAATAAGTCATCTGCACGTGGTTGGCATTGACTTCAAAGGCTGCAAAGATAGCCGTAACGAGCAATCCCCACAAATATTTACCACGATAAGCCAATACGACACCTGCAATCATAGGAGGCAAATAAGCCAAAGCCATCACTTTCCAGATGTGTCCGGCAGCAATGATGATGAAGAAATAGGACGAAAAAGCCCAGATGATAGAGCCCAATGCTGCTAATGACTGTCGGAAGTTAAAGGCTCTCAACAGGATATAGAATCCTAAGAGGTATGCAAATACATACCACACGTAGTCAGGCAACCAGAGATGATAGGCATTGACAGCCTGCTGCAAAACAGTGCCACTCTCATAAGATGGTGACATCTGATAAGTTGGCATTCCGCCAAAAACAGAGTTTGTCCAACGGGTCACCTCGCCAGTCTGTTGCTGGAAAAGTTCCTTTTCATGTCCCAGTCCCTTGCCTGCTGCAGCATCATGACGGAACAGGATGCGCCCGTCCATGTCGGCTGGCATGAAATAAACAAAGGAGACAACTGCAAATACGATTACTACCAGAATATCCAGTAGATACTTCTTCAAAAATTTCATTATTTCTATAAACGTTTATATTTTTGGGGCAAAGATAATGCAAATTGCAGACAATACAAAATATAAAGCGAAAAATTATGTTTTTTTTGTTGAGAATCAAACCAAGAAGATACAGAAAAAGGAGGATTTCGTCCTATGTGTCGAAATTCTCCTTTTTCTGTATAACAGGGACAAGCACCTTATTTAAGAGTCGCCATAAAATATTTTTCCTCTCAATTACTTCACTTTTTCTTCCAAATAAGAATGTGCCTTGTCTGGATTACTCGTATAGAGTTGTATATTTCCCTCTGGATCAATAACCACTAAAGAAGGAATAAACTTCACATAGTAATTATCCATCAAATCCTTCATAGAAGACAGAGGTACAAGATATTGTCCCCATGTCATCTTCTCTACTTCCATCGCCCTCTCCCAATCCTGACGTTTTTTATCTACGGAGATGCTGATGATATTAAGTTTGTCACCTAACTTCTGTTGTAATTGTTTTACGCTTGGGATAGCTGCACGGCAAGGCCCGCACCAAGAAGCCCAGAAGTCTATGAAGTTATACTTGCCAGGAACGATGATTTTCTTCAAGTTGATTGACTTTCTTTCGGGGGTTTCGAGCGACAAATCCTTGTAATGAGAGCCTTTGAGATAAGCTTTCATCTCTTCCACCTTCTTGACAAAGTTTGCATAGCGCACTTGGTCGTAATTGTTAGCAAACTTACTCAACAGTTTATCATATTGTTCTGCTGTAAAAGCAAAAGGATTATCCATTTGACTTTCCTGCAACAATAGGCTCACAGCATAATCCGGATGAGCAGCCACAAAATCTTCAGTCGTCTTTTCCTCTGCAGCCTCGGCATCTTCTATCAATGGTTGCAAACGATGCATGATAATGGTATCAGGACCGCCCAGACTCTTTTCACGATACTGCGCGTCACCATACTGCTTATTCAAGAGTTTGGTTTTCAAGCGAGCATCATAGGTAGCATCAGCCCATTCCTGATATTGTTTCTGCGCCTTACCACCTACTATCTTGAGGTTTTTCTCACGAACCATCGTCACATTGCGGAAGTCATAGTTGAGAGCAATGCTATCAAAACAGACAGCACTTACTGTATAACTAGCAGGTTCGAGCATGAACATACCGCCACGATACTTAGGAATATCATAATCTTGGTAAGCACTCTCAGGCTTATCATTGATTTGGAGTTGGACGAGCATGGTTCCATTCACCTTGCCAGACAAAACGAAAGAGCTACCTTTGGTGAGACATTCCGCCTCAATACTTCTGCCATTTTCATAACTTCTAAGATGTACTTTCGTTCCATTCTTCACTCCAGGAATATTACCTTTGATAGTAAAAAGCTGTCCAAACTCCACTTGGGCATTTTGTGCCAAAGAAGGAACTAAAGCACCCACAGCCAAAAGAGAGGCTGCGAGTGCGCGAGAGAGAGAATTGAGATTGTTCATGATTTTACTTATATTTTTTAAGACAGGATGATACATTATATTATTATTTAATGTTAAACCTTAGACTATTTGATATACATCACTATGCTCTGTCAAATACTTCCTGTGAATACGTAAGGAACATAAGCATACTATGACATCTATCAAGTGTGTATTTTTTACTCTGTTACTGTGCATCACGAACGTAGCGAACACTGAGGAAATGCTGTTCATGCAAGATTTTCAATCTGTTCACAGCATTCTTTCCTGGAGTTATCATGCGAGCATATGACGCAGGTTCTCCATTGATTTCCATATCAGTAGAAGTCCAATAATAACCATAGTCATATGGATGATATAAACCTATCAGAGAATAGGAGTAATTGCAGATTTCGCCTCCAAAGACAAAATGGAGACAGGTTCCTTCTCCATTCTGCATCATCAGGTTTGAAGCCCCCTTACGCCATCCTTCTTTATCCAGATCACCTTGCTTAATTCCTAATTCACGTTCCAATGTCTTGAAATCGTCGTCGGTAGGAAGTCTCCACCCATCAGGTGCATTGGCTACTGCTTCCTCCCAGGTATAATAGTTACCAAATTCAGCATACCATTTCTGCCAATCTTCCAGAGTTCCTGTCAAACTGAGTCCAACTCCATAGCCGTTAGTCCATTTAGGATTATAGACATCATCATAGAAAGGATTGTCGCAGCGCAGGTTCTCGGTCATCCAGTCAAGCTTTCCGATTCTCACCCATTTATATTCATTGCCATCCTTATCCAATACGGTTCCCGTACTTACCGGACTGACAGAAGGCTGGTCATCATCATCACTACATGCGGCAAAAGACAGAGTACCAGCCAAGACAATTGCCCATATATATATATTCTTGAATATTTTCATATTACTTATCTTTTTGTTATTCACCATCAACATTTACTCCCAACGACTCTATGAGTTCCTTCATTTTAGCATAACGTGCGATGCAGATAGGATAAGCGCTGAACTCTTCCTCAAATTCAGCATTCGTGTAAGTAAATACAGCCGTAACATAGTCGCTGATATCATACTTTTTCGAACGGAAATACCAACCATTACCATCCCTCAGAAAGCCCAGCGAACGAGCCAGATCGTCATTATACTCTACAGGATAGCCCAGTCCATATTTATCGTAATACTGATACTTGTCATAATCTTCTATCAGGGCAAAGAAATCTTTCAGAAATGTATCGCCCTTAGCATTGACCTTGGCAAGTACGATATTAGCTATGAGATTGTCGAAGAAGGAAGGGTCGGTAAAAGCCTTGCCCTGTTCAAGACTGAACACATAACACTGAGAACCCAGATAGTAAGTAGGATCTTTCTTTGGCTTTGCCTCCAAGACCCCTTCATTATACGTCCATGCATGAATTTTGTCAACAATCATGATGGAAAAAGGAGAGCTATCGCCCAATCGCTTCAGAATACTTTCCTTTACCTTTTCGGCAGCTTTCTTCTGAGAACTGAAATCTTCTATATAATCATAGGTGTACGTATAGGAACTTGTAGATGTACTGAACATATCATAGCCTACGTCAAGCACACCCCTATCGTCAAACAGGAGATAGGTTCCTGTGTTCTTATAGAAATCACGTCGGTAGTTAGCCTGCTCGCTGTTGTCATCAGCAGCTGGCTCAAACTTGTTAGAATCGGCATAGCTCGGGGTAGTATCTTCATCGCTTGAACACGCCGTGAATGATGACCCCATGCAAGCCATCATCAGGAATAAATATATCTTTTTCATTGCTATCTTATTTTTGATTCATTACCAATCATAGTCATCATCACCATCGTCACCGCCACCTGCGCTAAAGTCTTCACTCTCAAAGGCAGGACGCGCCGGACGCTGATTGCTTCCTATAGAAGGCTGAAAATCTCTTACCTGCTTAGGAATATCAAGCGTATAGGCGGCATCATTCTTTTCCAGACGATACTTGCTCAAATTAGAACGATAGGTGGTCCCATCCTGACTCTTAAAGGTTGACATCGTATGCACTATCTCTTTTGTAAATGGATATTTTGCATCTACCATATAGCGACGCAAATCGAACCAGCGCTGACCTTCCAGGAAGAATTCCCGCTCGCGTTCCTCACGCACAAATTTGATAAGTTCAGCTCCTGCCAATGTTACAGCTCCACCATCAGCAATACGATTCTGGCGCAATTTACCCAGCCATACGCAAGCCTCATGGTCGTTGCCCAACTGGGCTTCAGCCTCAGCCATATTGAGATAAGCCTCAGCAGTGCGTATGCTGAATACATCGCTCACTTCCTTGTATTTGCCATAAGATGCAATGCTACAATCCACTTTGTGATAGGTTGGCAAAGAATTTGTCAGATCGTCATCAGTTGTAATGTAAGTAGTCTTGCGATAATCATCGTCAGAGAAGAGAGCATACAGATTGTCTGATAGATACCATGAAGGTGATACTTCACTATAAGAATGCTTATCATCAGGATTGACAAACAGTATATTGCCCAGCATACTTGCACCATTCGAGAACACCACCTCTGCATTCTGCTTGTTCAGTGGATAGGAAGCAGAAGGTACAGACTGCAGGTTGAGCAGATAGCCGTCCTTGTCTATCGCTTTCTGTGCATAGGTTTTGGCAGTTTCCCAGTCCTGCATATACAAAGCCACACGACTTCGCAGGATGTACACCGCCTCAATGCCAGGATGGTAAATGCTGACTGGAGCCGATGCTGTAGCTAAATGTGCTTCTGCTGCATCCAAGTCGCTGATTATCTGAGCATACACATCTGCAACAGATGCACGTTCAAAATCCTTATCCTCAACATTCGGACTCAACTTGACAGGTACAGCAAGCTCTGTCGCTGCGGTGGAAGGTGTATAAGGTTTGCCATACAGGTTGACAAGCATCAGATAATAGGAGGCACGCAGATAGTAAAGTTCTCCCTTCACTTTCTGCACTTCTGCCATCTCCGTCTCAGAATGGGTAGTGAGCAAGTCGGCTGCATCAAGTACCATGTTACAGTTGTTGATGACCTGATATGCCAGATTCCACAATTCACTCTCATTACTATCATAAGAAATCTTGCCATTCTTGTCGATATAGAGATTCTGCTGCCAGGTGAAATAAGGGAACATCTTGTCTCGATACCCGATGTAGTTAGACATATCCTCTGCTGTATTGATGTTCTCCTGCAACTCATCACTCATAAAGTGTACACAGAGGTAATTATCGTTTTCTGTCTGAAAATAGGAATACTCGTTCGAAAACAGACTCTTTGGCAGAAGACAATCGCCTACCACCAGTTCCTTCAAGTCATCTACAGTCTGTACTCTTCCTAAATCTTGCGAATATTCCTTGAGAAAATCGCTCGAACATGACGCCAGCACCAGCTATGATGTTGCTATAAATATGATATTATACAGTTTCTTTTTCATTGTTTTGTCTTTTTATCGTACGTAAGAATTTCATACCACCCTCTTCTTTAGAATATCACATTCAGTCCGAGCGAGAAACTTGGACGGTCGCTCAACTGTATGCTGGAGAATCCACCCTGCGTAGGTGTCTGTCCCTTCAGAGCAGAATCGCAAATCGTGAAAAGATTGTAAGCCGAAGCTGTAACAGCCAGACGCTGCAAACCAATCACATTCAATGCTTTCATCGGCATCTCGTAGGTAACACTCATACTCTGCAGTTTCAGATAGTCGGCACTTACCACTCGGATGTTTGAATAGTCATACATATCCCAATAGTCATTTGCTATCGTCGGGATATCATTATATGTTGTTTTGTTGTTCGACCAGAAATTGTTATACTTCCTGTAAGCATCTGTACCATAAGGTATAATGGCAGGAATATTGGTATTTTTTTCATCACCAGGTTTCTGCCAGCGTTTCAGATAGTCACGACTATAGTTCTTTTCCGAATAGATAGAAGAGCCGTATACACCACCCGATGCTGCGCTACCATACATGGCAAAAAGACGCGTTTTGGCTCCCAAACTATAGCCTAAGCTCAAGGAAGCACGCCAGTTCTTGTAGCGGAACGTATTGGTCAAACTTCCCTGAATATCGGCATCACGCTTGCCTGAAGCTTCAAGTACCGTAGTATATACATCATACTTGCTCAAACCGCGCAAAGCGGCTTGATTATCAAAATAATCATCAAACAGCGGACCGCCATCTACCGGACTTAAGCCTAAGAAGCGATAGCTATAGAATGTATTCACAGACTTGCCCTGTACCAATGCCGAACCATTCAAAAAGGCTTCCAAATCATAGGTCTGGGCATCAGGACGCGAATCGATACTATTGATGACCTTTGAGATAGAAGTAGAGAGCGACCAGCGGAAGTCCTTGTTGCGAATGGCATTATAGGTAATGTCGAAACTATAACCCTTATTGGTTACATCGCCACCATTGATAACATAAGAAGTCACACCATTCACCGAAGATACCTTCTTGTTCATAAAGGCGTCCTTGGTTTTCTTGTAATAGGCACTGATTTCCATCTCCAGACGATGATCAAAGAGACTCATATCCAAACCGATATTATAGGAATTAGTCTTCTCCCACTTCAAGTCTGGGTTAGGATGAGCATAGACAGACGAAGTGAACTCATTGTAATAGGAATCCATCGCACCTTTCTTGATGGTCATAACAGGTGATTCTGTATCAAGCATGTTTCCCTGGAAGCCATAAGAAGCCTTGGCGGTGATATAATCAACCCACTTTGCCTTGATGAAACTGCCTAAATCGTAGCTTCCAGACAAAGACCAGATTGGCAGGAACTTATCGTTGGAACGGTCGCCAAACTTATTGGAACCATCAATACGACCATTCAGATTAATTCGCCATAAACGCTTGTATGCGTATGTCACTGAAAGATAGGTAGAGAACTTGTTGGAAATATCATCTACAATGGTTGGAACATTGTTGCTCAACCATGTGGCATAACCCGTATATTTGGTCAAGTCGATACCCGTTACAAAAGTCTCGCCTCTATCTGGATAATATCCGCGTGCCACGCTCGAATGACTCTTGTACTTATCAGAATTGATTTCCAATCCGAAGGTTGCATCAATGTTATGCTTGTCATCTTCACCGAAATACTTGTTTGCATTCAACTGCAAACGGGCGGTATAGCTCTGGTTGCGGACGGTAGTCTTGGTCAACTCACCACCCTGAGGAAGCGTGCAACTCTCAAAATCAGTTACACTCTCACCATAATTCGAAGTTCGCAGGTATGCCACATGAGTTGTCTTCTCTCCCCAATAACCTTCCTGGTCAGTATTTGACTGGGTCATAGAAAAGATGGCATTGGCGTTCAGCCAATCAGTGAAGTTGAACTTCAGATTGGCTGTTGCGGTAAATGAGTTGGTCTCCTGCTTTTTATAACTGTTATCCAACTCATTGAGAATATTATAGTTATACTCTTGATAGCTACTTACCTTTCTTTGATAGTAGGCATAAGTACCATCCGCATTGAATGGATTGATAGCACGCGAAGCACCATAGGCATAGTTCAATGGCGCCAAATCTTCCTGATAATAATTACGATTGTAGTGGTAAGCGCTCACGTTGAAAGAAGCAGTAAGCAGCTTACTGAAGGTGTTGTCCAGATTTACAGCAGCCGTATAACGTTCATTACTGTTCACCTTAATGACATCATTATCCTTATTATATCCCAAAGATGCATAATATCTCGACTTCTGTGAACCGCCACTCAGACTGGCAGAATGCTGCTGCGACCAGCTGTCACGGCAAATCAGATCAAACCAGTCAGTATTATAGCCTTCCATTGCCGATACCTGATTGACAAACTCTTTATAATCGATGTTTTTATTGTAAAGGTCATCGAGCGCCTTTTCGTAACCTACGCGTGTGGCATAGGTGTTATAAGTATAGCCAATGGCTTCCAGCTCGCGTGAGAACTGAATACGCTCCTTTGATGTCATTACATCCACCGAATGGTCTGAATATCTTGGACGACGCTTGTAGGTAACATTGGTAGAATAACTTACCTGAGGTTTTCCCTCGAAACCGCGCTTGGTGGTTACTACGATGACACCATTGGCAGCCTTCGTACCATAGATGGCTGTTGCCGCAGCATCCTTCAAGACATCAATTCGCTCAATGTCCTGAGGGTTGATACCGGAGATAGCGTTACCGATACGGTTCACATAATCAGGGTCGTTCAATTCTTCTGGAGCAATCTCCACTGGGTCGGATACCACAATACCATCAACCACCCAGAGAGGTTCACGGTTACCTATCAATGTACTTGTACCACGAATACGTATCTTTGGCGCAACACCCACCTCGGCAGAGTTATTGGTCACCATCAGGTCTGCAATCTTTCCTTCAAGCATCTGGTCAAGACTGCTCATATCAGCACGCTTCAATTCGTCCATCTTTACCGATGTAACGGCAGAAGTAAGACTGCGCTTGTCAAGCACCTGATAGCCCGTTACGACAACTTCGTCGAGAGCACCAGCATCCTCGTGCATCACAATCTGCATGTGGTTGCTGTTCTTTGCAGAAAGTTTCACCTTCTGTTCCTGCATGCCTATATAAGAAAAAGTGAGATATGAAACATGGTTCTCTGGCAAAGTAAAGACGAACTCACCATCTGCATTGGTGTATGTACCCATACGGTTGTTGCCACACTTCACGCTGACACCCGGCAATGGCTGATTATTTTCATCTACCACCTTACCTGTGACCGTCTTATCCATCTGCTGTGTTTTAGAGTTTGCTACTTCTTCATATTTTTGCGCAAATTCCGGTTTTTTATTATTGGGAGTTGTTTTTTGATGAGAAGTTCCCTTGGTAATAATGATAAACTTATCGCCCACCACTTTATAAGAAAGAGGGCGATTGGCTATCACAGCCTTCACTGCGTTCTCCGCATTGACAGCCGTAAGATGAGCACTCACGGAGTAGCCTTTCACATCCTCGTAGGCGAACTCCACTCTCACACCGCTCTGTTTGCCTATCTTCTTCAAGGCTGTTGGCAAAGGAGTGTTTTTGAACGAGACACTAAACTTCTTGCTCAAACTCTGTGCGGAAGCACCCAACGCAAAGGAGAAGAGCATGAAAAGTGCTACAAAATCTCTTTTCTTTTCTCTCTTTTTCATACGCATTATTTTCTATTTTATGCTTTTGACTATATATTTTTTGCAATAAGGTACGGACTAACGCAAAAATCGGGTACGCTTTGAAAGAAAAAAGTTGAAAAAACTTTCATTTTCTATTCAAAACACACCCGACTACTTACATTTCACCACACACATTTCCAATCCCATACAAAGGATAAACCAAAATATCCTCATACGCACCAAAGTTTTCCAATGAGGTTCGAATTCCTTTTTCGCAGAAATCGGCACCTAAGAATCTTAATATCTTGTAAAAATCGGCACCTAAGACAATTTTCTACTCTATCACTACTTGTCCATCATGATAGGTAAACTTCGCCTTATTCAAGCTATTCAGAACCTCCAACAATTCCTCAATTCCTCCATCTCTTGGTGCTGCAAAGAAGATACGAGTGTGCATTTTTGCAGGATTTTGAAAAATAACACTCACCTGATACCATTTGCCAATTTCTTTAGCAATATTCAATAACGTCTCATTATCAAAGTAGAATTCCCCGTCTTTCCATGCTGTGTATTCCATGGTATCTACTGCACGAACAGACAAGACACCCCCATAAAGCACAGCATCCTCACCCGGTTTTAAACGTTTAGTAGATGATGAGGTGCTAACAGCTACACTACCTTGTAAAAGCGTAACATGAACATCCTTGGAGGAATAGGAACGAACATTAAATTCTGTACCCAGTACCTTGGTAGAAATGCCATTCGCCTTAACGATAAATGGATGCTTGACATCATGATGAACCTTAAAATACGCCTCACCTTGAAGTTCTACTTCGCGAGTTGAACCCGAGAAAGTCTGCGGATAAACCAATTTGCTTCCAGCATTAACCATCACGACAGTCCCATCCGACAGAGTAACCTCAGCTGTAGCATTGGCAGGAGTTGTCAAAATGTTACGTACCGCCGTTGTCGCATTGGCTGTCGCACCAATAGCATTAACTTTCGCACAAGAAGCTTGATTGGATGCGACAGTCATCGGCTCTTCATCACCCTTTTGCAAAGTAACACTTGACTGTGAGTTTTCAGCCTCAGCCTCGTATGCCACCACAGCCCCTTCCGGCACATCCAAATGATGATGTTTTTTACCGAAATAAAGGAAGAGAACCAATGCTATGGAAGCTGCCATCGCCAAGATTGCAGGAATCGCAAAGCGACGTACAAGAGAACGTTTCTCTAAATCCATACCATCAGATAGATTATCGCCAGACATGACCTCAGAAATTTCTTCTCTTATTTTTCCATCCTCTGTCATTTTTGCCAAAAAGGAATCGAGTTCTCCACTCACATCAGGAGCTGCATGAGTCTTCCGCAAGAGATAGTCACGAACCGCCACTTCCTCTTGTATGAAATCAGACATATTATAGTTATCTTCTTTGGTCATATTTTCCTCTCCAAATTAATTATTGATTGTTTTCCAAATTGCATCTTTTCGAATAGAACCCTTTAGAATTACACCTTATTATATTATATAGGATATATAGGTGCCAAAAAGGATTTATTTTCCATTCTTAGATACGAACGAAAAACTAAATCGGGTATTCCCGTTTACCTTTATATCGTTCCCTTAAGGTTTTTAAAGCCTTCACAATATGCTTCTTCACCGTATTCGGACTGATGTCGAGAGCCTCAGCAACCTCAGCATATTTCATTCGCTTAAGATAACACATCTCCAAGATTTGGTCGGTAGGCGGCGAGAGTTGGCTCATCATCTCCTCCCCAACTTGTCTTTTTCATCGGAATAATCCGCATAAAACTGTTCTGCGGTATGCAGATACTCTTCGGTATATTGATATTGCAAGACATGATGCCGCAAGAAATCTACAGCGCGATTTCTGACCGATGTCATCAAATAAGCATTGAAATTGTTCTCCTTGAAAGTTTCGATGTTTTTCCACAAAGCCACAAAAACATCGTTCAGAATATCTTTGGCTGCCTCCTCGTCATTAACAATGTGCAAGGCATAGTAATATAACCGAAGATAATTTTCGGTATATACCCTTTCAAACATTTCCCTATATGAACCTTGCACTTTTTGCATACCTATTCTCTCTTAATATCCGCTGCAAAGTTAATAAAAATAATTATTTTAGCCAAACTTTCAGAGGTGATTATCCCCAAATAGGTGATTATAGGGATTTTCCCATCGCCTTGTAGGGATTCCACATACTCGGTTTATCCAAACAAGTCGTATTTTTGCAACTGATTTACGAACTTAACACAGAAGATTATGAAAAGAATTGCATTTTTCTTGATGGTACTATTGTTCACCGCTGCGCCATCCTCGGCTCAAAACTATAAGAATAGCCGTTACTACGACAAGAAGACTGGACATCTGAACTACAACAATCACTTCAGAAGAGAAAACGATACGTACTTCGGTTTTCGTATCGGTCCATCATTCTCCTACGTCAACTCCGACGACACACGACTTGACGGCGGAAACTGGCAGACAGGTCTGAATGTGGGTGTTGTGGCAGGCATTCCGCTATCATCCTATCATCCTATCTATATAGAAGGAGGGCTTTTCTATACAGAGAAAGGTGGAAAGAAAGACTTAACCACGGGCAAGAAGATGACGTATGACCTCAACTATATAGAGATTCCTGTAGTCTTCAAATACAAATACAATATCGACCCTCAACTCTCTATCCAACCTTTCCTGGGCGGTTACTTCGCCGCAGGTGTAGGTGGGAAAATCAAGAACTTCGAGGAAAGAGAGGCAGAGAACTCATTCTCCAAGCACAACTTCCAACGTTTCGATGGTGGGCTTCGCATAGGTTGCGGAGTACAATACGATATGTTTTACGCTGACTTGACATACGACATCGGCTTGGCAAATATCTGCCACGACACCTTCGACAAGTCTCGCAACGGTGCCCTCCAACTCAACTTCGGTGTAAACTTCTAATCTGACGTTTGACGTTTTCTAAATATTAAAGGTTATGGTTGCCAAGATTTCCCTCGGTCTCAACTCCGTAACGGAATAAGTGGTACCCATAACCGACATATACCGGTACTCACGTTTGTTTGTACCCCACAGATTCCTGCAAGTCAACATCAATTCGTATTTCTGATTCTTATAAGACAGAGATGCATCCGAATAGAAACTAAACTTCTCCGAGCCATCAGGAGAATGAAGACACTCATTAGTCATAGACAACTGATACAAACCAGGCTGCAAGAAGAGTTTCAACCGATGGGAGAAATTACGAAAAATGTTACTTGCCCCCACAGAAGACTGTCTATTGATAGAGAACGAAGACTGCTCCTCAAAATTGAAGATTCGCCAAGGACGCATTTTCCAAGAAAGTGAAGCAACGAATGTACTCATATCACTTTTAGTTTTCTGTCCTTGATACATGATATAGGAATCGGACCAAGAATAGCTGCAAGACAAATTGATGTTCGTGCGCATCACTCGACTCGACCGTCCTATATTTCCACGAACAGCCTGACTGGTTGAACGACTCGTTTGATCTACACTATGCCGTACATACACCCCATCTACCATTCCGCTCTCATAAAGCGTATTGAAATGCTCCGTAGTATATGAATATCCAATATCTGTATTCCAGCCAAAGCCAGGGTTGTCATACCGCAAATTGGTAGAGAAAGCATCACCCCCCGAATGATTATTGATTCCATTGCCACTGCTTGCCATATTATAAGAGGTATAGATTCTGAGAGGATTAACCGTCTCAAATCCAGTTGGAGTAAAAGTATGCTTATAAGAACCATCCCAATTCCAAAAACTATTCATTGTCCAACATAGCCGAGCAGATGGTTCAACAGCCCACCTTTGGTCTTTGTCTGAGACAATACGACGCGAGAGCCACATGACAGGGGCATCTATTCTTAACTCTATCTTCTTATGAGAGAATTGAAGCCATGGGCTCAAAAAAAATCTATCTTCTTTGTATTTTACGGATGCTGTCGTATCATTATAAGACACAAATTCATTTTTTCTTTCCATATCGCTCCCTGCCATAATGGATAGATGTATATTTCCTGATAAAAGAAAAGACTTGGTGTACTGCGTCCGCCAACTATTCGTTTTAAGATTCACCTGTTCATCCTCTCCATTATAAAGCAGAAGCCTTCCTGGCAAATACTCATGCGTGAAGCCCACATACAAAGAATTAAAACCGACCGTAGATGGCAAGTCAATGCTAAGTCCGTCGGACAAACTACGTTTACGAGGCAAGACTCGCTCATGAATCTCCTTGCCATTCAATGTCGTCAAGGAACAAGAATGATCAAAGCCCAAGTCACAAGCCAGCCGATTACAGATACGGATGTTTGCGGCATTCAAAGAATACTCAAAAGAGGTCTTCCATTGGTTGGCATACGCACTGGCACTACGGTCTTGCGCCATTACCGCTCCATTGCCCACATCAAAAAAAGTTTGCTCACTATAACTATGGCTGGTACTCTTGTCCCAAAGCCAAGAACTCTGAAAACGAGCTTGGCTGCTCTTTCCCGTTTTAAAAAACCAGTTTGTCGCCAATAAATGGCTATTGTTGAATCCATACTTTCCCTCACCAATAGACAGAAGGTTGTCCAAAGGTCCAGAAGATATGTCATTGACACCCACACTGCTAACTTCCGAAGACATATTTTCAGCCACATTATTATGCTTGTACATCGTGATAGCTTGCATCTTGTTACCAAAATACATCTCTACCAATCGAGCCTTCCGAGTCCAGTGCCAAGGATTCTGCAAGAACATTCCACAGCCAAGTTCCAGCGCACCTGTCCAACGGAATTTTGCTCCAGGTTTCAAGACAAGATTAATCGCTGCCGCCTCACTGAACTTCTTGTCACGCAGAGACACAACAGGTTGATGATGTTGAAGCACCTCCACACTATCCACCTTGTCAGCACTTAGATTCTTGGTCAACATCGCATAGGCATCACCAGCCATATTCTTTCCATCGACATAAAAAGTATTGATTTCCTTACCACGATAAAGAATTCGCCCTGCCACATCCACACGGACTCCCGGAATACGAGAGATAACATCTTCTATGGTTCGGTCCTGCTTTTCCCGAAGTCCAAGGACAGAGTAAGCGATAGTATCACCTTTTATCTTGAAGATTTCTGGTGTCACCTCCACCTCCTGTATTTCCAGGGATTTCTCCTGCATTTTTACAGTCTTGTTTCCCTTTGCAAAAATGTCTATTGGCAAATCTTGACGAGCATAGCCCAAACACACAAAAGCAATCTTACCGACCTCCTTTCCTTCTGGAGCTGCGAGAGAGAACCTGCCATACGAATCCGTTTTGGCAAACTTGACAGTTTTTCCCTTTGAATTAAGCAAAAGCACAGAGGCATTTACTAAAGGTGTACCATTGGCATCCAACACTTGCCCCATGTATTTGGTGCCTTGCGCAAAAGTCACCAAGACAACCAATAGACAGAAAAACAAAACTATCTCTCTTTTCATATTTTACTTCTTTTTACTTTTTTGACCAAAATATTCCAGCAAGCAAGCCGTTTGTGGTTCTGGTGGCAATAGAGTTCCATCCATACCAAATTTAGGTTTTCTACCAGACAAGAAAGCAGACATCAAAGAGGGATTTTTCGCAGCATCCATACGGTCTTCAGCAAAACACTTAGCGGTAGTTTTTCTCATTTGGCGTACATCATAAGTTGGCACTTCCTTATCACTCATCGCTATCTTTTGAGCAACAAACCGAAAATCTCCTTTAGCATCTTGCGCCAGCAAAATAAGACCGGGAAGCCCCGATAGTTTCCAAGGGCCATCGCTATATGGCAAATCTATAGCATACCAAACGTTCCATTCACGTCCTCGGAAAACTGTCTTTGCCTTTTGGCAAGGATAGGAGCACACGATAGTGTCCCCATCCTGCATTTCCCAATCAAAAGTTGGCATATTTTCCTTGTAATAATACCCATTTTCTTCTATTCTATCTATATAGACAAGTTCCCCCTTTTGTGAGAGTTCTTTAAATACTGAAAACGACCGAGCATTCCAATTACAGCTATCAGCACTCAAGCAGAATGAAGAATGAACACCATCACATATCAATTCAAAGACTCTCACAGCAGGGATTGCCTGCTCCTCATAATCCCTCATTACCGTATAGTAGTCTACTGCCAAAGGCTGAACCTGAGGTTGAGCATAAGAATAAGACATACTAAAAATATTTAGCAAAAATAATATTATGGCATTTTTTCTATTCATAACCTAAGAACTTTATATAGTCAAGCTGAATAGCGGTTGCTGGTGTATTAGTCAAAATATATTTTTCAATTTTATCCATTGCTAAATTAATATTTTCCGCCTGAACACCTCCAATACACCACTCACTATAAGCAGGTCGCTTCAGTGTTAAAGCAGGATTGAAACGATACTCAACATCCCAAAGTGTAGTCCCATTAATTTGCCTCAACAAAGTTGCCTTAACATTATAAACAATTTTAAAACGACCTCCAGGTGAAGTAATATAAATAGATGCCTCATATTTTCGAACAACCACATAACCACTTTGTCTCAAACTAATATTAGTTTGTTGTTCTACACCTTGTGCAAATGTTGGAATCAAGCAACATAGCATTACCAATAACATTAATAACTTTTTCATAAACCATGAAATTTAAAATTCAACCTTTTGCTATATAACACTTTTATTAAAGAGACGTATAAGCTAACAATATTGTACCCATTAAATTTGCAAAAAAATATTAAACTCATACATTCTACAAGAAAATTGAACATTTCTCAATAGAGCACCGCATACAATTCCTATTTTCTCCCCATCCATTAATAAAGAAAGATAAATAAAACGTCTTTCTCTTCGAAAAGTCAGAATTTTACATTAACTTTGCACCCGAAAATTACGAAACAACAATGAAAATAGGAATTATCGTTGCGATGGACAAGGAGTTCACGCAACTCAAGACTTTATTAACAGAGTCGCAAACTGAACGCAAGAACTACAAGGACTTTGTGCTTGGAAAAATTGGCAACAACGAAGTGGTCATGCAACAATGCGGCATCGGCAAGGTGAACAGTGCCATTGGTGCCGTGGAAATGATAGACAACTACCATCCCGATCTCATCATCTCTTCTGGTGTGGCTGGTGGCGCAGACATCAACCTCAACGTGACAGAAGTAGTGGTTGCCACCGAGTGCGTATACCACGATGCTTACTGTGGCGACGAGTGTGAGTTCGGGCAGATACTCGGTATGCCTGCCACCTTTAAGACTCCACAGGAATATGTAGAAAAGGCACTTGCCATCAACTCCTTGCCTGAGAACAAGCATCCACAGATTCACGCTGGTCAAATCGTCAGCGGAGAATGGTTTGTAGATAGCAAGGAAAAGATGCGAGGCATCCTTGAGCACTTTCCTCATGCCATGGCTATCGACATGGAGAGCTGTTCCATCGCCCAGACCTGCCATATATACAAGACTCCTTTCATCTCCTTCCGCATCATCAGTGATGTACCACTCAAGGACACCAAGGCGCAGCAGTATTTCGATTTCTGGGCTAAGATGGCAGAAGGTTCTTTCAATGTTACCAAAGCATTCTTGGAGGAATTATAAAGTAGAAATTATAAATGAGAAATGACAAATTAGAAATTATGAACAAAATACCAAGTTTTACTATCAATCACAACAAGTTGCTCCGCGGTATATACGTTAGCCGTAAGGACGAAATTGGAAACGAAGTTGTCACTACTTTCGATATCCGCATGAAGGTACCTAATCAGGAGCCTTGTCTCCACAACGGTGCCATCCACACGATTGAGCACCTCGCTGCCACCTATCTCCGCAATGACGAAGAGTGGAAAGACCGCATCGTATATTGGGGTCCGATGGGTTGTCTCACAGGTAATTACCTCCTCGTCAAAGGAGACTTGGAAAGCAAGGACATCGTTGAGTTGATGAAGCGCACCTTCAAGTTTATCGCAGACTTCGAAGGCGAGATTCCTGGACAGGCAGCCAAGGATTGCGGCAACTATCTGCTCCACGATCTGCCTATGGCAAAATACGAGTCCAAGAAATATCTCGAAGAGGTCTTGAACGTTATCAAGGAAGAAAACTTGATTTATCCTACACAGGATTAGAATCAGGAAAAGTCAAAGACTGAAATATAGAAAAAGCATCTTAAGATACATTTACGAGTATCTTAAGATGCTTTTTCTACCACTTGAGTTTACCATACTTCTCCTTATACCACAACTGCCAACCATTCACTAAATTCTGCCAAACCACATAGGCACCTGGAGCTACGGCAGCCAATGGATTCAGGAAAGTAAGGGTGAGCCAGATACCCACTATCGTGTTCTTCTGGCCTAAAGCCTGTCCTGCACTAATGCTCGCATCAAAATGGCGTCCCACCGCCTTACCGATGGCAAACTGGATCAGACAGACGAAAAGCGGAACAATCAGAAGCAAAACAAGAATCCAACCGGATACCGTAGCATGAAGGATATTACGCACCGTCTCGCCCATCAGAATCGTCAGATTGAAGCACCACATATAAAATCCCAAATCTTTTACGCTCTTTACTTTATCCACAAACTTCGGCAAGAATCTGCGACTCAATAGGGCTAAAAGTAATGGCACCACCAAAACCGTAGTCACATTCCTAAACACCATCAAACTCATATAAAGAAAGGATACATCAGCACCTTTTTCTACCATCGGGAAAAGAGAAGGGATGATAACCATCGTGAAAATATTGGCTATCACCGTATAGGTAGTAAGCGAGCCGATAGAGCCGCCCAATTTTTCTGTTACCACAGCCACAGCTGCTGCAGTAGGACAAATAAAACAGATGAAAGCACCCTCCAGTATCAGTTTTGTATTATAGTCGTTACCAAACTCAAAGATGAGTACTACCATCATCAAAGCCAAAGAAGTTCTAATCAGTTGCAATATAAAATGCCAGGCTTTAGGCTTCATTTCCTTTATTTCTATCTTACAAAACGTAACATAAAGCAAAGCAAACAATACAACCGGCATCACACTGACCAAATGAGGTCCGACCGCATCACCCAATGGTTCCAAGAAAGGAACGTATGCAAAGATCAAATAACCCACTGCTCCTATGACCAGCGAACAGGGCAAGGAAAACTTCCTGAAAAAATTCCACAACTTCATAATTACGTGATTTTGAGTCCTATTGAATAAACCATTTGACTGCAAGTCCAAACAGAGTAGAAATTCAAGTGCAAAAGTACAATAACTCAAATCCTCTCCATATCGGAAACATCCGATAGGAGAGGATTTCTCTTTTCATTTATATCCTTAAAGCTATACTTAATTAGTCTTTATTGCTACGCTTACGCTCCAAGTGATCAAGGATTACCTTGCGCATACGCATGCTCTTAGGAGTTACCTCTACGTACTCGTCCTCACGGATATACTCCAAGCACTCCTCAAGACTCATTACGGTCTTTGGAATCACACGAGCCTTATCGTCTGAACCAGAAGCACGGACGTTGGTCAACTGTTTTGCCTTAGTCACATTGATGACAAGGTCGTTTTCGTGAACATGCTCACCAACTACCTCACCGGCATAAACCTCCTCACCTGGGTCGATGAAGAACTTACCACGATCCTGAAGCTTATCAATAGCATAAGCATAAGCAGTACCAGTTTCAAGTGCAATCATACTACCATTAGAACGGCGGTTGATTTCACCCTTGAATGGCTGATACTCCTTGAAACGGTGAGCCATGATGGCCTCACCCTGAGAAGCAGTCAGCACATTGGTACGAAGACCGATGATACCGCGAGAAGGAATATCAAATTCGATATCCACACGCTCACCCATGTTCAACATAGAAGTCATATCACCCTTACGACGGGTTACCATATCAATCATCTTAGAAGCGAACTCCTCTGGTACATTGATAGTCAACTCCTCTACAGGCTCACACTTCACTCCGTCAATCTCCTTGTAGATAACCTGAGGCTGACCTACCTGAAGCTCATAACCCTCACGGCGCATGGTTTCCACGAGCACAGAGAGATGAAGCACACCACGACCGCTGACAATCCACTTATCAGTAGAATCCTCGAATGGCTGAACACGAAGAGCAAGGTTCTTCTCCAACTCCTTGTTCAAACGCTCCTGGATATGGCGGGAAGTACAGAACTTACCCTCCTTACCGAAGAATGGAGAATCGTTGATAGTGAAGAGCATACTCATGGTTGGCTCATCAACAGCGATTGGAGGAAGTGGCTCTGGATTCTCATAATCACAGATGGTATCACCAATCTCAAACTTCTCCAAACCGATAACTGCACAGATATCACCAGAATCTACATGATCAGTCTTCTTGTGACCCATACCCTCGAATGTATGAAGTTCCTTGATCTTGGTCTTCTCCTGTGTACCATCACGATGGCAGATTGTCACATTCATGGCATCCTTCAGAGTACCACGATGAACACGACCTACAGCGATACGGCCTGTATAAGAACTGTAGTCGAGAGAAGTAATAAGGAGCTGAGGAGTACCCTCCAACTGCTTAGGAGCAGGGATAACCTCTACGATCTTGTCGAGCAAATAGTCGATGTTGTCTGTAGGATTGTTGTAATCCTCTCCCATCCAACCATTCTTGGCAGAACCATATACTACAGGGAAATCAAGCTGATCCTCAGTAGCATCAAGGTCGCACATGAGATCGAATACCATCTCATAAACTTCCTCAGGACGGCAGTTAGGCTTATCCACCTTATTAACAACAACGATAGGCTTCAGACCGAGCTGCAAAGCTTTCTGCAACACGAAACGGGTCTGAGGCATAGGGCCCTCGAAAGCGTCAACAAGCAAGAGACAACCGTCTGCCATATTGAGCACGCGCTCCACCTCACCACCGAAGTCGGAGTGTCCAGGAGTATCGAGGATATTGATTTTAACACCTTTCCAATTGATAGATACATTCTTTGAAAGAATGGTTATACCACGCTCACGCTCCAAATCATTGGAATCGAGCACTTCGCCGCTATTATCCTGGCCGTCACGGAACAGCTTTCCGGCGAGCATCATCTTGTCCACCAAGGTAGTCTTACCATGGTCAACGTGTGCAATAACTGCAATGTTTCTAATGTCTTGCATTTCCTTTACCTTAAATACTTAATGAATTTGGGTGCAAAATTACAAAAAATATCGGAAAAATTTGCAAGTTTCACAGAAAAGTTGTAACTTTGCAGCGCATTTTTAGAGAAACCGCCGCGAGGAAGGGTCCTGAATGCATTAGAAACAATTAAAGTAACATTTATTATTAAGTAACACAGCTATGTATTTAGACAAAGCAAAAAAAGAAGAGATCTTTAGCAAGTACGGAAAGTCTAACTCTGATACTGGTTCAGCTGAGAGCCAGATAGCATTGTTCTCATACCGTATTGCTCATTTGACGGAACATGTAAAGAAGAACCGTAAAGATTATACTACAACACGTTCTCTGACACAGCTTGTAGGAAAGCGTCGCGCATTGCTCGATTACTTGTACGACCGCGATATCAATCGCTACCGTGCCATCATCAAGGCCCTCGGTCTTCGTAAGTAATCTGAAAGCAATTTGCTTTAAGACATTGAATCCCATCATTCTCATTGAGAGTGATGGGATTTTTTTATTTAGAAAAGTGCAAACTATACAAACGGCTATATATAATAAGGAGGAAAAGTCATCAATATATTGCCCAAATTACAGCTATTCGTTTGGGCACTCGTTGCCCATCACGTGAGCAACGGTTGCCCGTCTCTTGTTCACCAGTTCCCCATCACGTGGTCCCCGAGGGACCGTTTGATGGGCATGGTAGGAATATGTTTTCTGTGACTTTTCCTGATTTCAGTAGACACATTTTTTCTAAAAAAAATAAAGAGATGATAAGTTTTTAATGTAACATTTAAGGCAACTATAGAATTTCCTTCAAAGGGATCATGACAAACTCTCGCTCCTCCATCAAAGGATGGGGAATAACGAGATCTGGTTCATTCACTTTTAAATCATCATATATCAATATGTCAATATCAATAATACGATCATGATATTCACCATCCACAGACTTACCTACCCTGCCCATCTCGCACTCTATCTTCTGCGTAGCCTCAAGAAGTTGTCGAGGAGCCAATATGGTATTCACCAGCACACAGGCATTGATAAAATCATTGGGAGAAGAAAACCCCCAAGGCTTGGTTTCATAAAGAGCTGACTGGCGCTCTATCACGCCAACCAGCTCTTCTATCTTTTTAATAGCCTCACGAATATTGCGCTTTCTGTTGCCCAAATTCGTACCTAAGCTCAAATATACTTTGTGCATGATATAGGCTTAATCATTCAAAATCAAAAGGGAGTCGCCGAAGCAGCCGAACATATATCCGTTCTTTACTGCCTTCTTGTAGCAACTATATACAAGGTCATAACCACCAAAAGCAGCTGTGCTCATCATGAGCGGTGACTCTGGATGATAGAAATTGGCAACCATACAGTCTGCGAGACCGAAATCGTAAGGAGGGAAGATGAACTTATTGGTCCAGCCATCGAACTCCTTCAACATACCGTCAGTACCGACAGCTGACTCAGTAGCCTTGACCACACTGGTACCGATAGCACATACATGGTGACCAGCCAACTTGGTCTGATTGACAAGATCACAGCACTCCTTGCCGATAATCATCTGCTCAGAATCCATCTTGTGCTTGGTGAGGTCCTCCACCTCAATCTCATGGAAGTTACCCAAACCACAATGCAAGGTAATGAAAGCTTGCTGAATGCCACAAATCTCCAGTTTCTTCATCAACTCACGTGAGAAGTGAAGACCAGTAGCAGGTGCAGTAACAGCACCTTCCTTCTCGGCAAATACACACTGGAAGTCATCCATATCTTCCTCGGTAGCATGGTGGTTCTCGCGTTTGTCAATAATATAGCGTGGCAATGGAGCCTCACCCAGAGCAAACAAAGAACGCTTGAAGACATCGTGCTGACCATCCTCATCATAAAGGAAACGAAGGGTACGGCCACGGCTGGTAGTATTGTCGATTACCTCGGCTACCATCTCGTTCACATCGTCAAAGAACAACTTGTTGCCGATACGAATCTTGCGGGCTGGTTCTACTAATACATCCCAGAGACGCATTTCCTGGTTCAACTCGCGAAGCAGGAACACCTCTATCTTGGCATCAGTCTTCTCCTTGGTACCATAGAGACGAGCAGGGAAAACTTTCGTATCATTGAAGATAAAGGTATCACCCTCATCGAAATAGTTGACAATGTCCTTAAACTGCAAGAATACAGGATTGCCCTCAGCATCGACCATGTCATTGCCTTCGGCATCCTTCTTGTACATTTCGATCTTCTCTGACTTCTTGTGAAGAACCATCAGACGAGATTCATCACGACGAGTCACTTCGAAAGTACGCTCACCGTTAGCAGTTTTTACGACACGCTTTGCCTTATGTGGATAGAGAGCAACCTGTGCCTCTGGCAATTTAAAATTGAATTGTGATAGTTTCATGTTATATATTTTTCTCCTTTCTGATTATTACTTATGATTCTTTTTATGAGATGCCGGTTGATTGTTGTCAAGGATACTATCCTCCAACTCCTGTGCATCAAGCCATTCCTGGAAACGGTCGAAGTCGATACAGTTCTCTACCGAGAAACTTCCTGCCTTGGTACGACGGAGAGCTGTCAGGAAAGCACCGCTATCGAGGGCTCTACCGATATCACGGGCCAGCGAACGGATATAAGTACCCTTGCCGCAGACAACACGGATGCTTGCAGTTTTCTGCTCATCATCATAGTCGGTCAACTCTATCTCATCCACCCTAACAGTCTTTGGTTTCAGCTGAACCTCTTCACCTGCACGTCGCAAGGCATAAGAGCGGTCGCCATTCACCTTTACCGCACTATAGGTAGGTGGGACCTGCTGTATTTCGCCGACGAACTGCTTCAAAACTTCCTCTACCAGTTCTCGTGTGATATGCTTAGTAGGATAAGTATGATTTACAGAATGCTCCTTGTCATAACTTGCCGTAGTGGCACCAAGTTGGAGCGTAGCCGTATATTCCTTGGTATGAGTCTGCAATTGTTCTATCTGCTTGGTACATTTACCTGTACAAAGCACCAGAACACCAGTAGCAAGGGGGTCAAGCGTACCAGCATGTCCTATCTTTACCTTGAAGCCAAGTTTCTTGCTGAGCAGATAGCGTACATGCGCCAAAGCTCCGAAGCTCGACATCCGATAAGGCTTGTCGATAGCTATAATTTCTCCTTTTCTGAAATCCATTATAAAATATTTAATCCACCATCTGCATGTTTACACCACAAAGACCACAGATGATGATGATGAGTCCTACAACGATACGATACCAGCCGAAAGCTGCGAAACCGTACTTGGTGACATAATTGATGAAAAACTTAATGGCGAGGATGGCAACGACGAATGCTACCACTGAGCCCAAAATCAATGTTACCAGATTATTACCCTGGGTGAGCAACGAACCGCCACCATGACTGATGAGCTTATAAACCTCCAGACAAGTGGCACCAAACATAGTGGGAACCGCCAAGAAGAATGAAAACTCTGCAGCAGCCTTACGAGTAAGACGCTGAGACATACCACCCACGATGGTTGACATAGAACGAGACACACCAGGAATCATCGCAATACACTGGATAAAACCGATGGTCAAGGCACGCTTGTAAGTAAACTTAGTCTGCTCGCTACCTTTATTGAATATCTTATCGCAGAAGAGCATAAAAATACCACCCACAACGAGCATCCAACCTACCAACTGTACATTGCCAAGGTTAGACTCAATAAAATCATTGAAAACAAGACCCAGCACCACCGCAGGCACAGTACCCACTACCAATCGTGCATAGAAGTCGAACATGGCCTTCCAATAGGTCTTCTCTCCTGTTTTCACTGAATCCGGATAGAAAAATCTCTTCCAGTACAAACAGATAACGGAGAGTATAGCACCAAACTGGATGATGACAGTAAAAGCGTTAACGAACTGATTCTGAATATCTACGCCCAATAAGTTTTCGGTGATAATCATGTGACCTGTACTTGACACAGGCAAGAACTCGGTCAATCCCTCTACAATAGCAATAATGATTGTCTGAATAAAATCCATCTAATAATAATATGTATATTAATTATAAATTATTAATTGTCTTTCGGCTTACGTATTACTGCATAGATGATTGACAGAAAACCTATCAGTGTAACTGTAGGAGCTACCACTATACGACGAGTACTAAAGATGTCCATATCGAAAGTATTCTCATTAGAGCCTGCACCGCTCATCAGGAGAAAACCTAAGATGACAATAGCCATACCGATGGCCAACAAGATAAAGTTGACCTTATCAAATGCCAAATTTCTTCTATCCATGAATATATAATAGTTTAATGTTGAATTTAAATCTTATAAAGATCGCCAGCCTTCATCTTCAGGAACTTGTTGACAGAGATGCTTGCACACAATGAAGTGATAATAATTCCGAAGAGGAATACCGCTCCACCTGTGATGGCAAGTTCTTCCCAACCGAGAACGGTCAGCAATTCGGGTTCATTCAGATACCAAGCATAGATACATCCTCCTAAGAATGCATCTGCTAAGAATGCAGATAACAGACCTATCAATATTGCTCTGCGAATAAAAGGAGCACGAATAAAATTCCATGAAGCACCTACTAACTTCATCGTATGTATCGAGAAACGACGGGCATAGATACCTAATCTTACCGTATTGTTGATCAACGAGAAAGAGATGAATGTCAACAACACAGCAACAATCAGCAAGCCTAAACTTATCTTAGCCAAAGATTCATTTACTTTTTCTATCAAATCGTGCTGATAAGAAACCTCGGTAACTCTCGGATACGCCTTCAATTCCTTGGAAATCCATTTCAGGGAATCATTATTAGCATAATCAGCCTTGGTTGTAATTTCTATAGAAGGCTGGAATGGGTTTACACCTGCAAACTCGCTTGGATTTGTACCCAAATCGCGGGTAGCCTCCTTCAGAGCACGTTCCTTGGAGATATAATTCAAGTTGTTCACAAAAGGACGAGCCTTTAAGGTTTTGCACATCTGAACAGCTTCTGAATTAGTCATATCCTGTTCAAACATCACCGTTACTACAAGATTCTGCTTGACATACGACGACAAGTTTCGACCCATGAGGACCGAAAAGATGACAAAACCCAACAAAACGAGTACCATAGAGGTACTTATACATAAAGTGACCATCTGCAATCCACGATGATTGCTTGGCTTATATTGTTTCTTTCTCATTTTACAAAAGGGTATAATACACCAAATTTTGTGCAAAGTAACAAAAAAATAAGGACATAAACGAACCTTTAACAGTTATTAATAAGTATTTTTGGGAAACATCAATGAATTTCACGTAAATTCACAGTGTTTCAGTCCGGAGGATGAAGAAACATACCAAACAGGGAAAAGGACCGACCTCACGGCCAGTCCTTTCTACATACAGAGTAAAATTCAAATAGGTATGACTTTAAATTTTACCGATTTTAAGTAGAACTTCGTCATGAAAACAAAGCTCATCTATTACATTTAAGAGAGAATAAACTTACATCTTGGTGATAACACCCTTCTCAGAACTCTCCAGGAACTGGATAATATTCTGAATCTCCGGACCATCTGGCACCTGATCCTTGATCTGGTTGATGGCATCAAAGAGGGATGTCTGACCATGGAATACCAATCGGTAGGCATTCGCAATATGCTTGCGAACCTTCTCGGTTACTTCAGCAGCCTCCATGATGATGGTGTTAGGGCCTGCATATTTCACAGGTTTACCACCAGCAATGATATAAGGAGGAATATCCTTAGAGAAGGTAGTTCCTGCCTGAATCATTGCCAAATCGCCTACTCGGGTCTTGGCATTCTCTACTACGGATGTTGAGTAGATCACACCGTTACCAATCACGCAGTCGCCCGCAATCTTGGTACCATAACCGAATACGCAACCGTTGCCGATTACGGTATCGTGAGAGATATGGGCACCTTCCATCAGGAAGTTGTTGTTGCCCAGAACAGTCTTGCCACCCTTGTGAGTACCACGGTTGATAACCACGTTCTCACGGATGGTATTGTTGTCGCCAATCACTACCTCACTCTCCTCACCGGTAAAGTTGAAATCCTGTGGGAGGGCAGCGATAACGGCTGCCTGGAACACCTTATTATTATTACCCATGCGAGTACCATTCATGATACTCACGAAGGGATAGATGGTACAGTTGTCGCCGATGACCACATCGTCCTCAATATAGGCGAATGGATAGATCTTGCAGTTGTCTCCAATCTTAGCCTTTGGAGAAACCTCTGCCTTTGGACTTATTATACTAGCCATAATAATTTAACATTTAACATTTAACACTAAATATTACTTAGCTCCTCCACCCAATGCATAGTAGAGGTTTACCACTGCCTGCATCTTGTAGAAGTCATCAGCTACCTTTGAGAGTTGTACGTTGAGCAGTGAAGACTGTGCCTGGATTACCTCAAGATAAGAACCGCCAGCCTCTGACATCAACTTACGTGTGTCCTCTACATTCTGCTCGAGTACGGTGATGCGCTTAGCCTCCACCTTACTCTTCTCATCAGAATAGTTGTAGAGCACGAGGGCATTGCTTACTTCGCTACCAGCCTTCAGTACGGCATCCTGCCAAGTATTGTAAGCCTGTTCATACTGCATCTTAGCCACTTTCAATCCTGCGATGATTCTACCATTCTGGAAGATTGGCTGAACCAATGAACCAACAGCTGAAAGCAACCACTTGCCTGGATTCACGATGCCTGCGCCAGCGGAGTTGGTGAATGCACCTGTACCAGAGATGGTGATAGATGGATAAAACTTGCTGCGGGCTGTCTCTACACCATAGAAACATTGAGCTAAGTTCATCTCGGCTGCGTGAACATCGGCACGGTTGTTGAGCAACTGGATGCCTACACCTGTAGAGAATGTTGCAGGAAGACTCTGATTCTCCAGCTTGCCACGGGCGATGGAATGAGCCTGATCGCCGATGAGAAGACTCAGGGAGTTCTCTGTTTCACGAATCTGACGCATCAGATCGGTCTTCTGAGTCAACACTGCATAGTAGTTGCTCTCGGCAGCCTGCACGGAAGTTCCGCGATAACCAATCTTGGTATCCTTCAGCACCTTCATCGTCTCCCAGGTATCCTTGGTCAATCCTTCCATATTGTTAACCAACTCCACCTGCTTGTCAAGCATCAACAATGTATAATACATATTGGCGATGTTGGCGATGAGGTTGGTCTTTACAGAAACCTGATAATCCTTCAACTGAAGAAGAGCCATCTGAGCACTGCGCTTCTGAGAGAGCAGATTTCCGAAGAGATCCACAGTCCAGCTGGCAGTAACAGGCAAGCTGTAAGTCTTGGTAGCAGCGTTACCATCCCAGGAAGCGATGGTTCCCTGAGGAGTGAAAGACAAGGCAGGCACGAATGCCAACTTAGCACACTTCAACTGCTCTTCAGCTATCTTCACGTTCAAAGCCGCATTGAGGAGGTTGACATTGTTGTTCAATCCCTTCTCAATGATCGACTGGAGCTGAGGGTCGGTGAAGACACTGCGCCAAGGAATGTTGGCAAAAGTAGTAGTATCCTTTACAACCAAAGTATCTGTAGCAGAAGCTACATCGCGAACGATGCCACTGGTCTTCACGTCCGGACGCTCATACTTTCCGTAGAGAGTCTTGCAGCTGCTCAGAGAGAGCGCTGCGAGACCCAATATGATGATGTTTAAATTCTTTTTCATTGTTTCCTTTGAAGTTACATTGCGTTATTACTTCTTCTCGATACCCTTCTTCTGATGAGCTGCGCTGGCATACTGCTCCAACTCGGCAGCAGCCTCCTCGTTCAACTCATCCTCGAACTTCATTGGAGTCAACTTCTCCTGCAACCACTCAAAGACTGCGAAGAGAGCAGGAACCACGAAGATCTGACAGATAGTACCAATCAACATACCACCTACTGCGGCAGCACCCAGGGTCTGGTTACCATTCTTACCTACACCTGATGCGAACATCAGAGGCAACAGACCGATAACCATCGCCAGAGAGGTCATCAGGATAGGACGGAGACGGGCACCGGCACCCAGGATAGCTGAATACTTGATGACCATACCCGTACGACGACGCTCGAGGGCGAACTGTACGATCAGGATGGCGTTCTTAGCCAACAGACCGATCAACATAATCAACGAAATCTGCATGTAGATATCGTTAGAGTGACCGAAGAGGTTGGTGAAGATGAACGCACCTGCCAAACCGAATGGGATAGACAATACTACAGACAATGGCAAGATGTAACTCTCGTACTGGGCACTCAAGATGAGGTAAACGAATACGATACAGAGTGCGAAGATCAAACCTGTAGAGTTGCTTGATTCAGCCTCAGAACGGGTCAAACCAGAGTACTCATAACCGTAACCCTCTGGCAATGTCTCCTTGGCAACCTCAGCAATCGCCTTCATACCGTCACCGGTAGAGTAACCGCTGTTAGGAGTTACAGATACATCCATAGAGGTAAACAGGTTGAATCGGGTGATGTTAGACGGACCATAAACCTTCTTCAAGTTCACGAACTCGCTTACAGGAGACATGGTGCCATCTGCACAACGTACATAAATCTTGCTCAGATCGTCTGGACGCATACGACTCTCAGGTCCAGCCTGAATCATCACACGGTAGAGCTTACCGTAGGCATTGAAGTTAGATGCGTAGAGTCCACCGAGATAACCCTGCATTACAGACAATACTGTTGATGGAGAGATACCAGCCTGCTTGGTCTTGGCAACATCTACATCCACCATATACTGAGGATAGTTAGGGTTATACTGAGTTTGAGCGGTCTGAATCTCAGGACGCTTGTTCAACTCAGCCAGGAACTTCTTCACATTATCAAAGAACTTATTCAAGTCGCCACCGGTCTTATCCTGCATGGTCATGGTAATACCATTCTGCATAGAGAAACCAGAAATCATAGGTGGAGCGAAGGCAAGAACCTGTGCATCCTTGATGGCAGCAGTCTGCTTGTAGATCATACCCAATACAGAAGTATATTCCATAGGGTTGACAAACAATGCTTCAATACCGCCACCCGTACAAGCTGCCTTGATACGGTGGAAGAATCCACCTGGACGCTCCTCGAATGGCTTCAGCTTCACGATGATGGTACCCTGGTTAGAGCCGGCACCACCGATGAAGCTATAACCCATGATAGCATTACGGGTTGCGATGGCTGGGTTGTTGGCCAGCATCTTATCTACCTGCTTTACCACCTCGGCAGTACGCTCCTGAGAAGTACCTGGAGCTGTAGAGATACAAGCGAAGATAGTACCGGTATCCTCATCAGGCACCAGACCCGTCTTGGTAGTACCCATCAGGGCAACCAGACCTACGATACTGACAGCCACGAGGCTACCTGCGATGACGCCGTGGTTGATAATCCACTTGACACCACCCTTATACTTATTGGTAATCTTATCAAACTGATAGTTGAATCCTGCGTGGAATCGGTCCACGAAAGACATCTTCTTCTCGTGACCCTCCTCGTGTGGCTTCAGCAATACGGCACAGAGTGCAGGAGACAAAGTCAACGCATTGATAGCCGAAATAACGATAGATACAGCCATGGTTACACCGAACTCACGGTAGAAGTAACCGGAAGTACCACCGATGAATGATACAGGAACGAACACGGCCGACATCACCAATGTAATAGAGATGATGGCGCTGGAAATTTCGTTCATCGCATCGATAGCTGCAGTAAGGGCACTCTTGTAACCCTGGTCGAGCTTGGCGTGAACCGCCTCGACCACCACAATGGCATCATCGACCACAATCGCAATCGCCAGCAGCAGGGCTGACAGCGTAAGCAGGTTGATGGAGAATCCGAAGATCCAGAGGAAGAGGAACGTACCAATCAAAGCCACAGGTACGGCAATCATAGGGATCAACGTAGAACGGAAGTCCTGCAAGAAGATATACACTACGATGAACACCAGTACCAAGGTAATGATCAAGGTGAAGATAACCTCCTCGATAGATGCGAACAAGAATTCGGTAACATCCATCAGGATGACATTCTTCAACCCTGGAGGATAACTCTTCTCCAGTTCATTCAATTCCTTCTTTACGTCGCTTGCAATCTGGGTAGCATTGGAACCGGCAATCTGCTGAACCATACCCATCACGGCAGGCTGACCATCATTGAGCAGGTTTACATTATACTGCAGACCCCCCAACTCAACCTTGGCAATTTCGCCGAGGCGAAGAGTCTGACCGGAAGTATTGCTCTTGATGAGGATGTTCTCATACTCCAATGGAGTCTTCAAACGACCCTTGTAACGCAAGGTATATTCATACTGCATATCAGAGCTCTCACCAAAGCTACCAGGGGCAGCCTCGATATTCTGCTCTGCCAAAGCCTGAGAAACATCAGAAGGAACCAGTCCGAACTCCTTCATCTTCTCCGGCTTCAACCAGATACGCATAGAGTAGTTACGGGTAGAAGGGCTCTGCACATCACCCACACCATTGATACGCTTCAACTGAGGAATGACGTTGATCAAGGCGTAGTTGGTAACAAACTGGTCGTCGTAACGGCCATCGTCTGTAGTCAGAGCGAACATGATGACGTTGGAACTCTGTCGCTTGGTTACGGTGACACCCACCCTGGTAACCTCGGCAGGCAACAGAGACTGAGCCTGAGACACACGGTTCTGTACGTTGACCGCAGCCATATCCGGATCTGTTCCCTGATTAAAGTAAACGGTGATCTGAGCAAAACCAGAGTTAGACGCAGAAGAGGTCATATAAGTCATGTTCTCCACACCGTTGATACTCTCCTCCAGCGGAGCAACGACTGAGTTCAACACCGTCTGGGCATCTGCACCCGTATAGGTAGCAGTTACCGTGATGGTAGGCGGCGCGATATTCGGATACTGCTCGATAGGCAGCGATACCAAGCCGATAATACCCAGCAAGACGAAGAAGATGGAAACCACCGTCGAAAGTACCGGGCGCTTTATAAAGTTTGTAAATGACATAATTTACTATTTTTCTTTATACCTTGTTATATATTACTTCTTTCCGCCCATAGCAGTAGCGAAGGCATGAGCGTTATCCTGAGACTCAGCCAACTTGGCAGCCTCAGCAATCTTCTGATTGTAGCGTTCCAAAGTGATAGGTTTAATCTGCTGACCATCGGTCAACTTGGTGATACCCTTCAATACGATACGGTCGCCTACATGGAGACCAGAAGTTACGATATAGTTTTTGCCATCATCCTGTGGATTTACCTTGATCTCAGAATACTTCACCTTGTTATCCTTGGTTACAATGTAAACGAAGATCTTATCCTGAACCTGAGAGCAAGCCTCCTGAGGGATAACGATTGCACTGTTATGATCGTTAGGAACCACGATAGAACCTGCACCACCACTCTTCAGCAACTTCTCTGGGTTAGCGAAGTGAGCGATGAGAGAGATAGAACCGGAAGTAGCATCGATGACACCACTCATCTTGACTACCTTACCTGGGTGATTATAGATAGAACCGTCAGCCAACTGCAGCTTAACAGCTGGGAACGCAGCAATGGCTGCCTGAACACTACCATTGGTCTTAGACATGCTCAAAATCTGAGACTCAGAGAGTGAGAAGAACACCTCCATGGTGCTGATATTGGAAACAGTAGTCAAAGCCTGGCCAGAAGCGCTAACCAAAGCACCCACCTTGAAAGGAAGGCTACCTACAACACCTGCAGAAGGGCTGGTAACAGTACACCAAGCCAACTGCTCCTTAGCAGATGCCAAAGCAGCCTCAGCCTGAGCTACCTGAGCCTGAGCAGTAGCCAAGCTGTTGGCTGCAGTAGAAAGCTCATATTCACCGATAATCTTGCTATCATACAACTTCTTGTTGTTCTGGTAAGTCAATTTAGCTGTGTTAGCCTGTGCCTTAGCAGTATTGACTGCGGCAGCAGCTGAACGAACTGCAGCCTGATAAGTCTCGCTATCAATAGAGAACAAAGCCTGACCTACAGATACAGTCTGACCCTCATGTACAAAAACCTTTGTAATGAAGCCAGAAACCTTAGGACGCACCTCTACATCCTGAATACCCTTGATGGTAGCAGGATAGGTAGTCTGCAATGCTGCACTGGAAGTACCGATAGTAGCCACAGCGAACTCATCGTCGCCGAAGTCTGGCAGACCACCCTTCTTACTTCCACCACATGATGTCAAAGTTGCCAGCACACAAACTGCTGCAACAAACAAAACGTTTTTAATTTTCATACCTATTTTTTATTATTATAATGATTATTACCTTTTAAATATAAAAAACAAGGCTCACATGCCTCACTACCTCCGCCAAAACATCCTGAATGACGTAGTCCTTTCGGAAACTCTAAAATTCATTTAAGTTTTGACCATGCAAAATTACTAATAATATGGCAAACTTGTCGCTTACCACCTATCTTTTTAACAAAAATTATTCAGTATTTATAGTTTTCTTATAAATTAAACAAAAAAGTCCCCACCGATTATTCGTAAGGACTATTTTGCTTTTTATCTGTACAAGCCTATTATTTTTATATATAAACCCATATTTTTTATACATTCAACCCCATATCTGCAGCCTTTTTCATGAGCAATTCCATCAAAGGTTCCCGCTCGTTCTGCACCTTATTATCAAGTACCGCATCTTTCAAAGCCTGTTTGAGAAGTCCTACCTCACGGCAAGGATTCAGATGGAAAATCTCCATGATTTCGTTACCATCAATACATGGTTGGAGCAAACGTTTGTAGTCTCTTTCCTTCAGATCAACAAGTTTCTCACGCACCATTTTGAAATTATCGAGGAATCTCTGCTTACGTACATGGTTCTTGCTGGTAATATCAGCTTCACAGAGCGTCATCAGATCATCGATATCATCTCCAGCGTCATTCATCAGGCGACGTACAGCACTGTCTGTCACCTCCTCATCAGCTATCACGATAGGACGCATGTGGAGTTCTACGAGTTTCTGCACGTATTTCATCTTAGCATCCATAGGCAACTTCATCCTGCGGAACATAGAAGGAATCATCTTAGCTCCTATATTATTATGGTTATGAAAAGTCCAACCAATACTGTTGTCCCAACGCTTACTCTTAGGTTTTCCTATATCATGCAGCAGAGCAGCCCAGCGAAGCCAGAGATTATCAGAATGTTTGCATACATTCTCCAGAACCTCCATTGTATGCTCATAGTTATTTTTATGAGCACGCCCGTTGCGGGTTTCCACCTTATCAAGTGCACACAGTTCAGGAATAATCAATTCGAGCAACCCCGTATCCTTCAAATAATAGAAACCGGAACTTGGATGCTTAGCGAGCATAATCTTATTCAATTCATCAGCAATGCGTTCGCCGCTGATAATCTTCAGACGGTCGGCATTTCGCTTCAAAGCCTCATAAGTTTCCGGCTCTATCTGAAAATTAAGCTGGGTAGCAAAACGGACGCAACGCATCATACGAAGCGGATCGTCGGAAAAAGTAATATCCGGATCCAGTGGTGTAGCAATGATGCCATCTTCCATATCATATACACCATCAAAAGGATCTACCAATTCGCCAAATCTTTCTTTATTCAGACAAACTGCCATGGCATTGATGGTAAAATCACGCCTATTCTGATCATCCTCTAATGTTCCGTCCTCCACAATCGGTTTACGAGAATCACGCTGATAGCTTTCTTTACGGGCTCCCACGAACTCCACCTCTGTATCTTTATACTTCACCTGTGCAGTACCAAAATTACGGAACACAGAAAGATGCGCCTTTTTGCCAAGCATCTTTTTCAATTCAGAAGCAACCTGGATACCACTTCCCATCACAACGACATCAATATCGTTGGAAGGACGCTCCAGAAAGAGATCACGTACATAACCACCTACCACATAACACTCCAGATGCAACGAATCCGCTGCATCAGAAATCTTATGGAATATATCTTTGTCTAATATTTGCGCCAGTTCGGCATTGGATAAATTTCTCATTATTTTTTCTTTTCGGGGTGCAAAGTTACTGCAAATTGAAGACAATACAAAATAAAAAAAGATTTTTTTTGTTTTTATTGTTGAGATGCAGCGTAACTTATTCAAAGTTACTGCAAATTATGTAAAATACAAAATAATTATTTGGCTATTTCATAATAAATGCGTAAATTTGCAGCGATTTTCGAAAATAATATGGCAGAATTATCAAAAACAGAACAGCAGTTTAAGGACGTAATGGTAGAGTGTCGCACCCTTTTCCAAAAGAAGTTGCATGATTATGGAGCTTCTTGGAGAATCTTGCGCCCATCTTCCCTTACCGACCAACTATACATCAAGGCAAAACGCATCCGCTCGCTTGAAATCAAGAAAGAATCCTTGGTAGGCGAAGGTATTCGCCCTGAGTTCATCGCACTCATCAATTATGGTATTGTAGGAATCATACAATTGGAAAAAGGGTTTGTAGATGAGGTGGATATGACAGCCGATGAAGCAATGGAGCTCTATGACCAGCATGCCAAGGAAGCTTTGGAATTGATGCTGAAGAAGAATCACGACTATGACGAAGCGTGGCGATCTATGAGAGTAAGCAGCTATACTGATTTTATTCTCACCAAGATACAACGCGTGAAAGAAATCGAAGATATTCATGGTGCAACTTTAGTTTCAGAAGGTATCGATGCCAATTATATGGACATCATCAACTATTCCGTTTTCGGTGCTATCAAACTGAAAGAGCAGGAAAAAGAATAAATCATCAATATAAAAATAGGTATAAAGAGTGAGTATCAGTAATCTTATCAAGAAGTTGACAGTCAACTTAGGAAGATTGATTGTTGCAGTGACCTTCATTTTCTCAGGATATTTGAAGGCCATAGACCCGTTGGGCACTCAATATAAGATTACGGACTATCTCCAACCGCTTGGTTTATCTGGTATCGTACCAGACTGGATGACGCTGACCGCTTCTATTGCTCTTTCCACATTGGAGTTTTCTATTGGCATTTTCTTATTATTTGCCATACGCAGGCGCCTCACTTCCAAGATTTTACTTTTGACTATGGTGGTGATGACACTCATCACTACGTGGATAGCCATCGCAAATCCTGTCAAGGACTGCGGTTGTTTCGGCGACGCCATAAAGTTGACCAATTTTGAAACCTTAGGTAAGAACATCATACTCTTGGCAATCTCCATCTTACTCTGGAGATTCCCACTGCAGATGGTCAGGTTTATCTCCAAGCCGACACAGTGGATAGTCATCAATTATACCATACTCTTTTCTGTGGTCCTAAGTACCTGGAGTCTCTGGAGTTTGCCGCTTTTTGATTTCCGCCCATACCACATCGGTGCAAACATCGAGAAAGGCATGGAGATACCAGAAGGTGCCAAGCAGCCACAGTTTGAAACAACCTTTATCTTGGAGAAGAATGGCGAACAGAAAGAATTTACCATTGATAACTATCCGGACTCCACATGGAAGTTTATCGATTCCAAGACAATACAAACCGAAGAAGGTTACGTACCTCCTATCCATGATTTCAGCATAGAAGATACTAAAAACGGGGAAGACATCACACAGGAAGTTCTCCATAACAAGGGATACTCCTTCCTGCTCATCTCGCCCAACCTGGCTATGGCAGACGATTCGAACTTTGGTACGATAGACCAAATCTACGAATATGCAGAAGACCACGGTTACCGATTCATCTGTCTGACAGCAAGTACAGAAAAGGAAATTGCCAAGTGGCAAAACATCACGGGAGCAGAATACCCATTCTACACCACAGATGCCACTACGCTCAAGACAATGATCAGGAGTAATCCGGGACTGATGCTGCTACACAACGGTACCATCATCCAGAAATGGAGCCATAATGAATTACCAGCAGAAGATTTGCTCGCCAAACCTTTGGAAAAGAGCGAATACGGCAAATTGCCAGCAGAAGGAATGGCAAGGAAAATTCTGCAAACCGTACTCTGGTTCCTACTGCCACTGGTATTGCTCACTATTGCAGACCGTCTATGGGCATGGTCAACCTGGTTAAGAGAAAAAGAAGATACAAATAAAATATTATCAACTTTTAAAAAGAAAAAGAAAATGAGAAAGAAAATTGTAGCAGGTAACTGGAAAATGAACATGAACCTGCAAGACGGTGTTGCTCTCGCAAAGGAAATCAACGAGGCATTGGTAGCAGAAAAACCAAACTGTGATGTTGTAATCTGCACTCCATTCATCCACTTGGCTTCTGTAGCTCAGGTATTGGATTCTAAGGTAGTAGGTCTCGGTGCTGAGAACTGCGCTGACAAGGCTAAGGGTGCTTTCACTGGTGAGGTTTCAGCTGAGATGGTAAAGAGCACAGGTGCTCAGTATGTTATCCTCGGTCACTCAGAGCGTCGTCAGTACTATGGCGAGACAGCAGAGATCCTGAAGGAGAAGGTAGAGTTGGCTTTAGCTAACGGTTTGAAGGTTATCTTCTGCTGCGGTGAGACTCTCGAGGAGCGTGAGGCTGAGAAGCAGAACGAGGTTGTAAAGGCTGAGTTGGAAGGTTCTGTATTCCACTTGAGCGCTGACGCTTGGAAGAACATCATCCTTGCTTACGAGCCAATCTGGGCTATCGGTACAGGTAAGACCGCTACTTCAGACCAGGCTGAGGAAATGTTGGCATACATCCGCTCTATCGTAGCTGAGAAGTATGGCAATGAGGCTGCTGAGGAGACATCTATCCTCTACGGTGGTAGCTGCAAGGCAAGCAATGCTCCTGAGCTTTTCGCTAAGCCAAACATCGACGGTGGCTTGATCGGTGGTGCTTCTTTGAAGGCTGCTGATTTCAAGGGTATCATCGACGCTTGGAAGAAGTAATTGCTTTCACATAACCATGCCTGTACCTCCCCCAAAAAGGGACAGGCATGGTTCCTTCATTTTAGACATATAAACAAAACGATAAAAGAAAGTTATGAAACAATTCGTCCTACTTTTTACTATCATGCTCGGAATCACTGTTTCGAGTAATGGTCAGACCTATCTGGAGCATTTGCAAAAGAAGACACCAGGATTAGGTACTGTCACTGTGACCCAAAGCAAGGCTATAGACGAATTAATCAATGGGAAAAAGATACCACAAGACGACAAAACTATCCCAACTACAACCCCAACAAAACACAATACTCCTGACAACCAGAAGAAAACTTCTGAGAATCAGAAGAAAACACTCCCAGACTCTGTAAAAAAGGCAGAGCACCACGAAGCTGGCAATGAAAAGACAGTTTCACACGAAAGTCCGAACAGAAAGACCAACACAGAAAAAGAAGAAAATGAGACACCTATAGTGGACATGCGCAAGAAAGTGATGCGTGGCAGCTACAAGGTTACAGGATATAGAGTACAGGCTTTTGCTGGCGGCAACTCACGCAACGATCGTCTCAAGGCAGAACAGACAGGCAATGCCATCAAGATGAAATTTCCAGACCAGCCTGTATATGTACACTTTTATTCACCTCGCTGGATATGCAGAATCGGTAACTTCCGCTCTTTAGAAGAAGCTAAGAAGATGTTAGCTAAAATCCGAGCTATGGGCTACCGACAAGCTTGTCTTGTCAAGGGAAAAATAACTGTTCAATATTAGAAAATGAATCCAGAAACAGAATTTCGCGAGGGCTTGGATGAACTCGCAGCACATTACAAAGAAATCCTCAACCTGCTTGGTGAAGATCCTGAAAGAGAAGGTCTTTTGAAAACTCCTATGCGCGTAGCTAAGGCCATGCAGATATTGACCCGCGGATACAGTCAGGATCCCCGTAAAGTATTGACTGATGCACTCTTTGAGGAAACATACAACCAAATGGTCATCGTTAAGGACATTGATTTCTTCTCTATGTGCGAACATCATATTCTTCCATTCTATGGAAAAGTACATGTGGCTTATATCCCAAATGGCAAAATTACCGGATTGAGCAAGATTGCACGTGTAGTGGATATCTATAGCCACCGACTTCAAGTACAAGAGAGACTTACCCAGCAAATCAAGGACTGCATCCAGGAAACACTCAATCCACAAGGTGTTATGGTGGTCATTGAAGCCAAGCACATGTGCATGCAGATGAGAGGTGTGGAAAAACAGAACTCCATCACCACAACAAGTGATTATAGCGGTGTATTCAATTCTCTCAATACACGACAGGAGTTCATGAACCTGCTTCGCGGAGAAAGCAAAAGAATCTAATATATAATGTTTAATGTTTCGTGTTTACTGATGGGCACCAAACATTAAACACGAAACATTAAACACTAAGTAATATGTTAAAGTTTATATCATGGAATGTCAATGGCTTGCGAGCATGCGTAGGTAAAGACTTTGAAAACCAGTTCAAAGAATTGGATGCAGATTTTTTCTGCCTGCAGGAAACCAAGATGCAAGAAGGTCAGCTCGACCTGACGTTTGAAGGATACAACAGCTACTGGAACTATGCTGAGAAAAAAGGATATTCTGGGACTGCTATCTATACCAAGCACCAACCATTAAGCGTAAGCTATGGTATGGGAATGGAAGAGCACGACCATGAAGGAAGAGTTATCACACTGGAATATGAGAAATTCTACCTCATCACTGTTTATACTCCTAACTCCCAAACGGAACTGCGCCGCCTGGACTATCGCATGACATGGGAAGCAGACTTCCGTAAATTTCTCAAGAACTTAGATGCCAAGAAACCAGTTATCGTATGTGGTGACATGAACGTGGCACACGAAGAAATAGATATTAAGAATCCGAAAGGCAACCGCAAAAACGCAGGATTTACGGATGAGGAAAGAGAAAAGATGACCGAATTGCTGAATGACGGTTTCACAGACACATTCCGATACAAATATCCTGAGCAGGTTACCTACTCCTGGTGGTCATACAGATTTAAGGCAAGAGAAAAGAACGCCGGTTGGCGTATTGATTATTTCCTCGTATCAGACAGGCTTCAGACAAACATCGCTGACGCCAAGATACACACAGACATCATGGGAAGCGATCATTGTCCGGTAGAACTTGATCTGGACATTTAATACAAGAATCATATCATACAAGATTATACCAAAAATATAAAGGGTTACCATCCTCACGGACGATAACCCTTTTTTGGTCATATCAACATAAAATTTTAATTTATATAAGAGAGATTTTATCGAATATTACATGAAAGCACGAATCTCAGAGAGAGGTTTCTTCTCAATTGTGCCATCCTTTTGAGTTACAGTGAAGTAATTGTGAACAGATTTACCGTTCTTGAACTGTACAACTGCCACACCACCTTCGCGAAGCTGCAGTGTAAAGTAACCTTCACGCTTGCCATTTACATACTTGCCGTGCCATTTTTCCTTACCATTCTTATAGTAAGTGGTCACCTCACCATTGAAGACAGTATTTCTATCATTTCCTAAATCGATGAAGCTATATCCACCTTCAGCTCTCAAATTACCATTCATATAGTAATCCTTGAAAACATCCTTCTTATTGATGCCAGAACCGGTGGTCATAAGGAGTCTGTAGTAACTTGCCTGATCAGCATTTGCTACGTTGCTCATATTTTCAGCATAGAAAATGGTATCTGCAACAACAGTAGCCTTTTCGATGTGCTTGCGACCATAGCTTGCAATGGTCAGCATCACCATCATAGAGAGTAATATTATTCTTTTCATATCTTTACGTTTTTAGGTTTTACTTTCTTTTTCTGATGCAAAGATAGGCAAAAAAACGATAAGTTGTATATTTTATTAACGCAATTTTATTATATTTTTTCACCTACTTTTGATTTAAATCAATTTTAGTTCTAAAACAACCAAACTGTAACTTACAGCATTATTTCCTAACATTTTGTAAAGTCTAAAATCTACAAAATGGTAATTCTTCAGCGATTCACTAACATATTATTATAACCCAATAACATTTATAATCAATAAAAAAATGCAGACTTACTGATGTTAGTATAATTTTGTAAATATATATCATCAAATATACATTTTTGAAAGGTAACCACCGAAATAACAAACACTTTGGTATATTTTATCACCAAAAACAGGCAAAAAGTAGATCTTTCTATGATTTTGATACGTTTGTTCATCAGGAAAAACACAAAATAAGAAGGTTATTTTCCATATTATCAATAAAAAGATGGACTTTTTAATGATTTTATAACTGAATAAAGATTATTTTTTGTACTTTTGCAGTTGGTTTATTATATTAATAAGGTATGCGCATGAAGTATTACATATCTATCATCTTTGCTCTGGTCGCTCTGACTTTTTCATCTTGTAAAGAGTCAGAACCAGACCCATTCTATTCAGACAATGAACAAGACCATGACCGTGATGAAATTATAGGAGACGATTACATCTATCATCTCCCAGTGATTTTTCATGTCCTGTATCAGGATGAAAATGCCGTAGATGAAACCAATAAAAGGAATCAATATGTATCTTACGACCGGCTGAAAGCAATACTGCAAAATGTCAATGACCTCTATGCAGGGAAATTATATAACTTTGGTGAGGGGGCAGATGTGCCAAGTGAGAACATACAGGTGCAGTTTGAACTTGCCCTCTACGATGAATCTGGCAAAAAGCTGAAGACCCCAGGAGTGGAATATATCAAATATTCGGGGGAATATCCTATTGATTGCAACAGTTTCATGAATCAAACCAAAAAGAAAAATAAAATTATATGGAACCCGAATGAATACATCAACGTCATGGTGTATAACTTCAAGAAAACAAAAGACAACAGCATAACGCTTGGCATCAGCAACCTACCTTACAAACAAAACGGCTATCCCGCAATAGATGGTTTAAAGGACGCAGAAGGTGCCATCAATAAGAACAGTTTGTCTTTTGAATACTGTGTATCCATCAACAGTTCCTATATCAACAAAGAGTCATCCAGATATACAGCCGCAGATCACGGATACAAAGAATACACCTATGATTCTGGAGATATCAATGTCACACTGGCTCATGAGTTAGGGCATTATTTAGGACTCAAGCATGTGTTTGCTGAGAAAGATACAGACACAGGAAGCAAACCTTGTGAAAGTTACACAGACACAGACTACTGCACAGACACCAAGAGCTATAACAAACCAGCCTACGATAGATGGCTGATTTCATATATGGAGCAGCAAAAGCAAGCAGGTAAGAAACCTGTGATGAAAGAACTTATCAAGCGCTCCAATGATTCAGGAGAGGAATGGGATTCTGACAATTTCATGGACTATGCCGTAAGTTTGAGTTTCAGATTCACACCTGAGCAGAAATACCGCATGAGACAGGTTCTTTATTACAGTCCGCTGATTCCTGGTCCGAAAAAGATCAAAAACGACAATTACGGTACAAGAAGTCAGGACAATGACGAAGATATCGACTTGCCAATCTGTCTGGCTATAGAAAAGGCTATTCCTGTGGAAAGAGCTTCTTTCAGAAAAGAAATACATAGTACTAACAAAAAATAAAGGATGGGATTCACCATCATTTCAGAAATAATAAAAAAATAAGATGAAATACAAGATAAAAGCACCTAAGGCACTCAACGCCACCATCAACTTGCCCTCCAGCAAAAGCATCAGCAATCGTGCCCTCATCATCCATGCCATGACGGGCGGTAAGATTCAGCCATGCAATCTGAGCGATTGTGATGATACAGAAGTCATCATCAATGCCTTGAGAAACATGCCTGAGGTGATAGACATCAAGGCTGCTGGTACTGCCATGAGATTTATGACAGCCTACCTCAGTGCTACTGAAGGAGAACATACGATTACAGGAACAGAAAGGATGAAGAATCGTCCTATCGGTGTCCTGGTGGATGCACTCCGCTATTTAGGCGCCGACATCGAATATGTAGAAAAAGAAGGCTATCCCCCACTCCGCATCAAAGGTCATGCACTCGAAGGAGGTCATCTGGAGGTGGTTGGAAGCATCAGTTCACAATACATCTCAGCCCTCCTGCTCATCGGTCCGATTCTCAAAAACGGATTGGAACTCAAACTTACAGGAGAAATTGCATCAAGACCCTACATCGACCTCACCCTGTGGACCATGTGCGAATTTGGAGCCTCAGCAGAATGGACAGACGTGGACACAATTGTCGTAAAGCCTCAGCCATACCAAGAAAGAAAGTATCTGATTGAAAACGATTGGAGCGCATCTTCATATTGGTATGAAATGATGGCATTGAACGGAAATATCGATTCTGAAATCAGATTAGAGGGACTGATGGATGGTTCCAAGCAAGGTGACTCTGTCGTCAAATACATCTTCAGCCTTCTGGGTGTCAAGACCGAGTTTGAGAACAATCAAAATCCAGAGGATAGAGATGACATGGCAAACATACATACCAGTGCACCGACAACTGTTACACTGAAAGCCCACAGATGTCTGCTTCCTCGATTGGATTACGACTTTACCGGTTCACCTGATCTTGCCCAGACATTTGTAGTATGCTGCTGTCTGATGGGAATCAAATTCAAGTTTACCGGTCTTGCCAGTTTGAAAATCAAGGAAACCGACCGCATCGAAGCACTCAAGAAAGAGTTGCGAAAAGTAGGCTATGTGATTCAAGACGAGAACAATAATACTCTCGTCTGGAATGGCGAAACCTGCGAACCGACATACGAAGCCATAGACACCTATGAGGACCATCGCATGGCCATGTCCTTCGCACCAGTTGCCTTCAAGTTACCTTATCTGGAAATCAATAATCCTGAAGTGGTAAGCAAATCCTATCCACATTTCTGGGAAGACCTGAAAAAAGTAGGATTTGAGATCAGCGAGGAATAATAATCACAATAAAAGATATCGAATGATTTACCTGATTATTGCATTGGTTGTCTTAGGACTGGCAAGCGCACTAATAGGACTTTTCACCCAACGGAAAGGAGAAGAAGAGCCCCTAAAAGAAGGCGTTTCGTGTAACACCTGTAATGGAGAAAACACGAAATGCGAGCAGGAGTGCATGATGGAAGCTGCAACCAAAGAGATAGAATATTATGATGACGAAGAATTAGACATGTATAAAGGACGTGCGGCAGATGATTATTCCGAAGAAGAAGTTGAACAATTCGCAGAAGTCTTATATACAATGAAGCCGGAGGAAGTGGCTGGCTGGAATAGAAGCCTCATCCTCAGAGGCATCAACTTGCCAGACCAGTTGAAAGATGAAGTCATCAGTTTTTTAAGCGAGGATTGAAAAAGAATATTTTATAGGAAATGAACATTCTACAATATACATTTTTTCAGAATGCTCTCTTGGGCGCCTTTCTTACAAGCATCCTGTGTGGAATCATAGGCACTTATATCGTAACCCGCCGATTGGTATTTATCAGCGGGGGTATTACACACGCATCATTTGGCGGAATAGGAATTGGCGTATTCACTGGTACCAATCCGATTCTGGCAGCCATGATCTTTGCCATACTGAGCGGATTTGGCGTTCAATGGATGTCATCCAGAAAAGATGTCAGGAAAGATTCTGCCATCGCCATGTTCTGGACCTTGGGAATGAGCGTAGGAATTATCTGCTGCTTTCTCACGCCCGGCTTCATGCCAGACCTACCTTCTTTTCTCTTTGGCAGCATCCTGACGATAGAAGGTTCTGACTTATGGCTATTGGGCATCCTGACATGTATCACCATCGCCGTATTCACCTGTTTCCTCCGTCCGATTCAGAGTGTAGCTTTCGACAGCACCTTTGCACGCTCGCAGCACTTGCCGGTAGCGGCGATAGAATATCTGATGATGACACTCATTGCCATGACGATTGTTGCTTCATTGAAAATGGTGGGCATCGTACTGGCTATCAGTTTGCTGACAATTCCGCAGATGACAGCCAACCTGTTCACCTATAATTATAAGCAGATGATTTTTGCCAGCATCATCCTGGGATGGATAGACTGTATCATCGGACTCTATGCCAGTTATGTGCTGAATGTTCCATCAGGAGCCACGATTATTTTTGTCAGTATCATGGTTTTTATGCTCAGTAAGACAATAAAAGCCCTACAAAACAAGTTGTATAATAAAGACAAGCTGTCACTTGAGAAAAAGTGATGATCAGCAGACAACATTCTAAAATCATACAAGAGTGAAACAAAATTATCTCCGACATATCATTCCCCTATTATCAATTATACTCCTAATTGGTATTGGCAGTTGCTCTACGCAGAAGAATACAGCGAAGAGCCGCTGGTGGCATTCCTTCAACGCCCGTTATAACACCTATTATAATGGTACGTTAGCCTATATTGACGGTTCATTGGAAAAAGAGAACGGCAATAAGGACAACTTCACGGAGATGATCCCTCTCTATACCGTAAGCAATAAAAACAGCCGCGAACTGGGAAAAGGCAATTATGAGAAAGCCATCACCAAGTGTGAGAAAGCGATTCATCAACACAGTATCAAGAAACGTCCGGAATGGAACAAAAACCGTCGCAAAACAGAAAAAGATATTGAATGGTTGAGCCGTAAGGAATACAATCCGTTCTTATGGAAAGCATGGTTGCTGATGGGACGTTCCCAATTTTTCAAAGGCGATTTCGAAAGTGCTGCAACCACTTTCTCCTATATGAGCCGCCTCTACTCCACCCAACCAGCTATCTACGGCAGAGCAAGGGCCTGGCTGGCTAAATGTTATATCGAACAAGGATGGCAGTATGATGCAGAGGACGTAATCCGTAAAATGCAAAGAGACAGCATCCACTGGCGTGCCCAGAAAGAATGGGACTATACATACGCTGATTACTATATCCATACAGGAGACTTCGAACAGGCTATCCCCTATCTCCGCAAAGTAATCAAGCATGAGATGCGACGGAAGCAAAAGGCGCGCGAATGGTTTCTCTTAGGACAGTTGCTTGCTGCCACTGGCAAAAAACAGGAGGCCTACAAAGCCTTCAAGCATGTCACACGTCTCAATCCTCCATACGAACTGGAATTCAACGCCCGTATCTCCATGACAGAGGTGATGGCCAGAGGAAATGCTAAACAGATGATCAGCCGTCTGAAACGTATGGCTGCATCAGACAACAACAAGGAATACCTGGACCAGATATACTACGCAATAGGTAACATCTATCTCAACGAGAAAGATACCGTCCAAGCCATCTCTGCATACGAAAAAGGAAATGCCAAGGCGGCACGCAGTGGTATTGAGAAAGGTGTGCTCTTGCTTCATTTAGGCGACTTGTACTGGGGTATGGAAAAATACAGTGATGCCCAACGCTGTTACGGAGAAGCCATCGGCTTGCTTGACAAAGACCGTAAAGACTATAAGATTCTTGCAGAACGTTCTAAAATACTTGATGAATTAGTTCCTCATACAGAAGCTGTCCACCTGCAGGACTCTCTCCAAGCTCTTGCCAAGATGAGCGAAAAAGAAAGAAATGCAGCCATCGACCGCGTAATAGATGCCCTCAAAAAGAAAGAAAAAGAAGAAAAGAATAAACTGGCAGAAGAAGAAAGCAACCGTCAACAAGCACAAAACGGTGGAAATGCCAACAGAAACCACAATTCGAATAAGAACAACAATACATCAACAGGAAATATCGGACAGAAAGGACTCTGGTATTTCTACAACCCTATAGCCGTAAGTCAGGGTAAGACCCAATTCCAACGCCTATGGGGCAAACGAGAAAATGTAGATAACTGGCAACGCATCAACAAGACGGTGGTCAGTGCGCCACAAGGTGCTGAAGAGATGACAGACGAAGTAAGAGATTCTCTTGCCAATGTAGCCATCAAGGAAGATTCTCTGAAACAGATTACAGACAGTGCACAAAACGATCCACATAAGCGAGAATATTATCTGGCTCAGATTCCTTTTACAGAAGAACAAATAGAAGCCAGCAACAAGCTGTTAGAGGATGGACTGTTGAATTCCGGTGTTATCTTCAAGGATAAGTTGGACAATCTTTCCCTGAGCGAAAAAGCACTCAGAAGATTGGAAGACAACTATGCTGATGACTTTGAGCACATGGACGATGTATATTACCACCTCTATCTGTTATATTCCCGAAAGGAAATGCCGGTAGAGGCAGAACGTTATGTACAGAAACTGAAGAAGAAATATCCTGAAAGCCAATGGACAACATTGCTTACAGATCCATACTACAAAGAAAATGCCCAGTTTGGTGTTCATATAGAAGACTCTCTTTATGCGGCAACCTACGAGGCTTTCAAGGCAAACAGATACCAAGAGGCTAAGGCCAATGCACGCATATCTGCCGAGCGTTTCCCACTGGGAGAAAACAGGGATAAATTCTTGTTTATCGGTGGATTAAGCAAGCTCAACGATGGTGACGCCAATGCCTGCATCAAGGATATGCAGGAAGTGGTAGAGAAATATCCGAATAGCCGTATCAGCGAAATCGCGGGTATGATAGTCAATGGAGTCAATACGGGAAAACGACTGCATGGTGGAAAGTTTGACTTGGAAGATGTATGGAACAGAAGAAGTGTTGTACTCAATGACCAGGATTCCACCCAACAGAAAGTATTCACGAATGAACGCAATGCCAACTTTGTATTCATGCTTGTTTACCAGCCAGACTCTGTGAATGAGAACCAGTTGCTCTTTGAAATGGCTAAATACAACTTTACCCATTACCTTGTGCGCAATTTCGACATGAATATCGAGGAGCAAGATGGGCTGCACAGAATGATTATGTCAGGATTCAGAAGTTACGATGAAGCATGGCAATATGCACATGCGCTGTCGGAGCAGACTGCTATCATCCGCCATCTCAACAAGGCTCGAGCAATCCTCATCAGCGAACAAAATCTCGAACTCTTAGGCACACAGTTCACATATAATGAATACGAGAAGTTCTATCAGAAACACTTCGCTTCACTCAAGTTGAAACAGAATGCCGCACCTCTCTTAACGGAGCCTACAGAAATCGTGACAGAGAAGAAGAAAATAGAAGAGACTGAAGCCGGTGATGAAGAGATACTTGACGACAAGAATGATATAGACAATTCATTAGAAATCATGGAAAATGTTACACCAAGCATCAGCAATGAGTCTATAGAAATCAAAGAGGAGAATACTCAAACCGGAAATAATAACGGCATTGAAATCAAAGAGGACATCAACACAGAGACTCCAAAGGAAAATAATAATGAAAAGGAAACTGAAGTTGAAAGGAATGAGGACAAGATGATCGTCATTGATCCTAAAGCAGAGGAGCCAAAACAGGAGACTCCAAAGAAGGAGACTTCAAAGCAAGAGACCATAAAGAAGGAGACTCCAAAGCAGGAAATCCAAAAGAAAAAACCTCTTGAGGAGAATGAAGATGTCTTCTATTTCGATGATGACACAGAAAACACTCAGAAGCAAGAAAATAAGAACCAGAAATCCAAAGAGGAGAAGAAAGACAAAGATGACAAATTTGACTTAGAAGACGAATATTTTGATTTCGATGGTTTTTAAAGAAACAATATGGCAGACTTTCCCAGAATAAATAGCTGGAGAAGTCTGCCATTTGTATTTTTAAATCATTTCCTGATAAATTACAGAACTGATTATAGAGAGCAGAAAAAAGTAACCAGAAATGGTACTGAGAAATCAACACAGAAACCATGAAAGATGGAAACAATGATGAAGTTCTCTCCCGACACGCGGGTAATAATAGGCAACGTAGTATCCATTGTGGTGGCGCCACCTACGCTGATAGGAGCCAACTTACCGAAATATCTCGCCAGCAACGGAGCGGCTAAGAGCGTCAGAATTTCACGGCTAATATTAGCAAGAAGAGCGATGGTTCCAAGTTCGGCACCACGATATTCAGTAATAAAAATACTTGAAAGGGAATAATAACCGAATCCAGAACCGATAGCCAAACAGTCAGTAAGCTGACGGTGACCTAATACCAGAGATACGGCTGCACACCCAGCTAAAGTACCCAAAATAGTCATCACCGGAAGCATCATCAAACGAGGATTCACCTCCTTGAAACTCTTCAAAATAGAAGTATCACAACCGATGCTGACACCCACACAGAACATCAGGCAACAGAGCGCAATATAACTCACATCACTATCTAAAAAACAGGCAGGAACTACATCACACAATCCAGCGATGATGCCTAAGACAAAGAAACCAACTATAATCAAGCTACCCTTCATGCCTTACCTCCCTTCTCCGTATCAGCGGAACCAGAAGACTTCATTTGTTTAGCAGTAACATACTTCCACAATGCCCATGCAAAAAGCACACTGCCCGCACTACTACCAATGGTGAGAATAACAGCTTCGAGACCTAAGGTCTGAATACCTCCTATGATACGAGGATTGGAGCCAACTTCAATACCAAGCAGGAACAGGAGTACCCATATCAACGCCGTGATGATGCGACCTAAAAAACTCATTTTCTTATTACGGAGCAGATAACCTGTACCTATTCCGCAAAGCATTATCAATACAATTTTGAGCATTGTTTCTTGATTTCTTCTTATTTTATTATTTGATGAATAATTGGATTAATAAACTGATTCTTGGATAAAGAACGGAATCTTCACCTTATTATTATATAAAAGTAGAGGAAACATACGAACACCCAGAAGAATCATACGAATAAAAACTTTCCTTAACATTAACATACTTTAATAGCATTCTTCTACCAGTATTCAATTATTCTTTGTACTTTAGCGCCTAAAAAATAAAAACATGAGCAACGGTTTATTACTTTGGGTAGATGACGAGATAGAACTTCTCAAGGCGCATATCATATTTCTGGAGAAAAAGGGATATGAAGTTATAACTGTGAGCAATGGTCCAGATGCTATCGACCAGTGCAGACAGCAGACCTTCGACCTGATTCTCTTAGATGAAATGATGCCAGGACTTAGCGGATTGGAAACTCTTCAGCAAATCAAGGAAATCCAACCAGCTACCCCTGTAGTCATGTGTACCAAGAGCGAGGAAGAGAACATCATGGACCAGGCTATCGGTTCAAAAATCGCAGACTATCTCATCAAACCGGTCAACCCCAGCCAGATATTGCTCTCTCTCAAGAAGAACATACATCGCAAAGATATAGTCACAGAAGTAACCCAAAGTGGTTATCAGCAAGACTACCAGCAAATCGCCATGCAAATCATGGATTGCCGGACAATACAGGATTGGGTAGAAGTATATAAGAGACTGGTAAAATGGGAACTTGAACTGAGCGACACCGAGAGTTCGATGACAGAACTGCTTACCATGCAGAAAGAAGAAGCCAACAACGGATTTGCCAAATACATCACCAAGAACTACTTGGAATGGGTAAATCCCAAGAATATCGGCAAGACGATAGAAGGTAAGCCCGTCATGAGTCCAGACATCTTCAAAACCAAGATTTTTCCAAAACTGGATCAGGGTGAAAAGATATTCCTCATAGTTATCGACAACTTCAGATATGACCAATGGAAAATGTTGGGACAAGATATCGGAGAACTATTCGATATCGAGGAAGACATGTATATGAGTATTTTGCCAACAGCCACCCAGTATGCACGCAATGCAATATTCAGCGGTCTGATGCCAAACAAAATAGCAGAAATGTTTCCTAACCTATGGGTAGATGAAGATCAAGAGGAAGGCAAAAACCTCAACGAAGAACCTCTCATCCAAACCCAGTTGGAAAGATTCAGAAAGCACTACACATTCAGTTATCACAAGATAAATGATTCTGCAGGAGCCGACAGATTTCTGGATAAATACAATGAATGCAAGAATAACGACCTCAATGTACTGGTCGTAAACTTTATCGACATGCTTTCACATGCACGTACAGAATCTAAGATGGTGAGAGAATTGGCAAACAACGAATCTGCCTATCGCAGCATTACACAGAGTTGGCTGAGACATTCAGTTCTTGCAGAACTATTCAAACGTTTATCGCAAGACGAATTCAAGGTCATCATCACCACCGACCATGGAAGTATTAGGGCTTCAAAACCTATCAAGATAATAGGAGACCGTAATACCAACACCAACCTGCGCTATAAGTTAGGCAAGAATCTTGCCTACAATGCCAAGGAAGTGTTCACAATCAAGGAGCCACATAAAGCACAATTGCCCGCTCCGAACCTGAGCACAACTTATGTATTTGCGTATGGTGATGCCTTCTTTGCCTACCCCAACAACTACAACTACTATGTATCCTACTACAAGGACACATTCCAGCATGGAGGCATATCTATGGAAGAGATGCTGATACCACTCATTACATTGACACCAAGGAGACGTTAGAAAAAAAAACAAGAAAAGGAAACAAAATATGAAAATCAAAATTGACTCATTAGAAAACATCCATGCTGCAGCCAAGGAATTTCTGGCCAACATGGGTGATGGTAAAGTCTTTGCCTTTTACGGAAAGATGGGTACAGGTAAGACCACATTTATCAAAGCTATCTGCGAAGAGTTGGGAGTAGATGATGTCATCACATCTCCTACATTTGCCATTGTCAACGAATATACCGCAGGGAATGGCGACCCAATCTATCACTTTGACTTCTATCGTATCAAAAAGATAGACGAGGTCTATGATATGGGATATGAGGATTACTTCTATGGAGGAAACTTATGTTTTCTGGAATGGCCAGAACTGATAGAAGACCTTCTACCAGAAGATGTGACAAGAGTACATATTCACACAGAAGAAGACGGAAGCAGAACCGTTGAATTCTGATACTTTTTTGGGGCATGATAGCCCCATTAAAGTAGCAAACTATAACGATGCGCTTTATTAAGGTCTAATAAAGCGGTAAATTTACTACTTTGTTATGAATATGTCTATATAATATGTTTTATCCATCCCTGTACCCACTTTTATTTTTCCCTGCCCACGGAAAAATTCTTGCGTGGGCAGGGAGAAAAAAGCTCTGATGCATCGGTCATGGATATGACGGGTTGACGGCAGAGGAGATAAAGCTGCTGAAAGCGGAGATGTAGATTACGACTATCACCAAATAATCAAGGGTCTATACACCCTTTTGTCGAGGTGTATAGACCCTTGTTGCTTTCCCGTAATTAGATATATACTATAAACCTAATTATGTTTTAATGACGAGAGAATAGTTTTTTTACTGCAACAGTAATTCTTTTGGCTAAATCATCACAATCAGAACAACTGTTCTTATTAATCAGAATATACAAAGACTCATTTTCTATTGCATAATGCTTGAATAATCTTTCAGATACCACAGACGTAGTGAATTTCTTATATACACGAAATCGTCTTGTCGCCATTCCTAATTCATCATTTTCATCTTCTGCACCAACAAAGAAGAATGAGGCTTTGCTATCTCTTTTCAATACATCAAGCATAATATGGAACAATGTATAGAAAATAATTCTTGGCTCAAAAGTGTTAGTCCGAAGACTAAATTTCAATTTACTATTCATATTCGCCTTATCAAAGAACTTCACACAATAAGCATGTTCCTGATAACGTTCAACTCTTACAATATAAGAATGATGAGATTTAGCAGACTTGAATCTATATTGCAAAGTTTCAATCAGCCATTCATCAGCACTATCCCTATCTATCATTTGAAAGACGAATGGATAACCTTCACTTTCTTCCATATTAATTTCAAATTAACTGTTTATAGACAGGGATGCGGATTTTGTCTAATTGTTCTGTTGTCAGAGCCTTAACATCATCGTTAACCGTAAAATACACAGTAGGATATCGGTACTTACCATTAGGCATAAGTACCTTTGTTACCTGCTTGATAATCTCAACCCCATCAAGCGTAACTATCTTAGTCTCTGTTTTATCTACTATCTTTCCCATAAGCAGAATTTTTGTTATTTGATTCATTGGCTATGCAAACAAACGCAATGAAAACTTGTTTTCAAATAGCTAAGTACAGCATTCTGCTGCAAAGATACACCGCTTTTTTGTAACTACCAAATTATTCGTGAAGAAAACAACATAAAACACAAAATTCCGACTCTTTCGGCATCCGTATCATATCCCCAAAGGGCTGCAAACGGCATTATTACCGTCTGTATGCCATCCACCATATCATAAAAATATAATAGCGAAAAGGTAGATTACGACTATCACCATATAATCAAGGGTCTATACGCCACCTTTTCATCGTGGCATATAGACCCTTGGAACAACCGCGAAGTATTGGTTGATTTTTTTCAGATGATCAATTAATTTTCTCAAATGGCACGTAGAACGGCTGCCACTTGTTCGTCAATGTTACTCTTTTAGAGTCTAAGTCTTCGACTTGTTTACGTCTCGTATCTCTGATAGATAGAAATCTGTATTTCGGAGTTACAAGTAGTGTCTTACTTGGACATCATTGTCGTTTCTCGGGGGCACAAAAGTGCTCTTACCCGGGCGCAAATGTGCCCTTACCTCAGCACAATAGTGCCCTTCCTTAGGCACTTTATAATATAGGTAAGACAAGAACATCTGCTTGGCATTCAGTTCTCTATTTCCTTTTAATATAAAATGTTTGTAGTGGTTTTTATATAAAATATAGGTGGTAGATTTTTGGAAAAATCTTTATAGCGCAGAAAATTTAAAATTGGAATGCGATTTTACCCTTCACCCTTCATCTTTTCGTCCGGAATGCCGATAAACAAAGGGGATTTGAGGATGAACGGTAAAATTCAACCCTTCATCACCCTTCATCGCCCTTCATCATTTTTGCCGTTTTTAGCCCATTTTCAGCTTTAATTGACGGGTTCTTTGTTTCATTTAAAATATACAAAAAGTAAAATATAAAGACGTTTAAATTCCAGATATAGCCTCTTCTTATGAGTCCATCCGGTCGTCTATGAAGAACAGCGCTTGCCTTCATAGACGACCTATTTTAGCCTTCATAGTAAGTTTTTAGGCTAAATGCGCCTTTTAGATTGAGTAAGCGGCTCCGCGTTTATACCTTGCATAATTGAAAA
>ENA-OPWO01000036-OPWO01000036.1-human-gut-metagenome-genome-assembly--contig:-NODE-36-length-51748-cov-2.869015_pt1 | contig 51748 bp, 51 predicted proteins | sample MGYA00241510_ERZ502012 | MGnify/ENA primary metagenome ERZ502012 (study PRJEB25962, sample SAMEA2041923) | human gut metagenome | biome: human gut; feature: human-associated habitat; material: faeces...
CTGATCGCCAGGTCGGCATTGTGCCATGAAGTTTTCCAACTGAGTCTGTTGTGGAATACGGGCACGATAGAAATGATATGAACCCACTTTCAGTCCATATCTATGAGCCAGGTCTATGTTTTGTTTATATTTACTGTCCACGTTGGTCCCTCCTTCCGTGGCTTTGAGATATACATAAGCCATTTTGGAGTTATCACCTACAGTTTCCCAGAACACATTGCCCTGATAGTGGCTCAGGTCGATGCCATGTACATGCTGACAGGTATCCTCGCATTGCACTTGCGCCTGGATGCCGAGGGACATGATTGTTGTTATGATTACTATAAAAATACGCTTCATACATGCAAAGTTACGAAAAACGTCTGATATATGAGTCAGGCGTGCGCTTTTTTTATATAAATTTTATATTTTATTCTTCGATTTCAGAGAGTGATCTAAAGAAACCGTTGAGGAAGTTGCTGGCAGATTCTATTGGTGCATATCCGAAGAATCTCATACTTCGGCTCAGGTTCTTGCGCATGGACCCGCCTGTAGTATGCACGAATCCTACCTGTGATTGCTGGAACTTGATGTCTTCCATGTCCTTGATGTTGTAGTATAGTGAGCGAAGGGTCAATTTATAGGCTCCTCTCTCTACCAACTTGACAAACGGGATTTCATCCTGTTCAAAGTTGAAGAAGGTGATGAGCACGCTTCCTTCCAGTTGAGCCATTCTCTGCAGATGCAGTTTGGTGAGCCAATTGTCGAGTTTTACGAAATCCACCTTGTCTCCTCTGGTGCGCAGATACTGTCCCAGTTGGATGATGCCTCTGATGCTGATGCCGCCAGAAAGCATGGCATTGGCATTGCTCACAATCAGTCGGAGCAGATAGACAGTTTCCATGGACGTATCAATGACGTGCGGTTCCTCTTTCTGAATTTTGTTCAAACGTCTGTTGAGAAAACTGTTGTGCATGAGCACTTCCCCTGAAGGCACGTTGTTCAGGTTTTTCATCATCTGCGCAATCTTCTTTTTCTTGAAGGTGGTCATCGCCTCCAGTTCCTCCTGCGTACCGAAGTTTTCCGAGCGCAATTTCGTGAAAAGATTTCTCTGTAAAAAGTCCATTTTGTCCTTTTGTTGTTTGTAAGTTACTGATAATCAGTTAACTATGATTTATCTTATTAGTAACGAGTAACAAAATAGCAACTTTGAATTATTAATCTTTGTAAACTCGTTTGCTATGCTTGGCACAAAGATACAAATTATACTTTGTTCACAATCAATCCGCAAAAAGACTTTAACTTAGATTAACACTAATACCTATTATATATCCATTGTATATCCAATAATACCTATTTTCGATTTCTCTTACATTCAACACTTTTTTGCATTTGGTAGTTTCAGAAATTGCTTCTATCTTTGCATCGTCAATGTTACGGTTGGCAGACTAAAGTAGTCCTCCTTTCAAGGCTTTTTTTTATTAAGCCTACAAGATATGAACCTCTGAGTCGTTGTCCGTAACCAACACTCGGGGGTTCTTTTTTATATCCCTGAGTTTAATGACAAGACAAGATGGAAGACTATGGGCTAAATACCTTCCGATTCATCAAGTCTATAAATTGCAAGGAAGAGTCATGGCAGAGCACAGGATTGATTGCAGAAGGTGCGACAAGGACTGAAAACTATATTTCAGAAAGCTGCAAAACCGATTCACGTATAGATTTGTGATAGGTCGATGGAAGGGGCGAATATACTGTCTCCACCCAAGTGAATCCTCCACCACAATGAAAGACTTGTGGGTAAGGGGGATTTTACTTCCCTCAGCTAACGTGCAACCTGTTCCTATTTTAAGCCTACGGAATATAAATTTAATAAATATTTTCGTTATGATAAATAATAATAAACCTAACGTGTACGTGCCTACACGTGAAGAGTTCGATGAGTTTTGCGCTCGTGAAATGAAGTTGAATGATAAGGAATGGATTGATGCCATTTGGAATCTTGCATCAAAAGTCGGATGGAGAAAGAAAAATGGCGAAGCTCCTAATCATTGGCACTCACTTGTATCTGCTTATAATGGTGTGTTGATTGCTAAAAGAGGGAAAAAACCTCGTTTACGAGTAACAAAAAAAGTTCCTCAGCATGAAAAGACAATCATCAACGAGATTGAAGAGGAGTTTCCTGACAATGGTCTTCATTATGTAGCATACACTGATGGCTCTTGTGACAACTTATCTCAAACTAAGGCTGGTGGTGCGGCATACATCATTCTCAAAGATGGGGAAATTTTAAAGATGAAGAATCATAGTCAACTGAATACCACAAACAACAGAATGGAGTTGCTGGCGATTATTAGTGCTGTGAACGCTTGTCCTGATGGTGCATACTTGGATATTTATACAGATAGCCAGTATTGTATCTTGGTGCTCTCCAAGTCATATAAGCCAAAGAAGAATCCTGACCTCTACGAGTTGTACAAGAAACGCTCTGCTCATTTGGCAGGAGTTCGTTTTCACTGGGTGAAAGGTCACAATGGTGACATATACAATGAAATGGTTGATAATTTGGCTTATGGCGCATACTGCGACATTTGTGACCAATATAACATCGAGAAATCGAAAAGACATTAAAATTTTGGCTTATGGAACTTGATATGTTGATTAGAAGTGCCCTGAGTGATGCCAAGTGGTTAATTGAGAAGGGCGGCACCGATAGAGCAGAAGTTCTGAATCGTGTGATGGGTAAGATTGATGATGCCATGAAGGAACTTGATGGGGCTGACCTCATTGACCTCAACAAGGTATGGCATCAGGCGAAGGATGTTATGCCGCCAAGCTTATATGGCGGTAATCATGCAGACTTTCTGTGTGTGCATCAGTTCAAACCAACCTCTCATCCTAGTCTTACTCATGAAGTGAACTGCCCAATTCTGGAAGAGTATTTTAAATCGAATCCGAATGACTGGTGGTGCAGAACTGGTGATTTGTTGAAGAAGGAACATCGTGAACTTTATTGGAGATAGATATATGAAGAAAATCAAATGGAACGTTTTGGCGTTTGTGAGTTGGGTACTCATTACGTTAATTGTGGTAAATGCCTGCTTAGAATCGGTTAACAAGGCTAATACGATAGAGAACATCATGGGTGTTCTTGGTCTTATTCTTTGGATATTGCTTTCTATTGCGACAAATTGTTTAATGTTTAAATATAACAAGAAAAATGAAAAGTAAGATTAATTCTTTGTGTTTGTTTTTGCTGCTCGGTGCGGCAATGTTTTCTATGACTTCTTGTAGCGAGCGTGTGGATGCTGGCTCTGAGGGTATCTTGGTGAACCTGTATGGTTCTGAAAAGGGTGTAGATGATGTGAGTCTCGTTACTGGTTGTGTTTGGTACAACCCATTCACTGAGGAGGTGTACGAGTACCCTACCTATGTCCAGACTATTGACTATCCTGCATTTACTATTAATGCTAAGGATGGTTCTGAGTTTACTGTTGACCCTACCGTATCGCTCAAAATGGTGGATGGCAACGCTCCAAAGGTATTTAAGAAATACCGCAAGGGACTGGGTGATATTGTGAATGGTGCTCTGTTTAATTACGTAAAGGATGCTTTCCGTATTCAGTTGAATAAGTACACAACCGACCAGATTGTAAGCAATCGTGATTTGGTTGAGAAAGCTATCGAAGCCCAACTAAGCAAGGCTCTTGCCAAGGAACATTTCCATTTGGAGCAGTTGACTTCTGGTCTGAAATATCCAACATCTATTGTTGAGGCGGTTAATCAGAAGAATAAGGCTATCCAGGAAGCTCAGAGAGCACTCAACGAAGTGTCAGTAAAGAAGGCGGAAGCAGAGAAGATGCTTGTGCAAGCTAAGGCTGAGCGTGAGGCGAATGAGTTGAAGACCGCTTCTCTTACTCCTGCTATCTTGCAGAAGATGTGGATTGAGAAGTGGGATGGCAAGTTGCCTGTATATGGCAATGTACCTCAGATGATGATGGTGAAGTAGGATGGTATCAGAATCAGCTAAATATTATCAGACTCACCCAGCAGCAAGGGCGAGAAAAGCGGCTTACGACACACGTTTCGAGTCTTCTCCTGCTCAGAAGGCTAAGCGTAGGGAACTGGCTCGGCACAATGCTGCTCACGATAAAAAGTATGGTGCAGATTCTCGCAAGGGAAAGGATGCTTCACATACCAAGTCGGGTATCAGGTACAAACCTTCATCTGTCAATCGTGGCTCTAAAACAGATATGGCTGGGGATAGAAGGGCAAGAGGGGGTCGCTGATAATGATAAAAAAGGGGAGTGCTCACGCATTCCCCTTTGTCGTCCTGATAATCTTTTAACCTTAATCAAAAACCTATAACTCGAAAAAACTTATGAAAACTTGTAAATTGTATTAAATAAACAACACTAACCTTCTTCTTCTGACATCTGTTTCAACTTCTCGGTGAGAGCATTGTGAACCTCACGCTTATCATCAAGAGTGACAGTTTGTAATTTAGGGCAGTTGAATTCCAGAACCTTGATGAATGATGTGACCTTATCCTTCGGTTCACATTTATTCCAAGCAATCAGGAAGTCTTCCCATGCTTCTCTTGTAAAGTCAGCACACAACTCACGAAACTCCTTTGTGATAGGAGACTCGTAGCCTTTCTGCTTTCCTCCAGTCTTTGCTCGACCTTTTTCAAACTGACCTTTAGTATTTCTGTCTGCTGCCATTGTCAAAACTATTTTGCTGCAAAGATAGCTATATCCTGATATGTGTAAACCTTATCCATTAACTTTGTGGAATTGCATATACCTTAATTAATAGATAAGGTTTCTATAATATAAGGTATGATTATCTTTGTATCATTATTAATAATTTTAATTTCATATATATGATTGGTACATTAATAGGTGCTGGGCTTGGGCTTGCAAGCAGTATCGCTGGCGGTATAGCTAACCGCAAGGCGAGGAAAAAACAGGAGCAGATGCTTGCCCAGCAACAGAGAGATAATCAGGCATGGTATGACAGGAAATATAATGAAGACCCTACCAAACGTGCCGATACAGTCAGGTTGCTCACTCAGATGCAGGAGCAGATTAAGAACAGAAACAGAGCAGCTAAGGGCAGACAAGCCGTAATGGGCGGTACGGAAGATTCCACTACTGCGGTGAAGGAGGCGAACAACAAGACTCTTGCTGATACGACCTCTCAGATTGTAGCTGCAAACGAAGCTCGCAAGGATGCTATCGAACAACAGTATCAACAGAATAAGCGTTCAATTCAGGGGCAACAGATGCAGATGGAAGCCGAGAAGTCTGCTGATACTGCTAACGTTGTAGCTGGTGTTGCTGGTACTGCTGCTAATATCGCTGCTTCGCTTGATAGTGGCAGTGGAAGCAGCAAAGCTCCTAAACGTCCTGACGTGGCATCGCCTACTGATACTGACATGGCTAACTTGGATGCCAAGGTGGGTGCGATTCCTAACCAGCATCAGGTAGCGAGTGACTTGAATGATATGGTTGGCGACAATGCGCCCAAAAAAATCAAAGCATAGCCTATGAAAGCGTCAGATATGTTACGTAACAACAATGGCTTGAAGACTACACAGAGTGTACTCAACAAGCAGCAGAGTGGTGCAGATGCTGCCCAAAAGGCGAGTCCTGAGCAGATGAATATGAACACCGCACAAGCTATGTTGCAAGGGAAAGGGGAACAACTTACTCCTCCCAAGAATGCGCACGAACAGGCTGCAAGGATGAACCAGCAGACTGCTGAGGGTATGCTTAATGGCTCTATTCCTACAGACAAGCCTTCCGTTCCTATCGTGAAGAAGGAGGAACAGAAACCTCAGCCTAAGCAGCTATCTTATGCAGATATGTATAAGATGCTGAATCCTGAGCGTGAGGAGACTGCTGAACAGAAGGCGAATAGAGAGAAGAAGGAACGCACGAAGGCTCGTATCGCTGCACTTGGTGATGGTCTCCGTGCGCTCTCTAATATCTACTTCTCTACCAAAGGTGCCAAGGTGGTACACAATCCTGAGTCGGATATGACTAAGGTAGTGAACAAGCGCAAGGAGTACATGGATGCTCAGAGAGAGAAGAATCGGGCGGCATGGCTGGCTGGTTATCAGAGGGCGATGGCTCTTGATGAGGAAGCTCGAAAGAACGACCTGACTCTTGCGGAACAAATCAGGTATCACGATATGATGAATGAAAATAATAAGACGAAGAACGACCAAGGACAGCAGAGAATTGACCAAGGTAACAGAAGACTTGACTTATCGAAGATGAAGTATCAGACTGATGCTGATTACAAGAAGGCAGTATTGGCTATCAAGAAGGCTCTGGCTGATGGTCAAATATCTCATTGGCAAGCGCAGGAGGCTATCCAGCGCATGAATGCTGAGACTGGTCGTATTCGTGCTAACAAGTCGTCGGGCGGTGGCAGTTCAAGGACTGGCTCCTACTCAGGAGAGGTAGATGAGTACATGGATTTGATGGAAAAAGACCCTGAGGGCATGGCTGAGGCTGCAAGGGAAGTAAAGAAGATGGGGTACTCACCGAAGACTGCTGCTGGAAAGAAGGCTCAGAAGATTGCTTATCAGCGTAAGCATGGTAAGGGTAAACAGAACCATAAGCCATCATCCAACAAAGGTGGTAAGAAGAAGACTGGTGTGAACTGGTAGTGTTAATTAATAATATACATATATCATGGCAGAAAGACCATTATACACTTTATACAAGAATCTGAAAGCACAGAACTATGATGTGCCTGATGATTACAATAAGTTTGAAAGTGCCCTGACCAGAGACGGAAAGAGCGGTGCAGATAACAGACACGCTATCTATGAGAACTTGAAGGCTCAGAACTTTGATGTTCCATCTACTTATGAGCGTTTCTACTCTGCACTCTTTGTGCCTCGTAGTAAGACTTCATCAAGGGCGAAAGGTGGTAGTGTTCCTATGAGTGCTGCTGACCGTGCTCGTTTTTCGGCTGGAGCAGCAGCTATCTCGGCAAGTGCAAAGCAGATAGCTAATAATGCTGGAAGGTACAACAGACTGAAACAACGCAAGCAGAAACAACAGAAAGATTTCGGTCGTGTGAACTTGGGTACACACCTGACTCCTTTCGGTGGTGATGCTAACAATGTAGTTAAAGATGAGTTCGCTTACAACCCTAAGACTGGCAAGGCTGGCGCATACGTAACATCTGACAATGAGAATGCTTACACACAGAGTGATGCAGAGCAGAAACAGGCTATTCTCGACCAGCAGGATGCCGCTTATCAGCAAGCGGTAGATACTGGCGAGATTCCATCTGTCTTCGATGTTCGTGACAAGAAAGGAAACTATGACTTGCAGGAGAATATCAACAAGAATGGAACCTACCTTACTGAGGAGGGTGCTCTGAAGCAGTTTGACAAGAAACTGGCTGATGCCTATGCTCGAAAGAAGGAGATTGAGGCTCTTATCGCTGAGGATAATCGTCAACACGGAAATCCTTTGCTCTCTTATAGTGCAAGTATCGGTGCAGGCAATGGAAGAACTGCTGAGCAGAGTGACTATAGAAATAAGTTGGCAACCTCTCTTTCTCTGGTTACTGAGCAGATTGGTGCGCTTGAAGCGGTGAAACAATATCCTACAAGTAGCTGGGGTGAGGATGTCTTGAAGGCTCTTGACAATACTGTCTTTACTGCAAAGACATGGGACTTCGGTCTGACTGACTTCGCTACCATGGGTCAGATGGAGCGTATCAAGACAAAGATGGATAACAAGATTCCTCTATCAGGTTCTGATAAGATGCTCATGAAGAGTAAACTGGGTGCGGATGCTGCTGCGGCTCTGGAAGACGAGAAGATGGGTAACATCTATCGCTGGACGAAGATTGCAGGTCAATCACTCCCATTCATGGCAGACTTCTTCCTGACCGGTGGATATGTCGGTGTATCTAAGGCTATAGGTCATGGTGCATTGAAGTTTGCTGCTAAGCGTGGTATGGGTAAGGTAAGTGCTGCTATCTTGAAGAACACTGGTATCGTGGCTGGCGATGTTACTGGCTCGTATGCGATGGCTGGAACAGAGCAAGCGTTGAAGACTGGAGCAGACATCATGCAGCGACATCTGGGTAATCTGTATCAGGATGAGAAGGGTGACTATAAGTTTGGTACTTTCGATGAGAACGGAAACCTCCTGCATGAGGGTGGCGAGTCTATGGGTACTGCACTCTATAAGGCTCTGACCTCTGCCATGGTGGAGAACTATACAGAGAAACTGTTTGGTCACAACTATGGTATCAAGAAGGGTGCTATCGCTGCGATGGAAAAGCATGGAATGGATGGGACTGCACAGTTCTTCAAGAATATCGGAAAGAGTGGATGGTACACCAATTCTAAGAAGTGGATGGAGAAGTTCGGTATCAATGGTTTCGGTGAGGAAGTGATGGAGGAGGAGATTGGTATTCCTCTTCACGCTTTGCTGGATGGAGATAATAATTTCTCCGACCTTGGTGATGCTAAACAACAACTCGACATTATCGGTGGCATGGCTATCTCTGTTGGTTCTATGTATGCGATGGGTGCTGGCTCCCGACCTGTAAAAGGTATCTACAATCGTGCTCAGTACTACCGATTCCGCAACAAGGTGAACGTGGCTGACATTGATGCTCAGAACCTGATTGGTGATAACTGGGCAGACATCAAGGACAAGATAGACAACGCAACCAACGAGCAGATGGGTGGTGTGCTCGCTGATATTCTCAGACAGAGAGATACCATGACCAAGGAGCAGATTAATGCTGCTGTTAACTATGGTGTCAACTTGATGAAGATGCGTGGCTACAATATTGCCAAGACTGCTGAAATGAATGCCAAGGAGATTACTAACGAGCCAACAACTCCTGAGGAACAGCATCAGGCAGATATTGACAACGCTTATTCTGAGGGGCATGATGCTAATGATGCAGACAAGCATGATATTCAGATACAGCAGGAAGACCAGATGAAAACTCTTGCAGCAGCCTTGGGTATCTCTGAGCAGCAGCTATCTGCCATGAGTGATGAGGAACTGGAATCCCTGACGGGGCAGGATGATAAACTTGACCAAGCTATCTATGATTATCAGTTGTCTTCCGCTCGCTATCAAGGTGTGGTTGATGATGCGCAAGATAAGGTTGACCTCGCTGCACATCAGGCAGAACAGAGAGTGGATATGTTCACAGACCAAAATCGTGGCTCTGTCCGTAACGCTACCATCAAAGCTTCAGGCGGCTTGGAAGACTATGGTGTGTATATTATCAGCGGTAATATTGCTACTCATGATGATGGTTCTATTGATGTAAGTAATAGCGATGATATGATTCTATACTATGACCCGACAACGAATAGTGTAGAACATGCAGATGCGTTGATGTTCGCTGAACTGGGTGAAGAACTTCCTGCTGATGATGTGAAGGCTCAGGCGGTAGCTGATGCAAAAGAAAATGCTATCAAGGAGATTGCTGGTATCATTGATGGAACCGTTGAAGTTGGCTCCCAGTTCAATGTGACTGATACTGATGGTACTGAACATACCTATGAGGTGTTGGCTGATTATGGTGATGGTACTGCTGCTATCTCTATAGATGGTAACGTGGTGGAGAATCCTTATTCGCTTGCAGACTTGCAGCAGATGAAAGACTTGGAAGACCAGAAGAGACTGGAAGCTGCTAAGGCTCAGCGTGAGCAGTTGGAGAAGGAACGTGCAGACCAACAGACTCAGGAGACAGAAGAGACTCAACCTTCATTTGATTTCAATCAAATACTTAATGATAATGGAAACGTGGTGCTCGTTGATGTACTTGATGAGGATGGTAACACTAAATACCCTGACTCCAAGTTGTTCCTTATTCGTGATACTGGTGCTAAGGCTAAGGTAGTTGAGTTGAAGAGTGATGGTATTATTGTTCCTCATGCTGTGAACAAAGAAGATGTGGCTACAATCTCTTCTATGTCGCTCGATGAGTATAAGCAAGCATTTTCCTCAATGATAGAGGATAATAGTGGAGAGAATAGAGGTGAGATAGAGGTGGAGACTCCTACAATAGAGGGCGAGACCGCTGCTTCTGCTGATGAGACTGCCACTCCTGAATCTGCCGAGGACTCTGCAACCGAACAGACTCCTGCCATTACCCTTGAAGATGGAACTATCGTGCCTATGCTGGAGGATGGCAATCCTGACTTCTCGAAGCTGACTGCCGCACAGACTGCTGAGCTATATGATAATCAGTTTGGTGAGGATGCAGATAGTATCGTGTCTGGATATGTATCTGACGCTAAGAAGGCACTCGACAAGGCTAACAACATGACCGTGAAGGGTAAGACTTTCGTGGAACAGAAGGCTTCCAAGGATGCTAAGGAGAAGGCTATTGCTGATGCTCAGGCGGCTTATGACTCTGCTATCGCTATCCGTGATGCCTATAATGAGCGACAACTTGCCAAGGTGGAAGATACTGCTGAGGGTAGAAAGAAACTCATTGAGAAGGCAAGAAGAAAGTTCGCTCGCTTGAAGAGTGCGGTGAAGGATGATGCAGAGGCTGTTGCTCAAATCTATAAGGAGACGGTTGGCTCTCTCCTTCATCGTCTGTATGATGGTACTGGCATTGATGTGACAGATACCATTCCGCTTACTGCTGAGGAGTATGTGGCTAGCAACCTCGGTGCTCACTCTCTCAACTATGAGGGAACAGAAACAAGCAAGGGTGTTAAGCAAGAGACTGGATTGAGCAGAGAAGACTTTGCCAAGACCCAGTTGCTCGCTGCTGATGGCAAAGGAACGACTATAGATGCGCTCGTACATAGTCTGTGGGATAATCGTCCATCCAACCTTGAATCTCTCGATACACAAGATATTCGTAATGCTCTTATTGATGTGCTCACAAGCGGTTTCAAGGCTTCGGAAGCAAGAAGTTATATTGAGAATATTCGTATTGCTCAGGCTGAAAAACTTCTCGAAGAGCAGGAACTTGCTGCTGAGAATGCTGCATACGCTGAGCAACAGAAGGCTAAGGAGGAGGAAGAGAAGAAAAAGGCTGACGAGGAGAATGAGAAGATAAATGAGCAGACAAATGAGAATATAAATGCTCCTGAACATTCCCATGAACAACAAAAAGCTATGGAAGAGGGCGAGAAGTTAGGTTTCCCTGCTATTGACAAGGAAGGCGAACCTATCAATGAATATGTCATAGAACTTGCTAACTGGGCAAAGGAGCAAGGCTTGGAGATAGACCCTACATCTAAGTTAAATAGCTACGCTGATTTGTTTTTGATGTGCAAAGATGGCTTTGGTGTTAGCACTCTTGTTCCTGATGAGGGCGAGAATATTAATCAGGTAGTTTATTTCCCTGACAACGTGCAAGACTTTGACCAACTTTGGAAACTGCAAGAGGAGTTCAATGCAGGACGTGACCTTAAACACTCTTCTAATATAGATAGCGAAATCACAGAAGGTGCAACGTTCTATGATGCCGATACTGCTAGAGAGTTCAAAGAGTTTGTTGACAAGAAGGTTGAGGAACAGAATAAGGTGTTCGGTGAGCAGAGACCTGAGGAAGACCTTCCTTTCTCTGCTAAGGAGAACGGCGAACAACAGACAACATCTGAGCGTGCTGCTGACGTGGAGAAGAACAAGGTGGATGATATGAAGGTCGTTGACAACATCGTTGGCGAGAAGACTCGCAAGGCTTTCGAGAGGTTAGCTAAGATGATGGGTGCCAACATTCAGTGGCAGTACTCTGACAAGTTGGGTAACGGCTGGATTCAGGAGACTACGGATGCTGATGGCAACGTGCATCGTACCATCTTCATCACTCTTGACTCTTCTATCACGGAAGGTGCTCAGTTTATCTTCGGTCACGAAATGACTCACCAAATCAAGAACCTGAACCCTGCTGCATACAATGAGTTGACTCAGCTTGTGCTTGATACCTATGGCTCTGATGCCTTCGATAAGGCGGTAGATGAGACCATGCAGAGATATTCTGATGCTGGATTCTCTGGACGTAATAGAGATTACTATGCTGAGGAGGTTGTTGCTGATTCGGTAGGTGAAATGATTCGTGACCTCAACTTGGCTCACACTCTCGCCATGAAGATGTCTCATCCTCTGCTCGCTGCTATCCATGAGATATTGCAGAAGATTAAGTTGGCATTCTTTGGTACAGAGTATAGCGATGTGACTAAGAACATCATCCGTTCCATTGAACAAGCTTACGTGAAGACTGCCAATAGGGAAGCCGTTGATGCTGCCACTCAGGAAGGTGAGGACGGACAGAGATTGTCTTTGCGTACAAAGCCTGAGCCAAAGAAGACTCAGAAGGTGTACAAACTGATGAGACTTGGAGAAGACGGAAAGCTATATCCTCTCTTCATCGGAAGTGGTGAAGCTATTGAACTCGGCAAATGGTATGATGCAGACTCTCCTAAGTTGCAAGACTTGACTAGTCTATCATCGAAAGATTATGTCGGTACAAGAACTGCCAAGAAGGATGGTGCATCCGTGAAGGAAGAGTATCATTATGGTGCATATATCGTCAACAATAAGACTGGAGAAGCGATGTCGCTGGCAGACTTTAAGGCTAAGTATAGCAAGCAGTTTGCTAGAATGGGCAACAATCCAAACAAAAAGGCGGTAGATTGGGCTACAGACAATGGCTACAGATGGATAAAGATTGAGGAAAAGAATCAGGGGCAGAGTAGATATGGCGGTGAAGCTCGCAGCTACTATAACTATGGCATTAATGGCTCTGGCTCTGTTTCCATCTTCGCTATGAGACCAGGCTGGCACGCTGGCTCCCTTCCTACCATGAGACAGATAGGCAAGGGTAGTGCCAAGAATCTTCGTGACGATACATTTGTATGGGTGGAAGGTGAAATCCCTGCTGAGATAGATTATAATGAGGAGGCACAGAAGAATGCTGACAAGGATATTCCTGACCACATTCCAACTGATGGCTACTATCTTAAAGCTACAAATGCCAACAAGGAAGCATCACAAGCGGATAAGGTTGGATGGTATGTGGCTGGTGCTTTCAGGGCAAACCGCATCATGTCCGATAAGGAGACCAGAGATATTATTGATGAGTGGAATGCTGCTCATCCTGATGATAATGTGGAGTATGATTGGAAACGAGAGAGTGGCAAGGATTTCAATGCAGAAACAATGAGTCTGGAGGACACTCCTAAGTTCTCGTTGAAGGTGTATCATGGTAGCGGTGCTGACTTCACTGAGTTTGACTTCGACCACATGGGCGAGGGTGCTGGCTCCCAAGTATTCGGTTGGGGTGGCTATGTAACATCTTCTGAGGAGATTGGAAAGAGTTATGCTGGTTTGGCTATTAAAAAGAAATTCCCAAGCGAATACGACACACTTCAGAAACAATATACGTTAAGTTATGTTCAGATATTTATTGTAGAAGGTTCTGATAAAAATGAAGCTATCCAAAAAGTTAAAGGTATCTATAATAAGTCTTTGGATAAAATAGAACATGAGCATCCTGAAAATAATTATGCTATCTCTAATTTGAAAGAGAGAATAGAAACATTAGACGAAATGGAAAAAGGAAAACTTCCTATTCCTGCAATGTCTCTCTATGAGGTGGATATTCCTGATGATAATGGCACCAACTATCTGGAATGGGAAAATACTTTGAATGAGCAACAGATAAATGCTATTCGTGATGCTTTGATTAAGAAGGGTGTTGATGTTTCATCTTGGGAGAAGAGAGGTTTCAAACTGGATTTACCTTTTAAAAATGTATATGCAGCGGTTCTTCCAATGATGATGCGTTGCGAGCCAAAGGAAGTGAGCAAGTTCCTCTCTTCGCTCGGATATACTGGTATTAAATATCTTGCTGGTACTATCCAAGGTGGTGCAGAGGAAGGAGATACCAACTATGTTATCTTCAAGTCTGAGGATATGAGAATCACAGAGCATACCAAGTTCTCTATCAAGACCTATCACGGCTCCCAAGCATCATTCGACCACTTCGACCACTCCTTCATGGGTAGTGGTGAGGGTGCTCAGGCTTATGGTTGGGGAACCTATGTGAGCGAGGTGGAAGGTATCGCCAAGGCTTATGCTAAGCAGAATGCAGCCAAGCATGGAATGCCAAGAGAGTATAAGATTGCTCAGACTCGCCTTAATCATGCCAAGTTTGAATACGATAAGGTACAACGTCGCTATGATAATAGTAAGGCTTACATTGACAGCCTTAAAGAAGATTTGAAGAATTACAGAGAGTCTATGGCAAGAAGAAAAGAAAAGGTTGCATATTTCGCACAAAACAATATGCCTGAAACTGTTGATAAGTTGCTCAAACAGATAAAGAGAGCAGAAGATACCATTAAGGTTACAGAGAACGACATCAATATGCGAACTAATGACCTCGAAGGATGGAAACCAAAACTGGAAGAGGTAAAGAAGAAGTATGAGGAAGAGCAGAAGAAGTTTGATGCTATTCCAAAACCTCAGATTGAGCGCAACCTTTACTCTGTAGATATTCCTGATGATACAGGTGAAAACTATCTCGGATGGGATGAAAAAATGACTCATAGAATGCGTGATATTAGGAAAGAAATTCTTGAAGACAATGGTTATAAACTTGTCGATTCCGATGATATGCGTGACTATTTCGAGGATAGAGACGGAAAGGAATACGAATTGTTCAAGGAGCAGTATAAGACTGGCGGCACTTTTTATGAAGAGTTGGCTCAGTTACTACACTCACAGAAACTTGCATCACTCGCATTGAAGGAGTATGGTTTTGATGGTGTTAAGGTTATTGCAGACCGCACTACTGGCGGTAACAAGGAAGGCAAGATGAACTATGTTATCTTTGACGAGAACAATGCAAAGATTACTAATCACACCAAGTTCTCTCTCCGTTTGAAATCAGCTATTGAAGAAACAGAAACCAATCCGTCTGACGCACAGAAAGAGAGTGGCAACTACAAGAAGGGACACATCAAGTTCGGTGGCTACGATTATACTATAGAGAATCCGAAGGGTTTGACTCGCTCAGGCAAGGATGCTAATGGCAAAGAGTGGAAAGTAACTATGCACGATACCTATGGCTATATCCGTGGTAAGTTCGGTAAGGATGGCGACCATCTGGATATGTTCATCAACGACAAGGCAGACCTTGATAATTGGAATGGTGATGTGTTTGTTGTTGACCAAGTGAATCCTGATGGCTCGTTTGACGAGCATAAGGTGATGTATGGCTATGACTCCATGAATGATGCAGAAAAGGCTTATCTCGCTAACCATAGCAAGGGATGGCAAGGTCTTGGCAATATCACTGGAGCAAGCAAGGCTGAGTTCGACAAGTGGCTTGATACGAGCAATCGTAAGCTAAAGCCGTTTGCTGACTATGCAAAGGTGAAGTTTTCTCAGGCGCAGTCTGTTTCTGAACCTCGTTACTCGTTGAAGGACATAAAGCCTATTGGTGTTGGTGCTTTTGGAAACATATACAATCAGTTCCGTGGTAAATCTAAAGCAGCTATAGAGTTCTTGAAGAAACTTGGTAGCGGTGAGGCAACTGCTGCATTACATCATCATACTATTGGTGATATATCTTTGGTATGGGGAGATAAAAAGACTGGTCTTGATAAGATTCTGAGAAAGCATTCTGAGGTCGTTGACAATTTGCAGTCTATCATAGATAGTATGGAGGTTGTTCAGGAAAGCGACAATCGCATCAAGTTGGAATCACCTACACATTTTGCTGTTGTAAGTAAGGAGTATAAGGGTGAACCAAGAGAACAATGGTTATTGACTGCATACGAAAAAAGAGAATCCTTGGAAAATGACAAGAGTATGGACACTGCCACTTCTTCGTTGGGAGGTGACACAGCTCTCTCCCAATCCAAGGGTTCTGCTGCAAAGATAAACAATTCTTCTGAAACTTCCAAGGAAAATGGCGAAAAGTTTTCATTGAAGGACGAAAAAACCATGTTTGGTATGCACAACATCAGTCTTGATAAGCTTCGCAAGGCTATCAAGCAAGGTGGCTTTGCCGCACCTTCCATGGGTGTGATTGACTCAAAGAATGGAATATATTCTGGCTATGGAGAGATTACATTGATACCGAAGGCAGAAAAAATTGCCAAGAGAACAGGCAAGAATATCGGCACTTATGCCGCAGATGCCTGGACTCCTATTTATCCTCCAGTAGAAAAGAAGTTTGGTGGCAATGGTGGTGATGTCGCTTACGACGACATAGAATCCGTTCCAAAGGAAATGCAACGTCTCACAAGAAATGCCATCAATAGCTTCATGGATGGTCGTGAAGCAAACGGATTGGCTTATCTTTACTTGCAAGAGAAAGGAAAAGCTCCTGAGTTGGTTCATGTTGAAGGCAAATATCCAAAGGAACTTCATGATGAGGTGAAGGGTATCTTGGGAAAATTAAATGGTATCTATAATACTACGGATGAGCAAAAGGAGAAACTCCTTGACTTGTTTATTCGTGAGGTGTATGATGGCAATAAGGAAGAGTTTGACAATGACATCAAGAAATTCATTAAGAAAGACGAGGAGCTTATCAAGAAAAGACCAAACTCTAATATTGCCAAGAACAAACAACTTGATGTTGATTGGATGAAGGAACATGGCTATGACTATGGGGCTTTGTCTCGTTTCGTTGATGGCATACTGCGTGATGCGGAGACTTCTGGTAAGGTGGATGAGAATGCAACGATGAAAGCTGCACAACAATACATTCAGGACAAAGGCATGAAGGAAGACTTCGATTCATGGAAAGAAAAACTCAATGACCGCTATAATGTGGAGGAGGTTATCTTTGCAGGATATAAGCCAGATGGCAATCGTAAGTATCTGCCTAACACTGTGGAGAATGCCGTGAAGGTAATGAAACAAGATGGCAAGAATGCTTCCGTTGGTTCGGCTTCTTTCAGTCATTTCGTAGCATCCATATTGAAACCTATGGGGACTCTTGACCAAATCCGCAAGAAGAAGGGCAATTTGACTGGCAACTATGAAGATGTTGAGAAGTTTCAAGAAAAATGGCAACCAGTCTATGATGAGTTGGCTGATAAGATGCAACCTGATGCAGAACCATTTGAAAGCTATGGCATGGACAGATTGGAAGAGGTTGCCACACAGAAGAATCCAAAGAAATATGCCAAGGAAGAGTATGGTGTGGACTTGACAGACGAGGACATCAACAAATTGAATGAACTTATTGAAGCTGTCAAGAATGATAAGCCTTCTATTTACTTTGAGACCAAGTTTATGCGTCCTTATGGTCTTGACGAGTTTGAGAAGGCTATTGTTCCAAACGATACTCCAAGCGATGTGGTAGATGCCTTGAAGATGGCTGGCATTGATGTGAGCAGCTATGAGCGTGGAAATGCAGAGGACAGACAGAAGGTTACTATGGATGCTATCAATAGCAGCGACAATATTCGTTTCTCTCTGAAATCAATGATGGCGAAACCTGAGGGGTGGAAACAAGCCAACAAGAAGGCTATACATATTGCTGAAGCTATTGAGCGTGACCCTAAGTTTTCTTTGAAAAACCTTGATGGCACTCTCATTAAGGCAGGAACCTACTTTAGCGGTGGCGGTCTTGTTGAGGAAGGCTTGAAGGGCATCATCGACCCAGTGGTGGCAGTGGAGTATGACGAGAAGATAAGCGGTGTATATCGCAATAACTTCGGGCAGCACATTGTTACTGCTGATGTTCGTGATGTTGACCCTAAGGAGTTGGTGAAGCAGATAGATGGCGAGGTAGAGTACTTCCATGCCAGCCCAGTCTGCAAGAACTACTCTCAGGCGAAGAGTAACCATGCAGAGGTGGAACTTGACAAGGAGACTGCTGCAAGTACTGCCGAGTTCATCAACGCTATAAAACCAAAGGTGGTGACCATTGAAAACGTGAAGGGTTATAAGGATTCTGATGCAATGAAGACTATCACCGATGCGCTGGATGCCAACGGCTATACTTGGGATGCAGATGTCTATAACGCTGCTGATTATGGCGGCTACACCAACCGAGAGAGATTGATTGTCCGTGCGGTTCGTGATGGTAAACTTCCTGACAAGCCTAAGAAGATGGCATACAAGAGCGGATGGTATGAAGCTGTGGCTGATATTATCCCGACCCTGACCGAGAAGAAGAATGGTGTGGCTCCTTGGATGGATATTCGCTTGAAGGCTGATGGTATTGACTGGAGAAACATTGACAAGCCATTGTATGTGATGGGTAGTGCTTATGCTGATGGCAAGATTCCTCATGCTTTTGCTGACGAACTCCTGCCAACACTCAGAACCAAGAGTGGTGATGTGATTGTTATGCCTGATGGTAAGGTATATCGTGCTATGGGCAGAGTACTCGCAAGAGTATCAGGAGTGAGCGATGATTACAAGATGCCGTTCTCTGAGAACCTGAGCCATACCATCATCGGCAACGGAATCCCTACCCAGTTGACCGAGCATGTGATTGCTCCACTGCTTACTGGTTCTGACACTAAGTTTAGCATCCGCACCTATCATGGTACTGGTGCTAGCTTTGATAAGTTCGATTTCAGCCACATGGGTGAAGGCGAAGGTTCACAAGCGTTTGGCTGGGGTGGTTATGTTACTAACTCTAAGGATATTGCTGAGGACTACACAAGACGTGCCAAGATAAGGAAAGATAATGGCGGTTTTGAATTTGTGACAGATATGTCTGCCAATAACAAAGATATGGTAAGACAATATATCTATAAATATAAAGATGTAAACAAGGGATTGGATGCTATGAGAAAAGACCTTCCTTCTGCTCTAGAAATGTTCCCTGATGATGATGATTTAAAGGAACTTAGCAATATTCTTGCAAAGAAGAATGAGGAAATAGCTGTTCCTGATAATATTGCTTATCTTTATGATGTGGATATTCCTGATGATAATGGAGATTATCTTGATTGGGATGCTCCTTTGACAGATAAACAGAAGAATACAATCATTAAAGAATTAAGGCGATTAAAAATAGATTTTGACGACTTTAAAAAGCGTGGTTTTTCTTTTGATGGTTCATTTGGCGGTAATGCCTATGATTTTCTAATGTATGCTTTAAGAAGAACAAAAAAGTGGAAAGATGTAGATGCTAGTCGTGCAGTTAGTAAGTTCCTGTCTTCTATTGGCTTCACTGGTATCAAGTATAAGGCTGGTACTATATTTGGCGGTGCTAAGGAAGGCGATTACAACTACGTGATATTCGATGAGGATAATGCCAATATCGTGGGTAATACCAGATTCTCTTTGCGCTACGACCAGTTTGAGCATGACTTGAACCAGTGGAAGAAGGATAATAATCTGCCTAAGGATGCTCAGAGGCCAACCATCCCACAGCGCAACGCTGGTGAGAGTGCCGTTGACTTCCTGAGAAGAGTGGACGAGTACCGCAAACAGATGGCTCTTTGGAAGACCGCTCCAACTTACGAACAGCATCTTCTGAGTGATGATACTGCCCTTGGAGAGTTCAACCGAGAGTTGCAGCGTGGCTCTGTGCTCAAACGTATCGCCTTCCAAGATAGTATGCTGGCTATTCGTAAGGCTCAGGAAGCTATCATGAAGGAAGTGGGCGTTGACCGCCTGAACATGGCTGAGGATGCCTATACTGCCGAAAACCGCAGTCATGGCAAGGGAAAGAACGAGTTTGAGGAGTATAATAATGAGTTCTTGCAGCCACTGAGAAAGGCTTATCATCAGATGAAGAAGGTGCTGGGTGATAGCTATGATAATGTACGTATCTACATGCTGGCTAAGCATGGTTTGGAGCGTGATGCTCAGATGGCTTTCAAGAAGTCTTTGGAAGCTGACTATGAGGACGTGGCTCAGAGAAGTGCTGCATACAAGGCTTACAAGGGAGACATGAACCGAATGGGCAATGATAGCGGATTTGAACTTGGCTACATAGACTTCACTACTTGGAGACAGAGAGATAATGCACTCAGAGTGAAATACTCTCCATCCTATATGAACTATCGTTATGATAAGATGGGTATCGCCTACGATTACTCAGGCTTGTCTGCTCTATTTGATGGCTCAGACTTCGAGGAAGCTGCCCACAAACTGATAAAGGATATTGAGAGTAAGTATATAACCGAGACTCACAACCTCTGGGACGCAACGAATGCGGCTACCAAGAAGATTCTCCGTGATTGCTACAAGGCTGGCATGATGAGCAAAGATACTTATCAGTATGTGCGAGATATGTATAGCCATTATATTCCTCTCCGTGGCTGGGATGGCACTACTGCCGACCAAGTATGGGACTATATTGGTGGTGGCAAGGGTGCGTTCAATCAGACATTGAAGACGGCACATGGACGAACCTCTATCGCTGACGACCCTATCGCATACATCGAAAATATGGCAGAGAGTGGAATCCTGCTGAACAACAAGAACTGGGTGAAGCAGCACCTGATGCTCTTGGCTCAGAATCATCCAACTTCCCTGCTGACCCTGAGCAAGGCTTGGTATGTGAAGAGTACGGATGCCAACGGCAACGAGGAGTGGATTCCTGCTACACCTCAGATTACTTCTCAGATGGATAGCAATCAGGTGAAGGCTGCCATTGATGCTTTCGAAAAGAAGATGGAGCAGATGGCTCAGACTGGCGATGCTACTCAGAAGAGAGACGGATTGAACATAGCCTATCCTCAGACTCATAGCGAGGAGAGAGAACATGAAGTGCGAGTGATGAAGGATGGCGAGGAGTATGTTATCTATGTGAATGGTGACCCTCAGTTGGCTCAGGCGATGAACAATACCAGAGCACACCGAGTGAGAGAGATTCAGAGTGGCAAACTGGATAGGGCTGCTGCTTGGTTGGGAAGAAAGATGGCTGCTGCCTACACCAGTCTTTCACCTCTCTTCATCCCTTCCAACTACTTCCGAGACCTGACCATGACGCTGGCATCTACCGCTATTCGTGAGGATGCAAAGTACAACTATCTGCTCAGAAAAAATCTTATTACCTCTTGGAATCTCGGATTCATGCTGAAAAACTATCAGAACGGCAAGTTGAGAGATAAGGTAAGCAACGGAAACGCTACACCAAAGGAACAGATGTTCTATGACTTCATGATGAATGGTGGCGAGACTGGCTTTGTCTCTTCACTTGACGTGGAAGACTTGAAGAAGAAATTCAAGAATGACTTGAAGGATTTGGATAGATGGAAGGCGAACCCAGTAAAGGTTGGGCATACCATCATGGATGGCATTGAGTTCCTGAACAGAGCGATTGAGGATAGTAACCGATTTGCGGTTTACATGACCTCTATTCAGTATGGACGTTCCATTGATGAGGCGGTGAATGATGCCAAGGACGTGACCCTGAACTTCAACCGCAAGGGTACTGGTGAATATGGCTGGCAGATGATTAGAAATCTCTATCTCTTCATCAATCCAGCGGTACAGAGTTTGCAGACATTGGGTGCGCTTGTCAAGCATCATCCTTTCAAGTTTACGGCTGTTACTGCATCATGGTTGGCGAGTGGTGTGCTGGTTCCTATCGTAAACGCTGCCCTGATGAGTCTGTTGGGCGGTGATGATGATAAGGATAAGTACTGGCAGTTCACAAAGTGGGATAGACGAAACAACCTGATTATGTGGGTTCCGTTCACTCATGAGTATGTGAAGATTCCGCTTGCTCAGGAGTTCCGTGCCTTCTATGGAGTAGGCGATATGATTGCATCCAAGATGATGGGTGGCGAGTTGGCTGAGGAGAGTTGGAGTCAGTATGCAGAAGACTTGCTCGGTCAGGTAGTGGATATGCTTCCGCTCGACCCGACTGGATATGATGGCAATATTGCGGTCAGTCTGATGCCGAATGCTATTCGCCCAGTCTTTGAGTTGGCTTTCAATGTCGATTTCACTGGTAAGCCTATATTCAAGGACACTGAGTATAACAAGTATGACCCGAACTTCACTAAGGCATACGTGGGCACTCCAGATTGGTTGGTTCGTGCATCAAGGATGATGAACTCAATCGGAAACGACTATCCTGATGTGCAGCAGAACAAATGGGATGCTTTGGGTAACCCAAGATACAATCTGAACAACCCTGCTGTGGTTGACCATGTTTTGTCTTCTTATCTCGGTGGTGCTTACACCATGGGCAGTCAGGTACTCGGTGTTCTTACCAAGTCACTCAACGACCCGAAGGAAATCAAGGTGGCTGATATTCCATTATTCAGCAAGTTCGTCAGCAATCCTGATGATAGACCGGTTACAAAGAAACAAGGTGATGAGTTCTGGAATATGAAGGAGAACCACGACCGTGCAGCCAATACCCTGAGCAAGTTGAAGAAACAAGCTAAGGTGGATGGCGATTACTCTATGCTGGAACGTTTCTATGGCTCTGAGGAGTATAAGCAGTACAAGCAGGATGATGTGAAGGTGAAGAAGTATGAGGAAGACAAGAAGAAGGAACGTGCTGAGGAGAGTGGGGAGGAGTATAGACCTCACAAGTTGAATGCCGAGGATATATACAAGGCTCACGCTACTCCGAAGGATGATTTCGAGGACTTGAAGTTGAAACAACTCTACACTAAGTTGAACGGATTCAAGTCTGCCTACGACCTGTTGGTTGATACCGCTCCTAATCAGAGTGAGGGCTACTATAATACCCACAAGGCTGCCATTGATGCCATTGATGAGATTTCCCTTGATAAGCAGGAAATTTCCGAGTTGAAGAAAGGCTTCCTGGATGATGGCAAGGATGCCTACAACGCTGAGGACATGAAACAGATTCGTGAACTGAGAAAGAAGATTCTTTCCGTACTGGAGAAAGCCAACAAGGTGGTTGTGGCTAACCAGAAAGCGAATGCTAAGAAAAAATAAATATGGCTATCCCCTGAAAGTGTAAGGCTTTCGGGGGATATTTACTTTCATTCTGAAACTTTTTGTTTCTTTAATTTGAATAAAACTTTCAATCTGTTACTATTTGCGAAGTTTAATATTTAAAGTTTTACGTAAATCAATATATTTCATTTATTTTTATTATATTTGCCAAATATAAGAACGTTCATAAATTCTATAATTTGAAATTTCTCAATCAAAAATAAACTAAAAAATGAAGGCTTATGAAGCAAGATGATGATGACCAACGTGTCGAAAAATTGATAGGAGAGATAATTAAACTCTTCCCTGAACGTAGTAAAATAAAAACAGATTTACTCTACTTCAAGTATGCACCAATCTTGGTCATGCTTATCAGATGGTATGGTGTATTTCAATTCTATGACAACAAGATGGAGATTACCCTTTGGTATGAAGAGAACGAGGAACCCGTCTGGTTCTTCTATTTCATCACTTATATCCTTTACCCTATTTCCCTTTGGAAAGGGCAGGTGTTACACAGATTGTGTGTAGAATGGCGAATACCTATCTTGTATATTGCAGGAGTCAATGTGATACACATCATGTTCGGTTCTATTGTTGTCACAAACGATATGTATTATTGTGATATGTTCCTGATTACACTCATTTTAATTCTATATGCTTATGTCGCAATTAGTAAATTACAGAATCATAGAGGCAGGACTTCGTGCTCTTGCTGATAAAGCGCATGAATCAGCAGTAGCGCAAGAAGAAGGCAAACCAATACCTTGTGGTCTGTCAGAAGGGGACTTGGAACTGGTAGCACTTCTTACTGCCATGATGAATGATACGCAAGCCAATAAGGGTTGGTGTGCCCACGAAATGGGTAAGTCTATCTCGTCATTCGAGAAGTATGTTCACGATGGCAAGATACCAGAAGGCATCCATGACCAGTTTGGTCATGAGAAAAAATGGAATAAATCCCTTATCCGATTCTTTGCTAATAAGAAGGCTTTCTTCCGTAAGCAAGCAAAGAAGTACGGTATAACTATTTAGGAATAACAAAACTGATACATATAGGAGAAACTAAATAGCCTCTCCTATATTCTTATGACCTTTTCCGTAATCGCAAATCGCTGCTATTCAAACACTTAAACAACCTTTTACGAGTTTATCAATACCTATCCATATTATTCGTATCTTTGTGTCCGTAACGTTACAGAGTGAGTATCATTTTATGTTTAACAAAAGATTCAGGATAATATGGAAAGTAAAACGTATGTATTCGGAAATGAAGGCTCCACATCTAACAATGGGATGCTCGGTCTTCTTGCGCCTCTGCTCCAGAAGCAGGGTGTTGACCCAAATGTCCTCCTTGCCATGAAGGGTAACAATGGTTTCGGTGGCGAAGGTGGATGGTTCATGTGGGTAATCTTCCTTTTCTTCCTCATGGGCTGGGGAGGTAACGGCTGGGGTGGTTTCGGTAATAATGGTCGTGGAGGTCTCGCTAACGAGATTAACAATGACTATGGTCGTGGTCTCCTGATGGATGCCATCGGTGGCAACCGAAATGCGCTCAGCAATTTGGCTACCCAGTTGAACTGCACCGAAGGTCAGATTCAGAGTGCTATTTCTGCCTTGACCTCTCAGGTTCAGAATGTAGGTAATCAGGTAGGTATGAGCGGTATGCAGACTATCAACGCTTTGCAGCAGGGTAATATGCAGATTGCTCAGCAGATTGCAAACTGCTGCTGCGAGAACCGCTTGGCTATCTGTCAGCAGACTGGAACCTTGCAGAATGCCATCAACAGCGTGGCAGTAGGTCAGGAGCGTACAGCTTCCTCTCTCGCTTATGCTACTCAGCAGCAGACTTGTGACTTGCACAACGCTATCAAGGAAAGCACTCAGACTATCGTTGATGGTCAGAAGCAAGCCGAGATGCGTGAGATGCAGAACAAGATTGACTCTCTGCGTGAGGAGAACAGCACCTTCAAGTCTTCTGCAATGACCTCTCAGATTGTAGGTCAGGCGGTGGCTCCTATCAATGCGGTATTGGCTGGTTTGCAGAACGAGGTGGCTGGTATCAAGTGTAAGTTGCCTGAGACCGTGACTACTCCTTACAGTCCATTTACTGCGGTTCCTAACTGCGTGGCTTATCAGTATGGTTTGAACGCTGCTAACAATGCAGGGTTCTGGGGTTAATTGGAAAGGAGGCTGCTATGCTTTGGTTAAGACCATTTACATGGGTGAATCGTAACGGCTCGGCGGCTATCGCTTCTACTGGTGTAAAGGTGAACACTACCGATGTGGTGTTCACCTTCAAAAACCACGCTTTCGTGAATGCCAACTACAGGGGTACGATTTTCGTAAACCTGATGCAGGCTATTCCGACTGGAACGACTGGTACGCTGCCTATCCTTTTCGAAACCAACGGAGCGACACAAGCTGTGAGCAAGTTCAATGGCGCACCATTGACGGTTGCAGATGTGCCTGGTACTGGAGTAGTTCAACTCTGGTTTGAGAGAGACACTAACACCCTTCAACTTATGACGGGTATTGTTTAACAAGAATAGATAATAGGAGATTATATTATGTTTCAAGGTTTAAGAACTAATTCCTTATTTTATGTTCTCGACAAGGGCGAAAACCCGAATTTGCGAATCGGTCAGGTGGTTTCGGTAAGCAATCCTCAGACGAAATACCCTACCTTTAACAACGGCTTTACTCCTCAGCCTATGGAGACTGTGGTTGATGTGAAGGTGAAGCTGGGTGACGAGGAAGTGGATTTCAAGCAACTGCCAGCAAACGGACAGATAGCCAACGACAAGAACCTTGTGGTTAGCGACAATAAGGATGCCATGAGTGCAGAGGTGGATGCCATGCTGAGACAATCCAAGGCGATACTGGAGAGCGTAGATTACAACAAGAGGGTAGTAGAATCTTGTGAGGGAATGCTACAGCAACTCAACCCCCAGATAGCCAAGGAGAAGGAACAGACCGAGAAAATCAACAAACTGGAAGGTAAGGTTTCAGGCATTGAGGGCAAGATTGACAAGATGATGGGATGGCTCCAGCAGACCATGAGCAAGTAATCTCCTACCTATCTATTCACTTTAATATCTTATAGCTATGGTAATGATTGAGATTACAGAAGATAAGTTCGATGATTTGTATGACAACATCGAGTCTATGCTTGGTTTTGGCAGCAAGGCTATGTCTTGTCTGAAAAAGATGAAGCAGGAGCGTATGGGTGAACGTATGCCTGATTATCGTGACGATTGGAGAAGGGAGCGTGAGGAACGTGAAGAGCGTGAGGAACGTGAAGAGCGTGAGAACAGACGTAGATTCAACAACGTCAACGATGATTGGAACTACCCGAACCGCTATGGTGAAAGAGGTGGTGGCGGCTACAATGGTGGCGGTCGCTAATGTTTAACTTGGGAGTTTTGGTAGTGACATTTATGTCGGAACCAGACTCCCTTTAATATTCAGCAATATGGGAAAATGCAGAATGCCATTGGATATGTATGACATCAAGCCTGAGGCAATGGTTGCCTATCTCAGATACAATGGCTATCATTTCAGCAAGAAGATGTGTGAATGGGCAGTAAGCCTGATGTATAAGTACGACCCTTCCTCCAAGCGTGATTTAAGTATCTCGTTTTGGGATAAGGAGAAGGTGGATGCCCTTCTGCTTGGTCAGGGAGTAGAGGTAAAGAATAAGGCTGGCTACGACCATGTATATGTGGCGAATATGGCGAGGGCAGACTTCTATAAGTCTTCCATCAAGGATGAGGAGCAGTTGGCTCAGTTTATCAAGGATATGGTGGATGATGCCGACCAGAAGGATGGTTTCATCTTCAACAGATTCTATGCCGACTGCTGCCACAATGGAGTGCCTATCCCTTGGGAAGATGTGTTATGATGAGAAGAGTGATATACCTTCCGAAGTACGAATGGAGCATAGTATGTTTCATAGGTTATCAGCCGCCTGATGCCGATGAGATATGCCATGCTCTTTCTGATATTGGCTGCAACGGAAATCCGCTATCAGAGGCCTACGAGCATCTAATAAATGAAAGTACGGACAGAGGTCTTACCTATTCCAACCTATCAGAAAGAAGGAGTGTGCTTGCCATTGGGGAGTGTGAATCAGATGGCAGTATCATCAACACAATAGGTCATGAGCTTCTTCATGTGGTATCGCATATCTGTGAGCAGGACGGAATAGATATGCTGAGCGAAGAACCATGCTATATGATGGGTAGTTTGTGCGAGAAGTTCTTTAATGTTTCGAGGTTCAACGTTTAATATAATATAAAATTTTGTATTCTGGGTATCAACCTATTGATATTTTTGATACCTTTGTTGGCAAATTTTAAATTATTTAAACTATACGCTTATGAAAAAGTTAATCATGAAGGCTTCATTGGTTGCTGTTCTTGGTTTGAGCATGGCATCATGTAAAAGCTATTATTACCAAGTGTATGATGTGAGTTCAAACAACACTAAGATGCAAGACAACTCTCTTGTTTATGAGAACGAGGACTGCAAGGTGCTTTACAACTTATGGTCTAACAACGGAAAGCTAAGATTTGCCATCTTGAACAAGACCGACAAGGATATTTTTGTGAATATGGGGCAGAGCTTCTATGTAGTCAATGGTCAGGCTATTGATTACTACCAAGGAAGAACATACTCTAGCCAAAGTTTTGATGAGTTGACATTTGTCGGTTCTTCTGCCAATGGCAATGCCAGTGCAAAAGGATTTTGGGGCGATGGTATCTATTACGAGGATGCCAATGCTTTTGTTAGCGCAAAGGGAATCAAGACCGTAAGGGCTGTAGCTAATAGCGTAACGAGTAAAGAGAAAGAAATCATCTGCATTCCTGCCAAGTGCTACAAGGTGTTTAACTATTATCAGGTTAACCCAGAGTTAAAAAGAACTTGTGATAAATCAAAGGACTATCCTAACACAACTTATCAGGTAGAAACATATACTCAATCTTCTACCCCGATGAGTTTCAAGAATCGTATTGCTTACGGATTCACCAAGAACGAGGTTGCCGACAAGCATATAGACAATGACTTTTGGATAAGCGGCATCACTAACTATTCTCAAAAAGCAGCGACAGAGAACTATAAGGATAAGACTGAATGCTATGGTATCAAGTCTTCTGAGAAGGGCAAACGCTTCAAGATAGGCACACCTAGCAAGTTCTACAAGTTATATACTGATGATGGTGTTGGTGGATATGGTATATACTCCAAGTAATACCTTATATAAAAAGAGACGAGATAAGAGTCAACCTATCTCGTCTCTTTGTCTATTAAAAAGTCAGCGACTTAGAGTTCTAAGTCTGCAAGGTTAATACTTTCTTTTTGTTATTTCTTGTTTCATATCTAAATATTAAGATAATTCTGTACCATCAATATTTACCCATTTAGTACCATTCCAAAGTATTTTTTTCTTTAGAGTTGAATCATAATACTCAAAACCTTCATCAGATGCAGTAGGTGTAGGTCTTTGTTCAGTTGTTCCTCTATGTGCAAGATTTGCCTTGAAACCCAAAGCATCTACAAAGTTCGGCTTGGTTGGTTTATAATAATACCAATCAATGAATAAAGCACGTATATTTTCACCTGTTTTTACATTCGTAATTTTAAAATCTACATCTCTTACATAATCAACCTTATCTCCTTCTTTCCATTTATTATATATGATAATTCTATTTCCTGATACAAATTTGTTAGATTGATTTATCATTTGCATTACTTGATTAAAATAGTCAAGAACAGTATAATCTTTATCATATAATAATCTTCCATTCGTAACTATTTGTTGTCCGAACAATGTAATATTTATATTTACATTTTCAGTAAAAGGATTTTTTCCCCAGTTAATAGGAGATACAGTTAAATAAGGAAGATTACCTTGTTTAAATTGAAAAATAGGTAAATTTGAGTTATTATCTGTGTTTATATAAACACTACCATTTTTCGTTTTATGGTCATAAGGAATATCGTTAAAAGAACCATTATATTTTGTTTGTATGCCGTTTCCATTAGAATCTCCCCAATATTCTCCGCTCCACCAATAATGCTTCCTAGTTCTTGTTTCGTATAATTCTACACTACTTAAATCACCATAATTTGAACCACTTCCTCTCGGTATTTCTGATAATTGTGGAGTAAATATAACTTTACTATTATAAGAATACGCATCAGCACTTATAGAACCATATAGACTGCTATCTGACTGACCTATTGTTCTCACATAGTTGGAATCGTGTATATTTATATACTTTTGTACTTGTGCAAATGTATTTATAAGAATTGCATTAGTTGCATACATTTCATAAGCTTGTGTAACACCTTCTATCCATCCTGATATATCTGTTATTGTACAAGCTTGATATACTCTAGCTATGTAAGCGTGTTCTGTAATAACATTTAGAAAAACTCCTCTAGCATAATTTGCTAATATACATTTTTTATAAGCATTTTTTTTGTCAACGATAAGCATATTTTCTTCACTATACATATTATCTAATACTTTATTAGAACATGTATAATAACCATTTATTACAGAAAAAGCATTCATATCAGCGCCCATTACTAATGGACATATCAAAGATATAACATAATTATTTGAATCAGAAGAATACCACGTTGCCATTCTATATATGCCATATAAAGTATGAAAAACAGAACAATTTTTAATACTAGAATTGCTTGATGCTATTATTCTTACTCCTCCAAATACTGGCTTGTTAGTATCACTACTTTCTACTTTTATATCTTCTATTCTAATAGCCTCTTGATATTTTATAGTGCCTGAATCTACAGGATTTTTTCCTATATTAGCGTTATATACACTATTTTTTAAATTAGAACTTTGAATAACCCATTTCTTAGTATCACTAAAATCAGCAACAATACATTTGTATTGAGTTTTAGGATAATTCATAAAAGACCCAATAAAATTGCCTTTTAGCGTTGTTTCAGCATGTACATTGAGAGTATCTGTTATTCTATAGGTTTTAGATAGATGCACAGTTATGTGAAAAGGTAGTGTAACATTTAGTACAACATCTAATGCTTTTTGAATAGAAGCTGTATCATCATTTACGCCATCGCCTTTTGCTCCAAACCACTCTACATAAAAATCAGATGTAGTCCAGGTCCCGTGCAGTTGTACATTTTTAAAAATTTCATAATTTTGTGCTTGTATTATGGTGTTATTTCCTTCCAGCGTTACATTGCTAAAAGAACCTCCTTCAAAATACAAAATTGAATCTTTAGGAAGTACAATAGTTTTATTTTCAAAATCAAAATCATATCTAATCTCATAAATAGTATTAGGATTACTGATCATATCAGCAACAAGAATATTACGATTAACTGACTTGACAGAATCCTCTATAGTAAGAGTAGTCTCTGTATCTGCAATATCAAAAGCAGAAGCTGCAACTTCACCACTATGTTTGTGTGTCAATGTGATGATATTCTCTATTACTTCAATGTCGTAGTCTTTGTGAACAGGCACTAAAGTATCGCTGATAGTCTGAGCTACTAAAGCAGGAGTGTTATGTACGTCCTTAACAAGTGAAATATGAGTATTAATATTATTAATTGTTACTGAAATCTCACCATCCTTGGTAGGAGCTGAGTTTACAGTAATCTTTGTTACTGCAAGATTTGTTTTTTGAATGTTCTTGCGAAGACGCTTGTATCCTTTACCGCTGAAATTTTCTGGTGCATATCTTTTATCAGCAAATTTAAGGACATTGCGCTCAGACTCTTTTGCAGAAGTCAGGTCTTCCTCGTCTGGGAGATTAATTTCTTTATTGATGTCTGACTGCATCTTTCTTCTTTCCTTGTCGAAGATGTTGTCGGAATTAGCCAACTTACCATCTTTTCGACCTGAAACGATTGTTCCGTTATATCTTTGTTCTGACATATTTATATTATTTTATGTTATATAATCGTTATTGTGGAATCGCCTGAAATCAATTCATCGGAATTATAATAGTATAGTTCTCCTATCTTACTCTGCTGCATTTCCAATGGCAAACCACCTTGAAGGAATGTGAGAGGAACAGATGATACTACCCAGATGATGTCATCATTTTCGGTTGTACTGATGGTTATTGTCTGTCTTGAGAGAACACCTGAGAATTTTTGTAAGTCTTCGACATTAACCTTGTTAGGGTCTGTGGTAGATAAAGCACCATAGTAAGAGAAAATGACATCTTCTTTTGTGTTCAGTTCTATCCAGTACTTCGTATTGTACATACCTCCCATTTCACCCTCTACGATGCCGAGAGGAATATGAGACTTGCCATTTCGCTCCACGATACGGAAAAGGCGGTGCTCAATGCTACAGATGTCGTTTCCGTTGTATTTGCCACGAATGGTAATGCCATATAGTCCTTCATCTAGAAATGGTGGAAACTTGACACAAATGTCACTCGGCTCTACTTCACTATTATTTGTTCCACTCTGAACAAAAGGCATTTTTGCTACACATTCTCCAAAGGCATCAGTAAGGTGTACTTCTAGATTACTGATGGCAGCAACGTCAATATCTTTCAACATCTGCTTATCCTTGCTGATGTAGGCTTTCTGAAGCTTGATGAAAAGGTCGAAACTGTTGCCTTTAACAATCTTATAAATATCCATATACGTATATATTATTAATAATAGACAAAGATAGGCAGAAATTTCTCTACCTATCTCTTATTCGTTAACTTCTAAATTAAGCCTTTCCATCTGAGGAACTTACGCTTGCGGCTCGCCTTACCCTTCTTGCTCTTGCAGTTGGTATGATAGACACAATCCCTGAACAGGTCTCTAACCTTCATGTCGTTGTCAACCAGTTTTGTTCTCTTGAACGTCTCGAATAGTGAGCGGTTCATAATCATCAGGTTGCCCTTCTGTGTAGGAAGAACATAGAAGATTTCTCCATTGTTCTTCTTGGATGCGTAGTCTGCCTTAGCCGTAGCTTGGCGGTACATGATTTCGCACTTGATGCGCTTGAAAATCTTTGTTACTTTCATAATCGTAATTATTTAGTTTGAACTATATGATGGTTGCTGCCGAAACAGAAACCTTTCTTGTCATTACTCTTGTCTGATAATAAATCATCTTAGGCATTTCCATTTCATTGAAACAGATGTGGAGTCCGATGGCTCTGGTCATGAGCAAATCATCGTGCTTTCCGTCGATGGCTCCGTATGCTCCGTTCTTCTTACGCTCGTAGGTGAGGAACTCATTCAGGCATCGCTGGTCACGTTCAACGTATAGATGCTCTCTGACTACCTGAACCAGTACTGAGATAACCATCGGCTTAGTAGCTACATTGGTATGGAATCCGTACTTGCGTGGAAGACCTTCCTTGATGTCAGCTTCGCTCTGTTTGCGTGCATAGAGATTATCGTACACATCCTTGATTTGATTCAGGATGAACTCAGACTGGTCGCCACCTTCCAAGATGTGCTCCTTGTCTTTTGTCTCCAAGGTGTTGGATTCAATCACCAATAGGGCATTGTCGTAGTACTTGGCTATCTGAGCAGCCTTCCATGCCAGCAAGTCCATATCTATGTGTCCGTACCATTGGGCTACCACGTATGGTTTGCCGCCTTCCATCATCCAATAGCGGTCGAAGACACAGATAACAGACCAGTCTGCCTTACTACCTCTACCACCAATATCCACAACAACCAGATAGCGGTTGGTTACCTTGCAATCGTCAAAATATTCAGGCTTACTCCATATCCACAACTGTCCAGTCTTGTCTTCCGAGAACCGCACATTCTGTAGGCACTTCTTTCCCTTGTAACCATCACCATAAACATCACCGATGAACTTGGGCGCTCGACAACCTTTCGTGAACTGGTCAACCTTCTCTTCTGCAAATACCTTGGCTCCTGAGTGCTTGAATGCCTCTACTGGGTCTGAAGGGAATCCGCTTGCCATATCTCCGTGGTCAGTGAACTTCTTTCGTTCCACGATATACCAGTTGAGTGCTTCCAGTGGTGCTCCCATCTGCCACAACTTCCAAAGATAAGTTACTGGCTCCTCACGATTCGACATCGTGTTGGTGTTGTTTCTGTTTTCGTATAACCATTTGGCGAACTCCTCTTTCTGGTTCTTGCTCTCGAAGTCAAGATGGTAGAGGTCATAAATCTCAAACCAAGGGACGAAGAACGGCTCAAATACAGATTCACCTTTCTCTGCTGCAAGCCACTCCTGATGGAAGAAGTTTCCAGTACCATTGGCGGTTGATTCGTACACAATCATTGTGTATGGTCGGTAGAGTACACCATTGGTTGCATTCTGGATAACCTCCTCTGGAGACTTACCTTCTGTCTTCTCCCACAATCCAACCTCAGAGCAGTGGATGAGGTTGTAATCTTCTCCATTGGCAGAAGTAGGTTTCTGCATAGACCCAACCTTAATCTTGCAGAATCTCTGAGGAACTTTCTTCACGTTTCCTGATGTTCCCACTCCCACAAACTTAGGCTCGCTCTCAGAATATACTTCTCCCATTTCGTGCAGGAACTTGGTTGGAAATTCTTTCAACGCTTCATCGAACATTCCTCGGATGGTCTCTGCTGTGTCTTTTACTTGAGCAATGATGAGTGAATTTAGACCCTTCTGCCACATGAGTTGCAGCCAGAGGAAGTACATCTGAATAACCGTTGAACCTCCCCATTGTCTTGCTTTTAGCAGGATGAGACGGATAGGGCGATTCTTTTTCCTTCGTTCCTCCAGCCACCTGAGCAGTCTTCGCTGCGGTCTTCTCAGTACAAAACGGAAGGGAAGGCCTCCACCTTTTGGTTTGATATAGATAAACGTGGCAAAGAAGAAGAATGGGTCATGTTTCATTCTGATGCGAGTAAACTGCTCTACCAGTTGCTCCATTTCTTCCTCTATGTTGTATGGCTCGTCTATATCCTTGTGTAGTTCCTCAATTACCGCCTTGCAGCTACCGAACTCGATGAGCATCTTAACGAGCGGAATCTTCTTCATCGAAACTGGAAGCTGCTGGCTTTGAATCGGGAAGTCAGGAAGAAAAAGTAGGAATCGCTTATCTCCACACCCTTCACCCTTGATGGGATTGAATGGTGTGTTGATTTTCTTTATTCGTTTCTCGTTCTCTTGCAGGATGCCCAATACGTGTTTGTCGAGTGCATCAGTCAGTTTGGCGTTTACTTGTCTTGGCATAGCGGTGCGTTTAAATATCCCCACAATAGACCAAGTACATAGCAATAGATGTGGACTCCAACTGCCATGCAAGGGAAGAATATTCCAACACTGATATATAGGAGAATGGTGAGATTGTATCTTACCTTATTCTCTACATAGGGAGCAATAAAGCCCATGTAAGCATAGATAAATCCGCTGAGACCGATGATTGGTACAGAAGATGCAAAAGGATAGCTTACGGCTATGAGATAGAATGCTACCATGTGACCGATACTGCAAGGAATTGCTCGGTAACATTGGTGAAACACATAGAGGTTGATGGCTACATGAAAGATGTTCTGATGAAAGAATGGGTAGTTTAGTCGGTTCTGAATAGAGCAACCTTCAAAGAGACCCATGCCATCATATCCTATGAGCGTGATACATATTATTATAATGTACCCTGCATAAAGCGCAATCTTTTCTGACGAAGTTCGTAACATCTTCTCTTCTCCTCCTTCCTCACCCGATGAAGTATGACGTGCATGGATTTTGGAGTGAGATAGAAACTCGGTGCTTCCTGATTGCACACATGCCAAATGGCATCCATCTTGGTGAGAGAAGGATGCTCCTTGGAATAAATCTTGTATCTTCGGAAAATCTCCTGAAACATTGCTCTTTTCTGTGGATTCATGCTGCTGATGGATTTACCATTGAGCATATTGAGAATGACATTGTATGCTCGGTCAGAGGAAACCCAAAAACGTTTGCTTGGAGATTGTAAAAGTCTTCGCTCAATCTCCAAGATGCCTATATTGTCTCTTACTGATATAATCTTTTTGTAAGCCCTCAATATGTCAGCGTCACGTTCCTTTGTAAATTCACATCGTGAGCCTTTATGTTTCATCGTATATGAGACAAAGATACAAAAATGTATTGAAATAACCAAATTAATCGGATATGATTAAGTATAGTTAACGGATAAGATTAATAATAAGTTGAAAAGCGTTACTTTTGGGCATTGATTTATAAATTTATACATATATATATGGACGAAAATACAAATACAGAGCAGAATGCTGGTTCTGCAAAACAGCAAGACACCAAGACCAAGAGAGACTTGGCTTTGGAGCGTTTGAAGACCCGCCATCCTGATACGGAGTATGCGGATGATGAAGCTATGTATGGCGCAATCAACGATGATTATGATGCCGACCAGAAGGCTTTGCAGGGTTACAAGGATAACGAGAAGGCTATGGGCGATTGGCTGGGTAGTGACCCTGAGGCGGCTACTTTCCTTCAAGCGATGAAGGCTGGCAAGAGTCCTTACGCTGAGTTGATTCGCACGCATGGCGAGGATGCTATTGATTACTATTCTGACCCTGACAATGCGGATGAGATTGCATCGGCTCAGTCGGAGTTCTTGCAGAATGCTGCTAACGGCAAGAAATTGCAGGAGGAGTATGACAAGAACATGCCTTCCAGCTATGAGGTCTTCGACAAGTTGGAAGAGAAGTATGGCGAGGAAGCGGTGAACAATGCTATCGACCAGTGCTTTCAGACTATGCGCAATGTGGTGACAGGCAAGTTCACTGAGGAAATGATTACTGCGTTCATCAAGGCAAAGAATCATGATACCGATGTGGCTGATGCTGCCCATGAGGGTGAAGTTCGTGGTAAGAATAGCAAGCACGTCAAGAACCTTGAACTGAGAAAGAAGGGCGATGGTACTGCCGACCTTGATTCTGCCAATGCAGAGACCAAGCCAACGGATAACCAGCCTGACCTTGGTGCGCTTGGTAGGGTATCACGTAGAGGTAACATCTGGGAGCGTGGGCACGAGAAAAGAACACGTATTCGATAATGTGATAAGGTAAAAAGATAATTTATATGTTTAATTAATATTCAGAATAACAATGAAGAAAAGTACATTTAATCGGCTGCTTTCCATTTTTCTGATGGTTATGGCGGTTATTTTTGGTGTGAATGGTCAGGTCGTTATGGCTGAGGCGGCTCTGCCTGATGGCGGTACGTCCGAAAGTGGTCATGCTGCTGAGGCTGGCGGTGCTGCTGCTGCTGATGAACCAGGTAATGGTGGTGCGGCTCGTCAGGATGACGGTATTGCAACCGAAGGAAAAGGTCGTGAACACTTCAATGAGAATGGCACGGAGTTCTATGAGAACGACATCAACGACAAGATTACTAAGATTCGTCCGATGGCTACTCCTGTTGACCAGATTTCACGCTATGCGACAACTAAATCTGCCAGTTCATTTGTTGTAGAATACTGGAGTATCGGTACACGTCCTATCAAGACTACCGTCAAGGAAACAACTGTTGAGAGTACTGGCACATCTATGGTGTTGAAGGTTGAAGACCCTGAAATGTTTACGCTGGATGATACCATCCGAGTGGTAGGTGTAAAGGCAATTACCAACTACAAGAATCAGGCTTATGCAGACCTTACCGATGAACCTACTCCTGATTTGGAACTTTGTGTTTGCGGCAAGGATAATGAGGGTTATCCTATTGTGTATGCAGTAAATGGTAATTTGGTTAAGAAACAGCCTATTGGCGTTCCAGCCTTACAGAAGGGTCAGAAGCTCATCCGTATGGCGAAGAGTTGCGGTGAGTTGGACGTACAGACAGGTCGTTTCAACAACCTTCCTGCTTCTGAGACTCAGTTCTGCCAGAACTTCATGATTCAGATTGAGGAGAGTACCTTCAATAAGATTGCTGCTAAGCGAGTAGATTGGGACTTCTCAGACATCGAGGAGGATAGTATCTACGATATGCGTCTTGCTATGGAGGGTACTTATCTCTTCGGTGATATGGCTTGTATCAAACATACCACAAAGAACAACTCTGCCCAGTGGTTTACAAAGGGTATCTGGTGGATGGCAGGAAAGGATATTGAGGTAGGTCATGTTGCTACTGCTGACGATATTAAGAAGGGCTATGGTAAGAATGAGCGAGTGATTACCGATTTGGAGTTGGTTGACATTTCCAAGGATTTGTTTGTTGGTACTGGTATCGGCAACAAGCGCAAGGTGATTATCGCTGGCTCAGACTTCGTGAGCGCATTCAGTAAGATTAATTCTGATAAATTCCGCTTGAAAGACACCGTTGAGGTTTGGGATTTGAAGTTCAAGAGTTGGGAGACCGACTTCGGTGAGGTGCTGATGATTCACTCTGAGTTGTTCGACCTCTTTGATATGAGTGACTGCGGCTTCGCCCTTGACCCAGAGTTCTTGGTTAAGCGAGTACATTTGTCTTGGACTCGTAACGTACTCGACTTGAAGAAGGCTGGTATTCGCAACACCGATGCAGTAGTTATTCAGGAGGTTGCTTGTCTGTACTTGAAGTACCCTAAGGCACACGCTCGTATGCGCCTTGCTGCGGTTTCTGCAACAGGTGGTATGGCTAAGACTGGAGAGAACAAGGCTGCTGCCTAAAAGTAAGTAGATTTATAGATAGTCTTTAAATAGTGAGGGGTGTGGGCACTTGCCCCATCCCTTTTTTAGTAACACGTATATATAATAAGGTATAATCATGTTTAATAAATATCAAGCTGGTACAGATTTAGCATTTAGTGTCATGGTAGGTGATGAGAGAATGCGTATTATTTTCGAGGGTAAAACAATGGGTTGTAGCGTCTATATGACAAGAGACCCAAAGGTACAGAAGGCTATTGAGTCACATTATTGGTTCAAAGACAAGTTCTTCTTGGTGGAGAGTATTGACGAGAAGAAGGAAGCTGCTGATGCAAAGAAGAAGGCTGCTGCCAAGGCAAAGAAGAATGTGGCAGACGAGAAGAAGACACACGTAGTGACAGACGTTGAGGATGCCAAGGACTATCTGGCTGATACCTATGGTGTGAGCCGTTCCAAGATGAAGACCAAGGAAGACATCTTGGCTATTGCCAAGGAAAAGGGTGTTGAATTAGAAGGCTTAGAGTAATGAGTACGTATGCTGTATCTGAACTGGTGAAAGAAGTGAAGGTACTCTTGGACAGAAACCAAGAGTCTGCTGGCTTGCTGACTCCTACCGATTCTGATACCTTGTCGCAAGGCGAGTTGATTCAGAGTAAGATAGTAGATGCAGCAAGAATCATATTGAAGGATGCTCCTGCCAGTATGCTGGATGGTAAGACTTTCGATGGATTGAATACTGCTTGGGCTGAAACAAATGGTGCTTATGTGGGAACCGTCTATCTGCCTTCCGAAATGATTAGACTCCTTAACGTGAAGGCAAGTGACTGGAATCGCTCGGCTGAGATAATCACAGAAGAGGATGATGCCTACAAGATTCAGTGTAGCCGATTCGGAGTAAGGGGGAATCCTGAACGACCTATCGCTGCGCTCATTCATAATAGCGGTAATCGGTACTTGGAACTTTTCACAAGCAAGAGTAATACGGCTACCGTATCGCTTACCTATGTGGGTATGCCTTTTATAAGTGAAGGTAATATTGATTTGCCTGAAACATTGAAGGACTCCATCGTATATATGGCTGGCTATCTTACTTGCATCAGTCTTGGCGATACCGATACCGCAAGCGGATTGCTTGGAGTGGCTCGAAAACTGGCGCACATTGTTGAACCTACAGAAACATCATAAACTATGGCAAAGAAGAAAGAAGAAACAAAACTGCTATCGTTGAGCAGGGTGCTTGATAAGGAAGAACTGGATAGCGTAAAGGCATCCAAGAACCGATTTGACAAGCCATACGAGCGTGCTTTCTCTATCTTGCTGGAGGCTCAGCGATACTACAACAATATGGATAACTTCCGTAAGCGAAGACTGAGAAACAAGCGATACTGCTATGGAGACCAGTGGGGAGATACCATTGAGTTCAAAAGCAAGTGTGGCTTCAAAAAACGTATCAAGGAGGAAGATTATATCCGTGAGCAGGGTAGCGAGCCATTGAAGAATAACCTTATCCGTAGATTGGTGAAAAACGTACTGGGAGTATATCGCTCACAGAGCAAGGAACCTACGTGCAATGCAAGAGATAAGGATGAGAAACGATATGGCGAGACCATGAGCGTGGTGCTGCAATGTAACCGACAACTGAACCGAGAGGCGGAACTGGATGCCCGAACTATGGAAGAGTTCCTGATAAGCGGTGCTGCTATCTATAAGAAAAAATATGGGTGGCGAAGAGGTAGGTTAGATTGCTGGACGGACTACGTGAACCCGAACAATTTCTTCATAGACAACAATATGAGGGATTTCCGTGGTTGGGACGTGAGTTGCTTGGGTGAGGTGCATGACATTACCATCGGCAATGTACTGAGAGAGTTTGCCAAGTCTCCTGCTGAGGCTCGTAAGTTGAAGGAGATATACCGGTTGGCGGCTAACAGAGATTTCGTGATTGCAGACTGCACTCAGCGATTCGGTGAGTTCGACCCTAAGACCATCGACTTTATGAATCCTGCCAACCCTTCGCTCTGCCGAGTGATTGAGGTTTGGCGCAAGGAGAGTAAACCGAGATACAGGTGTCACGACTACAACAATGGCGATGATTTCAAGATAGACATTGAAGATAAGGCAGATATTGTAGATGCCGAGAATGCGGACAGAAGACAGAGAGGACTGGCTGCTGGTATGCAGGAGGAGGATATTCCTCTGATTGATGCAGAGTGGTTTATGGACGATTACTGGCATTTCTATTATCTTTCTCCTTTCGGTGATATTCTGAGAGAAGGAGAGACCCCTTATGCTCATGGTGAGCATCCATACGTTTTCAAATTCTATCCGTTTATTGACGGTGAGATTCACAGCTTCGTGGAAGATGTGATTGACCAGCAGAGATACGTGAACCGACTTATCACGATGTATGACTTCATCATGAGGGCGAGTGCCAAGGGTGTGCTGCTCTGTCCTGATGATTGTCTTCCTGATGATATGAGTTGGGATGATTTCTGCGATGAGTGGAGTAGGTTCAATGGTGTTGTCAGGTATAAGCCAAACAAGAATGGTCAGGTTCCTCAGCAAGTGGCAAACAATTCTACGAATATCGGTATTGGTGACTTGCTCAGCTATCAGTTGAAGTTCTTCGAGGATATATCGGGAGTGAATGGTGCGCTGCAAGGTAAACCAGGAGTATCAGGTACGAGTGGTTCGCTTTATGCCCAGCAGACACAGAATGCTACCATGTCGCTGCTTGATATTTTGGAGAGTTTCAGTCAGTTCATTATTGATGGTGCATACAAGACCGTGAAGAATATGCAGCAGTACTATGACGTGGCTCGTAACTTCAATATTGTTGGTAGGGCAGGACAGATTGTGCACTATGACCCTAAGAAGATACGAGACGTTGAGTTTGACATCAATATCACGGAAAGTACGGCTACTCCTGTTTATCGACAGATGGCAAATGAGTTCCTTATGACCTTGTGGCAGAATCAGGCTATCACGCTGGAGCAGTTGCTGCAAGTAGGAGATTTCCCATTTGGAGAGGAGTTGCTGCAATCGGTTGCATCCAACCAGCAAGCCATTCAGAATGGTGAGACTCCACAAGGATTCTCTCCTCAGTTGCAAGCACAAGTGGCTCAGGCATCACAGAGCAATCCAAAGGCTCAGGCGATGTTGCAGCAGATGATGAGTGGTCAGGGGGTAAGTCCTGACGGACAGACCCCACCGCTTGCTGCTTAATTTAGTTATTAATTTAATAGACAATAGTATGATTGCAGATAAACCAAGCGACAAGGAATGGTATGGCAACGGAAAACCCGATACCAGCCAAGGTAGCAATTCCAATAATGGTATAGCTACGGAGACTAAAGGTAGGGAAGATAAGCCCGAACTTTACGAGAATGATGTACTCGGCAAGGTGTCGAAACGCAAGAAAAACGACATCTGGGCGAGGGGCAAAGAGAAACGAATAAAATATAAGGACGAATAAAGAAAGGAGGTGTTTTTGTCGTAACTGTATTTGTCTGATACTCAGATAGCTACAGGAATATTTATGAGTTTATGGTGCTGCGTTGAAGATATTCTTATCTTTGCAGCATCATAAACTTTTAAATTTTATAGGTATGAATTTTGTCGAGTTTGTTGAAAAGTATCAGCAGGATATGACTCCTGAACAGATGTTGAATATAGCTAAAGCTATTGGTAAGTATCTCTCATGCAAATTGAGCGATGTAGAGGTGCATCATCTTTGTGCGATGGTGCATGGTGTGTTGAGCGAAGAGCATTTTGACAAGTACTTTGCTGATGATGCTATCAGTAAGATGTGGTATGAGGATGCTGATGGAACCAAGCACATGGCTCCTTTCTTCACGGACGAAGAGATAAAGGAGATTTTCGACAAACATAAGGATGATATTTCAGACTATACCATCTATGATTTGGCGGTAACTATGAATTTACTGAGGAGCGACCATCATGTTCTGCTGGAGCGATATAGTGAGGATGCAGAGGAGTTGAAGGGAATGGTAGTGTTGATGGCGATAGAATATCTTCAAGACCCAGACTGTTTGCATCCAAAGAGCAAGATATGGCATAACATTAACGGATAAGATGATGAATTGAAAGGCATAGCTTATCTTTGCGTATTATTAATATTTTAAAAAAGATAAGTTATGTCTCCAAATGTACGTGAAGGATTGCAATATAGTGCAGCTATAGGAATGCTTTTGAGCGGTGTTGTCCTCACATTCCTATCATTCTTTCTCAACAATTATGTAGTGTCGGATGGTGTACTGTGGTACGTCAGCCAGACTTTGGTTTACTCTGGGGCGATATTCGGAGTAAACGTTTATTTCAAAACCAAGTTGGGCAACTTTGAAGCCAGAGTTAAAGACGAACTTGCGAGTATGATGAAACAAGTAAAGGAGGGTAAGTAATGAAGGTAACAAGAGAACAGATTTTGGCTATTATGCCGAATGCCAAGGATAAGGTGGATGATTTTCTGCCTTACATTAATGGTTATGCTGAGGTGTATCATATTGATACTCCTATACGTATGGCTCACTTCTTGGCTCAGATTGCTCATGAGAGTGGCGAACTGAGATATACCAAGGAACTCGGCAACAAGAACTACTTCCGTAAGTATGATGTTGGTAGGTTGAAGAATATGCTCGGAAACCTGAAAGATGGTGACGGGTATAAGTATCGTGGTAGGGGATTGATACAGATTACAGGCAGGGCGAACTATCAGGCTTATCAGAATAGCAAGCACTGTACTGGTGACATCATGGAGCATCCTGAATTACTGGAGAAGCCTTTGGGTGCAACAAAGAGTGCTATGTGGTGGTGGTGGAAGCACGACCTGAACGAACTGGCTGATAGTGATTGTTTCGTGGCTATTACCAAGACCATCAATGGTGGAACTAACGGCTTGGAATCAAGGCGAAAGTTCCTAACAAGAGCAAAGAAGGTTTTCAATGTTTAGCCTATGAAAACAAAGTGGTATGATACTTATTTATGGCAGGTAGCACTCTACGTGATTGGTATTTTGCTGGTGGCATTTCTTCTGTCGGGATGCAAGTCTTCGTTCCACACAATGAAGCCAGAAGTCTCACACTATGAAACTGATAGTTTCACGTCTAAAACAAAACAGAACGTCCTGAGGTGGGATTCTATCGTTAAGCGTGACAGCACCTATGTAAGGGATAGTGTGGCAACAAGGAAAGAGGGAGATACCATCTTCGTAGAGCGATGGCATTGGGAATATATCTATGATTTCTTCAAACTGGAGAAGATGAACTTGGAGAATAAGCAGGATATGGATTTCCGATTTATCGCAAGGTCAGATACAATCAGGGTTCCCTATCCAGTAGAAAAACAACTCTCCAAGTGGGAGCAGTTTCAGTTGAAATACGCTATCTGGTCATTTGGAGCACTCTGTGTTTTGTTAGTCGTTTTAGGTTATAAACTCTATAAAAAGATAAAGAATGGCAAATTTCACATTCACAATCACAAAAAGTGACATCTATGAGGAGGTGGCAAAGACTACTGCCTACATAGGAGGAAAGAACTTGGATAAAAACGGAAAAAGTCTGTATGACCAAGTGTTTGTGACGGAAGCTGATAGAGAAATGCTGGAAGGCTTTTGGAAAGATTCCATTGATGATGTTTCCGTAGCCTTGGAGAGTATTCTTGGATGGCAGAAATGTGAATCAGACAGCAACGAGGTCTTTGGTCTGAGATTAAGCAGCCTTTTTAATGAGAGTTTATTTAAGACCTTAAAATCAACGGTTTTTAGTTATGTAGTCAACAAAATAGTAGCAGAATGGTGCTCTGTAGTCTATAAGGATAAGGTAGAAGATTATCTCTCAAAGGCAAACGTTTTGCTGCTAAAGATTGACGCAATCATTTATACACGTAAAAGACCAACAAGATAGGAGGATAGGATATGAGGTATTGTAATAAAGAATATAAAGTGATGATAGAGTTGGAAAAGAATGAGTTGATATATGACATCAAGAATACTGCTTTTTCTTTTGCTGACTCTTATTCCAAGCAGAAAGATGTAGATGCCAAACAACTAAAGAATGTGTTTGACGTATCAGAGGAAGGAAACCGAGATAAGTTGGCAAGGATTCTTGACTCAGCAGTAGAGGATTGCAGAGAAATGCTTTTCCGTTTCACCAAGGTGGAAATGCTCGGTGGCGGCTTTGATTCTAATGAGTGGGAAGATTGTATTGGTTCGCCTACTAATGAAGAGGAAGCCTATTACTTGGCGATGAGGATGCCACAAGGTTTCTCGAAGACAAGTGTGCATACCATGACGGTATATATTCATGATTACATTGTGAACCAATGCTTATATGAGTGGCTGATGATTGTTTACCCTGATGGTGCTGATAGGTTCTGGGCACTCGCTGAGGATAAGAAGCAGAAGATTAAGGAAGCAAGCAATCGGTCGGCTGGTAGGGCAAGAATTGCTTTGCATCCATTTTAAAATAAATAAAGGGTAGCTATCCATCACGGACTGCTACCCTTTAGTTTTTATAATGAAAAAGAAAATTATTATCTAAGTTTATTCTGCAATCTCTCTTGGAACTCAGCAGATAGACCGCTTATAGATTCGTTTGTGGCAAGATTGCCAATGAGTGCAACCCTGAAATATTTGTATGGAGAACCAGCCATTCCTCTGAGATACTCGTTGATTGATGTCTTAATGAGATACCAGTCGAAGAGGTTGTTACTTCCGTATAAAACCATAGCACACTTTCCGTTTGTTCCCTTTTGAAAATATCCTCTTGCTATGCAAGTAAATATAGTCTTGTAAACCTCTTTATCGCTTATAGTAAGAGGTCTGCTACAAAGGAAATAAGGAGTATTGGAAGATGGTTCTTCTACATATACATTCAGAATCTTGCCTTCCTTATTGGTAGCGTATGATTCAGGGTATATGTTAATTCGCTTGCTGAACACATTCTTCATCGTTCCCCACATCTTACTCTTCAACGAATAAACGTAAGCGTATGCTTGGTTCGGGTTAAAGACAATGATACGATTATCGTAGTAGTCGTAAATCATATCAGCCGATTTAAGATAGTCCCTGAAACGGATATAACTTATTTCTTCTGACATTGTTTCGTTGGTGGCTATAATCTGATTAGCATACTTCATATCCATGAAGTTGAATGGGCAACCATCAAGTTGGTCTGTAATACAGATAGAATTTCTACCTTGCTGCATCATGATACCTCTATTGGTTGGATAGAGTACTGCATCATCTATCTGCAAGATTCCGTTAGGATTGGAACAGATTTCTCGGTTGGCTGGTTGGCGAGCCACATAGGTTCCTTCTTCACCCAGCATCAACACCCATACTCCTTCATCTGTAAAAGCGTAGAGTGGAGCTTCACCAAACTGACCTTCGCTGATTGGTCGGGTGTTAGCTGCCAGTGCTGAGATACCGGATGAACCTACTTGTACGCTATTCTTTGCAGGGAAGACTAAAGGATTTTCCGATTCGCTGACTTTGATTAAGGAAGCAAGTTGTTCTATTTTCGCTCCATCGGAATCGCATTTTTGGTAAGCTTCATCGTAAAATTCGCTTGATGTTGAAGTAAAGGTGTCGCTTCGCCTTCTTGTTAACACATTTCCTTTCTTAGAGAGTTCAAATTCTTGCATAAAAGAGAATATTCCATTCTCTGCATTAAATATATAATACGACATACCAAATGTTTCTGATTGGTGAAGGTTGATGTTTCTAAATCCAATCTCGTCCATGAGTTTGCCTTTGTGTTTGATGTACAATTTGGCACTTTTTGCATCTTGAAATGGGACTACAAATATAGGATTTAAAGGGTATTGCACAGTTGCTTTATAGTAATACTTGTTATCAATGATAGCAATAACCTCTGCCGTATCAGAATTCATTTTTCCATAGTCGTACCAACCTTCGTCTGTCAATGGGACGTCCATATAATTTCCAAGTATTGTGTTTACTTTCTCAACTGGGAAAGAAGTGTCTGATGAGTTGAGTTCAAATTTATATATTGGGTTTGGTGAAAATATGTCGTTGATGTAGTTTTGTATGTTAGCCAAGTGAAGTCTATTGTTGTATGCTATAGCACAAGAACTACCAATAGAGGTTCGCCCCATGTCTGCAAGCGACAAAGATTCTTCTGTTCCTTGCACATTCAACAAATCAATGTCTTTTCCAAGGTCTTCTTTTGTTATATAGATGGAATGATAAAAGGTAAGGTTATCAAATTCCTTGTATAATGAAGACTTTTTTAAGCGTTCAAATGTAATAGTACCTTTTCTTTTTTTAAAATTATTAACCGTTTCCGTTGATTTTGCGTCATACCATTTATCTAAGTAAAGAAAATCAGTTCCTTTTGTAAGGAAAACATCTATTCCTTGAACAAAATCTTCTATACCAGTTAGGTCGATTTGAACATTTATCCGATGTCTGTGAATATAGCCGTTGGCACGAACAAATTTATAGTATTCTGTATTTTTTATTGTCTCTTTGTCAGCGTTATAATAAAAGCTGTTATTTAGATTATCCTTTGGACAAAGAACGAACAAGTTTGAAATGTTACTATAAGTTCCATCGTATAGTCTCAAAGCAACTACTCCAAATACTATATATTTGAAGTAAGTATTCCCATTTTCACTCATAGCCTTATTAATCATTGAGTCAATGGCATTCCAAATTGTTTTAGTTCCATTTGGTTTGGTTCTTTCAAAAATCAAATTATCGTAATCTTGCGAACCAAAAGATGTCGTCCAAAAGCAACCTTGAAAATCATCGCCAAGTTGAGCTATGGCATCAACTTCAACTCCTGACGTGTTTGTTACGGAAAAAGTATAGTTGAATGCGTCCTTATTAAAAATATTGTAAGAATCTTTATTCCAAAAAGCATAAAGTATGTTTTTGTCTCCTACAAAGCAGATAATATTTCCTATAGAAGTAACTGAGTTAACCTTGAAGTCTCCGATTTTTAACTCATGAGGTGTTCCGTCTCCTCCCTTTTCTGTCCAGTACCATGAATAAGGAGAACTGTTAGTACAATTCACAATATAGTGTGAATGATTTTTGTTTTCATGTGTTACATTATGTACGTACCTAATGGAACAGGAATCGTTAGGAAGTGTGATATTCTGCTCTGCCACTACTGGCTGGTGGATAGGGTGTAGTGCCCCATCCTCGTTGATGAGGTTGAGGCAGGTTGCCAACTCCCCATCCTGACAATCGTAGTCGGATGGAGAGTTGGTGAGTCCTTGGAAAATTACTTCTTGTCTTGTTGCCATGTGCTTGAATTTAAGTTTGGTCGCATGATTTCGTAGTATGGCTCGCCTTTGCCTGACTTGCGTGGAATGCAGGTCAGGCGAACCATCCTATTGAGCGGAAGATTGTAATCATCAAGGATGGCGGTGATGGAAGGAAGGTCACTTCGGAATCCCACCTTCTTATGCTCCTGATTGAATTGAAGCTGAGTGAAGGCGGTGTTTGACTTGCAAAGTTCTTCCCAGTCCTCACGCATACAGAATCCGTATGTTCTTCTGTCTGATAACCTGAACACGAAGACAGAGTAATCTGTACGTTCCTTCTGCATGATATGGTCGTAGATACCCTTGGAGAGTGTGACAGAGTTCGCTCTTCCGTCCAGTATCACAAAATTGTTGCGATGCCTGAAACCTTTGACTTTATCTATTATATATTTGAATTTCATTGCACAAATATAATAAGTAAATTGATGATATATATATTATCTATTAACTTTATCTCCGATACTACTTATTTGCAAGTTCCTTCGCTTCTTCAAGTGATACTGGCTTTCCGCTAAGAGGAATACGAAAGTCGAACTTAGAACGGAAAGAGTAGTAGCATACGAAATCGAAACTCTGTTTCATTTTCTCATCGGTGGTGATGTACTTCTTGTAAGCTTTCACTTCCTTCTCAGAGCGATAGATGGTAGAGTTGACGAAGTAAGAGCTGGTTCCCTTGTTTGCGATAACTGCAATAAAGAACTGCTTGCCAAGGAATTTCTCCTTGATGCGTTGGATAATTGAGATTTTCTTTGTATTCATATTGTTAATCTGATTAATTATTATGATGAGTGCAGATAGGCTGCACTATACTATTCCGCAAGATACGATACAATCTTCTTTGTTGATACCTCGATAGTATTCACATCGCTGGCAAGCAAGACTACCTACCATCAGGATTTCGTGAGTGTATCTGCCTTGTATGGCGAAAGGGCATGGAGTGGTGTACTCGAAGTGCCCTCCGACAAATTCGTTGACGTTATATTTTGGATATTTCATAGTCTAATTTTATACGTTCACCGATTAAAAATAAATGTTCGTAGTTTTCTCTATAAATAGGAAAAACATTTGTTTGTGTCTTTCCACATGATTTTGGCTCAGGGCAGAATCCTCTATAGATACATTGTGGGACACAAGCAGCAGCAAGACGTGGTTCGATTTTCCTCAACTCTTCAATCACTTGCATCCATATCTTTCTTGTCTCGTAGGAAGCCTTATTGCATAGTCTCAGTTTAGATATATTGATAATCTCCTGAGCGTTGAGAGATAGCTGCAAGTTGACCAAATCATCCTGACGCATATCGTGGCGAGATACCTTGGAGCCAGTAATATCTGGTCGTGATGTGGAAACGAATGGCTGAGCATGGACGTGGCGAACAAAGTGATTGCTCACCCAGTATGGTATGCCATACATTTTAATATCAAACTCCAATTCTCTGAGTGGTGAATGCTCGCTGAGAATCATCTGCTTCTTGAACTCATCGCTTGGCTCACGTCCTAACGATTTCTTGCCTTGTGTGAACCGAGCGGCATCTACAACACGCTGCCAGTCGGTTACTCTTGTAATTTCTATTTTCATTATTCTATTTTGCAAATTATCTTATTAACATTACATACTTGTCTGTTACCTTTGTCGGACAAGAATATGGTAATTGTTCCATGGCTCTTGCTTTTCGACCAGCCTTTCTTGCATTCTATTGGTATTTTTCTATATCCATTAGCAACAATCATACAGGTGTCCTGATAATCATTGCTAATTACGATATGTTTATGTTCAGCTTCTGTCTTGCCAGCGCAACCAGCAAGTAATATCGCATACGCTAATAATAGTTTTTTCATACGCTACTTATTATTAAATTTATTTCCAAACACATACAACTTCCTGTCATAATGCTTGTGTGGATTGTCTTTTATAAATGACCATCACAAACAAAGAAATGAGTATTATTTGGTAGGTTTTCAAAGTACGTTTTAATATCGTTTTCTGTCTCAAATTCCCATTCTAAGTTGTGTTCTGGAGTCTCATCTCTAATATCATAGCATTCATAATACTGCCTCTTTCGCGCTATTTTGTCATATAATTTCATATCATCCTTAGTAAATTCACATTTCTCTTCCTTAGGATATAAAGATTCAGGATGATGTGGGAGGTTTCCTACAAGTTCATTTTTCGTATATACTGTAAGGCTATCATACGAAAATGCTATTTCGGAAGGTGACTCATATAAACAATCTGGACAGTTCTCAAAAATGTGGAACAAATTCGAGATTGTTCCAACAAATAAAACTCGACAATGTGACATACACTACTTGAACTTAATGATGAAGAACTCTGTATCAAGCCACTTATCAGGGCATAAGCCTTTCTTAGGTTTGCCGATGGTGATACTCTCTATCTCCTTCTCAATTCGTGGACTATCCTTGCGGTATCCGTTGATAAAGAGGACATGAGTGTATGTTTTGTATTCCAGCTTGCCTATCACGAGACAATAACCGCCAAACTCATCGAAAAGTACCTCACCGCTTTCGGCTTGTTGGTTCACCAGTCGGGAAGCCCAATATGGCTTAATAACTCGATATTCCTCTGTCTTTTCGCCTGCCACAATCATATCGAACCATTGCTTGCTGACGTTGAGGGTCAATGTTTTCTTCTTCATCTTTACACCTCCTCCCAGTCTGTTGCAAGTATATCCTCAGAATCTTTGAAAACACAAGGAAAGAAGTTCCCATCGCATACAGCTATAATAGTCTTAGAGACAATATGGATATAAGCTCCACATTCTTCCCAAATTACCCTTCTCACTTTCTTTCCCTCCTTCATTCTTCTCAGAGCCTCCGAGAAGTCAAAAATTTCCTTCTTCATACGCTATAATTGCTCTAATTTATTGAATATCTTGGCAAAGCGGTGCATGTAATCAAAGTTAACGCTTTCACCATGCTCACGCAACATTCTGTAATATAGCCAACGTAGATGCTCCGCATCCTTGTGGAACTCTTCAATATCTTGTTCATCTAATACTACTTGTTTCTTCATACACTACTTCTTTTTCCAATATTTACCAAATAAATAACCGATAACTCCACCCATAAAAGCTATAAATAGAACAACTATGGTAAGTATAACATAAAATCCAAACATAAGCTATTCTTCTTTAAGTTCTGCCACATCATCGCCAAGAATATCCTTGATTTTCTTTTCGATGAACTCATCAGAAGAGAGTTCTTTTATAAGGGCATCAATATCTGGTAATTCTTCATCAATCATATCCTCTTGCTTTATAGAGGAGGCATAGTCCTTTAGTGCTTTCACCCAAGGGCTATTAGCCATATCTGCCAATGAATCCTTTTTGCTTTCATAGGCTTTCTTCAACTCTCCATTGTCACGGAAATATCTTAGCACTTCCGTCAATGCAACAATAAAATTCTTGTCCATCATCGGGTTATTCCTTGCATCTTCCAATTTAATCATCAGGAAGAGTAAAGATGAATATAAATCTGTTTTGTTCATAATTAATCCTTTCTTCTACGATTCTTGATATGTAATGCTAAAGCGCAAAACGATAACAATAGCACTAATAATTGTCCTGCTTCCATATTACTTTTCCTCCACTTTTATACCAAATGGAGTGCCATCGGCAAATTTTATTTTAAACAAATCAGTAGCAGTGACAAATCCCATCACACCATTATTTCTATCACCAATAACAAGCCCTTCATTATCTATAGATATGATTAAGCTGTTAACCTCACCATTTTGGGATATTAGCCACCCAAACGGCTGATGTTTTTGCATTTCCTGCCAGCACTCTTCTGCATTTGCAAAAGGGCGGTACTTTGGCTCTGGCTTGATGCGATAGTCTTTAGGATTCATGCCGTTACAGATTTCTAATACTCTATAATATTTGCCATTTACAAGGCTTTCTATTTCTTTTCCCTCCGCATAAGCCTGAAAAACTGGCAACATTTCTTTAACTTCTTTTCTTGTCATATCAATCCTCCAACTCTTTAAGTGCTCCTTCCAAGTAACCAACAATCATTTTTTCTTCAAATTTTGAATAATAGTTACCATTCATATAACGAATAGTCTTTTCAATAGCTGATTTTATTTTTTCTTTGTTCATTTCTTATCCTCCTTTGCCTTTAAGTATCTTCGCTTGAAACTTTTGAACTGTCTGTTTATAGCATAAGCCTCTTCATCAAAGCCTTCATCTAAAGTACCAGACATAGCCATAAGGGATTCTGTTGCTTGAAAGAAAGCTTCAAAGTCCTTTTCTGTTACATTCATTTTTGCCATATTCTCTTCTTTTTACCCTCTCCCTGTTGCCAAGGAGATGGTGGTTAGTTACTTAGATGGCTCAGTATATGATACTGGCTCCCATACATCGTAAGCAGTCAGCAAAACTGGAGCAATAACAGATGGGGCGAAGATGATAGATGCTGCAACATCTGGAGCATTCAACTCGTAGTTAACACCTTCTACTTTGTTTTCCTTACTAGCCCAGCCATAAGGCTTTGCTGTAATCGTAGAGCCATCTTTCTTTTTAAAAGTCTTCTCGCTAGAGCAAGAAGCGAACAAACTTGCAACGACTAAGGCTGCCAAAATAATCTTTTTCATATTACTTATATTTATGTTAGTTACTCAATTACTTCGATAAACTCTCCTTTTTGAAGTCGATACCAAGTATCTGCCTTGATATTTTCTCCGTCAACGTATTCGGTCTTAACGCATACTGGAACATTATGTTTTTTCTCATCGCTCCATTCCCACTCTGCCAGCGTTATCCATGAGCCAACCTTTGCTTTTGCTACGGAACTATTGCCAGCACACATAATAACAGAATCTTCTCCAGTGCTATCAATCTTAGCAGAGTAGCCTGATGAGCCAATCTTAGCAGAGTCGCCTGATGAGCCAATCTTAGCAGAGTCGCCTGATGAGCCAATCTTAGCATAGTCGCCTGATGAGCCAAT